>Ga0335075_10001720_pt1 | contig 35730 bp, 36 predicted proteins | sample Lox_Sample_24_FD_206723 | JGI IMG/M metagenome (GOLD analysis project Ga0335075, IMG submission 206723) | Soil microbial communities from Loxahatchee National Wildlife Refuge, Florida, United States - Lox_Sample_2.4 | ecosystem: Environmental > Terrestrial > Soil > Wetlands | place: USA...
CCCGTTCCGACCGCTATACCTTGCCGAGTCGCCGGAACTTCACCCGACCTACACCCTCGCAGGAACCGCGGCCGCAACGTCGATCCTGCGAAAGTTTTACACGAACACAGAAGCTGCGACCGCAAATAGTCAACCATGTTCAACGCTTCTGCGACAGCCTACGGTGATCAATTCAGCTACCACGAGGTAAACAATTCGAGGGTGAAGCCGAAATCCCTGGCCGCGGGACCCCCGTCGGTTGAGGTAGTCGACATCTACCGCACATCCGGAAGGTTGGACATGTCGTGACGTTCGGCAGCGAACTGCTCGCCGCCGCGGTCGCCGGCAGCGAACACGGAGAGCAGCCGTTACGCCATGTCGCGGAGCTCCCGGCCCGGGACGGCCGTCGGCGTCCGTGGCCGGCTTGGGTCGACCCGGACGTCATCCGCGCGTTCACCGATCGCGGTATCAGCTCGCCATGGGCGCATCAGGTTGAGGCGGCGGACCTGGCTCATGCCGGACGGCACGTGGTTATCAGTACCGGCACCGCGTCGGGGAAGTCGTTGGCCTATCAACTTCCGATCCTCAACGCGTTGGTGACTGATTCGCGGGCACGGGTGCTGTACGTGTCGCCGACGAAAGCGCTTGGCCACGACCAGTTGCGGGCCGCGCATGCGCTGACGGCCGCGGTACCGCGGCTGGGTGACGTGGCGCCCACGGCCTACGACGGCGACAGTCCTGCCGAAGTGCGTCGCTTCGCGCGGGAGCGCTCCCGCTGGCTGTTCTCCAACCCGGACATGGTCCATCTGGCGCTGCTGCGCAACCATGCCCGTTGGGCGGTTTTCCTGCGCAACCTTCGCTTTGTGGTCGTCGACGAATGCCATTACTACCGGGGTGTTTTTGGCTCGAACGTGGCGATGGTGCTGCGTCGCCTGCTGCGGTTGTGCGCGCGCTACTCGGCTCACCCGGCCGCCACACCAACGGTGATCTTCGCCAGCGCGACAACCGCATCGCCCGGTGCGACTGCCACTGAGCTCATCGGCCAGCCGGTCGAAGAGGTCACCGAAGACACCTCACCGCAGGGCGCCCGCACGGTGGCGTTGTGGGAACCGGCCCTGCGAACCGACCTCATCGGTGAAAACGGCGCTCCGGTGCGACGGTCCGCCGGCAGCGAGGCAGCGCGGGTGATGGCCGACCTGATCGCCGAAGGGGCGCGCACCCTGACGTTCGTGCGGTCACGTCGAGGTGCCGAATTGACCGCGGTGGCAGCGCGTGCGCGGCTTGACGACATTGCCCCGAAGCTGACCGAGACGGTGGCGTCCTATCGGGCGGGTTATCTGCCCGAAGACCGTCGCGCACTTGAACGCGCGCTGGTCGACGGGCGGTTGCGAGGTCTGGCCACCACCAACGCCTTGGAGCTGGGTATCGACATCGCCGGGCTCGACGCGGTGGTGTTGGCCGGCTTTCCCGGTACGGTGACGTCGTTTTGGCAGCAAGCCGGTAGATCTGGACGACGTGGCCAGGGCGCGCTCGTGCTGCTGGTCGCGCGCGACGATCCGCTGGACACCTACTTGGTGCATCACCCGGCGGCACTGCTGGATAAGCCGATCGAGCGGGTGGTGATCGATCCGGCCAATCCCTATATCCTCGGCCCGCAATTGCTCTGCGCCGCAACGGAATTACCGCTAGATGACGCCGAGGTACGGACGTTGGGCGCCGAGGAGGTCGCCGAGGGGCTGGTCGACGACGGGCTGCTACGACGCCGCTCCGACAAGTACTACCCGGCACCGGGCGTCGATCCGCATCCGGCGGTGGACATTCGGGGGTCGACGGGCGGCCAGATCGTCATCGTGGAAAGTGAGACCGGACGATTGCTGGGCACCGCTGGTGTCGGCCAGGCCGCCGCTTCGGTGCACCCGGGAGCGGTCTACCTGCACCAGGGTGAGACTTACGTGGTCGATTCGCTGGATTTCGACGAGGGCATGGCCTTCGTTCACGGCGAAGATCCCGGATACGCCACGTTTGCAAGGGAACTCACCGATATCGCGGTCACCGGAGCGGGCGAACGACAGGTCTTCGGATCGGTCACGCTGGGCCTGGTACCCGTCAGCGTCACCAGTCAAGTCGTCGGCTATTTGCGCCGGCGGCTGACCGGGGAAGTCATCGATTTCATCGAGCTGGACATGCCGGCCCACACCCTGGCCACCACCGCCGTGATGTACACCATCACGCTAGAAGCATTGCACGGCAGCGGAATTGAATCGTTGCAGATTCCGGGAGCGTTACACGCCGCCGAGCACGCCGCGATCGGACTGCTGCCGCTTGTCGCCAGCTGCGACCGCGGCGACATCGGCGGCCTGTCCACCGCGGTGGGCCCGGAGTCCGACGGGCTGCCCAGCGTGTTCGTCTACGACGGTTATCCGGGCGGCGCGGGCTTCGCCGAGCAGGGCTTCCGCCGGGCGAGTACCTGGCTGGGTGCCACCGCGGCCGCTATCGAAGCATGTGAATGTCCGTCGGGGTGCCCGTCCTGCGTGCAGTCACCGAAATGCGGCAGCGGTAACGAACCACTCGATAAGACCGGGGCGGTGCGCGTGCTGCGTTTGGTGCTCACAGCGCTGGATCACGAGGGCGAGACATACCGGTGACGACCGACCCCTCGACGGTCGACTTCCACGTGTCTAGTCGTGGCAGCCGTCATGAAAACGCATTTCCTCGCTTCTGAAGAGACGCGCACATGCCGAAATTACTGCAGCAGCGCGGCGAACGGTCGGACATCGCAATCCGTTCGCATTCCCAATGGGCGCAGCAGAAAAATACCCGGCCGCGATGACCTGTGCAAGTCGCCGGGTGACGTATCAAGGTCCCGCTCAGGTTGAGCGCAGTCAAGCTTCAGCGGATGAGGCAGTGAGGCAACGAGTTATCCGGTGGCTGACCGGTAAAGTGTCGGAGCATGGCCCGCGACTGGCTGCTCGTGGAAACGCTGGGCAAGGAACCCGCCGTTGTAGCGCTGGGCCGTCAATTGAAAAACCTAGTTCCGGTTACCACGTTTCTACGGCGCAATCCGAACCTTGCTGCCATCCAGACCGCAATCGCGGAGTCGCTGCAAAACAGTCAGAGCATGGTCAGCATCACACCCAAGAGCCGCCGGGTGATTCGCACCGAGCCGGTATTGATGTCCGACGGCCGCATGCACGGCGTGCATATCTGGAGCGGGCCCGCTGAGGCCGAACCGCCGGAGCGGCCGATCCCTGGCCCGCTGAAATGGGATATGACCCTTGGTGTGGCCACCGATACACCGGAGTCGCTGGTTAACACCGGCCGGAATCTCGAGGTCGAAGACCCGCAGCATCGCGCGTTTGCGGACAGTTGGCCGTCCGGCGATCTCAAGCCCAACGAGGGCAAGGCGCTCGCGGCGGCGGTCAACCCGGAACCAGGCCACACCCTGTGCGACACCTGGGACAGCACCGATTGGCAGGGCAATCCCATCCGGGTGAGCTTTGTGGCTCGCAACGGACTGGAACTGGGGCCGGACGGCCGCGACCACGTGATCGCACGGGGGATGAACTGGCGCGCCGAACTCACCGACCCGACGCGCCCAGCCGATCGGCTCGCGCAGCGGATCCTGCACGGTTTGGCCCAGCCCGGCGTGCACCGGGCGCTGTTCGATCCGAGTAACTGGACGTTGTTGAAATGGCTCGACGAGCCGTGCCCCTTCTACGACTGGCGGCGTATCGCGGCCGACGCCCCGCGGATGCACCCCAGCGACGAGGCGAGGATGGCAGCGATGACTGCGGAGTTCGCCGGCGGGGCCACCAGCGGGGTGCTGCGCATGCCGGGCCACGACGGCGACTGGGTTCCGGTGCATGTGACGGTCAACCGGGTGGAGGTCGAGCAGGAGACGTTCGCCGGACTGGTCTGCGTGCGATTGCCGACGGCGGCCGAACTCGCCGACGCCGGGCTGCCCGACTCTGAAGACTAAGCCTCGTCGGCCGGGCCGGCACGAGCGGCGGCTCGCGCGCTGCCCCATCCGCCGACGGCGAGGCGCACCTCGGTCGTGACGACGACGTCCAGATCCTCCACGGCGCAGCCAGTGGTGCTTACCCGCATCTGACGGGCCACCGATTCCGCCTTCACGCAAGCTGTCTCGGGGCCGGCCGCCAGCCCCGCCGCGGCAGCCAGTGCGGCCAGATCCGCCGCCGCCTGAGCCCGGTGGCGCGCCACCACCGCAGAGCCCAGATACGAGCTGCCGCCGGTGATTAACAACAGCACCCCGACCATCGCGGCGGCGACTAGGGTGGCTGATCCCCGCTCACTGCGGCGGCTCCACCGCCGAAACGCCGGTAGCGCTGATGCGCAGCGTGGGCAGCAGATTCGACCGGGCGGAGACCGTCGCGACCACGACCCCGCCGTCGCGGCGCAGCTGCACCAGCGCGCCACCGGGCGCGATACCGCGGGCGGTGGTGACCGCCGAACGTTCATCACCACGTGCGGCCAGTCGGGCGGCCTCGCGGGCAGCATCGATGCAGCGGACCTGCATAGAGATCGCCGTGATCCCGGCCAGGCACAACACCAGAACCGCGACCAGTGTGACGACGCCCAGCGCCGCCTCGACGGTGCTCGCGCCGACATCGTCGACTACGCCTTGGTGTTGAGCGCGCGGGCGATGATGTTGGTCAACGCCGAGACGATCGAGTCGCCGGTGACGACCGTATAGAGGATCGCAGCGAACGCCGCCGCCGCGATCGTCCCGATCGCGTATTCGACCGTCGACATCCCGGCCTCGTCGATCGCCAACAGTGTCGCACGTGCTCGTAGCACCCGAAATATGTTGTGTTGTCTCACTTTTCCCTCCTCTAGTCACAGCAAGCCTGACTGCAGTAGGTCACCGGCCAGTCCGGCCACCACCGGAACAATGCCCAGGCACACGAACGCCGGAAGGAAACACAGTCCCAGCGGGCCCGCAATAAGCACGCCGGCGCGCTCGGCAGTCGCCGCGGCGACGTGTGCGGCGTCCTGACGGCACTGCGTGGCAAGCGCGGCCACCGCCTCGGCGAGCGCCGCACCCGAGGCCGACGACCGTCGCGCCAGCCGCAGCAACGCATCGGTCTGCGGATCGAGCGCACCGGGCGCCAGATCGGGTGGTGCCGACCAGGCAACGGCGGGGTCGGCGCCGAGCGCCAGCAGATCGGCGGCGCGACGCAGTACTCGGGCCAGCAGCGGCGGCGCCGACGGCGCAGTCGCCGCCGCAGCCGTCGACGCCGCCATGCCCGCCGCCAGGCAGACCGCCAGCACATCCAGGCTTGAAGCGACGGCCAGCGGATCCGGGCCACGCATCGGCCGGCGAGGAGTGGCTGGTGCGCGGGCCGCCATCGTGGCCCGCGCACGCACCCTCGATGGCCGGACGCCACTCAACAAAGCGGCGGCCAACAGCAGCGCCGCGGTGCTCACGATGCCGCCCGATCGGTAATGTGGTCCGACCAGAGCAGCCCGCCGCCGACCAGCGTCACCCCGACCACCAGCAGCCAGCCGCCGATGTGCCCGGCCAGCAAGAACGCCACCGGGTCTGCCCCGATGAGCTGACCGAGCACCACCGACAGCACCGGCAGGCCCGCCAGGATCGCCGCGGTAGCGCGGGCGCCGGCCATCGCCGACCTCACCTGTCCTGAAAACCTTTGCCGCTCAACGATATCCCGCTGAGCAGCGCGCATCAGGGTGGACATCGCAAGGCCGTGTTCGGCTGCCAGTTGCCAGCACACCGCTAGACGATCCCACTGCGCCGGCAGCGCCGAGATCTCGGTGACACTTCGCAAACCGGCGGTGACGTCGGCACCCAAGCGGGCGCGCGCTGACACCGCACGACATGAGTCCGCAACCGGCCCGGCTGTTTCGTCCGCCGCGACGGCGAAGGCGTGGGCCGGGTGGGCCCCGACCCGCAGTTCACCCACTAACACATCGATCGCGGTTTCCAGCTCCCGGCTCTCAGCCATCCCCCGATGGCTTCGGCGACGGCGGCGATGGCGCAGGCTCGCCGTTGCGACGAGAATCGCAGCGGCCAGAACCGTTGTGAGCGGCAGCAATACGAAGCCGGCAGCTCCCACGCATACGGCGAAGCACCCGGCTGTCCGAGCCGTCGACCGGCTGGAGCCTGGGCCGCGGCGAGCAAGGCGTCGACGCGGCGATGACGGTGACACCAGCAGGGACGCTGACAGCGCCAGTGCGGCGGCCGAAGCGTTCATCTCGGTGTCCGGCTGTGCAACAGCCGCCGCAAGTCGGCGACCTCGTCGGTCAGTCCGCGATCGGCGTGCCACACAGTCACCGCGCCGACCCTTCCGTTGATTTGACGCAGTACCGCGACTTCACTGAGCCGGCGCCGGCCGCCGCGATCGCGGTCAACATGCAACAGCACCTGAACCGCAGCGGCCAGTTGACTATGCAGCGCAGCACGATCCAGTCCGCCGAGAGCGCCCAATGCCTCCAAGCGAGCCGGGACCTCGCCCGGATTGTTGGCATGCACGGTGCCGGCCCCGCCGTCATGCCCGGTGTTCAGCGCCGCGAGCAGATCGACCACTTCGGCGCCGCGGACCTCACCGACGACGATGCGGTCCGGCCGCATCCGCAGCGCCTCCCGGACGAGCTGGCGGACCGTGACCTCGCCGACGCCTTCGACGTTGGCGCATCGCGCGACGAGCCTGACCAGATGCGGATGCGGTGGCGCGAGTTCGGCGGCATCCTCGACGCACACGATCCGTTCGTCCGGCGCGACCGCGTTCAGCATCGCCGACAGCAGTGTCGTTTTTCCCGCACCGGTGCCGCCGGACACCAGGAACGCCAACCTGGCGGCGATGATGTCAGCGAGCAATGCGGCAGCGGTCGGCGCAATGGCGCCCGCTGCGGTCAGCGCGGACAAATCTTGGGTGGCCGGCCGCAACACCCGCAACGACAAGCAGGTGCCGCCGACGGCGATCGGCGGCAGCACGGCATGCAGCCGGACCGCGAAGCCTCCGGAGCCCACGCCGGTCAGCTGACCGTCAACCCACGGCTGCGCGTCGTCGAGACGGCGCCCGGCCGCCAGCGCCAGCCGCTGCGCCAAGCGCCGCACCGCCGCTTCGTCGGCGAACTGAACATCGGTGCGCCGCAGCCCGTATCCGTCATCGACCCACACCGCGTCCGGACCCGTGACCAACACATCAGTCGTACCGTCCGCGCACAGCAGTGGCTCGAGGATCCCAGCTCCGGTCAGCTCGGTCTGCAGCACTCGAAGGTTGCTGAGCAGCTCGGTATCGCCCAGCACCCCACCCGATTCGGCCCGGATCGCGTCGGCCACCACGATGGGGCGCAGCGGAGCGGATTCCGTCGCCAGCCGTTCACGGACCCGGTCGATGAGCGAACCGCTCATGCCGCCCTGCCTTCCGCCCTGGTCGCTGCGCGTTCGGGCAGGACAGCCAGCACCCGGCGGGCCGCCGCCGCCAGCGCGGAGCGCCGCCCGAACCGGAGGCCGCCGTGTTCGAGTTGTTCGCCCAGCCGCGGGTACGGCCTCATCGACGCCAGCAGTGGTACGCCGGCTATCCCGGCCACCTCGTCGGCCCGCAGCCCGCCTGGCGACGGGCCCCGAACGACCAGCCCGACATTGGGATTGATGCCGGTTAGCACCGCGGCGATCGTCGCTGAGGCCGCACACGCCCGCACATCGCACGGGCTGACCAAGACGACGAGATCGGCTGTATCCAAGGCAGTTTGAGCAGCGTCGGTCAACCGGCGCGGGAGGTCGCAGACCACGGTCGCCCCGCCGCGGCGGCCGGCATCGACGACGGCATCGACAGCCACGGCGTCCAATTCATATCCGTGGCGGGTGCCCGACAGCATGCTGATCCCGCGGTGGCGGGGCAATGCCTCCCGTACCGCCGACCAATTCAGCCGTCCGCCTTGCAACGCCAGGTCGGGCCAGCGCACACCCGGAGCGGTTTCGCCACCCATCAGCAGGTCGATGCCACCGCCCCAGGGATCCAGATCGACCAACAACGGATCGGTGGCGACGTATGCCAATGCCGCAGCGAACAGCGACGCACCCGCACCGCCGCGCCCACCGATAACCGCAACCACCTCGCCGAGGGCGCGGTCGTCGCGCGCGGATTCGCCGGCATCGGCGAGCTCGCGGACCAGATCCCGTTCTTGCGCGGGCATTCTGAGTACGTGCCGGGCGCCCACCTCGATGGCCGCAGCCCATGTCGCCGACGCCGGTTCGGTGACCGTCACCACGAGGACATGGGCGCGGCGGGGCAGTCCGGCGCGTGCACATCTTTCTGCCGCGGCCTCGTCGAGCACTACCGCCGCGGCTGCCGACCACGTTTTCCTGCCGATCGGTGACGCGCTGCCCGCATGAACGACCCGCGCGCCGACGGCCGCCGCGACCCGGTCGACTTCATCGCGAAGCGCGCACTCCGCCACGACGGCCAGGATTCCGCGGGCACCGCCGGTGTGGATAGGACTGGTCATTGGCCCACCGTGCCCGGGCAGGACGCTGCGCCGCCAGCCGCAAACGAGGATTTGTGGACGAAGCCCGATCTGTGGACAGTTCGCGACCTATGTCCGGCAAAATCGGCGGAGGCGCAAAGAACTCACCCGAGAAAAGGGACGACCCCCGCCAGGGGGGGAGGAGGCGAGGGTCGTCGTGTATCAGCCCCGGGGGGTCGGGCTGATGCACCCTCGGCTAAGCCGAGTACTGCTTACTATACACATGACAGCATTGCGCGGCGCAAGAGCTGTTTGAAGTTGCGGGCATGGGATTTCGCGGGAATTTTGCAACGTTATCCCTGCACCCTGCGGTCGTCACGAGCAACCGAAAGCCGGTTGACCGGGCGTTTTGTGGGCCACTTCGCGGTTTGCCACACGGTCCCCCTATGCTGGTGCGGTGACCGCCTCGGACTCGGGCGCTGACCAGCAAACATCATCAACGAGCACCGGTTCCAGCCCCCGCACCGCCGCTTTTTTCGATCTCGACAAGACCATCATCGCCAAGTCCAGCACCCTGGCGTTCAGCAAACCTTTCTTCGATCAGGGATTGATCAACCGGCGCGCTGTGCTCAAGTCCAGCTACGCCCAGTTTCTGTTCCTGCTGTCGGGGGCCGATCACGATCAGATGGACCGAATGCGCGTCCACCTGACCAACATGTGCACCGGCTGGGACGTCGAGCAGATCAAGTCGATCGTCGGCGAAACGCTGCACGACATCGTCACGCCGCTGGTATTCGCCGAGGCCGCGGACCTGATCGCCAGCCACAAGCTTTGCGGCCGCGATGTCGTGGTGGTGTCGGCGTCCGGCGAGGAGCTGGTGGGGCCGATCGCGCGGGCGCTCGGCGCCACCCACGCGATGGCCACCCGCATGGTCGTCGAGGACGGCAAGTACACCGGCGAGATCGGGTTCTACTGCTACGGCGAAGGCAAGGTGCAGGCGATCCGCGAGTTGGCCGCGCGCGAGGGCTATCCGCTCGAACACTGCTACGCCTACTCGGACTCGATCACCGACATGCCGATGCTCGAAGTCGTCGGCCATCCCAGTGTGGTCAACCCCGACCGCGCGTTGCGCAAAGAAGCGATCGCTCGCGGCTGGCCGGTGCTCGCGTTCTCCAGGCCGGTGTCGCTGCGCGACCGTATCCCGGCACCGTCGGGCGCCGCGGTGGCCACGACCGCGGCGGTGGGAGTCAGCGCACTCGCCGCCGGGGCGCTGACCTACTCGTTGCTGCGCCGATTCTCGATGTAAGCGTCATCGACGCTTCAGCAAACTCATCCGGATCACCGCCCGATATCAGCTCAGCTTTTTCAAGGCATTTGCAGCCGATTGACTCTTGATGTGACCGGGGTCACGGAGTACAAAGGAGTCACGGAAGCCCGGTGAGGCCAAGATCGATCCGGAAGAGAAGGTTCGGTCTCCCGAAACCGGGTAACCCAGCACGGTACCCGGCACCCACGCGGAGCCACAGCCGCGAAGATGGCAGAAGTGTTGCGGGCCTGCGTAATTGCGAATAGCGGACGGCCGCGACGGCTCCTTGGGTGGGGTTGCAGCCGGCAAGCATCGCAAGATCGCCGAGGCCACCCACGCAGCCCACAGTTGCACGCTTGGTAACCGAGTTCCGTGCTAGCGGGCGGCGAGCCGAAATCCTTCGGACCGTCGCCCGCTTTACTCGTCTGCACCACATCGCGCGGGCCGCCGAACCTTCACTGCGACGCGTCTCCGGCAACCTTTAATCAACAAGCGAATCGGCGATCGACATCGCCTCTTGCGCGCCGGTGCGCATGGCCCGGCAACACAGCACCAACCACGCGGCGATGCCGTCGGGCGTCCCGGACGCGAAGCGGCGTGCGGCCTCGCGGTACTCAGCGGAGCGACGCATCCAGCTGATCTCCGGTACACCGAGCCCGTGCGGGTCAAGCCCGGTGGCGATGGTGACCAGCCGCGACACCGCCCGCCCGACCACGCCGTCGGCGCAGCCGAACGGTGCCAGGGTCAGCAGTTCGCCGTGGGCGACGGCGGCGATCACCGGAGCCGGCGCCTGGCTACCGCCAGTGACGATCTTCGCCAGCAACTCGAGCCGGGGCCCGACGTCGGCGTCGGCCCGTGGCCGGCCCAACTGGCTGTCGTCGACTCGGTCGGCGGCGGCGAGCATATGCAGCCGCGCCAGCGCCTGCAGCGGCGCGCGCTGCCACACACCAACCAGCGCCGTCTCGCCGCCTTCCAGCGCCTGCGCGACGCGGAGCGCACCGGCGAAGACCGGGTCGCTGGCCGCCGAGGCATCCAGCTGCTCGTCCAGTTTCAGGCCACCGTCAAGCACCGCTGACGCCCGCGCCGCCCGCAGCGCCGCTTCGGCCGCCGTCACCGGCCAGCGCCGCAGGTTGGCGCGATGGCGATGCGCTCTGCCGAGCGCCTCGCGGGCCTGTTCAGCCGCGGCGGCGACACCGGGCAGCGCCACCAGCGGAGCCAACGGATCAGAAGTCATCAGGAGTCACGAGCTGTCACGATAGGGCCTTAGTTGTCGCGTCAACCCGCTGCGCCGGGAATGGCCGCGAGCAGTTGGCGCGTGTAGTCATGCTGAGGCTTGGTGAACACCTCGTCGGTGGGCGCGTGCTCGACCACCCGGCCCCGCTGCATCACCAGCACCTCATCCGCGATCTGCCGAATCACGGCCAAGTCGTGACTGATGAACAGATAGCTCAGGCCCAGCGCGTCCTTCAGCTCGGCAAGCAGTTCGAGTATCTGCGCCTGCACCAGAACGTCGAGTGCCGAGACAGCCTCGTCGCAGACCACCACATCGGGCCGCAACGCCAGCGCTCGGGCGATCGCGACCCGTTGGCGCTGCCCGCCCGACAACTCGCGCGGACGACGCTCCAGCACCGACAACGGAAGGGCCACCTGCTCAGCCAACTCTCGCACCGCAGCGCGACGTTCGCGACGGTCACCACTGCGGTGGATACGCAGTGGTTCCTCGATCGCCCGAAACACCGTGTACATCGGATCCAAGCTGCTGTAAGGGTTTTGGAAGACCGGCTGCACTCGGCGGCGAAACGCCAGGACCTCTCGTCGGTTCATCGCGGCGAGGTCGCGGCCGTCGAACGTCACCGTCCCGGAGCTCGGTGCGAGCAGGCCCAGCACCATGCGCGCCAGGGTGGATTTCCCCGATCCGGATTCGCCCACGATCGCCACGGTGGTCGCTTTATGCAGACGGAACGACACGCCGTCGACAGCACGGAATTCCGCTTTCCGCCAAGGCGCTCTGTGCGTTGACCGGTAGGTCTTGGTGAGGTCTGCGACGACCAGGAGGTCGTGCGGGTCAGCATCGACAGCAGTCCGCGGTCGAGCTGTCGTCTCGCTCGTCGAGTGTGCCGATGGTGCGGCCGCGACTAGTCGCCGGGTATAGGGGTGTTGAGGGTCGCTCAAGATCGACTGTGCCGTAGCGGTTTCCACGACGCGGCCGCGGTGCATAACGACCAACTGCTCGGCGCGCTCACCTGCCAGTGCGAGATCGTGGGTGATCAACAACACCGCCGTGCCCAGTTCCGCGGCCAGATGCTGCAGATGGTCGAGCACCTGCCGTTGCACCGTGACGTCGAGGGCGGACGTCGGCTCGTCGGCGATCAACAGCCGCGGGCGCCCGGCGAGCCCGATGGCAATCAGCGCACGCTGGCACATCCCACCGGACAGCTGATGCGGATACCGTCTGGCCTGCGTCGGCGAGTCCGGCATGCCAGCTTCGTCCAGCAGTTGCAGCGATCGTTGCTTTGCGTCGCTGATATTGTTGGCACGCAATGCTTCCCGTATCTGAAAGCCGACCCTCCATACCGGGTTGAGGTTGGTTGTCGGGTCCTGCGGCACATAGCCGATGCCGGTTCCCCTGATCGAGCGGAGCCGACGCGGCTCTGCCGACACGATGTCGACACCGTCGAACACGATGCGGCCGGCGGTGATTCGCCCACCCGGTGCCAGCAGTCCGAGGATCGCGGCGGCGGTCGTCGACTTTCCGGAGCCGGATTCACCGACGACGGCGACAGTCTGCCCGCTGCGAACGGTGAACTCGACGTTGCTGACGGCGGGAGGGTCGTCGCCGAACCTGACCTCCAGGCCCGCGACGCTCAGCAACGGCTGCTGGGCGCGGGTCATGTGGCGCCGCTCCTCCTCACCGCTGCGCTCTGCATCGTCGCCGGCGCGGGTCATGACGACCGCCACGTCCGTGACGTGGAATCCAGGACGTCGCGCAACACGTCGCCCATCATCAGGAAGGCCAGCACCGTAAGCGCAAGGGCCCCGGCCGGATAGAACAGGATCGGCGAGCCCGCCCGCAGTCGCGTCTGTGCCACGTTGATGTCGCCGCCCCAAGACACCACTGATGGCGGCAGGCCGACCCCGAGGTAGGACAGCGTCGCCTCGGCCACGATGAACATCCCCAGCGAGATCGCGGCGACAGCGATCACCGGGCCCAGAGCATTGGGCACAACATGGCGGATCAGAATCCCGAACCTGCTCAACCCCACCGCTTGCGCGGCCATGACGTAATCGCTGCCGCGCACCGCGAGCACCGCGCCGCGCGCGATCCTGGCCACCTGCGGCCAACCGAACAGCGCCAGAATCGCAACCACGGTCCACACCGTGCGGTGATGCATGACCTGCATGAGCACAATAGCCGCCAACAGCAACGGAATTCCGAAGAAGACATCGGCGACGCGGGAGACCACCACGTCGATCCAGCCACCGTAGAAGCCGGCCAGTGCGCCCAATGCGCCGCCGACCAGGAAGACCACCAGGGTCGCGCCCAGACCGACGGTGATCGATGCGCGGGCGCCGTAGACGGTGCGGGCGTAGATGTCGTGGCCTTGCAGGTCCGTGCCGAACCAATGCGCGGCCGACGGCGCGAGCAGGCTCTGATACGGGTCGGCGTAGCCGGGGTCGGCCGACGTGAACAGCGCCGGAAACAACGCAACAACAAGGAAGAACAGGATCAGCGCGGCGGCGACGACGAATTTCGGTCGTCGCCGCAAGGCACGCCATGTGTCGCGCCAAAAGCCTATCCCGCCAAGCGCTTCGGCGGTGCGGTCAGCCATAGCGGATCCTTGGATCCAGCGCCGCATACAGCAGATCCACCGCAAGATTGGTGACCAGGTAGATCACCACCAGCACCGTCACGATGGACACCACCGTCGGCGCCTCCTGCCGGGTGACCGCCTGATAGAGCACGCCGCCGACACCGTGGATGTTGAAGATCCCCTCGGTGACGATCGCCCCGCCCATCAGTGCCCCGAGGTCGGCACCGAGGAACGTCACCACCGGGATCAGTGAGTTGCGCAGGATATGCACCGTCACGACCCGGGGCCGCGACGAGCCGGTCGCCGTCGCGGTGCGCACATAGTCGGCGTGCGCATTGGCGGCCACCGCAGAGCGAGTCAGCCGGACCACGTAAGCCAGCGATACCGATCCCAGCACCACACCGGGTAGCAGCAGCCGCGCGAATGTCGGCTGATCGCCGACGGTCACCGAAGCGACGCCGAGCCTTACCCCGAAGACGAACTGCGCCAGGAAGCCCAGCACGAAGATCGGGACCGCGATCACGATCAGACTGGTGATCAGCACCGCGGCATCGAAGATCCCGCCCTGCCGTAGACCGGCGATCACACCGAATCCGATCCCGAGCACGGCCTCTACTGCCAGGGCTATCAACGCCAGTCTGACGGTCACCGGAAACGCTTGGGCCAGAACGACACTGACCGGTAGCCCGGAGTAGGCGCGGCCCAGGTCGCCGTGCACAATGCCGCCCAGATAGTGCAGGTACTGCAGCACAAACGGGTCGTTCAGGTGATATTGGGCGTGCAGCTGCGCGGCCACCGCAGGACTCAGCGGACGGTCACCGCCCAGGGCGGCGATAGGATCGCCGGGCAGCAGGAACACCATGCCGTAGATCAGCAAGGTGGCGCCGAGAAAAACCGGAACCATGATCGCGATACGGCGAGCGATATACCAGCCCATCTCAAGCCTTCACGATGTGCTCGTAGTCGGGCAGGCCATTCCAGGTCAGCACGACGTGGCTGACCGACGGTGATGTCCCCGCCGCGCTGATCGTGTACCACAACGGCACAACGGGCATGTCCCGCAACAGGATTCGCTGTGCAGCGTTGGCCAGGTCAAACGATTGCTGCAAGCTCGGCGCGGCTTCGGCCGCACTGATCGCGGCGTCGAATCGCGGGTTGGAATAGCCGACGTCATCAGCACCGGCTCCGGTGACGAACAGCGGCTCCAGAAACTCCAGCATGGACGGAAAGTCACCCTGCCAGCCGGCCCGGAACGCGGTGGCGATGCGCCGCGTGGTCACCTGGGTGCGAAATGTGGCGAAGGTCGGCTGCGGCGCACCGACGGCGTCGATACCCAAAATGTTCTTGATGCTGTTGGCCACCGCGTCCACCCACTCCTGATGTCCGCCGTCGGCGTTGTAGGCGATCGCATACCGGCCCGACCATTTCGAGATGGCATCCGCCTGCGACCAAAGCCGCCGCGCACGGTCCGGATCGAAGTCGAGCGCGTCGTTACCCTCGATGCTCGGGTCGAAACCGGGCAGCGAACTCGCGGTGAAATCACGCGCGGGTGCACGAGCGCCGGCGTAGATCTGGCGGCAGATCTGTGCCCGGTTGATGGCCGCCGACAGCGCCAGCCGGCGCAATCTGCCTTCTTCGCCGCCGAAATGCGGCAGCCACAGCGGGGTGTCGAGGGTCTGGTTCACCGCTGCCGGTGCGGTGACGTAACGATCGTCGAGATCCCTGCGGTAGACCGACAGCAGGCTGGACGGAATCGTGTCCAGCACATCGAGATTGCTCGACAGCAGGTCGGCGTACGCGGTCTCCAGGTTGCCGTAGAAGACGAAGCGCAGACCCTTGTTCTGCGCGACCCGGTTGCCGTGGTAGCCGGGGTTGGGCACCAGATCCAGTTTGACGTTGTGTTGCCACGCCGCACCGTCGGGCGCATCGGCGAACATGTACGGGCCGTTGCCGACCGGGTGCTGGCCGAACGACGTCATATCCTTGAACGCAGCATCCGGCAGTGGGTAGAACGGCGAAAACCCAAGCCGCATTTTGAAATCGATGGTCGGTGCCTTGAGCCGCACGGTGAATTGGTGGTCATCGACGACGTGCAAGCCGGACATCGTCGAGGCTGCCGATTTTGCTCCGGCTATGTCGTCGAATCCGGCGATCGGACTGAAGAAGCTCTGCTGTAGTTGGGCATTGGCGGCCAGCGCGCCGTAATTCCAGGCGTCGACAAAGGAGTGCGCGGTCACCGGTGTGCCGTCGGTGAATGTCCAGCCATGCTTGAGATTGATCCGGTAGTTGATGTCATCGCTGGTGTCGATCGACTGGGCGACCTCCATTTCGGGCCGCCCCTTGACGTCGTAGGACATCAGGCCGGCGAACAGCCGGTCGATGATGCGACCGCCGTTGCTGTCATTGGTGTTGGTCGGAATCAGTGGATTCTGCGGCTCGCCAGCGTTGACGATCACCACGTCGGTGCGCACATTGCCGACCCCGCAGCCGGCCAGCGATGTGACAGCGAGCAGCATCACGGCCGTCACGGCTGCTCGCATCCCATGCATGTGCCCGACCGTAGGGCCTCTGGCTTCGGTCAACGTTGCGGGCCCGATGAGCACGCGGCCAGGTGTCCGGCAACCCAGTCCGGTATCGCGGAGACGTCGTCGGGCGGCGAATCAACGATCACCAATTCGTCGATTCCCAGTTCGTCGAGCGCGGGGACGTCAGTGGGCTGCAGGTGTTGAAGCGCGACGGCCAGTTGCAGGTCGCTCGGGTCGCGCCCGGCCTCGCTGCACAGTCTTCGAATGAGCGCGACCCGCTCGACAACGGTGTCGACGTCACGCAGGTTGAACCCGTACCAGCCGTCTCCCCAGTTCACCACCCGCCGTAGCGCCGCGTCACTGTTGCCGCCCAGGACTATCGGGATGCGGCGCTCGCGCACGGGTTTGGGATTGAGACGCACTTTTTCGAAGTGGACGAATTCGCCCGCGAATGAAGCGAGGTCGTCGCGCCACAGTGTCCGCATCGCAGCCACGTACTCGGCGGTGCGCTTGGCGCGGCGTTCGAAGGGAATCCCGAGCGTGTCGAACTCCTCCCGAGACCAGCCGATGCCCACACCCAAGGTGAACCGGCCTCCGCTGAGCCAATCGAGCGTGGCGGCCTGCTTGGCGACCACCACTGGGTTGTGTTCTGGAAGCAGCAGCACACCAGTCGCCAAGCCAATCGTCGTGGTCGCTGCGGCCGCGAAACTCAGACCGATCAACGGATCAATCCAGTCGGCGGCCGCGGGAACCGCAATCCTGCCGTCGGCGGAGTACGGGTAGCGGGAAGCCGGCAGGTCCACCATCACCACATGCTCGCCGGCCCACAACCTGGCAAAGCCATGTTGCTCCGCGGCGACGACGATCGCGTCGATCACCGCACGCCGCGCACCCGCCCCGATACCCAACGCATGCAACCCCAGCCGCACCAGCGGATCGTCTCACAAGGCGACGGCTATCCTCACCCGGCTACGCTCTTTAGACGTGACCGAGACGCACGCCGATACACCGTTGTCATATCGACCGTCCGAGCATTTCGCCGCGCACGCCAACGCCGGCGACGACATGTACAGCGAGGCCGAACACGATCGGCTGGCGTTCTGGGCCAAGCAGGCCAATCGGCTGTCGTGGTCAAAGCCATTCGACCAGGTGCTGGACTGGTCGAATGCCCCGTTTGCCAAGTGGTTCACCGGCGGAACACTCAACGTCGCCTATAACTGCGTGGACCGCCATGTCGAAGCCGGCAACGGCGATCGAGTGGCCATCCATTGGGAGGCCGAGCGGGTCGGTGAAAGCCGCGCCCTGACCTACCGCGACTTGCACGCCGAGGTGTGCAAGGCTGCCAACGCGCTTGCGGGTCTGGGACTGGCCGCCGGGGACCGAGTCGCGATCTATATGCCGATGATCCCCGAAGCCGTGGTGGCGATGTTGGCCTGCGCGCGCCTGGGCGTGCTGCACAGCGTGGTGTTCGCCGGGTTCACCGCGACCGCGCTGGGCGCCCGGATCGCCGACGCCGAGGCCAAGCTGCTGATCACTGCCGACGGGCAGTTCCGGCACGGCAAGGCGGAGCCGTTGAAGGACGCGGCCGACCAGGCGGTCGCCGACACCAGCACGATCGAACACGTCCTGGTGGTCCGCCGCACCGGCGTCGACGTTCCGTGGACACAAGGACGCGACGTGTGGTGGCACGACGTCGTCGACTCGGCGTCGCCCGAGCACACCGCCGAGGCGTTCGACGCCGAGCATCCGCTGTTCCTGCTGTACACCTCGGGCACCACCGGCAAGCCCAAGGGCATCGTGCACACCAGCGGCGGCTATCTCACCCAGGCGTCCTACACCCACTACAACGTCTTCGACATCAAGCCGGAAACCGATGTGTTCTGGTGCACCGCCGACATCGGCTGGGTCACCGGACACACCTATGGCGTGTACGGCCCGCTGTCCAACGGCGTCACCCAGATCATCTACGAAGGCACGCCGAGTACCCCGACTCAGCACCGGCATTTCCAGATCATCGAAAAGTACGGCGTGACAATCTATTACACCGCGCCGACGATGGTCCGGACCTTCATGAAGTGGGGTCGCGAAATCCCGGATGGCCAAGACTTGTCCAGCCTGCGGCTGCTGGGAACGGTCGGCGAGCCGATCAACCCGGAGGCCTGGCGCTGGTATCGCAAAGTCATCGGCCGCGATAGCATCCCGATCGTCGACACCTGGTGGCAGACCGAAACCGGCGCCGCGATGATCTCGCCGCTGCCCGGCGTCGCGGCCACCAAACCGGGATCGGCGATGGCGCCGCTGCCCGGCATCTCGGCAAAGATCGTCGACGACAACGGCACCGAGTTGTCACCGCCGTCCACCGACGAGGGCGAGCATGTCACCGGATACCTGGTGCTCGATCAGCCCTGGCCGTCGATGCTGCGCGGCATCTGGGGCGACCCGGACCGCTTCCGCGAAACATATTGGTCGAAGTTCGCCGAGCAGGGCTGGTACTTCGCCGGCGACGGCGCTCGTTACGACCCCGACGGGGCGATCTGGATCCTGGGCCGCATCGACGACGTGATGAACATATCGGGGCATCGCATCTCCACCGCCGAAGTGGAGTCGGCATTGGTCGGCCACGCTGCCGTCGTCGAAGCCGCAGTGGTGGGCGCGACCGACGACACCACCGGTCAGGCGATCTGCGCTTTCGTTGTGCTGCAAGCCGATCACGCCGAGACCAAGGGCGCGGAGATCATCGACGAGCTGCGCGGCGAGGTGGCCAAGGTCATCTCACCGATCGCCCGGCCCCGCGAGCTGCATGTGGTACCCGAGTTGCCGAAGACCCGCAGCGGCAAGATCATGCGCCGCCTGCTGCGCGACATCGCCGAGAATCGAGAACTCGGCGACACCTCCACACTGCTCGATCCCGGTGTGTTCGACGCGATCAGGGCCGCCGACTAGCTACGCGGGGACGGGGACGAACCCCGCGCCGGGACGGTTCTTGGCGTTGACGTCGGCCAGTACCGCGTTGATGGACTCAACCACCGCCGGCGTGTGCAGCGGGATGTACTTGATGACGCAGGCCGGCAGGTTCTCGCTGAAGGCGCCGTGAATCATCCCGACCAGGAGGTTGTCGACGGTCACCGGGCCGCCAGAGTCGCCCGGTTGTCCGCACACCTGCATGACGATCGTGCCCGGGTCTTGACCCGGGCCCCAGGTGACGCCGCAGGAGTTTCCTGTCGTGCGGCCCTGCTTACAGGCGATCTGGCCGAACGCCGGATCCGGTCCGATGCCGTTGATCGCGAAGCCGCCGAAGTTGGCGACCGGTATCACCTTGGCCGGATCGAACTGGATGACCGCGTAGTCGAGGTTGTCATTGCCGGCCACCATGGTTCCCACCGTGCCGCGATCTTTCGCGGACTCGACGGCCACCACCGCGCCCGGGCCGCCGCAGTGCGCCGAGGTGAAACCGATCAGCTCACCCTTGCCGTCAGTGCCGATGGTGGTCAGTGTGCACAACGTGTCACCGTTGACCACGATGCCCGCCCCGCCGCCAAGGGGAAGTTTCTCGTCAGCTCGTGCGGCCACGCCGGGCGAGCCCACCGATGCCACGGTGAGCAACGCCGCTACGACACCCAGCAGCCGACGGTACGTGGTCTGCACAACAATACTCCCGTCGACAAACTTGGACGCGTACCCGAAGCGGCGGCGTCAGTCTAGCGTGGTCAACGCCCGCCGGCGTCGATCTCCAACCGCCGGCCCGGTGTCCGGTTGACCTCGTCTGGCCACGGACCACATGGCAACATGAACCTGCGACGCCAGCCGTCCGGTGACGATGCAGAGCGCGAAGCGCGATGAGGAGGAACCGGACAATCAAACTCAGCCGGTGACGATGCAGAGCGCGAAGCGCGATGAGGAGGAACCGGACAATCAAACTCAGCCGGTGACGATGCAGAGCGCGAAGCGCGATGAGGAGGAACCGGACAATCAAACTCAGCCGGGAGGACCGTCTGTGACTAAGCCAGATCGTAAGAGCGCCGATCGCAAGGACGGGGTTCCTCGCACGCTGACCACGATTCCATTGACCGACCCGCACGCGCTGTCCGTTGAGCCGTCGATCGGCGAGTTGGTCAAAGACGCCACGGCGCAGATGTCGACATTGGTGCGCGCCGAGGTCGAATTGGCACGCTCTGAGATCACCCGCGACGTCAAGAAAGGACTCACCGGCAGCATCTTCTTCATCGCGGCGATGGTGGTGTTGTTCTACTCGACTTTCTTTTTCTTCTTTTTCCTCGCCGAACTGCTGGACACCTGGCTGTGGCGCTGGGTCGCTTTTTTGATCGTGTTCGGGATCATGGTGGTGGTTACCGCGGTCCTGGCGCTATTCGGCTATTTGAAGGTGCGACGCATCCGCGGACCACAGCAGACGATCGAATCGGTCAAAGAAACTCGCACCGCCTTCACGCCGGGGCATGACAAGGACTCCGGGCGCGCGATCAGTTCCCAAGGCGGGACGCCCGCCGATCCCTCGGGTTGGTAGATGGCCCCGCCAGATCCGTCGATCACCCGTATCGACGGGCCTTGGCGCCATCTGGACGTGCACGCCAACGGTATTCGGTTCCATGTCGTCGAGGCGGCGCCCACGGATCGGGGTGCCGCCAGCCCTTCGACGGCGCAGCCGCTGGTCATCATGTTGCATGGCTTCGGCTCGTTCTGGTGGTCGTGGCGCCACCAGCTGCGCGGTTTGCGCGGAGCCCGAGTGGTCGCGGTCGATTTACGCGGCTATGGCGGCAGCGACAAACCGCCTCGCGGCTACGACGGCTGGACGCTCGCCGGGGACACCGCCGGACTGATCCGCGCGCTTGGCCACACGTCGGCAACACTGGTCGGCCATGCCGACGGCGGGCTGGTCTGCTGGGCAACTTCGGTCCTGCATTCGCGGCTGGTGCGGGCCATCGCGGTGATCAGTTCGCCGCATCCCGCCGCACTGCGCGCCTCCGCGTTGACCCATCGCGACCAGGGCCGGGCGCTGCTGCCCTCGCTGCTGCGCTACCAGGTGCCGATCTGGCCGGAGCGCGCCCTGACCCGGCATAACGGCGCGGAGATCGAGCACCTGGTCCGTAGCCGTGCCAGCGCTAAATGGGTTGCCTCCGAAGACTTTTCCGAGACCGTCGGACATCTGCGGCAGGCGATCCAAATTCCGTCCGCGGCGCACTCCGCGCTGGAGTATCAGCGCTGGGCCGTCCGTAGCCAACTGCGCGAAGAGGGCCGCCGCTTCATGCGGTCCATGAACCGGCCGTTCGGAATTCCGATGCTGCACATTCACGGTGACGCCGATCCGTACGTCTTGGACGATCCGGTCGAGCGAACCCAGCGCTATGCGCCACACGGTCGCTACGTATCAGTCGCCGGCGCAGGACATTTCAGTCACGAAGAGATGCCGGAAGAAGTCAACGAACATCTGCTGCGCTTTATCGACCGCGTGTACAGGTCGCCGCTCAGCTGACACACTCCCCGGTGGCCACCGGGGTGGTGTCGCCGATGTGCGCCAGCTGCGCCGCCACCTCCTTGGCCGTCAGGACGAAACCGGTGTCGTTGTCGTCGACCGCCGCGCCGAACACCACACCGAGCACCTGTCCGTTGAGATCGATTAGCGGTCCGCCCGAATTGCCTTGCTCCACACTCGCTCTGACGGTGTACACCTGGCGGTTGACCGTCCGGCTCCGGTAGATGTCGGGTCCGCTGAGTTCAATGAGCTCCCGGATTCGCGCCGGAGTCGCCACAAAGCCCCCTCCACCGGGATAGCCCATCACGATCGCCTCAGTGCCCGAGGTCACCGGGTTGCTAGCGAAGGCCAACGGTCCGGGCGGCAGGTTCGGCACGGAGAGGATCGCGATGTCGACGGTCGGATCATAGGACACCACAGTCGCGTCGTAAGGGTTGCCGCTGGCCTCCACGGTGACGCTGTTCGCGCCGGCAACTACGTGTGCGTTGGTCATCACGCGGTCTGGAGAGAGCACAAATCCACTGCCCTCCAACACTTTCTGACAACCTGGTGCAATTGCGCGGATCTTGACGACGCTGGGTTGAGTGGCCGCGACCACCGGGTTGTTGGCCAACGTCGCGTCCGGGGCAGCCACCGCCACGACCGGCGTGCGGCTGAACGGCTCCAGCACCTGCGGCAAACCCGAGGTGTCCAGCAGCGTAGACAACCTTTTGGGCACCGTCTTCAGCCACTCCGGCGCAAAGTCGTTGACCTTGGCCAGCACCCGCGAACCTCGCACCGCAGCAGCCAGGCTGGGCTGACCCGCCGATGACGTCAGCGGAGTCGCCAGTAGCCATGCCGCCACCAGCACCACCACCAGCTGCACGGCCACCCCGATCAGCGAGTCGAAGAACCGGACCGAGTTGCTGTGGATCGCGCCGCGTACCGCGCGGCCCAGCACGACACCGGCCACCTCGCCGACGACGACCAACCCCAGGATCAGAAACAGCGCAGCGAACAGTTTGGCTCGCGGCGCGCTGATGTGAGCGACAAGGTGCGGAGCCAGCAGGACGCCTGCGATCGCTCCAAGTAACACACCGACGAATGACAGCAGCGAACCAAGCGCCCCCGAACGCCAACCTGAGACCGCCGCAATGAAAGCCACTGCCAGCACAGCGATATCGAGCCATTGTGAGGGGCTCATCGTGCATCATCCTCGTCGCCGACCAGGGCCATCGCTTCATCCAGCTCGCGGACATCGCTGGTGTCCCAGGGCTCAGCCCACCCAGCTACGTCCAGCATTGCCGAAATCACTTGGCCAGTGAATCCCCAAACCAGCATTTCATTTAACAGGAAGGCCGGCCCGGCGAAGCGCCGGGTGAGGGAGCTGCGATAGACCATCAGCCGATTGGCCGGATTGATGAAAGCCCGCAGCGGAACCCGGGCCACGATCGCGGTCTCGGCCTGATCGACGACGGCCACCGGCCCCGGATCGGCTGAATACGCCAGCACCGGTACGACGTGAAAACCCGACGGGGCGATGAACGTTCGCTCCATCGTGGCCAGCGGATGCAGCCGGTCGATATCGATGCCGGTCTCTTCGCGGGCCTCTCGCAGTGCGGTGTCCACCGGCCCGTGGTCCTCCGGATCCGATGCGCCGCCGGGGAACGCCGCTTGGCCAGCGTGGTGGCGCAATGTGGAGGCCCGCACGGTGAGTAGCAGGTCTACATCGTCGGGTAAGGAGTTGGAGGGTTCGCCGTCGGGCTGGTCCGACGGGGGCCCGGAAAACAACACCAGCACAGCGGCGTCGCGCCCGTCCTTGCGCAACGAAGCGGTCGCCTTGGCGGCGGTCACCATCGCCAGCACCTCGGCCGGCAGCCGACGACGAAACGCGTCGGGCACCTGACCAACGTTGTCGACCAGTGGACGCAGCCAGGACGGACCGAGCTCCGGTTTCAACGGAATCGACCCTGGCGAGTGGGTGAGGTCGGCACCGTGCGATCGCGGAGCTCCCCCTGCGCTCACCCCGCGCCTCCTTTGTCCAATTGCCCGGCTCCTCACCGGACCAGCCCCGTCATCGCCGCGCGTCATGGCGTCTGATCTCCGAGCGCAGTTGCGATCTCGTCGGCATTAGCGAAGGCGCGTGGCAGGGTCTGCGCAACGCTACCGCCCGAGTCCAGCACGACTGTCGCGGGCATCACATTTGGCACCCCCAACGCCGCCGCGACCTGACGCCTTCCGTCCTGCAGAGTCGGTAACCGGACACCCAACTCCGCCAGCCGCAACAAGGCGGCCGTCTCGTTCTCGTCCTGGTGCACCGTCACCACCATCACGTTGGGCCCGACCCGTCGTTGATACTCGGCCATCGCGGGAAGTTCGGCCGCGCAGGGTGCACACCAGTACGCCCACAAGTTGAGAACCACGCGGTGCCCAGCCAGTGCCGGACCGACGTCAACGACCGAGCCGTCGGCCGCACATTCCGCTGTCACACCGCGCAAGGCCGGCGGACCGGGCTGCGCACCCGGGCGCGGACACGGCGCGAGGCCGGCACGCTTGCGGGGTCCGGCCAGCGCCGCCGCCGTATCGGCGTCGCGGTGCTCGCGGCCGGCGCCGGTCGATGGGACGGTTGACGAGTGGGAGGTATGACGCAGCTCGACCAGCAGCGCCACCAGCAACGCCGCGACGACCGCCAGGACCGCGATAGTCCAGCGGGTGGTTCGGGGGGTGAAGGTGGTCAAGCGCGTCCCGTTTGCAGCTACTGCTACAACCCGGCCAACGCCAGGAGATGCTCGGTTTCAGGACCCTGCACCAGGGCGGCCGCGATCAGCGGCTCGGTGGGCCCGGTCCCGAACGAGGGACAGTCCTTGGCCAATACGCACACGCCGCAAGCCGGTTTGCGGGCGTGGCACACCCGGCGGCCGTGGAAGATCACCCGGTGACTCAGCACGGTCCAGTCGCTGCGCTCGATGAGTTCGCCGACCGCCTGCTCGACCTTGACCGGGTCCTCCTCGGTCGTCCAGCGCCAGCGCCGAACCAGCCGCCCGAAATGAGTGTCGACGGTGATTCCCGGGACGCCGAATGCATTGCCCAAGATGACGTTGGCGGTCTTGCGTCCCACCCCTGGCAACGTCACGAGCTCTTCCATGGTGGCCGGCACCTCGCCGTCGAACCGCTCGACCAACGCCTGCCCCAGGCCGATTAGCGACCCCGCTTTGTTCCGGTAAAAGCCGGTGGGGCGAATCAGGGTTTCAAGCTCTTCGCGGTCCGCCTGTGCGTAGTCGACCGCGGTGCGGTAACGCTTGAAGAGCGCTGGGGTGGTGAGGTTCACCCGTTTGTCCGTGCTTTGCGCCGACAAGATCGTGGCCACCGTCAGCTCCAACGGTGTGGTGAAATCCAACTCGCAGTAAACATGCGGAAACGCTTGTCCAAGTTTGCGATTCATGCGCCGAGCCCGTCGCACCAAACCTAAGTGGGTTTCCGACGACCAACGGCTGGCGACTGTGGCGTCGGCGGCACCGGAGGCTCGGGCGGCGGCGCGAGATGGTTTGCCCATTATCACTCTCGACAGAGTACTAATTCGTGATCCCGCTGAGACCTTAGCCGTGTTTACTTACGCCTTGTGTCTTGGTTGCTCGTGGCATTCATACCGGGGTTGCTGATGCTGGCGACTTTCGGGCTTGAACGGCTGGAAGCGGGCTTGGAGAAGGACACGGTGACGGCGAGCGACGTCGCGGAATTTCTCCAGCAGGCCGAGCCAATCGATGTGCGCACTTTGGCCCGAGAGGGAATGCCGGAGGCGTTGGATGGCCTGCACCGCCGCATGGGCCGTCTCAGCGATGAATCGCCTTACCGCCTCGGTGACGCCGACCCGGTCACCGATCCGTTGCTGGCGGCCGCCCTTATTTCCGCCCCGCAACATCCTGGGTTACCGCGACACCGGCATGACCATTGGCAGGCGAATCGGCAATTTGGCCCGCCTCAGCATGCCAATCGTGTGTAGCGTTGGCACGTCGAGTCGATGGCTGACCTCTAGACTGCGGGTCGGCCGGTAAACCGACCCCGGCATATCAGTGTCAGTTAATAGCTAAGGGGCAACGTGGACGAGATCCTGGCGAGGGCCGGAATCTTCCAGGGGGTTGAACCAAGCGCCGTCGCCGCGCTGACCAAGCAATTGCAGCCGGTCGACTTCCCTCGCGGACATACGGTCTTCGCGGAGGGCGAGCCGGGTGATCGGCTGTACATCATCATTTCCGGCAAGGTCAAGATCGGCCGCCGTTCACCGGACGGTCGGGAGAATCTGCTGACCATCATGGGTCCATCGGACATGTTCGGTGAGCTGTCGATCTTCGATCCCGGGCCCCGGACCTCCAGCGCCACCACCATCACCGAGGTGCGCGCGGTGTCGATGGATCGCGACGCGTTGCGGGCGTGGATCGCGGATCGGCCCGAGATTGCCGAGCAGCTCCTGCGGGTGCTCGCCCGCCGGTTGCGGCGCACGAACAACAACCTCGCCGACCTCATCTTCACCGACGTGCCAGGCCGTGTCGCCAAGCAGCTGCTGCAGCTGGCTCAGCGTTTCGGCACCCAGGAGGGTGGCGCGATGCGGGTCACCCACGACCTGACGCAGGAAGAGATCGCCCAGCTGGTCGGCGCATCCCGCGAAACGGTGAACAAGGCGCTGGCCGACTTCGCCCACCGGGGCTGGATCCGCCTGGAGGGCAAGAGCGTGCTGATCTCGGACTCGGAGAGGCTCGCCAGGCGCGCGCGCTAACCGTTCTCCGGCCGAGCAGACGCAAAGGTCCCCGCCACGCCGAGCAACTGGGCGCTTTCGTGTCTGCTCGCGCTATTGAGACCGCAGATAGTCCAGCTGCGCCTGCACCGACCATTCCGCGACGTCCCACAGCTCCTCGTCGACGTCGACGTAGACATGTTCGACAACCTGGCGGGTGGTGGCATCGTCGCCGAGAGCACGCAGCGCCGAGCGCACCTGTTCAAGGCGCTGTTCCCGGTGTGCCAGGTATCCCGACGCCACGGCCTCTACATTGGGCAGGCCCGGTCCGTGGCCGGGCAGCACCGTGCGCCGGCCCAGCCCTTGTAGTCGGTGCAGCGACTCGAGGTAATCGGCCAGGCTGCCGTCTTCGGTGTCGATGACGGTCGTTCCGCGGCCCAGCACGGTGTCGGCCGTCAGCACCGCATCATCGAGCACAAACGACAGCGAATCTGCGGTGTGCCCGGGCGTGGCCCATACCGTGATCCGCAGGCCCGCAGCGTCGATCACTTCACCGTCGGTCAGCTCACCACTCAGACCACGCAAGTAGCCGCTACCCGCCGAACGCACGGGCGCGCCGGTCAGCTCGACCAGCTTGTCGATGGCATCGGTGTGGTCACCGTGCCGATGGCTGATCAGCACCACGGCGATCCGGCCCAGGCCGGCGATTTTCGCGATGTGCTCGTCGTCGTCGGGCCCGGGATCGACTACCACGATCTCGTCGCTGCCCTCGCCGCGCAGCACCCAGGTGTTGGTGCCCTCCAGCGTCATCAGGCCCGGATTTTTGGCCAGCAGCACCGATGCGGTATCGGTGACCGGACGCAGCCGGCCGTAGGCGGGATGCGTCAGCGATTCAGCGGCGTCGGTCACGGCGTTAGCCGACCTCCACCACCAGTTCGACCTCCACCGGTGAGTCCAGTGGCAACTCGGACACGCCGACCGCCGAGCGGGCGTGGCCACCGCGGTCCCCGAACACCTCGGCAAGCAGGTGCGATGCGCCGTTGACCACGCCCGGCTGACCGTTGAATCCAGGTGCGGACGCGACGAAACCGACCACCTTGACAACGTGGGCTACCTCGTCGATGCCCACCAGCGAATCGACCGCTGCCAGCGCGTTGAGCGCGCAGATCCGCGCCAATTCCATGCCTTGTTCGGGGGTGACGTCCGCGCCGATCTTGCCGGTCGCGGCCAGTTTGCCGGCCTGCATCGGCAACTGGCCCGACGTGTAGACCAGGTTCCCGCTACGCACCGCCGGAACGTAGGAGGCCAACGGCTTGGCCACCGCAGGAAGTTCGATCCCCAACTCTGCCAGCCGGGCCTTGGCAGATCCAGCACTCACTTCGGGCGTTTCAGATACGCGACATGCTGCTCACCGGTTGGGCCGGGCAGCACGGAAACCAGCTCCCAGCCGTCTGCACCCCACTGGTCGAGGATCTGCTTGGTGGCGTGTGTCAACAGCGGGACCGTGGCGTACTCCCATGTGGTGGGTTGGCTCATATCCCGAGCTTATCGGCAGCGGCCTCGTCGCTTCTGGTTAGCATGCTTTAGTGGCAACCACACCGAGCCTTGGCAGCAATATCGGCTGGCCGTCCCGATTGTCGAAGGCCCGTCTGCATTTCGTGACCGGCAAAGGCGGTACCGGCAAGTCGACGGTCGCCGCCGCGCTGGCGCTGACGCTCGCGTCCGGTGGGCGCAAGGTGTTGCTCGTCGAAGTCGAAGGGCGCCAAGGGATTGCGCAACTCTTCGATGTCCCGCCGTTGCCCTACAAGGAGACGAAGATCGCGACGGCCGAGCACGGTGGTCAGGTCAACGCGTTGGCAATCGATATCGAAGCCGCGTTCCTGGAGTACCTCGACATGTTCTACAACCTCGGCATCGCGGGCCGGGCGATGCGGCGCATCGGCGCGATCGAGTTCGCCACGACGATCGCACCGGGTCTGCGCGACGTCTTGCTCACCGGCAAGATCAAGGAATCCGTGATCCGCGTCGACAAGAACAAACTGCCGGTGTACGACGCGATCGTCGTCGACGCGCCGCCGACCGGCCGTATCGCACGCTTCCTCGACGTCACCAGGGCGGTCTCGGATCTCGCCAAGGGCGGCCCGGTGTACTCACAGGCCGAAGGTGTGGTGAAGATCCTGCACTCGGATCAAACGGCCATCCACTTGGTGACCCTTCTGGAGGCGCTGCCGATGCAGGAGACGATGGAGGCAATCGACGAGTTGCAGGGGCTGGGACTGCCCATCGGCAGTGTGATCGTCAACCGCAATATTGCCGCCTACCTGCAACCCGACGACCTCGCCAAAGCCGCCGAGGGCGACGTCGATGCCGACGCGGTTCGTTCGGGCCTGGCTGCCGCCGGGATCAAACTGGCCGATGCCGACTTCGCGGGGTTGCTCACCGAGACCATCCAGCACGCCACCCGAATATCCGCGCGAGCCGCAACGGCAGAGCAGCTCGACGAGCTGAAGGTGCCACGCCTGGAGCTACCGACCATCGCCGACGGCGTCGACCTCGGGAGCCTTTATGAGCTCTCCGAATCCCTCGCGCAGCAGGGGGTTCGATGAGTACCACACCACCGACTCTGGATATCGCATCGATTCTCAAGGACACCTCTAATCGTGTGGTGGTGTGCTGCGGCGCAGGCGGAGTCGGCAAGACCACCACGGCCGCCGCGATGGCGCTGCGCGCAGCCGAATACGGCCGCACGGTAGTGGTTTTGACGATCGACCCGGCTAAGCGGCTCGCACAAGCACTGGGAATCAGCGACCTTGGCAATTCCCCGCAACGCGTACCGCTGGCTGCCGAGGTGCCCGGCCAACTGTTCGCGATGATGCTGGACATGCGCCGCACGTTCGATGAGATGGTGATCCAGTATTCGGGAGCTGATCGGGCGCAAGCGATTTTGGACAACCAGTTTTATCAGACGGTCGCTACGTCGTTGGCCGGCACCCAGGAGTACATGGCGATGGAAAAGCTCGGCCAGTTGTTGAGCGAAGATCGGTGGGATCTGGTGGTGGTGGACACCCCACCGTCACGCAACGCGCTGGACTTTCTCGATGCGCCAAAACGGTTGGGCAGCTTCATGGATAGTCGGCTATGGCGGCTGCTGTTGGGACCCGGGCGTGGTATCGGGCGGCTCGTCACCGGTGCAGTCGGCCTGGCCATGAAGGCGTTATCAACGGTCCTCGGCTCGCAAATGCTCTCCGACGCTGCGGATTTCGTGCAATCGCTGGACGCCACCTTCGGCGGCTTCCGTGAGAAGGCGGACCGGACCTATGCGTTGTTGAAGCGCCGCGGCACCCAGTTCGTCGTGGTGTCGGCCGCCGAACCGGATGCGCTGCGGGAGGCGTCGTTTTTCGTGGACCGGCTTTCCGAGGAACGTATGCCGCTGGCCGGGCTCATCCTCAACCGAACCCATCCGATGCTGTGTTCGTTGCCGGTTGAACGAGCCATCGACGGCGCCAAGACACTCGAGAGTGAGCCCGAAGCCACCGACGCGCCGGGCACGAAAGCTTTGACGACGGCGGTTCTGCAGATCCACGCCGACCGCGCGGCGACTTCCAAGCGGGAGATCCGGCTGCTGTCGCGGTTCACCGGCGCCAATCCCCACGTGGCGATTGTCGGGGTGCCGTCACTGCCCTTCGACGTCTCCGATCTGGAGGCGTTGCGGGCAATCGCCGACCAGATGACGGCGACCGGCTAGTTAGCCAACGCTGCGGTGTTTGCGCTGCGCAGAGAAGAACTCCGCCCAGGACACCACCTCGGGGTGTTGTTTGAGCAGCGCCCGACGCTGGCGTTCGGTCATACCGCCCCACACACCGAACTCGACGCGGTTGTCCAGCGCGTCAGCGCCGCACTCCAGCATCACCGGGCAGTGTCGGCAAATCACCGCGGCCTTGCGTTGCGCGGCCCCCCGCACGAACAACTCGTCGGGATCAGCCGCCCGACATAGCGCCTTGGAAACCCAGGCAATCCTCGACTCCGCGTCCGCCCCGTAGAGGATGTTGCATGTGGGCGCTGCGCTCGTCTTGCGCACCGCAGTCCGTGTACCCGACACCAGCGATTCCCCTTCGCTTCTGCCACCGGTGAGGCGGTTCATGTGTGGGTTCAGATCTGGCCGATGCGATCTGCGCCACACTGCGCGCCTCGGTGTTACCTGTATCTCACTGTGTGCATAAGCTACGTGGTCAGGTATCAATTACGCAACAGTCTCAGAGCCCCTTTTTTGGGACGACCGTGCAGTCCGATCATGAAAGTGCCCCTGAAATGGGCCGAAGCAACGGCTGAAATGCCCCTGAGCTGCGACTGAGAGAAACCTGAGCGGCGATGCGAGGGAAAATACCGCCAAAACACCTCTCGAGGCAAGTTGCGTCGCAGCGCCGCTAATCTAGTAGCCATGCCGGAGCGCCCCACGACTGCGATCACCATCGCCAAGCTCGTCGGGTGCTGTCTGTTGGCCAGCGTCGTCGTCGCGGCCCTGCTCTTTCCCGTGGTCGGCGGCGTCGGGCTGGTATCCAACCGGGCCTCGGCGGTGGTCGGCAACGCCTCGGCTCAACTGCTCCAGGGCGAAGTGCCGGCGGTGACCACGATGGTCGACGCGAAGGGCAACACGATTGCCTGGCTGTACTCGCAGCGCCGCTTCGAGGTGCCGACCGACAAGATCGCCAACACCATGAAGCTCGCGATCGTCTCGATCGAAGACAAGCGGTTTGCTGAGCACAACGGCGTCGACTGGAAAGGCACCCTGACCGGGCTGGCGGGCTACGCCTCGGGCGATGTCGACACCCGCGGTGGCTCGACGATCGAGCAACAGTACGTGAAGAACTATCAGTTGCTGGTGATCGCGCAGACCGACGCCGAGAAGCGCGCGGCTATCGAGACCACGCCGGCGCGCAAACTGCGCGAGATCCGGATGGCGCTCACCCTGGACAAGACCTTCACCAAACCCGAGGTCCTGACCCGCTACCTGAACCTGGTGTCCTTCGGTAACAACGCCTTTGGTGTGCAGGATGCGGCGCAGACGTACTTCGGCGTCAACGCGTCGGACCTGAACTGGCAGCAGGCGGCCCTGCTGGCCGGCTTGGTCCAGTCGACCAGCACACTGAACCCCTACACGAATCCGGACGGGGCACTGGCCCGCCGAAACCTCGTCCTGGACACGATGATCGAAAACCTGCCCAACGAGGCCGATGCGCTGCGCGCCGCCAAGGCCGAGCCGTTGGGGATCTTGCCGCAGCCCAAGGAGCTGCCGCGCGGCTGCATCGCCGCCGGCGACCGGGCCTTCTTCTGCGACTACGTGCAGGCCTACCTGGCCCGCGCCGGCATCAGCAAGGAACAGGTGGCCCGCGGCGGCTACTTGATCCGCACCACGCTGGATCCCGATGTGCAGGAGCCGGTCAAGCACGCGATCGACACCTATGCCAGCCCCACTCTCGAGGGCATCGCCAGCGTGATGAGCGTCATCCGACCGGGGAAGAACGCGCACAAGGTGGTTGCGATGGCCAGCAACCGTATCTATGGGTTGAACAGCGAGGCCGGCGAGACGATGCGACCGCAGCCGTTCTCTCTGGTCGGCGACGGCGCCGGATCCATCTTCAAGATCTTCACCACTGCCGCGGCGATGCAGATGGGCATGGGTATCAACACCACCCTTGAGGTGCCGGGCAGGTTCCAGGCCAAGGGCATGGGTAGCGGCGGCGCCAAGGGCTGCCCGAAGGAAACGTGGTGCGTCGTCAACGCGGGCAACTATCGCGGGTCGATGAATGTGACCGATGCGCTGGCTACTTCCCCTAATACCGCGTTCGCCCGGTTGATCCAGCTGGTGGGGGTGCCGCGCGCGGTCGACATGGCGATCAAGCTCGGACTGCGGTCTTACGCCGAACCCGGCAGCGCCCGCGATTACGACCCCGACAGCAACGAGAGCTTGGCCGACTTCATCAAGCGGCAGAACATCGGGTCGTTCACGCTGGGCCCGTTCGAACTGAACGCGCTGGAACTGTCCAATGTCGCAGCGACACTGGCCTCGGGTGGCACCTGGTGTCCCCCGAGCCCCATCGACAAGCTGATCGACCGGAACGGCAACGAAGTCGCCGTCAACAACCAGGCCTGTGACCAGGTGGTGCCGGAAGGGCTGGCCAACACGCTGGCCAACGCGATGAGCAAGGACGCGCTGGGCGGCGGCACCGCATCGGGGTCCGCCGGGGCGGCGGGATGGAACCTGCCGGTGTCCGGCAAGACCGGCACGACCGAGGCGCACCGGTCGTCGGGCTTCGTCGGGTTCACCAACCAATACGCCGCGGCCAACTACATCTATGACGACTCGACGTCGCCGTCCGATCTGTGCTCGTCGCCCCTACGCCGCTGCGGCGATGGCAACCTCTACGGCGGTAACGAGCCGGCCCGCACCTGGTTCACCGCGATGAAGCCCATCGCCACCCTCTTCGGTGACGTGCACCTGCCGCCGACCGACCCGGAGTACGTCGAGGGCGGCCCCGGTTCGCGTGTCCCGAGTGTCGCGGGTCTCGAGGTCAACGACGCGCGCCAACGGCTGAAAGATGCCGGTTTCCAGGTCGCCGAACAGACCGCCTCGGTCAACAGCAGCGCGAAATACGGCGAGGTGGTCGGAACCTCACCGAACGGCCAGACCATCCCGGGCGCGGTGATCACCATTCAAACCAGTAATGGCATCCCGCCACCACCGCCACCGCCGCCAGAAGGCGGCCCAGGAGCTCCGGCGCCGGTGGGCTCCCAGGTCATCGAAATCCCGGGTCTCCCGCCGATCACGATCCCGATTCTGGCGCCGCCGCCGGGTGCACCGCCGCCGTAGGCGGTTTCACAGCGTGTGACCGGATGCGCGGTGACGTACGGCAGTATCCTGGCCTGCATGCCCTCCGCCCTTTCCCGACTGTCCGACTCCTCCTCGGGCCGTTCCGCCCCGCATCGTCATCGGACGTCTGCTCTGAAAACTGCCGGCGCCATTGCGCTCGGATCGGCCGTCGCCGGAGTCGGCTACGCCTCGATCATCGAGCGGAATGCTTTCGTGCTGCGAGAGCTGACCATGCCCGTACTGGCACCGGGTTCGTCGCCGCTGCGGGTACTGCACATCAGCGACATTCACATGCGGCCCGGTCAGCGCCGCAAGCAGGCATGGCTACGCGAACTCATCAACTTGGAGCCCGACCTGGTCGTCAACACCGGTGACAACCTGGCACACCCCAAGGCGGTGCCCGCGGTCGTTCAGAGCCTGAGCGAGCTGCTCTCGGTGCCGGGCATTTTCGTGTTCGGCAGCAACGACTACTTCGGACCACGCCCGAAGAGCCCGCTGAACTACGTGACCAACCCGGGGCATCGGGTGCACGGCCGGCCGCTGCCCTGGCAGGACCTGCGGGCGGCATTCACCGAGCGCGGTTGGATGGACCTCACCCACAACCGTCGCGAATTCGAGGTGGCGGGATTGCATCTCGCGGCCGCCGGCGTGGACGACCCGCACATTGCGCGGGACCGCTACGACACGATCGCGGGTCCGGCCAGCCCGGCCGCCAACCTGCGGCTGGGCTTGACACATTCGCCGGAGCCCCGCGTGCTGGACCGCTTCGCCGCCGACGGCTACCAGCTGGTGATGGCCGGGCACACCCACGGCGGGCAGCTGTGCTTGCCGTTCTATGGAGCCCTGGTGACCAACTCGGGTCTGGACCGGTCACGCGCCAAGGGCCCATCGAGGTGGGGTGCCAGCATGCGACTGCATGTGTCCGCCGGGATCGGCACGTCGCCGTATGCGCCGCTGCGATTCTGCTGCAGGCCCGAAGCCACCCTGCTTACGTTGATTGCGGCGCCGATCGGTGGCCGCGATTCATACCGCGATCGGGGCCGCTCGCAGCCAACGTATTCAGCGCGTTGAGTCCACCGGCCCGGATCGCAGTTCGTAGCCGACCACGCCGCTGGACCAGCAATGCGATCCGACTGATCGAGGCCGACGCGCACCGCAGCGCCGATACGCACCTGCTGCGCTACCCGCTGCCGTCAGCCTGGTCGGACAACGCCGGTATCGAGCTCTACCTCAAAGACGAGACGACGCACATCACCGGCAGCCTCAAACATCGATTGGCCCGCTCGCTGTTCCTCTACGCGCTGTGCAACGGCTGGATCGACGAGGACACCACGGTGGTCGAGGCGTCGTCGGGATCTACGGCCGTGTCGGAAGCGTACTTCGCCGCACTACTGGGTCTCCCGTTCATCGCGGTGATGCCCGCGTCGACCAGCGCGTCCAAGGTCGCATTGATCGAATCGCAAGGTGGCCGTTGCCATTTCGTCGAGAGCTCGAGCGACCTCTACGCCGAGGCCGAACGCGTCGCCAAGGAGACTGGGTGGGCACTACCTGGACCAGTTCACCAACGCCGAAAGAGCCACCGATTGGCGCGGCAACAACAACATCGCGGAGTCGATATTCGTCCAAATGCGCGACGAGCAGCATCCGGTTCCGGATTGGATCGTGGTCGGGGCGGGCACCGGAGGAACCAGCGCCACGATCGGCCGCTACATCCGCTATCGGCGACATGCCACCCGGCTATGCGTGGTCGATCCGGAGAACTCCGCGTTCTATCCGGCCTACACCGAGTGCCGGTACGACATCGTCGTTGCTGCGTCGTCCCGGATCGAGGGCATTGGCCGGCCCCGTGTCGAGCCGTCGTTTCTGCCCGAGGTGGTTGACCGGATGGTGTCGGTTCCCGATGCCGCGTCGATTGCGGCGGCCCGCCATGCCAGCGCGGCGCTGAACCGTCGTGTGGGTGCGTCGACCGGCACCAATCTGTGGGGAGCTTTCGGCCTGCTCGCTGAAATGATCGCCGATGGCCGGAGCGGTTCGGTGGTCACGCTGCTGGCCGACAGCGGCGACCGCTACGCCGACACCTACTTCTGCGACGAGTGGGTCAAGAACCAAGAGCTGGACACGTCCGCGCCCGCGGCGGCCCTGACCGACTTCGAACGCTCGGGCCACTGGGATTGAGCCCAAGCCTCGTCAACGTCGCTACCCGGAGCGGTCACCAGCAGCCAAAGCACTCCCAGAACCAGGAATCCGCCGAACACCACGGCACCTAACACCGTCATGATTCTCTCGCTTCCTTGCACCGACCTGCGCGTATTTAGTCTATTTAAGGTCGCCGACATCCCGGTTATTCCACGCCGGACTGTGGGGTAAATCCTCATACCAGGCCGGATGTGATCTGGATAGCACCGCCGGCCGAACCGGCGCCGTGGTCGCCATCCGCTTTGGCGAATCTCCGGGCCGGTGCGATACGCTGTCGTGGCTTCAAGCGGGGTGTGGCGCAGCTTGGTAGCGCGCTTCGTTCGGGACGAAGAGGTCGTGGGTTCGAATCCCGCCACCCCGACTCCATCGGTAGAGGTCAAAGGCTCCGGTCCAACAC
>Ga0335075_10001721_pt1 | contig 35727 bp, 27 predicted proteins | sample Lox_Sample_24_FD_206723 | JGI IMG/M metagenome (GOLD analysis project Ga0335075, IMG submission 206723) | Soil microbial communities from Loxahatchee National Wildlife Refuge, Florida, United States - Lox_Sample_2.4 | ecosystem: Environmental > Terrestrial > Soil > Wetlands | place: USA...
TGCTTGTAGGCATACGGTTTCAGGTTCTATTTCACTCCCCTCGCAGGGGTGCTTTTCGCCTTTCCCTCACGGTACTAGTTCACTATCGGTCGCCAACGAGTATTTAGCCTTGGAGAGTGGTCTCCCCGGATTCCCACGAGGTTTCTCGTGCCTCGTGGTACTCAGGATGCCGCTTCGAGTCCGGTAAGCTTTCGGCTACATGGCTTTCACATTCTGTGGCCCCGCTTTCCAGCGGGTTCACCTAGCCTCCGGATTGATAACTCTACTCACGCGGTCCTACAACCCTCCGGTATAAATACCGAAGTTTGGGCTGTTCCGATTTCGCTCGCCGCTACTTTCGGAATCTCGTTTGATTTATTTTCCTCCAGGTACTGAGATGGTTCACTTCCCTGGGTTGGCTCGTACCCGCCTATGTATTCAGCGGGCCGTCATCTGGTTTTACCAGAAGGGGTTTCCCCATTCGGACATCCCCGGATCAAGGCCTGTTTGCGGCTTCCCGGAGCTTATCGCAGCTTACCACGTCCTTCATCGCCTGTTGGCGCCAAGGCATCCACCGTACGCCCTTAGTAGCTTGACCATAAAACTTACCCAACACGTCTCGACCCTTACGGATGCGAAACTCTGAATTCACCGGTCGGCAGTCTTGCAAGCTGCTAGCCGGCAATACTCAGAGCGGATCGCCTCGGAACTCGCACGAACGTGTATCGATTAGAGCTCCACCAGGCCTTTTGTTTTCAAGGTTAGGAGAGATTCTAGCCGAACATGTATCGATTTGAGGACCGAGAGCGAAACGCGCGTGTGGAGAAGTTCGCCTTTCCACATTGCGCTACTCTCGAGCAAAACTTGCGGTTTCGCGCTATGCGAAACTTGAAAATCGCATAACGCGATGCCTACTTCCTTCAGTTGTCAAAGACCATCGTTCCGATCATCAATTTCAGATCGAAACGTCTCCGCGCCTGGCGGAGCGCAGCGCCGATTTGGAGCCGATGCTACGATCAAAACTTACGAGCAACAAAAAACCCGGCGTCGAGCGCCGGGCAAGTCCGTCCTTCCCGCAGGGCCTTTTGGTCCGGCCTCTAGGACGGCATAGCTCGAAGCTCGATGTATGTCTACCCGGTGTTCGTAACCAACCTCACCTCTTGTGAGTTAAGAAGCCCCGGTACCCCGGTAGGTTGCCCGCCTTGCGGCGACCCTACCAACATCAGAGGATTATACCAACTTTTCTCCGGGCGTCAAGCGAGTATCCAAAAAATTTATGCGGCACATCTGTGAATTTCACCGCCGCGTGTGGAAACCCCTGCGCTGAAGACTTGCGTCATTGGACGGCCTCAAGCATCCAATCCGCATACTTTAGCATGCCGGAAAAGAGCGCGCGAAAGAGGCTGGGCGCGCGCTAGTATACCAATTTTCCTGGAGACTGCTACACGACTCGACTATGAATCCGCCAATCGCGAAGGAATTGCCCGCTGCCGCCGATACGCTTTTCACTCAGTTTACTTTCAACGGTCTCACTCTTCCCAACCGCATTGTGATGGCGCCGATGACGCGCAATTTTTCGCCGCACGGCGTGCCGGGATCCGATGTGGCGGAATATTATCGACGGCGCGCGGAAGGCGGGGCGGGACTCATCATTACCGAAGGCACTTCGCCGAATCATCCGCAAGCTGCGAACATGCCGCAGATTCCGCGACTCTACGGCGAGGAAGCTTTGTCCGGCTGGGCGCGGGCAGTTTCCGAGGTGCGCGAAGCTGGCGGCAAAATCTTCTCGCAAATCTGGCACGTAGGCGCGGTGCAAAGCCAAGGCTCGCCCAAACTTCCCGAAGCGCCGATCAGCCCGTCAGGATTGCTGAAGGCGGATGTGAAAATCGGCGAGCCGCTAACGATCGCGGAAATCGAGGCTCTCGTTCGCACCTACGGCGACGCAGCAGCAGCCGCACAACGCGCGGGATTTCACGGCATCGAAATTCACGGAGCGCATGGATACTTAATCGATCAGTTTTTCTGGCACGTGACGAATCGTCGCACCGATCAGTATGGAGGCGATGCCGCGGCACGTACGCGGTTTGCTGTTGAAGTCGTCAAAGAATGCCGACACCGCACCGGCAAGGCTTTTCCGATCGTGCTGCGATTTTCGCAATGGAAACTGCAGGATTACGCTGCGCGTCTGGCCGCGACGCCGCAAGAACTGGCCAGTTTCCTGGAGCCGCTTACCGCTGCGGGGCTGGATTCGTTTCACTGCTCGACGCGGCGATTCTGGGAACCGGAATTCGAAGGAAGCGATCTAAATCTCGCCGGCTGGACAAAAAAGATCACCGGCATGCCTACGATTGCCGTCGGCTCAGTTTCGCTTACGGTTGATTTTGTCGATTCGTTTCGCGGGGTGCAGGACAAAGCTGCACTGGAAGGGGCCGGACGAACGGCACACATCAGCCGCCTGATTGAAATGCTGGCTCGTGGCGATTTCGATCTTGTCGCGGTAGGCCGCGCGCTGCTTGCCGATCCCACATGGGCGGCAAAAATCCGGGACGGTCAATTCGACGAGCTGCGCGTCTTCACACCGGAGGCTTTGAAGACACTCGCGTAGCCCCAACTCGTGTCCAACACTTTTCCCAGAAGGGAGCTCGATGCCCTATTTCGCTTTGATATACGAATTGGTGGACGACTATCTCGCGCGCCGCGGCGCTTTTCGAGAGGAGCACCTGGGCCTGGCGAGCGCTGCCCATGAACGCGGCGAAGTCATCTTGGCCGGCGCCTTTTCCGATCCGCCGGATCGCGCGCTACTGATCTTCCGCGTTACGGACCGCACCGCCGCCGAATCGTTCGCGCGGAAAGATCCATACGTACTGAATGGCCTGGTGAAGCGCTGGGAAGTGCGGCCGTGGACGGTCGTGATCGGAGCGACTGAATAGAGTATCTATGCCGGTGATTTCGATTTTTGAAGCGGGGCACAGATGCGAACGCTGAGACGACGCCAGCATCCACTCGGCATTCCACGGCCGTGGCTATTTCTTTCGGTGCCTAAAGAACTCGACCTGACGCAACCGCTTCTCGGCTTCTTTTTTCGTCTTGTAAGGTCCGCCTAGATTTTTCCTCGACGTTTCCGAAACAACCTTATATCCACCCTTCACTTTTACGATCATAGTCGGATCTCCTCACTCAATTTCACTCCGGGCGGCGCGAGATGCGGTGATCGCAATCACGGGCACGGGTGACCTTCGGCCGGGCGTTTCTCTGTTCTATTAGATTGCGCGCGCCGCACAAAGAAGCAGCAGACCGCCATTTGTTCGCATCCAATTGTTTGGGGCGAGTTGAGGAAGGGTGGAATGTCCGTCAAGCCGAGCATATCTGCACGAGAAGTGCTGTCTGCATGGGGCCGAATCTTGTCTGGCCGCCTGCCGTTGCTTTCCATCGAGATAACACGAGAATGCCCGCTGAGCTGTCCTGGTTGCTACGCCTATGGCGAATCGCATCTCGGCGGCGAAGTGACTCTGCGCGACCTAGCCGACAAGCGCGGTGACGCCCTCGTTGACGGTGTCGTTGGCCTGGTACAAAAGCACAAGCCTCTGCACGTTTCGCTGGTCGGCGGCGAGCCGCTGGTTCGGCATCGCGAACTCAGCCGCATTCTGCCAGCGCTGAGCGAAATGAACGTGTTCACGCTGGTCGTTACCAGCGCGGTAATTCCGATTCCCGTCGAATGGATGTCCATTCCACGCGTGCGCGTGGCGGTATCCATCGATGGTCTGCCCGAGCATCACGATGTTCGCCGCAGGCCGGCGACGTACGAGCGCGTCCTGACAAATATTAACGGGCGCGAAGTGAACATTCATTGGACGATTACGCGTGCGATGCTCGCGCGTCGCAGCTATCTGGAGGAGTACGTATCCTTCTGGAACGCGCGTCCTGAGGTCAATCGTATTTGGGTCAGCGTCTACACCCCGCAGATCGGTGAAAATAGCGCTGAAATGCTGTCGCCCAACGAACGTAAAACAGTCGCCAGCGCTTTGCCGCTGCTCGCCAAGCGTTATCCCAAACTTTTATTCATCAAGGGATCCGCAGACGCGCTCATTTCTCCGCCGAAAAATCCACAGGACTGTTTGTTTGCAAAAATGTCCGCGAACTATTCCGCGGATTTACAGAGCCGCGTTGAGCCGTGTGTCTTCGGCGGATCGCCGGATTGCTCGCAGTGCGGCTGCGCGATCAGCAGCGGGTTGCATTGGATTCGGACCGTCAATGTGGCGGGCCCTCTGAAGGTCGATCATTTTGTGGGCGGTTCGATCAGAGTTGGCCGCGTGGCGCGGCGTCTCCGCTCGGCGGACGACGCGCGTTCCAGGTGGGATTCGAGCTCTCGACCTCCCACGCCTCCGTCGACGCACGACGAGTCATTGGTGCGGATCGAGCAGCCTCAGCATCGTCGTACTCCCAAGTTGGCTTCAGGCGATTAACTTCCTTTCCGCCAAACGCGCCTTCACTTGGATAACTGTGCTGGCGTGGGCTCTCCGCTACTTCCATCCGGGCACTTTCCAATCAAGTCGCTCAGAGCTGGCGTTATTCAACCGGTGGTGGTGTAGCACGGTTACATTCGATGCTGAACTCTAATGAAAGGCGAGGCGTGGCATCTCCTCGTCACTCGCAAAATCCTTGAGATTCAGCTTATGATGATGGCCCGCGAAGCCCATGCGAGGAGGAAGCGCGAAGCGCGATGGCTCCGACCCCGGCAGCAAAACTCGAACCCGTGCTGGTAACCGGCGCGACTGACGGCCTCGGCCGCGCCACGGCCATTCTACTGGCTGAGCGCGGCTATCGCGTATTTGCCGGCGGACGCAGCGCCGAACGCCGCGCCGCATTCCAAGCATTTGCGCGCAAAAACAAGCTGCCGCTGGAACTTTTGGAAATGGACGTCACGAGCGACGCGTCCGTCGACGCGGCTGTTTCGGAGATCGAGCGCCGCGCCGGACCGGTCGCGGGTTTGGTCAACAACGCGGGCATTGGGATCGGCGCGGCGATGGAAGAAATCTCGATTGCCGACCTTCTCAAACAGTTTGAGACCAATCTGTTCGGAGTGGTACGCGTCACGCAGCGGGTGCTTCCGGAAATGCGCAAGCGCCGGCACGGCCGGATCGTCAACATGAGTTCGGTGGCCGGAAAACTGGCTGGGCCGATTATGGGACCCTACTGCGCCAGCAAGCACGCGCTCGAAGCGATCAGCGACTCGATGCGACTGGAGCTGTATCCCTTCGGCGTGCAGGTGATTTTGATCGAGCCGGGTTTTATCGCCACGAGCATCGGACGGAATTCCATGGAGCTTTCGGCCGCGTACGCGAACGCCGCGGAGAGCAGCCCGTACCGGGCAATTTATGAGACGTTTCGCGAATCGTTCGCGAGCAGCATGAAGAATTCGGGCACCACTCCAAAGGATTGCGCCGAGGTGATCTTGCGGGCCATCGAAGCGAAAAATCCTCGCGCGCGATATGCGGTGACGCCGGAAGCGAAAATCGCGCTGCGAATGAGGCGTCTCTTGCCCGATTCGATGCTGGACCGCTTCCTTCGCAAGCAAATGCGTCTGGAGGAGCTCCGGAATGCAACTTTTCGACAGCCGGGAACGTAGATTCAAATGATGCCGTCTTAGCAGGTCGGCCCGTCGGCGCTTCGAACAGAAAAGAAAATCGGAGAGGAGAACGCAATGTATTGCTCGAAATGCGGAGCGGCGGTGCCACCCGGGGCGGCATTTTGTAGCGCGTGCGGGCAGTCAACGGGCGGTCCGGCGGCGGTGCTGCCGCAGCCCGGTGCGGCGCAGATGCAGCCCCAATCCGGCGTGCTGCCTCCTCAACCGGCGCGGCCGGTTGCTGTCGGAGGAGTTCTCTATGCTGGATTTTGGCTGCGGGTGGTGGCCGCGATTATCGACAATCTGATTCTGGGCGTGCCAACGGTTTTCCTGGCCCTTCTGCTATTCGCGGGCACAATGCCGATGCTGATGCGCGGCGCGCAAGGAAATCCGATGGCGACGATGATGATTTTCTTTCCGCGCTTCGCGACGCTGGGCTTGATTTTGGTCATTGGGCGATGGCTGTATTGGTCGCTGATGGAAGCGTCTGAGTGGCAAGCGACGCTGGGAAAGAAAGCGCTCGGTCTTTACGTGACTGACTTGGAGGGCAAGCGTGCGACGTTCGGCCGGACCAGCGCGCGATTTTGGGCCGGGCGCGGCATCAGCGTCGTGCCGTACCTTGGCGGACTCTACTACCTGATCGACTGCATCGTGGTGGCCTTCACCGAGCAGAAGCAAGCAATCCACGATTCGATTGCGAATTGCCTGGTGTTGCGAAAAGCCTGAAAATGAAAGCGACCACTGGGAGGAATCGAATTGGAATGTAGGAGGTGCGGCGCACAAGTTACCGGAGACGCGGCTTATTGCAGTGCCTGCGGGCAAGCGACGAATGGAAATCCTAATCCCGCCGCGGAAGTTGAGACGTCTCCCGCCATTGCCGCCACAACGGCGGCGAAACCGCGGATGGCCTATGCAGGTTTTTGGCTGCGCACCATCGCGTACGTAATCGACACCTTCTTGCTCACCATGGTCGTAACCATATTTATTCTGGGTCCACTTTTGCAGCGCGCCGGAATCTCCACGCAAGATCCTTGGGCCTTTTGGACCAGCAGCAGCCGTCAGGCACTGGCAATAAAGTTGTTGGTGTTGATGACGCAGTGGGTCTACTGGGCTCTGCTGGAAAGCTCGGCGTGGCAAGCCACGGTCGGGAAAAAGATCCTCGGCCTGTACGTGACAGACCTGAAAGGAAAGCGCATCTCGTTCGCTCGCGCGAGCGGGCGCTATTTCGCGAAAATCATTTCCACGCTGACGATCGGCATCGGCTATCTGATGGAAGGATTCACGCCAAAGAAACAAGGCCTGCACGACATGATCGCCGAATGCCTGGTGCTGAAGAAAACGTCAAGCAAGCCGTGAGCAGTGTGTCAGAACTGCGCGAGCTGGCCTCAGCGGATGAAAAGCCTGCGCAAGAACACGCGTGGGTCGGGGGCTTCAACGCTAAAGCGCTTGCGGATGCGAAGCCTGTGTCGCACCAAAAGGTGCGACCCACAAGGGCAAGGCTCTTTTTGCGAGCTGTAAAGCCGCTGAGATTCCGCTGCGGGACAACAGAGCTCGGCTCCAGTTCCGGACGGATGGAAGTCGGCTAGCGTCAGGCGCCGCGGCTTCCGGCGCGGACTGGCGCGGAGCGCAGTTCGTTGCGAATCTCTTTCGTAAGCGCCGAGCCGCTCACGGCGCGTGCGCTCGGTTCGGCAATATCCGCAGTGCGAAAACCCTTTTCCAAAACACGATCCACGGCATCTTCGATCCACTGCGCTTCGGCGCCGAGACCGAACGATTCGCGCAGCATCAGTGACGCGGAAAAAACCGCGCCCAGCGGGCACGCGGCGTCTTTGCCCGCGAGTGATGGCGCCGAGCCGTGAATTGGCTCGTACATGGCCGGCTGATCGACGCGCCCGCGGCTTAACGACGGAATCAGCCCTATCGAACCTGCCAGCGCAGAGGCCTCGTCGCTGAGAATGTCGCCGAACATATTGCCGGTCACAATCACATCGAATTGCGCGGGACGCAGCACGATCTGCATCGAAGCGTTGTCCACATATTGATTGTCGAGGGTCACGTCCGGATAATCGCGCGCAATTGCCGCGACCGTATTGCGCCAAAGCGTGGAACTCGCCAGGACGTTGGCTTTGTCGATGCTGGTGACATGCTTTTTGCGCGCCTTGGCGCGATCGAAAGCATAGCGCGCGACGCGCTCCACTTCCGGTGCGGAATAGACGGCCAGATCGCTGGCCGAGGCATCTTTTCCGCTGCCGCTGATCTTATGCTCGCCGAAATAGATGTCGCCCGCGAGTTCGCGAACGATTTCGAGATCGCATCCTTCCAGCCGATCGGGGCGAAGCGGAGATATTCCGCGTAGTGCGGGGCGCAGACGAATCGGGCGAAGATTAATGTACAGGCCGAGTTCCTTGCGCAGGCCGAGGAGTCCGGCTTCGGGACGCGTACCGAACGGCAGCGACTCCCATTTCGGACCGCCGATCGCGCCCAAGAGGATTGCGTCGGAGGCGCGACATCCGGCGAGGGTTTCCGGCGGAAGCGGCGCGCCGCACCTGTCGATCGCGATGCCGCCAAACGGAAATTCCTGAAAGGCGAATTGGTGGCCGAAATTTGAAGCGCAGTCCTTGAGAATATCGACGGCGGCCCAGGTTACCTCAGGGCCAACTCCGTCGCCCGGCAGAACGGCGATTGTTTTCCGCAATTTTTTCTCGCAGAGCTACGAAAATATTTAACGCGCCGCGCTGCCTGATCCAGCCGCGGCAGGAGCGGGCGCCTGACGGCGAACGCGGAGAATGATATCGACCAGATCGCGATCGCGAATTTCCTTGTCCGCATCAGCCAGGACCATGGCATGACGGTAGCACTCGGCCAATTCCGCATCGGTAGTTTCGTATCCAAGCTCGGCCAGGCGCGCGCGAAAAGCGTTGCGCCCAGAATGCTTTCCGAGCACCAACGTTCGCTTCGGCACGCCCACTTTTTCGGGAACGATAATTTCGTATGTGAGCGGATTTTTCAGAATGCCGTCCTGGTGAATTCCCGCTTCATGGGCGAAGGCGTTAGCGCCGACGACGGCTTTATTGGGCGGAACGCCCACACCTGTGATTTGCGATAACAGGCGGCTCGCCGGGTAAAGCTTTTCGAGATTGACGTGCGTCTCCACCTGATAGTGATTCTGGCGGACGTGCAGTGCCACAATCAGCTCTTCGAGCGAAGCATTTCCGGCGCGTTCGCCGATGCCGTTGATGGTGCACTCGATCTGGCGCACGCCCGCTTCGATGGCGGCGAGCGAATTGGCCACGGCGAGGCCGAGATCGTCGTGGCAATGGGCGCTGAGCACTACTTCCGGGTGGTCGCTCATTCGCGCACGAACCTGGCGAAACATTTCCGCATATTCATCCGGCGTGGAATAGCCGACCGTGTCCGGCAGATTGATGATGGTCGCGCCGGCTTCCACCGCAGCTAGCACCACCTTGCATAGGTAGTCGATATCCGTGCGGCTGGCGTCTTCGGCGGAAAATTCCACTTCCTCGCAATGCGATTTGCCGAAGCGAATCATCTTCACGATGCGATCGAAGGCTTCTTCGCGGGTGGCGCGCAACTTATATTTCAGGTGTAGATCGGAAGTGGCGAGGAAGAGATGCAGGCGGGGTTTGGCGGCGGGTTCGAGGCCTTTCAGCGCAGCGTCTACGTCAGCCTGTACGGCGCGCGCGAGCGCGGCTACGCGGCAGTGCTTGACTTCAGCCGCTACGGCCCGCGTCGCTTCCAGGTCGCCGGGTGAAGCGATCGGGAAACCGGCTTCGAGGATATCGGCGCCGAGTTCTTCGATCTGGCGCGCCAGGCGCAGCTTTTCCTCGCGATTCATGGAGAATCCGGGCGATTGCTCGCCGTCGCGCAGGGTGGTATCGAAAATCTGCACGGTATCCATGGCCCCTCCCTTCGTCAGTGTATCGATATGACGATACCAGTGAAACTCTTGCGGCACCAGTAGTCCAATTTATAATAGTTGCAAGCGGAATAAACCCGCCTTATATACTTAAATTGCGAGGACGATCGATGGATTTGGCTTCCCTGCAAGTGTTTCAAACCGTGGTGCGCGAGCGCAGCTTTTCGCGCGCCGCCGAAAAACTCTATCGCACGCAGCCGGCGGTGAGTATCGCCGTCCGCAAGCTGGAGGACTGGGTAGGCCAGCCGCTCTTCGTTCGCGGCTCAGGTGCGAAGATGCTGACCGACGCGGGGCTGCTGCTTTCCGAATACGCCGACCGCATGCTGAACTTGCGCGAGGAAATTCGCAAAGGCATGCAGCAACTTCGTGGACTGGAGCGCGGACAACTCTCCATTGGAGTCAACGAAAGCTCGATTCATGCGCTGCTTCCCGCTCTGGATGATTACCGGCAGCTGCATCCGGGGATTCAGGTGCGCGTCCATCGCGTGTTTTCGCGCGACGTGCCGCGCGAAGTGCTCAACCACCATCTCGATATCGGCGTGATTTCCTATTTGCCCGAGGAGCGAGAACTCGCGGCGGCGGAATTTTATCGCGACTCGCTGGTGCTGGTGGTGTGGCCGGGACACCGGCTGGCGAAACATCGCGAGGTAGACATCAGCGAGCTTGGACAGGAGCAGTTCGTAGCGCACATCGTGGAATCGCCATACCGGCAGCGGGTAGTGCAGATGTTTGCGCGCCACCGCGTGCCTCTGCAGATGGCCATCGAACTGCCCACGATCGAAAGCATCAAGCGCTGCGTGGAAATGAAACGCGGCATTGCCATCGTTCCGCGGATGTGCGCCGAGCGGGAAATCGAGCGCGGCGACCTGCACGAACTGCGCATCAAGCAAATGCGCGTGGTCCGCAAATTGTATCTGGTGTACCGGCAGGACCGGCCACTCACGGCAGCCGCGCAGGGATTGGTGGAAATGATGCGGCGCAAGCCGGCAACCAGCAAATCGAAAAACACCGCGAGGCAATCGGAGTAATTGCAAAACAGCGGTTCGCACTATCGCTCGCGTATTTTTGCGGGGGCCCGTATCGAAATTGTTTCCGCGGGTTGCAGCGGTTATAGTGTGCCGTTTGATTCGACGAACTTTGGCGAGAGGAACACCATCGATGCGACAAAGCGTTTCGATCTGCGCGATTTCTATCCTGGCCGTTTTGATTTGCGCCACATGTCCTGCAGGGCTGGCGGACAGCGCGAATCCCGTGGCCATTTACAAAGAGAAATGCGCGGTGTGTCACGATCATCCTGTGGGTCGGATTCCCTCGCGCGGCATGATCAAGACATTGCCGGCGCAACAGGTGATTTATGACCTGACGTTCGGTGTAATGCAGCCGCAAGGGCTTGGCCTCAGCGTGCAGCAGATCGCCGCACTCGCAACTTTTCTGACTGGCAAGTCGTCTACGATGGGACCGCAGCCGAACCCGCACGCCAATATGTGCGCGAATCCCGGAGGTCCGATCTCGCTCAACGGCACGCAATGGAACGGTTGGGGCCACGACGTTCAGAATTCGCGGTTTCAACCTGATCCGGGCTTTTCCGCTCCGGATATTCCCAAATTAAAAGTGAAGTGGGTATTCGCGTATCCCGGGCCGCTCGTCGGGAGTCAACCGACGGTGGTAGGCGGACGCGTGTTCGTCGCGACTACTACGGGCCTGGTTTATTCGCTCGACGCGAAAACCGGCTGCACCTACTGGACGTTCCAAGCCGAGTCGGAAATTCGCTCGGCGCTCAGCGTTGGAGAGCTTCAGACAAGTACAGGACCGAAAGTCGCCGTTTTCGGCGCGGATTTGATGAACGCGAACGCGTACGCGATTAATGCGGCGACTGGCAAACTTCTGTGGAAGACAAAAGTCGACCAGCATGCGCTGGCGCGCATCACCGGATCGCCGGTTTATTACGACAACCGGCTGTACGTTCCGACGTCGTCGCAAGAAGAAGGTTTTGGCGCTATGAGCAATTACTCGTGCTGTACGGCGCGTGGCAGCGTGGTCGCGCTTGGCGCATCCACCGGAAAGATTTTGTGGACGTCGTATCCGATTCAGCAGAAGCCGAAGCCTTTCAAGAAAACGTCCACGGGAGTGCAGATGTACGGGCCGGCCGGCGCGTCGATCTGGTCCGCTCCTACGATTGACGCCAAGCGCCACCTGATCTACGTCGGCACTGGGGATTCGTTCACCGATGTGCCGACGAAGGCGACCGATGCAATTGTGGCGATGGATATGGACAACGGGCGCATCAAATGGATTTTCCAAGCCACTAGAAACGACAACTACCTTTTCGGCTGCAACGTGCCCGGGAAAGGAATTTGCCCCGATCCAGTCGGCCCCGATTACGATTTCGGGAGCTCGCCCGTCCTGCACACCGAGCCGGACGGCAAGCAGGTGATTCTCGCCGGGCAAAAATCCGGGGCCGTCTACGAACTCGATCCGGACACCGGCAGACTGATTTGGAAGAAACAAGTGGGACCGGGCAGCATGGGCGGGGGAGTGGTATGGGCGATCGCTGCGAACGCCGAGTCTGTGTTCGTCCCAATCGCTTATCGAGCAGACAGCAACTTGAGCGCGCTGCAAATTTCCGACGGCGCAACCATCTGGCATGATCCTGCGCCGAAGGGTGAGTGCAGTTGGGGCAAGCAAGGCTGCTCGGGGGCGGAGTCGGCGGCGATCACGGTAGTTCCTGGCACGGTTTTCTCAGGCGCGGCCGATGGTCACTTGCGCGCATATTCAACCAAAGACGGCTCGGTTCTGTGGAACTTCGACACCGCCGCGAAAACGTATGATGCGGTGAACGGCGTTCCGGCAAAGGGTGGCACGCTCGGTACGGAAACCACTCAGCGAAACGCCACTCACCTCGCCCAAGAGCGAGACGAAGTGAGACGGGCCCGGATACCCTCGCGAGGATCCGGGGCGCCGTGCTTCATCGAATCACAAAACACCCTCACTTTCTGTAGCCCAATTGGTAGCCCAACTTGCAGAGGGGTTTGCACTGTGAAAAGACGCCGATTCAACGACTTAGGCGAGATGAAGGCGTGCTTGCAAAGCAGGTGCTCTCCCAGCTGAGCTACACGCCCCTTCTCGCAGCCAATTTAGTCTAAATCACTTTTGTTATGGGCGCATCTGTGTTCCGCGCTTGCAGTGCGCGAACTACCAAAGCGCCGAATTCAGTGTCGTAGATCTCGGCCGATATGGCACCACATCGCGTTTTTTCGGTGGGAGTTTTCCTGGCTTTCCGGTGCTGACCGGACGTCTAGCGCTGGCGCTTTCGCGTAGTTGCTTTCATAGCCTTGGCCGGCGAGCTGCGCTCTTCTCTCTTGGGCTGGGGATCTCCGGTTGCCGCCTTCTCCACATCGCCGCCCTCTTCGCGCGCAATGTCTGAGAGAAGCCGATTCGTCAAAACAGAATACGGCTCTTCCATCGTGACATCGCCTTTCGATGCGTATTGATCGCGATGCTTGATCAACAGCCAAGAGGAGTGTCCGTCACTCGATCCGAAGCCCCGCGTGCGCACCAGCACCCACGAACCTTTCAGCTTCTTCCCGTGAAGCGTGAACTTCAGATCGCCCTTTTTCAGCGCTTCGCCGACGTCGGAGCTCTCTGGTTCCCAGGTACCCGCGTCCCAGACCATCACGGTTCCCCCTCCGTACTCGCCTTCCGGAATCGCTCCCTCGAAATTCGCGTACTCGATCGGATGATCTTCCACCTGCATAGCGAGCCTCTTGATCGCCGGATCGGGCGACGGTCCTTTCGGAACAGCCCAGGAGAGAAGTACGCCATTCCATTCAAGCCGAAAGTCGTAGTGCAGGCGCGACGCGCGATGTTTCTGAATCACATAGATCAGCGACGCCTTCTTCTGTTTAGCGTCCTCGCCATCGCCCGAAGACTCTGGCGTGGTTCTGAAATCCCGTTTCTTCCGGTATTCTTTCAGTGCCATCGCTCTTACTCCCTCCGTAGATGATCCCGGTGGTCTCCAGCCAGCAGAATGACCTGATCTGTGTCTCATCGCAAGTTGCACTCGCGCCGGATTCACTTCCTCGCCGTGGAGAGACTCTTTATCCATCGCCGAGTCTGAAACCGCGTCCGCGCAAAACCGCTTGTGTGAGGCGTGAGCTCGGCAGTTTCGCGAAAGCACTGGCCGCCGCGGGGCTTTGGTTGCGCGACTGGAATGCTTCTGATATACAAGCGGCGCAAGAATGAGTCAGATCACGTCAAAATTACCGGGGGGAAATATGCTTGGAAAGTGTCTGAGGTTTGCAGCTGCCATCGTAGTGGCGGGCGGATTGATCGGTTTCGCGAATTGCGGTCCCGCGGCAGCTCGCCAGGTGGCCGGCGCGGCCGAGGCGAAAAACTGCGATCGCGCTTGTTTGGACGGCTTCGTGAACCAATTTCTCGACGCGCTGGTGGCCCACGATCCTTCCAGCCTGCCGGTTACGAAATACGTGAAGTACACCGAAAACGGCCAGCGCCTCGAACTAGGCGACGGATTCTGGCGCACCGCAACGGCGCGCGGCCCGTACAAACTTTACATTGAAGATCCGCAAGCCGGCGAAGTGGGCTTCTTCGGCACCATGGAAGAAGCGGGGCAGCCGGTGATTTTGGCGCTCCGTTTGCGTATCTACCAGCACAAGATTTCGGAAGCTGAATCCATCATCGCGCGCGGCGAGATGGCCGTGAACGGCGCTAAGAACCTAAACAAGCTCGGTAAGCCAGATCCGATCTACCTGGAAGATACGCCGAAATCCGAACGTGTATCCCGCCTCGATTTGATCAACACGGCGAACAAATATTTTTCGGGCATGCAGCAGGACAACGGGAAAGGCGATTATTCATTTTTCGCCAACGACTGCAACCGCCTCGAAAATGGCATGCAGACAACCAATGCCAAGAACGCTCGTCCGGCTCGCCCCGGCTCCTACTCGGCGGCTTGGGGATGCAAAGAGCAATTCGCATCCGGGCTGCTTCACTTCGTGAGCCGCATCCGCGATCGCCGTTACCTGGTCGTAGACACGGAGCGCGGCGACGTCCTCGCCTTTGGCTTCTTCGATCATGAGGCGGGCAACACGCGCACCTTCCAAACGCCCGACGGCAAAACCGTCACCGCCGGCCCGGTCACGCCGTGGACTTGGGAAATCGCCGAGCTATTCAAGGTGCAGGGCGGCCAGATTCATCGCATTCAGGCGGTGCTGACGCAGGCGCCTTACGGCATGGGCTCGGGCTGGAGTAGTTGGGAAGACTCGATGTCCGACGCTCCGCAGTGGTAACGGGAGTCGCGAGTCACGTATGAGATGAGGGGCTGTGGTGCTGCCAGCCGCGCAGGTTGGCAGCGCCACGGTCCACCAAAATCAACGCCGAAACTGCTAGCTGGCAGCTACTTTCCATCCACGCTGAACGCAATCAGTGCGTTTCCTCGATGGCCATTGAATCGCCCCTCGCCTGAATTCACATACAAGATACCGTTCGCAATCGTGGGCCCTTCGGCACGAGAAATCGTTTCTGATTCGAAACTCCGCTTTGTATTTAGAACTTCGAGGTACCAATCTCGTAGCGCCGGACGACGCCATTGATCGAGGGGACTCGCTTCTTCTTGAACGCATCGCGGGCGAGGTTTACACCGAAATTCAGGGCAGAGAGACTGGTACGGGCGCGACGGAGTGGAAACGGATACTGTCAGAGGTTGACGCTTTCAGGGCCGCAAGCAACGGTCCAGGCGCTTCTGGGCCACGCTTCGCCGGAGATCACGAGGCAAATCTATCTACACGCGATTCCGGCAGAACAACGCCGTGCGGTCGAGGAAGTGGAGAAGCTCTTAGTTGGACCCAAATGGACCCAAATTGAGGAAATCGCAGGAAGGCCAAATTAGCAAGTGACTGAAATTGCAGGGAGATGGTTGGTGGACGTGGCCGGGATCGAACCGGCGACCCCCTGCTTGCAAATGAGAACCAAGAATACTATGTGGCTGTCTTTTCTTACCTTTACCTATGTCGTGATAGACGGTTTTTGACCGTATTTGGCACTACTTGTTCCCAAGTTGTTCCCGAATTCTTGATCTCCTACCTGGGATCGATTTTTCCGGGTCGTTTTCGTGACTTTTGAGGAACAACTTGGGAACAACGCCTCGGCCAAATAAGCCTGAGCGCCCACCGAGGCGCGGAGCGAACTGCACGGCTCTAGGGCCGAAACAATTCGAGTCGCGGCACTCTTCAATGTCTTCCTCAGAAACATCTGGCACAATAAGCGCGGTGTAAAATGAACTGATATGAGCTTCGTGCCACGATTCACGATTACACATGCTATCACAGCGGCGCTAACAAGGATTGAGCGTGCTCGTGGATTTCTGGATGCGGCCAAACTGTCGGAAGACTGGATTGGCAAAATGCAAAAGCGCGCCCTCGTGCTTGAGGCTCACCATACGACGCACATCGAAGGCACTCAACTGACGCTTGAGCAATCCGAGCGCATTTTGGCTGGTAAGAAAGTCCAGGGAGCTAGGCCGGATGATGCAATGGAACTGCTGAACTACAAAAAGGCATTCGAGCTGGTTTCGGATTATTTAGAAAGCGGCGAGCCGATCACGGAGGCTGTGATTCGGCAAATTCACAAGCGCCTGGTTCAAGGCGTGCGAGGGAACAAAGCATCGGCCGGAGAGTATCGCAAGATTCAAAATTACATCGTGAACTCGCGCACGGGAGAAAAAATATACACCCCGCCTCCACCGCTCGAAGTTCCGCCGATGATGACCGACTTTGTCGGTTGGCTGCAGAAAGAGACTCAAATCAATTCAGTGATTGTGGCGGGGATTGCGCAGTTTCAACTCGTCCATATCCACCCCTTTGTTGACGGCAATGGGCGTTCGGCGCGCTTGCTCTCGACTCTTTGCCTCTACAGGACGGGCTACGATTTCAAGCGCCTCTTCACGATCAGCGAGTATTACGACCGCGACCGGCCCGGTTATTACAAAGCCCTCCAAAGTGTGCGCGAAAGCGGCATGGACATGACGGGTTGGCTAGAATATTTCACGGAAGGCTTGGGCGCTCAGATGCGGGAAGTCCAGGTCACAGCCGAGCACGTCATTCGTCGTGATGTGATTCTGACTAAGGCTCGAAAGAACGGACTGAAAGATCGACCCGTCACGCTGCTCGATTTTCTGCTCACCGTAGGCAAAGCAACGGTGGCCAAGTGCGAAGAAGAACTGAAATTGAACAGAAGAACGCTCCAACGCGACCTGAGGCTGCTAGTAGAGAAAGGCTTGGTCAGCGAGGTTGGAACTGGCCCCACGGACCCCACCAAATACTATCAGCCACTACTGTGACAAGCTGTGACAGGTTACTGTGACAAGCTGTGCCAGCCAACTGTGACTAGCTTAATGTGCCCGCATAGCTGAAAGTCTTTGAATGCTGCTCATGCGTAAGGAGAAACGATCCGCCAGCCGCAATTGTGTAGGACTCACGGTGAATTAAATGACCTTTAGCCCACAATACATATTCATTCGTGGCCGTCAGTTGGAGGGAACGTATCCGGGAGACGCAAGGACAGGAATTTGGCCCATAACTGGAGAGAGAGTAGCGAGAGGATGGGGAAACATCCGTGAAGAGGACTGGCCTTACGATGATTCAGTCTGGCCGCCAGTGGAACCTCCTGGTCTCGACCAGATTGCGACCAAAAACCCGGACTTTTATTACCAAAGAGTGCGAACACTCGAAGAATGCAAGTTAGTGATAGCGCGCCTACAGTCGCCAGTGATAGTCAGCTTCAATATCTCGGAACAATGGTACCGCGCACCTAATGGTAGGATTCCTGAATGCACGCCGCACGACGTACACGTTGGCAGCCACGTAGTTCTGCTCCATGGTTATGATGATTCACGACAAGAGTTTTCATTCCAGAATTCTTGGGGAGTAAATTGGGGCGACAAAGGGCACGGCTACATTCCCTACACCGTTTTCGAAGCGAATTGGGTGGAAGGCTGGTGTAGGAACCTTGCTGCGGTACCGATGGCCGAAATTCCCAAATCTGGCGTGGTAGAGCGGTGCTGGGGAGTTTCTGAGCACGGCGGCGGAGTTCTCCATTGTTACGAGTTCGTTGATGCTAAAACTGGCAAAATTGGATGGACATTTTTTGTTGAGCGCAATGGATCGGTTGAGGTGGAGGAATTGTTCATCATGCCTGTGCATCGCAAAAGGGGATACGGGGGTAAATTGGTGGAGATGATAGGAGGTTATGCCCATGAGCGCGGCAGTTCAATCAAGATATGGATTTCTCACGCCGACACCGCAACAGAAAACATGCGCGTAATTGAAAAGTTTGCAGGCAGGCTTAACCTCGAACTGTCAGCTAGTCCAGTCAGATGGGCTAGCTATGTTGCCATAGATGCAACGCGAGCGATTGACTTTGGAGTCAGCGGGACCTCGTCACCGTCTGCGACCCGGCCATCAGGTGGGCGCTCCCGGGTCACGGCAGCGTGAGGGCAGCCTCTGCCGCGCCAAGAAGAACAAGTCAGCCGGGTAAGATTCCGTTCAGGGAAGTGTAACGGCCTACGCTGAAGGGTTTTCAGGAGCTATGCTCGCCGGTATCCCGTACTTTCCGAGAATCTGAACAACTTCTTCGTCTGCAACAGCCACGGTTCGATAAATGAAAGCGTCCGTTCGACCGTTGGGTCCCAGAGTCGCGGCCATCCGTTTCCCAACCGGTGTTGCCGAAGGAACGTGTTCGGCTTTCAGTTCATTTAAAAGTGGTTCCCACATCTTTTTAGGCAGTGAGTTCGCTCCCAAAATATCAATGCGGTGTGCCCAAATCGTGGCCTGCATTTTTCACTCCTGTCTACAGCTTATCAGAATCTGAGCGAAGGGGAATGCCGACACATCAACCTAGCCTCCGTTTTCGGGAGGTAGGGGCTTTTCGGGCGTGATTGCCGCGATGATTTCAGCAGCGGTGCGCTGCACGAGGTCGAGGCTCTCAAGAAGCGCAGCGGCGTCGCCATTCCACAATGAAATGTAATCCGCGCTCGCCGTTCCGGTCTCAAGGCCGATGGCTTGGCAAACCACAAAAGCGACGGCCTCGGCTTCCGTCTCACGGAGGCGCTTCGTCGTGCTCGCGGGGCGCTCAGTGCGGTGAAGCCGTTCGTGGGCCAGCTCATGTACTAGCGTGGCCACGGTTTCGGCTGGAGACTGGCCGGGTAGCAGCTTGATCTTCCCGCCTTCTGAGAGACCCTTCGCAGGCGCGATATCCGCCGAGTATTCCAGTGCGATGCCCTGGTCCCGAACGAACTGTTCGAGCCTCTCACGATGCGCGCCCGGATCGCCGTTGATGCTGCCGATTTGGGGCAACGGATTTCCTCCGGTCATGCTCTCGTCGAAAACATAAACAGCACGGAAGCCCGTCAGTGTGCGGGAGTCGCTGGAATCCAAGCTGGCATTTTCCGCTTCATTACTTTCGTTCGTGCGGCGACGAAAGAGAGGGGCAAGAATCATGATCCCTTTTTCGCCCTTCTTGACGTAGCGTCCGAGCGATTTCCACGTCTTATATCCGGCCACGTGCGTTGCATTGGGGCAAGCGCGCACGATAAGCATGACATTGAAAAAGCTGTAACGGTGGAATCGGCCCATCGCTGCGAGATAATTCGTCAACGCTTCACTGCGACCGGCACTGAGCGCCGCGACTAGCTCCTCGGTTGCCTTGCTTGTGATTTGCTTGATTTGTTCTGATTTCATTTTCTTGTCCTTTCGGTGAGTTGAGATTCGGTCCCTTCAACCAGGCACAGGGACCGAATCGAAACGCACTCATCGGAAGGGCAAAAAGGAAGTGGACTCGCAGTTTGCGGCTGGAGCGGGTCGCAGCGGGCGTGACAGAACGCCGTTTATCTGGCGCGACCGTTGCTAGCGGAAGCCGACGGCGCTCCGTGTATGCCGACGCAAATTTCGAAAGTTTGTACGACGAATCTCTCACGTTTAATATTTTTGGTAGTATCGTGAGCATTCTTCTTGCGAGGCTGTGGAGATGACGGTGATACCAATCGAGGAGATGAAGAGTCGACTAGACGTGGCACGCCAGGATTCCGATACTTCCTTGTTCCTCCATCTCCTCTATTTCGGTGAAATGCTTCTCAAGTTAACTGCTACTGGCCTCATCGCGGCAGTAATGGAAGATCGAGAACGCCATCGATATCGACAGATATACCGATTGGTTAGAGCGGATGGACTCGGAGAATGGAGTGCGGCAATCGATGATGTGCTGACTGGCCCCGCATCTCAATTCCTCACCCCGGCCGCAAGGCTTGAGCAGCGTGAGCTTACGCAAGCGTGCAAGAAGGGAGTGTGGCAGCACGACTGTGTATCTCTGCTCTACAGATGCCTATGTGAAATCGATCCGGGACACGAACTGGTCCCAATAAAGATTGATGGCCGGAGATGGTTCTCGCTTTTTGCCGAGCTTAGAAACAAGACGCGAGGACATGGAGCGCAAAGCGGAACGACGTGGAGCCGAATCTGTCCATCGCTAGAACAATCAATAATTCTGCTGGCTGATAATCTTCATCTGTTCCGCCGTCCTTGGGTCTATCTGTACAGAAACCTCTCCAGAAAATATAGAGTTACCCGCCTTACCGATAGTAGCGCTCCTTTCGACTACCTCCGCTCTGACGGGACGCCGTCTCTAGACAATGGCGTGTATGTTCACTTCGATTCTCATTCGCGCGTCGAACTCGTTGCCTCCGATCCAGAGGCCTCCGATTTCTATTTTCCGAACGGCAATTTTTCCGGCAAGAAATTCGAGCTGATTTCTTACCTCAGTGACAACAAACAAGACGGCGACGGTAGCCTTTATTTAACCCCGGCTACGGAACTGCCACCGAGTCACACACAGGGAATTGGCTTGCTCCAAGTGCAGGGACAGTCATTTGGAAACCTCCCAATCCTCCCGACGAAATACATTCGAAGGCAAGAACTCGAAACCGAGCTTTACAAGCGGCTGGCCGATGATCGTCATCCGGTCATAACAGCGAGGGGGGCGGGAGGTATAGGAAAGACTTCTTTAGCTTTGCATGTGCTCCACCGAATTGCGATGGAAGGCAAATATGGAGCAATTATTTGGTTCAGTGCGCGGGATATTGACCTGCTCAACCAGGGACCAAAAGATGTAAAACCCCAAGTTTTGACGGAGGACGAGATCGCCAGGGAATTCGTGCAACTGATGCAGCCGGGCTCTGCTACAACGATAGGATTTAGGCCGGCCAAATATCTAGCCGAATGCCTTAACAAGTCTCCGCTCGGTGATCCAATTCTGTTTGTGTTTGACAATTTCGAAACGGTCCGTAGTCCGAGCAGTCTGTACGCTTGGATCGACGAATACATCAGGCCCCCAAACAAAGTCCTCATCACGACTCGGTTTAGCGATTTCAAAGGTGACTATCCAGTGGAAGTGTCGGGAATGTCTGAAACCGAAGCTCAAGAACTCATCAACGAAACGGCATACGGCCTGAACATCCACAAGCTCCTTACACCCGAGTACCGAACTGAACTGTTTCGAGAGTCCTACGGTCATCCGTACGTAATCAAGATTTTGCTAGGAGAGGTCGCCAAGGCAGGTCATATTCAGAAGATAGAGCGCATCATTTCCGGTCGAACCGATATTGTCGAGGCTTTGTTTGAGCGAACGTTCGCGGGATTAAGCCCCCCAGCCAAGCACGTTTTCATGACTCTCAGCAACTGGCGATCCGCCATACCTCAAGTCGCCGTCGAAGCAGTGATGCTGAGACCACAGAACGAAAAGTTTGATGTCGACTCGGCTATTGAAGAATTGAGACGAAGTTCATTTATTGAGGTCGGGACCTCGGCGGACGGAAACGCCTTTTTGAGCATTCCTCTTGTAGCCGCCATTTTTGGGAAGAGGAAGCTCTCGGTCAGTCCTGAAAAGAGCAGTGTCGAGGCCAACACGGAGATTTTGCGGTTTTTGGGAGCCAGCCAACTAAGCGATCTGCGCCAAGGGATAGAACCTCGAGTCCGTGCAATGTTTACGCAAATTGCGGCAAGGGTCAGCAAGGAGAAGCAAAAACTCCAGGAATATCTGCCGATTATGGAATTCATCGCGTCAAAATTTTCGCCAGCTTGGTTACTTCTGGCTCGAATTTATGAGGAATCAGGAGAGGACGTTCGGTTCGCAAAAGCTAAGGACTCCATCCGGCATTATCTTGAGCAGACGCCTAAGACCGAGGCCCAGCGGCCTGCCTGGAAAAGGCTGACCGATTATTGCTCTCGTACGGAGGACAGCGTCGGAGAGATGCAGGCCCTAGTGGAAATGTGCGAGCTTCCCGATACCCCGTTCAACGAACTCAGTAACGCTGCTAATCGAATAAATGGTCTATTTGCATTTCGACAGTTTCTAAACATGCATGAACGTAATATCTTGGTCCGACGCTTGGCGACATTGATGGAATCCCGAATCACGGAAGGAAATGCCACCGATTGCTCGCGCCTCGCGTGGTTGCTCATGCGCCTCCAGGACGAAGATAAGGCTCGTCAGATGGTGAAGCGAGGACTTGAATTGGAGCCTCTTAACGAGCATTGCCAAAGACTAAATGACAAGCTGGCTCAGCCGCTAAAAAGCCCGTAGCCTCATGCAGGAAGTGAAGGCTGCTTTCAATCGGTATATTGGCATTGACTATTCGGGGGCGGAAACCTGCGACTCCAGCCTCAAGGGCCTGCGCGTGTACGCATCGGATTCTTCGAACGAAGCAAGCGAAGTCGCGCCGCCTCCTGGCCTCCGTAGATATTGGACACGTAAGGCAATTGCTGAGTGGCTAGTCGAGAGGCTCTTAGAGCCATCCCTTACGCTAGTGGGCATCGACCACGGGTTTTCATTCCCTCTGCAATACTTCGAGAAGTACGATTTGCCGCGCGACTGGGCATCTTTCCTCAACGATTTTCAAGGGCATTGGCCCACAGACGAGAAGAACACCTACGTCGATTTCGTTCGTGAAGGGGAGTGTGGAAACGGTGCTGCTCGCTGTGGCGATTCTCGCTGGAGGCGGATTACGGAAGTGCGCGCGGGTGCCAAGTCCGTGTTTCATTTTGATGTGCCTGGATCGGTCGCTAAATCAACCCATGCTGGAATCCCTTGGCTGCGCTATGTACGCAATCGGGTCGGAGGTCGGACGCACTTCTGGCCGTTCGATGGCTGGATCGTGCCGCCGGACAAATCGGCGGTCGCCGAGGTTTATCCCGCGCTGTGGAGCCACAGCTTCGCGCGTGATGGCCGCAACCCTGACCAACAGGATGCCTATGCTGCCGCAGAATGGCTGCGCCAAGCCGACCGAAACGGCAATCTGCAAGAATTTTTCATTCCAAACCTGCCGGCACAGGAAAGAAAAACGGCTGAAATCGAGGGGTGGATTCTAGGGATCGCTTGAAAAGGAGGCGCGATTTAATGACGGCAGCACCCAAAGAGAAAGACATGGATCGCCTTCCACGCGCCGTTGTATTGGGAGCGGGAGCAAGTCGCAGCGTAAGCTACGCTCACGAGCGCGAGCAGCCATCGCCGCTAGATTCGGATTTTTTTGACCTTCTAAATCGCCTTGAGCCGCGTCCGGAAGATGTTGCCGCCGTTCAGTTCGTGCGAGAACAAATTCAGACGCTTCCACACGATTACAGGCGCTCAATGGAGCGGTCTTTCTACACCCTCCACCTTAGGGCATACATGGCGGAGAAACTGAAGGCCACGCAGAATGTTGGCCCTTCAGATGATGACATTGTGGGGAATTTTGCACGCTGCATCCAAGCACTTCTTCGCTCCGCGCATGGTAAAGAGTTCTGCAAAAACCACAATGCGCTGGTCAGCCGCCTAGGACGCGGCGACACCATTATTTCCTTCAACTATGACTTGGTTGTCGAAAGGGCCGTTCGCAAGATAGCGCTTACGCGCCGCGCTACTTTCGGTGAATGGGTTTACGGTCTTGCAGAGAAGCCGGCAGAGTACAAGCTCCCCACGATTTTGAAATTGCACGGCAGTTCGAACTGGCGCCTGCCAATAGACGACAAAGAATTTGAAGTGCTGACCAGCGCTTGGGAAGATTTCGACGATTCACCTGGATATCGAGGACACAGTGGAACAGGAACCATATTCCCGATTTTTCTTCCGTTTTGGGACAAACGAATAGAACGTGGACCGTGGCGGCAGCTTTGGACCGATTGCCTAGCCAGACTCGAAAAAACGGGCACGCTCGTTGTATGGGGATATTCGCTTCCCATAACCGACATCAAGGCTCAACAGCTATTCACGCTTGGACTGAGCGGAAGGAGGTTCAGATTGTGTGTTATCGATCCTTCGACCGCGACACGCGACAGATGGCGAGAGATGTTTCCAGAAGCGCTCTATTGGGAATACGCAAACATTCGGTCTTTTCTGAGGCACCCTCCCAAATGGTGGAAGAAGCGCTGAGATGCCGTCCAGGCAGACCAGACCCAACCATAAGACGAGATTCAGAGTTCTCCGCGAAAGGCTTTCGAGAGAATCGAAGGCATCAGGGCATCGAGTTCGGCGGCGGTCTCAGCCTGAAGCGATCTTAGAGGAAGTATCTCCGCCTCCAACGCCCGCATTTGATTCACGATCTCCTGTTGTTCGTGGAGCGGCGGCACGGGGATTTGCGCAGTCCGCAGCCTGCCCAGGCTAACGTTATACTGGCCCGCCGTCGTCCTAGCAAAATCGATCAAATTGCCGTTTGTCCGAAGATGTTTGAGCATCAATTGCAAGTAATCGGCAAGCACCCGCTCGGGTGCTACTCGAAGGCGAATTAGATATGACGCGAACGCCGTGGGCTCGATCAACGCGGTTACGACCGCACATCGCCCCACTAAGTCAGCGCTGCCATTCGTCCGAACAACCAAGATGTCGCCTTGCCGGAGCTGAACTTGACGGAGTTCCGAGTCGCTGAGCACCGCATATTTGAGGTTGACACAGTTCGTCAGCTCGGAGGCTACGTTCGGGATGCGCAGTACTGGCACGGCACCATTTAGGCGAGCCTCGACACACTTTTTCGATGTGCCGTAGTTAGCCTCTGTAATTAACTCCCCTACCCGTTCTAGTCCGTATCTCGCTGCGAGGTTCTGGAACATTGTTGAGAGGCGGCTCTGTGTTAGTGCGCGAAGTCCCAAAGCTGATTCAGAGCGCAGGATTTGCACCTTTTCTACATTGCCAACCAATGCTTCGATGCGGGAGACGATTCGGCGTTGCTCGTCGAGCGGCGGGAGGGGGATTTCTTTCTCCAACCACGCCTCACAATTGAACACCATTTTCTCGATTACGACGCCAAATGCACTGCTTCTGACAGTTTCCGTAAAGAGCGGAGAATGCGAAAACCACCAGAAGAATCGGCTATCCACAGCCGGTGCAACTGTGAACTGGTCATAGTTCTGGCTTGCGATCATGTTGTCTGGTACGTCTTCAGGAACGACCGCATAGGCTTGGTGCCAGCATTGAATTCTAGAAATGATGAAAGCGCCGGGAATCAATCGGAACTGCTTTTTGGTTTTGATTTCGTGGCCAAGCAACCTCTCACGAGCTTCGAGACCACCATGCTTTCGCTTCACCGTGATCGTTAGGTATTCGCGGAAATCATCAAGCGGAACCGACTCCTCAACATACGTGAGAATCTCTCGCAGTCGAACTTGTTGCCATTTGGGATTCTCGGGCATCACGACCCTGCTAGGATGTGTTGGACATTCTGGATTATTTCGAGAATCTTCTGTTCCTTTTCGACGATTCCCTTCACGAGTTCCTCGGGAGCTACGTGCTCCAGGTCGTCGCTGGCTCTGGGATTGCGGCGGTCGAGATTGGCGGACACCAGGTTCCCCTGCGGGTCGTACTTAAGGCAATCTTCGACACCTACCCTCCAGGCATTTTGGTTTTCTTCTTTTTTCTTACACCATTCAAGGCAAGCTTGGAATTCTTCAAATTGCATGGGTCTGGACTTGCTGTAGTTGCCTGAGTCTCGCTTCGGAATCTCGTAATACCAAATCTGTTTGGTTGGCCCAGAGCGATCAAAGAAAAGAAGATTGGTAGGTATGCCTGTGTAGGGAGAGAATACGCCGTTGGGTAGACGAACGATGGTATGAAGGTTGAATTCTTTGAGAAGTTCTTCCTTGATCCGTGCACAGACACCGTCGCCAAAGAGAGTGCCGTTCGGAACGACCATGCCGCATCGGCCCGGCTTTGCTCCTCCGACGGGACGGCGAAGTTTGCGCATGATGAGCTGCAGAAAGAGGAGCGCGGTTTCAGCAGTCTTTTTGTCCTCGGGAAAATTGGAAAGGATGCCCCGCTCTTCCTCGCCTCCAAAGGGCGGGTTGGTCATGATGATGTCCACGCGATCCTTATCGCCGATTTCACGCAACGGAAAGCGGAGGGCATTTTCAGGGTCGATGTCGGGCGATTCGAGGCCGTGCAGCAGAAGATTCATCTGGCACAACAAGTAAGGAAGGGGCTTCGGCTCGATTCCGAAAAGAGTGCCCTGTTGCAAGCGGTTGAAGTCTTCGGTCTTCTTGCACTGCTTCTGAAGATGGGTAAACGCTTCGACCAAAAAACCGCCCGTACCTGCCGCTGGATCGAGAATCGTTTCGCCGAGGCGGGGATTGATGACGGAGACGATGAACTTAACGACCGGACGCGGCGTGTAAAATTCACCCGAATCGCCTGCCGAGTCTCGCATCTCCCGGAGCATGGACTCGTAAAGCAAGCCGAGGGTATGGATTTCATCCTTGGACGTGAAGTGGATTTCGTTAACCTTGTTGACCACGTCGCGGAGGAGATAGCCGTTGGTCATGCGATTAAACGTGCCCTGGAAAACCTTGGCGATCACGTCGCGGCGGTCACCGTTGGCACTGCTCAGAGAGCGCAAATACGCGAAGAGGCCCTCACCGCGCTTGCGGTCCGGGCGAATGGCTTCGTCCTGATTGATGAACGCGATCAGTTCTGGGCCGGTAATCCCCTGCGGGTTCGCGCCCCAATCGCGCCAACGGTAAGGCGATTCGATGGCAGGGCGGAAACGCTTGCCAGCGATTTTGGCTTCCTCGGCGCGAATACTTTCCATGTCGTCGAGGAACTTGAGGAACATGATCCAGGTGAGCATCGGCAGGCGGTCGAGATCGCCGTTGAGGCCCTTGTCCTTGCGCATAATGTCGCGGCAGGATTTGACAATCGAAGCAAGCTGCTGGGCGGTGGACTGAGGTAGTTCCTTCTTTGCTGTTTTCTGCCGGGCCATCGTTTCCTGTTTACGCTGCGTAGAGAAGCGCTTGCAACTCGTTGATCGCCGCTCTCAGATTTTCCGCTCCGCCGAACATTTGCGATATATCCATGACGGTTCCCCGCTCCGAAATTGGCGGCACTTTCAAAATGTCCGGGATGGCGAATTGTGCCGTGCCATAGTCTACATACTTGTCCAGGATGTCTTGCAAGATTTGCCGCGCCTTGTCCGAATATTTTTCGAAAAAAGTCTTTTGCTCTTTTCGTAGCCGTTCAGCGCGCTCCCGGCGCGTGCGAACAGGCGCACTGTATGCAACCTGGCAGAGAAGATCGAATGGGTCTGCGTCGGGCTGGTTCGAAGCGGCGATGAGTTCTTCCAGAGTGATGCCGCGCTCTTCCAGAGCTTGGATGATTTCGGCGCGCTGTTCTGCATCGGACCATTTTGACCGGAGGTCCGCTGCGGACGGACACATGCTGCGGACTTTCTCACCGGTGTAATCCGTGAAGCGGACAACGCGAAGTTGCTTGCCATCGGCGTCCAATTCGGAAACGAAATGGGCAACGATTTCGATGGAACCCTGATCCACGTAGTACTTGCGAGCCTCATCCCTCGCCTTGCCGCCGGGTTCGAGGATTTGCGGTGGTAAAGGATCGGCGATTACCTCCTCCGGCTTCTCGATCTCGGCTTTGACGTTCTCGCCTGCCGCGTTCATTTCCTCGACAGTCACCAAAGCGGGTTCGCCATCGAAATCAGGGTCAGAGAAAAGGCGAGTGGCGCTGCCGGTGTAATCGAGAATATTGAAATAAAGCTTGCCGTAATCGTCTTTGACGCGAGTGCCGCGTCCGATGATCTGCTTAAACTCGGTCATCGAATTGATGATGCGGGCGATCACGATGTTTTTGCAGGTTTGAATGTCCACGCCCGTCGTCAAGAGTTGAGAAGTCGTCACAATTGTTGGAGTGATGGATTCGAGTTCCATGAAACGGTCTAGATGGCCTCGCCCTGTTTTGCCTTCATCCGCAGTGACACGCACAACGTAATCCGGGTGCTGCTGTACCAAATCCGCATTGAGGTTGTTGAGCGCAAAGCGCATGTCCTCGGCGTGCTCTTGGTCAACACAAAAGACGATGGTTTTATCGAATCGTCCATTCGCTTTCAGAAAATCGGTAAGATTGCGAGCGATGGTTTCGGTGCGGGGGAGAAGAGAAAGTTTCCGTTCAAAATCCTTAGTGGTGTATTCAGCATCGGGAATCTCACGTCCAAGGCGGTCCACCTGGCCGCGATTCGGACGCCAGCCAACGGAATCGGCACTTGTGACGATGCGATGGACGCGATAGGGCGCTAAGAAACCGTCTTCAATACCCTGCCGCAAGCTGTACGTGTAGAGCGGATTGCCGAAATAGAGATAGGTGTCGCGATTGTCCTCGCGCTTCGGCGTGGCGGTCATGCCGAGCTGGTAAGCTGGCTGAAAGTATTCGAGGATGTCCCGCCAATTCGAATCGTCTTTGGCGCTGCCGCGATGGCACTCGTCCACGACGATGAGATCAAAGAAGTCCCTGGGGTAATCGCGATACAGGCCGGGGCGGCGTTCGTCCTTGGCGATGGCTTGGTACGTCGCGAAATACATCTCGCGGCTCTTGATGGCTTCGCGCTCGATTTTGTGCCGGGCATCACCGAAGGGTGCAAAGATTTTGTCCTTCGGATCGTCCACGAGGATGTTCCGATCAGCGAGATAGAGCATTCGCGGGCGGCGTCCTGGATCGCCATCGCGATTCCATTTGGTGTTCCACAGTTTGTAGCAAATCTGAAAGGCAACAACAGTCTTGCCGGTGCCCGTGGCGAGCGTGAGAAGAACGCGCTTTTGGCCCTGGAGAATGGCGCGGATCGCGCTGTTGATCGCAATTTCCTGATAGTAGCGCGGCGATTTTCCTGAGAGATGGTAGTACGGTGTGAGAAGGCGTTCGACGATCTGGCTAGGGATGTTTTCTCCATGCTTGAGGCGCTGCCAAAGTTCATCGGGAGAAGGGAAGTTTTCAAGCGTGCTTTCGAGGCCGGTCGTGAAGTCGTGCTCGACAATTCCGTGGCCGTTGGTGGAATAAGCGAATTTTAGGCCAAGGATTTGCGCGTACTCCATCGCCTGGCCGAGACCGTCGGCAGGCTTTTTGAAATCGGCCTTCGCTTCGACGATGGCGATAGCAAAATCAGGGCGATAGCGGAGGAGGTAGTCGGCCCGTTTCTGTTTGCGGCGGATCGTGCGGTTGCCAGCTACGACGATGCGACCATCGGTAAAAGTTCGCTGTTCGTTGATGTGATCGTCCGTCCAACCCGAAGCGTAGAGCTTCGGGAGGACGTACTTTCGACAAGTATCAGCTTCCGTGAGTACAGGCATGCCTCTGGGATGACCGCCTCTCGAATCGTGCCACCAAATCGCCCGCTTTCAATTGTCGCAGCATAACACGGCGTTCCGAACGGGGCCGCGGTCTGCGTGTACTAACCAATACCTGGAAGGGCTGATTGAATCCTTGACCTGATATAATCCCGGCCCGTGCAAATAATCTGCCTAAATTGCGGAAACCGGTTTGGCGACGTCCAAGGTGATTTGCGCCAGTACCACTGCGCTTATTGTGGAAGCCCAAAACTGGTAAGGCTTCAAACCGAGGAGGAGCGTAGAAGGGATGCACTTTTGGGCCTTGCTGCTGGTGCGGCAATCGGAGCAGAAGTTGGTGGGCCGGTTGGGGCTGTGATCGGAGGAATTTTCGGAGCTTTGGTGGGTGCTTTGCGTACGCCGCGTTTGGAAGGTCAAAAGTGAATCAGACTACCGCCACTCTGATTCTCGCCGTGGTGGGGATCGTCATTTACTCGTGCTGCGCATTGAAGAACCGAAAGTCACTCAAGACCGATGACCTTCTTGCATTCGGTTTGTGGTGCGGCGGGGCAGTTGTTGGCGTGTATATGCTGCTTTCGGCGCTTCGGCTTATCAAACAAACTGACGAGGAAACAACGCGACTGTATGTCGGGATATTCGGGCTCGTCTTGGCATTACTGTCGATTCAAAAGGCATACGAAATGGTAAAGATCGCTCTCGCGAAGAAACACCCTCAGGATAAATCGCCCAAGCAAACGTAGTTCTTCTCGCAGAAGGCACCATTCAATCTTGCGGAACCTCAAGTGTTAAGCAGTTGTTTTGAGGATCATGGCCCAAGACGACATGATCCAGAGAGAAAGACACATATTGATCCGCGCCGGTAATCTTGAGTTTCACTACAAAGGAGTCGCAATCGGCAACGGTCACGAAGGAGTGGCCCGCGATCCTGCCTACCATGTTGTTTGGTACGGCCCAGATTCGAACGAGTTTAACCGTTTTTGTGAGCCATTTTAGAATCTCGCGGACCTTTCGCTCCCGCCTATCGATGACTCGTTCAAATTGCTTTTCGCTGGCCTTTGTGGTCTTGGATCCGCTCCTGATGTAAGCCGGACCTGAGAAGTGTGGACCATGCGAACTCCCCTGAACGATGACGGCGACAAACTTCCCCTCGGAGGCCGAAACGATACGCGTGTGGTGAAGGATTGGCGGGTATGCCTCTTCCAATTCACGTTCGAAAGTCTTTTGCACCGTGTCAAGGTCTTGCTGCGAGTTTTCTATCGTTCCGTCGTCCCTTACCCCAATACAGAAAAGTCCCAGAGGCCCTTCCAACGGACACGAATTCGCGAAGGCAACGCACGTTTTGACGGCATCTTTCTTCCAGTCTCCGAGAGATTTCCGTTCGACAAAACTGTCTTCACCAGCCGCCATCCTTCTCAATATCTCGTTGTCAGAAATTGAGGACTCGTCCATCGATTTCACGATTTCGCCCTTTCCGCTATCCAGGGAGATTAAACGCGATCGACCGGATTGCCTGCACCTGATTATAGAGTTAGGCGCGGTACTTTACGCGAAATTCCACTTATTGTTCCGCCGCTGTAGTTATAGCTGGAGGCAGTCAGGAGTTTGTGGGATTTTGGGGTCGCAATTTCGCGGCATTGATCCGAGATGGATTTTCAAATGCTTCGAAGGGCAGTGAGAAATGCAATCGCATCGTTTAGGAATTCCGCATAGACCGCGCGTCGATCCTTGCTGTTCAGGCCAAGCTTCTCGGCGGTCTTGGCGTAATTGCCGCCCTTTCGATGTGCCGATCCGGTGGACCGAAGTGACTGGAGGTCCCGCAAAAAGCGGATGTGTTTCTCAGCGTCAGGCACGCGAATTTGTTTGAGATAGTGCTCTAGTTTGCTTATTCCCTTTTCCTCTGGCAAGCAGGAGATTTGGCTCGCGATTTGGGCTTCGTTTAAGGAATCGACCAAGAGTTTTGTAAGATGCATCACCTGAGTGTCAAATTCGACCTGCTCCGCCGTTGCCGGAATCCTCAGAGAACTAAAGCAGTGGGCATCTTCGTCCAACAAGGGCCTAAAAAGTGGCCATCCGTACTTCTTTTCCCAGAACGCTTGAAATCCTGGGAACTCTTGTTTGAAGACCAAGTCTGGTCTGGTTGGATCGGTAAACTCAGCGAGGATGCTACGGCGAAAGGCCGTCTCGCTCATAGGGCCGGCGGGTGGGATGTTGAAGGAACGCCAGTATGGGCGTTCTGATTCTGGAAGGTCCCGTCCGAGGTCGCCGAGAAAGACGGTCACATAATCCGGTTTGTCGTTGTGTATCTCGATTCCCCACAACGTGCCGCAACGTAAATAGCCATCTTCGACCGAATATCTTGTGGGCGAGTCGTAGTGACGATTCAAAACTTCTGGCCGAAAGTAAACCGGTGTCAAATATCGGCCGCCATGGGGATCACAAGGCGCGAGGATGTTTTTGCCTTTTTCGTCAACGCCGATTATGAAGTCCGGGAATTCAGCATTCTCCTCGTCGCGCTCCGTGAAGGGCCAAATCCCGCACTCCTCCTTTGGAAACCCCTGGATAAACCTCTTTCCCCAAATTCTGACGAAAGAACCTTCCCCGAAATCGTTGTCGCGGATTGTATATCTGTACCGAAAATCCGGGCCATGCCTGACATTGAATTCTTCGGCACAGCCGAGCGCGTCCAATTTTGCGGAAAATTCGCGGTGAACGTCAAAGAATAACGCCAACCGCATCTCCTTGATTGCAAGGAACTGCTTGATCTCAGTTGTGTGGATGGAGATTTTGTCGGCGGTGACGAGGACGACAGCCTGCTCGGTCCCGTCGTCCATCACTTTGATGCATTTCCCGTTTGCCGAATCAAAGTAAAGGTTGTGAAATAAGCGAAATTCCTCACTAAGTTCCAGGCCCGCTGGTTTCAGGCCGCCGAATTCGCGCTCAAGTACGATTGGTTCAAAGCCCTCATCGCGACCGGTCCGGTAGTAAACAATGTTCCCATCACCAAACTTCACACACCCGGGTCTTAAATCGCGCGGATCGACCGCCCAGTCATCCCGCTTAAGGACTTGCTCGACCTTCGATTCGGGCACCAAGACGGCGATAGTGACGCCCCTGTGATTCTCGGCCTTCAGGCGGTGATAAACGTCCGTCCAGATGCCAGCCCCATTTTGTAGGATGTGCTGGTGGGTTTCTTCAACGAACTGCTTCGTTGGCTTGGTCATCATTGGTCGAGTGGCGGCACTTTTCGCCATGCGCAGAATTATACTGCGACTGGAGTAGTAGGCTTTGGAAACTAAATGCCTCTGACATTATTAAGAGCTTGGAAGAATTAACGCCCCATACTTAATCCACGCACGACTGATTGTTCTGTGGCTCGGCTCGTTGGTGCGCCTTCGATCCTTGACTCGGTGCGTGATTGAGCGGCCTGAGTGGGCTCGATTGCAGAGCGGTGCGACACGTCGCGGGAGAGTTGGTCACTCAGATGGGCTTTGTCGTTTGTATAGATTTGTGCATCGCAGCGACCACGTGAGATTGCAACATAGGCGAGCCGCTGGTTAACAAGTTGCCCTCCCGCTTGTTCGGTGTCCACGTGCACCAAAACGCGGTCGGCGGTTTGGCCCTGGCTGCTATGACTGGTGACCGCATAGCCGTGGTCGATGTGCCGATTCTCTCGGACGTTGAATGCGACGGCCCGGCCTGAGTCGAGGCGGACTTGGAGATTGCCGCGCGAGTCGATTTGCTCAACGGTGCCCAGCTCGCGGTTAGCGATGTGCTGCTGTCGATTTGGCGCGGTGAACTGCACGCGGTCGCCCTTCGCAAACGCGCGCTCCGTCTCGCGGTAAAGCGTGACTCCATGCAGGCGGCGCGGATTGTAACTCACGTGTTCACCGTTCTCCGACTTCACCGTCACTAAATTTTCTTTCTCATTAGTGCGCTCCACGCGAGCATATTCTCCTGGCTCGATATTGAGTGCCTTGCTGCCTTTCGTATAACGCACCATGTCACCCGGCTGGTATTGCTCGGCCCACTGCCGATCTGCTCCAGTGATTTCTTGGCGGGCTACGAGGACTTTCAACCGTTGCTCCCGGTGGTCCACTTGCCCTCGCGTTTGCATTTCGCTGTGGACGATCTGGTTGATCTCCATACGCGATTGATTATCGGGCGAGACAACTAGCGTTCCCTCAGGTTGCTTCGCGTATTCTCTGGCGATTTCCCTGAGTCTCTCGTCCCGATCCGGGATTTCATGCACGCGGCCCTGCGTATCGAGTCGCTCGATTGCTTCTCGTACATTTCCACGCGAGAGTTGTTCCACGATTTCTTTGAGCGCCGGGTCCTTCTGCCGCACAATCTCGTCAAGCCGTGCGGTCTGGATTCCTGCTTCCTGGAGTTGCTGATATGGGGTTCCTGCTTCGACGGCTTGATGCTGGCGTGTGTCACCTACCAATAGGACACGGTCATTCTCTTTCAGCTTGTGGAGGAATCCGTTCATCTGCTTCGTACTTGCCAAGCTGGATTCGTCCAAAACGTAGAGCCGCTTCTGTTCGCCATGCTCTTTGTCCGTCCATGCAAGGTGCCGCTGCAAGGTGCTCGACTCGATCCCGGCTTCGGCGAGCTTCTGCGCTGCACGTGACGTTGGCGCGAAGCCTTCCACTTTGTAACCGTCGCGCTCAGCGGCTTCGCGGATCGCCGCCAGAGAAGTAGTCTTGCCCGACCCAGCGACACCTTCCAGTGCTGTGACCTGATCCCGGCTCGCGAGAATTTGCTCGACAGCTCGTCGCTGGCTTTCGCTTAGATGCGGATGGCCTGCCTCGACTTTTCTGCAAGTATCTGCACTAACAATCGCCGGATGTTTGTTTTGTCCCTCGCGCATGACTTGGATCGTGTCGCGCTCGTAATCAATCATCTCCTGAGTTGTGTATGCGCGACCTGGTGCGTCGAGTTTCTTTTCTACTCCGATGAATTCACCGGCATTGATGCGTTTCTCGAATTCGGCGCGGACCTCAGTCAGTGTTGCCTCTCCCATCGAGCGCCTCAACGCATCCCGCAATAGTTCGCGCTCCTCGACTACCGCTTCCCGTTCCAAGTTTCTCTCTTTCGAGAATGTCACCGCAAACCGTGCCGTCGTGAGTGGGGCTTCGTGTTCAAGACGGTTTGCCTTCTCGGTGGCTGCGGCCCTCAGATGTTCCGATTGATTTCCGAACGCCTTCGCCATCTGCCGATGACGCAGTTGCACTTCTTCGTGTGAAAGGTCGAGTTTTGCTTGGCGCGTTTTGTGCGCGGCGATTTGCGCGGCGTCAGCCCCTCGCTGATTCTCCTTAGCCAGATGGTCTTCGATCTGCTGGCGACGCGGGCTTGATGCGGCGAGGTATTCTTCGGAATAACCTTGAATTTCAGGCTGTCCACTCTTTCCGCGCTCAACTTCGTATCCTAGTCCCTTGAGCCTCATGGCCAGTTCGGAGCGGTACACTGCTGTCGCGTATTGCTGCGTCCTGTAAAGTTCTCGGGGCTGTAGCGCGTAGGTTTCTCCGCCTTCCGTTTCAGTAAGATTGAAGAAAACCACATGCGTGTGTAATTGGGGCGCGGCGTAGCCGTCTACGGGCCTTGCGCTGTCATGCTCAAACTTTGCCGCTACCCATTTGCCGGTTGTTTCCGCTGGCAGGTTTCCGCCGATTCGAGCCTGGACGTATCGTTCCAGTTCGTCGAGCGCGACGGCTACGCTTTCTTCATGCGCCGCGCGCACCCGTTCATCTCCGCCCACCAGAGCAGTGAGCGATACGCTCTTCGGTGCGGAGAACGTCGCATCCCAACCCGCCCGGTGCTCCATCGTTCGTACTTTCTGGCCGTGGTCGTTCACGTATTCCCGTGCGGCTTTGTGGCGAACGAGCTGCTCGCCCGTGACCGGATGTTGGCCTTCGGAGAGCCTCTGAAAGTGCTCCTCATGCACTTCACCCTTGAGCCCCCACTGCTCGGCAAGTCTCCCGTGCCACTCGCCGTGTATCTGGTCGCCTTGCGTGTAATAGTTCTCGCGGGCGTTCGAGAACTCTTCGGCGTGATACGCCTGGGCTTGGCTTGCACTCAAGGGATTCGAGATGGTCAGCACGGATCGCCTATTCGAAGAAGTGTTCTTGTGTCGGGCCGGTTCGGGCCAATTGATGTTCCCGGTCTTGCTTTACTTCACTCAGAATAATTTTCTGCTCGGGCATCTCGTTCGCTCCAACGACTGCCGTTCCTGCTTGCGGTGGCTCCTCGGCCCGTTTTCTCAGTGGTCGCTCGATGTACTTCGGGTGCTTGCTCCGCAATTCGATGAACGGGAAGTTCATCCGCGCGACAACGTTTCCCTTCTTGAGATACCCGCACAAGTCAGCAAGCCCGCTGATCTCCGACGCCATTACAAGCGGTTCGACCTGGCGTTCCAGGTTGTAGCTCTTGGTGTTCCGCTGTCGGTCCATTTGTCCGCTTGAACGGCTCTCGCGGAGTCTCTCGATTTCAACGTCACCAATTGTTTTTGAAATCCACTCGGCTGCACGGCACTC
>Ga0335075_10001722_pt1 | contig 35714 bp, 32 predicted proteins | sample Lox_Sample_24_FD_206723 | JGI IMG/M metagenome (GOLD analysis project Ga0335075, IMG submission 206723) | Soil microbial communities from Loxahatchee National Wildlife Refuge, Florida, United States - Lox_Sample_2.4 | ecosystem: Environmental > Terrestrial > Soil > Wetlands | place: USA...
CGAAGAAGCGGCGTGTGGCGTTTTCATTTGGCTTAGTGAAATCAAGCCTATGGACGCTCCAGCCGCTTCTTTGGTTAATCCCTTTATGAAATATCCGGGTTAGGATCGTTTCAACGCCGCTTTCAAGAGCGATTATCCCTTGATCCACGTTGCGACATCCATCGCCGTGTACGTGATAATGATATCCGCGCCGGCGCGGCGGAGGGACAGGAGGCTTTCCAGGGTTACGGCGCGTTCGTCTATCCAGCCCTTCGCGGCGGCGGCTTTGATCATCGCGTATTCGGCGCTGACGGCGTATGCCGCTGTGGGATAACCGAATTCCTGTTTCACGCGGTAGATCAGGTCCAGGTACGCGAGTGCGGGTTTGACCATGACGATGTCTGCGCCTTCGCGGATGTCCAGGGCAACTTCGCGCAGGGCTTCGTTCGCGTTTCCGGCGTCCATCTGGTAACTGCGGCGGTCGCCAAACTGGGGCGCGGATTCGGCGGCTTCGCGGAAGGGTCCGTAAAAGGCCGAGGCAAACTTGGCGGCGTAGGACATGATAGGCGTTTCGTCAAAGCCGTCTTTGTCCAGCGCGGCGCGAATGGCCCCTACCCGGCCGTCCATCATGTCGCTCGGGGCAATGATGTCGGCGCCGGACTCGGCATGGCTCAGGGCGGTCTGGGCGAGGATTTTGAGCGTGGGATCGTTCAGGATTTTTCCGCCGGATACAATCCCGCAATGGCCGTGGGACATGTATTCGCACAGGCAGACATCGGTGATCACCAGGAGCGAGGGCAATTCTTTTTTCAGCAGCCGGACGGTTTGCTGGACGATGCCGCTTTTGGCAAATGCGCCGGTCGCTTTTTCGTCCTTTTTCTCGGGAATACCGAAGAGCAGGATGGCCGGGACGCCGAGTCCGTGGGCGCGAGTGGCTTCGCGCAGGATTTCGTCGGGGGAAAGTTGGAACACGCCGGGCATGGCGCTGATTTCGCGTCGGACGCGTTTTCCGAACCGGGCGAAAAGCGGCAGAACGAGTTGGGATGCGGATAATTGGGTTTCGGCGACGAGTTTTCGCAGCGCCGGCGAAGAGCGCAGGCGTCGGGGCCGGTAGGCGGGGAATTGGCCGGTGTTAAAATTCACGGGTGGAGTTTAATTAAAAGCGAAAATGGAAAAAAGCGGTTCTTTTGGCGGAAAAACTGCGCAAAAGCTCGTTTTTTTGGAACCCCAACGAAAGCTAATGCTGACAAGGGTTTTGTGGGGTAGATTTTTCAGATAACGAAAAAGTGGGTCGGTGAAACGCGCGGGTCGTATTTCAGCGAGATTGCGCGCTATGGTTTCCATCTTCCATCTTCGATCCTCCATCCTCGCCCAACGGTCGGCACTGGCACTCACTGCACTGCTACGGCCGCATGTAATCCTCCGGTTCAACGCGGATGAGGCCGGAAGCGGGATTTTTGGTCAGGTCCAGGTTATAGCCTTCGCAGATAGCGGCGAAGGCGTGAGAGGCGGTTATATTTTGCCATCGTATATTGACGGACGGTTCAGTTCCGACGTCGCTGGTATCAATCCGCGGACTCAAGATGCACTTGATGCGTGCCTGCCGGGCCAGGTTTTCTAACGCAATAGAAAGGGGAACGTCCTGGAACTCAATTAGGGGAATAGTATTGGTATCGTCCTTTCCATAGAATTCGGAATCCATGAATTTCACGTCATGTTCTCTGTGTCGAACAAAAATCACACCGGTTCGGGGATCGCGGGTGAGAACAAAGCCATAACCGGCGCAAATGTCGGTGAAGGCCTGTTCCGCCGTAACATTCGTCCACTTCAGCGTGAGAATCGGTTGTCTGACGCCAGGAGTGTACCAATATCCAAAGAGATCCGGGTCGAGCATGTAGTTAAGACCGGCCTGCCGGGCCAAGTTATACAAGGCGACTGTGATGGGAACATCTTCAAATTGAATTAATGGGATTTCATTTGAGACCAAATCAGGGTGGTCGAAATCCTTGTAGCCGGTGGATCCGTGCTCGTTTGTCTTTTCAATGACGGGCAGCATGGGGTTAATCGCGATTTCGCTGTTGGTGTTGGCGAGCGGCAGCGGGGCGTTGGTGAAAACCGTGTTGGATGCCGAATAAAGGGAAAATGGCTGCGACTACCCGCGGGCTGTTAGGTTGACAATCAGGGTGAGCACGATCGCGGCCGGCATCGCGATTTTGAATGGGTGCCAGACTGAATTCATGTTGCCTGTTTTGTTCCGGTTGGGGATGTTGTTTCCGACACAGTGAACAGAGTCCCAATCCAGCACGTTCGAGGCCAAATGATCAGGCGGCCACGATTCTTTGAGATGGCGGCTTGGAAAGCTTTTGTTACCGTATTCGCGATATGTGTCACGGTAGTTTCGGCCCGCGCGGATTTGGGCGGATTCGCCCTTTGCTCTCCCAGGGATGGAGACCATTTCGAGGTTTCCCGGCCATTGTTATTCTGGCAGGCGAGCGCAGGGGCCAGTCGTTATGAAATTTTTGTGGATGATCAACGGATTGCCGAAGTCAAGGCCGCTCCAGTTCCGGTGATGAGTTATGGGGTTCAGGCTCCCCTGCCCAGTGGAACGCATCGGTGGTTCGTGAAAGCAAAAGATTCGGGAAATGAAATCGAGTCCAGCAACTTCGTCTTCACGGTTGAACCTTCAACGCGCTGGCCGGCGTGGGCGATTGGACCGTTCGTCAAGTACGGCGGCAATCCGATTCTCGGTCCGGAGGGCGCGGGCTGGGAAGGATGGAACACCTATAATCCTGGTGTCATCTTCGATAAAGGGCGGTTTCGAATGCTGTATCGAGGGCAGGAACGCATCAATGATGGATCAGAAACGCGAACGCTCTCACGAATCGGTTATGCTAAAAGTTTGGATGGTGTCACGTTCGTGCACAATGCCGACCCGGTGATTGATGCGAATGAGCCATTTGAAACGCGATACGGATGTGAAGATGCGCGATTGGTAAAGTATCACGGAGTTTATTACGCTTTTTACACCGGCAATTTGAATGCGCAGTCCGGTGAGATATGCCTTTGCGAGGCGACTTCGACCGATTGCGTTCATTGGAAAAAGCTCGGGATTATTGAGACTGGAACGAAGAATGGAGCCATCGTGCGGGATCCAGGCGGCATGCCGGTCAAAATCAAAGGCAGGTTCGTGATGTACACCGGCAACAGCAGCCTGGGCGTATGCTATTCGGATGATTTGATTCACTGGGGAGCTATTACATGGATTGATCCCCAATTCCCGAAAGGATGGGTTGCGCCCTATGAGCCTTGTGTTGCCGTTGCCAATTATTCCAGAAAGCAGCCGGACAATATCTTGGTGTTCGTCGCCGGGACGCTCAACGGCAGAGGCAAATGGTATTACGCCATCTCTGAGATGTTATTTTCGAAGTCCGGCCTGACCCACAAAGTGGCGCAACTGGATGATTGCATCATGAAGCCGACGGAGAGTTACGAAAGCGGAACGTTTCCGAATTGTATTTGGATGAACAGTATTCTTCTGCACGATGGACAGTGGTGGATGCATTATGGGGCGGGAGATAGAAATATTGGGCTGGCTACGGCGCCGGCGGGTGAAGGAAAAAGCACACAATATTGCTCTGATCTATGACCAACAAATCAAATGAGAAATCCCGCGTACGAATTACCTACTTTCTTGATCTCACTTCTTCCTGGTGTTACTGGGCCGAACCGGCCTGGGCGGAACTGAAACGCCGTTATACAAAATCTTCAGTCGAATTTGACTGGCAGATCGCGCTGTTGGACGCGTCCGGGATGTCGAAGTCACGGACGCAGGCGGAGTGGTTTTACCGGCGCAGCGGGACAATTACACGATCTCCCTTCATGTTGAATTCGGGCTGGCTGGACCCTTATCAACCCGAGTTTTTGGAGATCAATTGCGTGGCAGAGGCGGCGAAGGATTTTGGCGTCGTTGATGACACGGCGCGGCTCGCTTTGATGGAAGCCGCCATGCGCGAGGGACGGAAGGTTGCCAGTGGGAAGCTGTGCGCGCAAATCGCGGCCAGGGCGGGCGGCCTGAACGCGAAAAAGCTGCTGGCGAAAGCGGAGTCAAAGGAGGTTATCGCGCGGGTACGCGCGGCAACAGCCCGGTTTCATGCCTTGCAGGTAACGCAACGGCCGACGTTTGTGCTGGAAAGCTATATTGATGATCGGGCGGTGTTCTCAGGCGTCTGGCGGGTCGAACCTCTGGCGGCGACGATTGATACAATGCTCAGCGACGCGGCCGCTTATGCTTCGTACAAAGCGCACTTTGGCGACCCGCCGCCGGCATAGGTATGTGATTAAGATTGAGCCGCAGTAAATGAAGCGAGTATGGACGATAGCGGATAGAAGATTGAAGATGGGAGATGGAAGATGGGCGTAAGAGAAAATGCAAAATCTTCCTTCGCGTTCTTCGCGCGACACAAATTTCGAGGATGCAGACGACGATGAGTATGAGAATGATTCCCCTGCCCCATCTCCTATCTCCCATCTTCTATCCTCCATCGTCGCCGTTCACTTCCCCTGCCCCAGCGCCTCGACGATTCGCTTCACATTGACGTTTTGGGCCACGATGTCGCGGATGAGGGAAATTTTTTCGGAGTCGGAGGGACGGGTTTTGACGATGAGATTGTTCACTTTGGAGGCGACTTCGTAGCTGTCTTCTTTGACCAGCATGAACGGCGCCTGAATAAAACGGACAATTTTGAGGATGTTGTCGCCGGGGCGCATGCCGCCGGTTAGAACGATTCCAGCCATTTTGGGACCGTCATGCATTTCGAGGCTGGCGCAGGCGGCCAGCACGATGTCCTCACGGTCGCCGGGGGTGATGAGGAGCGTGCGCGGGGCGAAAAATTTGATGGCATTCTGCGCGCTCATGGCGCCTACGACGACGTCGTCGACGAGGGTGCCGAGATTGGCGGTGGGGTTGAGCAATTCCGCGCCGAGTTCTTCGCGGATCAGGTCGATAGAGGGGTTGCACAGCATCTGTTTGTGCGGCAACACTCCAAGGAGTTCGAGCCCTTTGCGTTTCAGACCGCGCCGGGCGAAATCGGAGATATATTCTATTTTTTCACCCAGGACCTTGTTCAGGATGACGCCGATAATTTCGACGCCTTCTTTTTCGAACAGCGCCTGGTTGAGCGAAATTTCATCGATCGGTTTGCCGATGCCGCCCTGTGAAACGATGATGACTTTTGCGCCAAGCAATTTGGCGACGCGGGCGTTGGACAGATCGAAAACGGAACCCACGCCGGCATGACCGCTGCCTTCGCACAGAACAAAATCCTTTTCCCAGGCAACGCGGTCGAAGGCTTTCTGGATTTTTTTGATGAGCGCATCGTTGTTTGCGGCCTGGAGATATTTGCGGGTGAAATCGGGCTCGACGGCGATGGGGCTCATGTCCACGAGCGGACAGTTCATCCGGTACACGGCGTCCATGAGCACGGTGTCTTCGTCGATCTTTTCGTCCTCGATTTCGACAAAGCGCTGGCCGACGGGCTTGATGTAACCGACACGCGGGAAATTTGACTGCAAGGCGGAGATAAGGCCGAGGGAGGTTGTGGTTTTACCGTCATTTTGGCGGGTGGCGGCGATAAAAACGCGGGGAGTGTTGGTGTTCATGCGAAGGAAAAAGGAAAAAACCTTTTATTCGCCGGGCAATCGTTCATCGGCGCCGGGATACAATTTTTGGTAGTCGGTGGCCTGGACGCCGATGATGGCGGCGACGCCGAGGATATCGTGCGGGCTCGAACCACGCGAGACGTCGGCGGCGGGGCGGTTCAGTCCCAGCAGGACCTGGCCGTAGGCGTTGGCGCGGCCGACGAGGCGGACGAGTTTGCTGGCGATGTTGCCGGAATTGAGGTCGGGAAAAATGAGGACATTGGCGCGGCCGGCTACGGGACTGTCTTTCAATTTTCGTTCGGCAATTTCAGGGACCAGGGCGGCGTCCACCTGCATTTCCCCTTCGAAATCAGCCTCGACACGCAACTGCTCCGCTTTGCGTTTGGCCTGGGCGGTTGCCGCCTGGACTTTGCCCACGCTGGGATGGGAGGCGCTGCCTTTGGTGGAAAAAGAGAGCAACGCCACGCGCGGACGGAAGCCGAGCATGTGCCGGGCGAGCCGGGCGGTGGAAACGGCAATGTCGGCCAGTTGATCGGCGCTCGGGTCGGGGATGACACCGCAATCGGCCATGAACAGGACGCCGGCTTCGCCGATGGAGGTGTCCTCGACCTCCATGACCATGCAGGAGGAGGCGGTTTGGATGTCCGGGGCGAGCTTGATGATTTGGAACAGCGGGCGCAGGACGCTGCCGGTGATGTGCGATGCGCCGGAGATTAGGCCGTCCGCCTGATGCATCGCGAGCATCATGGCGCCGTAATAATTGGGCTGCAGCATCGCTTCGCGGGCTTCGGTGGCGCGCATGCCTTTTTCACGGCGCAATGAGTAGAAGCGGTGGGCAAAATTCTCGAGGTCCTCGCTTTCGGCCGGATTGATCACGCGAATGTGTTCGAGCGAAATGTTTGCGCTGCTGGCGATTTCTTTAATTTTGGCCTGGTTTCCCAGCACAATGGGCGCGCCCAGGCGAAGGGCGTAAAACTGCCGGGCAGCCTGGAGTATGCGGACCTCTTCGCCTTCCGGGAAGACGACACGCTTGGGATGGCGCTGCAATTTTTCAATGACGCTGCTGATGAATCGCATGGGCGGAATTTAGACATATTTTAGGAATTTTCACGAATAAAAGTTTTTGGTTTTTCCGGACGGGGCATATAGGAGGAGCACGCTGAAGCGTGGACACCAAACGCGGATAAAAAATTCTTGGTCGGGCGGGTGTAAAATGCGATTCTCAGCACCCATTTGATACATGAAAGTCCCATTTAATTGGCTCAAACAGTATGCGGATTTCAACTGGTCTGTTCCGGAAACGGTTGAACGGTTGACGATGCTTGGCCTGGAGGTTGAAGGCGTCCATAAGGTTGGCGGCGAGTTTGAAGGCATTGTGGTGGCGCAAATTCTCACGCGCGAGCCGGTGCCAGGCTCGGCCAAGCTTTCGGTTTGCAAGGTCAACGATGGAACCAAAGAACGGACAATCATTTGCGGAGCACAAAACCATAAGCCCGGGGACAAGGTGCCGCTGATTCTGCCGGAGTTCGCCCTGCCGATGAAGCCTGGTGATAAAGAGCCGTTTGTGATCAAGGAACGGAAGGTTTTTGGAATTACCAGCCAAGGCATGATGTGCTCGCCGCAGGAGCTTGGGTTGCCGGACCAGGTGGATGGCCTGCTCATCCTGCCGGCGGATGCGCGCGTGGGCCAGTCGTTTGCCGAATATATGGGCCGTAGCGGCAGTGATGTGGTTTTTGATTTGGAAATCACACCGAACCGGCCGGACCTGAACAGTGTCATTGGAATTGCGCGAGAAGTTGCCGCTGTTGCGGGAACCCCGCTGAGACTGCCGTGGGTTTCCATAGTATCGTCGTTGATTCGCGAATCGACGACGGCCGGGGATTTGGTTTCCGTGTGCGTGGAAGATGCGACGTTTTGTCCGCGTTACGCTGCGCGGGTGATTAAGGGCGTTAAGATTGGGCCAAGCCCGGATTGGCTCCGGCAGGCGCTGGAAAATGCAGGCATCCGCAGCATTAACAATGTGGTGGACGTGACGAATTACGTGCTGATGGAAACCGGGCAGCCATTGCACGCTTTTGATTATCATTTGATCGCCCAGGGCGCGGGCGGAAAACCGGCGATCGTCGTGCGGCGCGCGAAGGAAAATGAAAAATTCAAGACGCTCGATGGCGTGGAACGCGCGCTGACGAGCGAGATGCTGCTGATTGCGGATGAACAAAAAGGCATTGCGCTGGCGGGCATCATGGGCGGGGCGAACACAGAAATCAATGACAGCACGAAGGACGTGCTGATTGAGAGCGCCTGCTTTTCGCCGACGAATATTCGTCGCACGAGCAAGGCGCTGGGATTACGGAGCGAATCGAGTTATCGGTTTGAGCGCGGGGCCGACATTGGGATTTGCGATTGGGCAAGCCGGCGGGCGGCCCAATTGATTTTGGAAACGGCCGGCGGCGAACTGGCGTCGGGTGTTGTCGATGTTTGTCCGGCGCCGATTACGACGAAGGAAATCGAATTGCATTTTCAAAAAACGACGGCGGTGCTGGGCATCCCGATTTCGCACCTCGAGCAAATCTCGTATCTGACAAATTTGGGGCTCACTTTGACCGAACAGACACCGGGCATTTGCAAGTTTACCGTGCCGACGTTTCGGGTGGATTTGAAACGGGATATAGATTTAATCGAGGAAATCGGACGGTTGTACGGTGTTGAAAAGATTCCGGCCACTCCGCCGCGAAATGCCATTGGCTCGAATGCGTACGACGCGGTCTATGACCAAATTGCGGATGCGCGGCGTATATTGACCGGGTTGGGTTTGAACGAAGCTCAGGGGCAAACGCTGATCGCGCATGAAGAATGCGGCGTGAAGCGCGACGTCCAGGCGCCGCTGGCAAACCCATTGAGTTCCGACATGGACGTGCTGAGGCCAGGGTTGTTGCCCGGATTGCTCCACTCGCTGCAGCACAACATCAGCAGAAAAAACTATGATGTGGCGCTGTTTGAAATTGGGCGCGCTTTTGTGTCACGCGACGGTGTGTTTACCGAGGAAACGCACGCGGCCATTGCCATTACCGGCCAGCGGGCATTGAACTTTTGGAGCGGCAGCGAGCGGGACGCGAAGTTTGACATTTACGATTTAAAAGGCATCGTCGAGGAATTTCTCGATCAATTCGGCGTGCGCGGCGTGGCGTTCGCGAAGCGGTCGGAAAGCGCGCCGTTGTTCCTGGAATCGGCAACGATTTCGCTGGGCGGCCGGGTGCCGCTGGGTGAACTGGGACAATTACCACCCGGTTTGGCAAAGAAACATGATTTGCGCGATGCCGTCTTTCTCGCGGAGCTGAATCTCAACCAATTGATTGCGCGGCGAAATCCCGTCAAATCGTTCAAGCCCATGCCCCAGTTTCCGGCGATTCGGCGTGACGCGGCGATTTTGGTGCCGGAGACGACGACGCATGAGTCGGTTTTGCAGGCAGTGAAACAGTCCAAGCCGGCAAATTTGGAAAGCGTGGAGTTGTTTGATGTTTTCCGGGGGAAAAACGTGCCGGACGGACAAAAAAGTTTGGCGTACGCGTTTATTTATCGTTCGCCGGAAAAGACGCTGACAGACGCGGAGGTAAATGCGTCGCATGCGAAGCTGCTCGAAGCGTTTAAGGCGCAGTTGCAGGCGACGATCCGAGAGTGAATCGGCTTTTCGGTTGTTCGGGAAAAACTCTTTTAGAGCCGAAAAACCTCCCGCAGTTTACTCTTGATCTGTTGCTGCCGCTCCCAACTCACGACGCCCAGTGAGGAATGCAGCTTCCGCTTGTCCAGGAAAAAGAACAAATCGCACTGGCAAACCGTTGGCGAAGAAAATCCATCCGCGCCATTTAGCACCACGTCGGTTTTGAATGGAGATCCGCGGAGCGTAAAGCACGCAAGCCCATTAATCTGCGGATGCCTCAGGCTATCGAGGCGCTCTTGTCCACTGATGATCACGAACCAATGGTCCTTCTCGAAGCCGGGCGGACGGGTTTTCCAGACCTCCCATTGCCGGATTTTCATCGTTCCAGCCTCTGTTCGTTCTCGGACATCGCCCTCTCAAGTTTCTGGCGCTCGCCGGGCAGAGGATAGGCATCCGAAAAGAAGCCTTCCGGGCGGGCTGCCTGATGGCGATTGGCCACGATGGGCAGGCCGGCCCGGATTGCCATACGCAGCACGGTTGCCGGTTTCTCGCGGATTAATTCCACGGTTCGCTCTACCTCGGCCTGAGTGTCCGGATCGAGGTCAACACTGGTTTTCATAGAACCAATTTGCACCTAATTGGAGGATAATTCAAACAATTTCCCACTCGGATCGCTGTCAACTGTCCTGGCATTCAGGTCGGAACTCACAGGGGGAATATCCCCGGCCTTGAGGCAAAATCAAGACTTTTTCCAAAACACAAGTTAAGTCGGAATCCATACTGAATTTGGTGCTTCCGCTCGGAATTGGACCCGTGGTACAGCAGGTTCCGATGGTCGGCTTCCAAATTGCTTTCTGCAGGACCAATCTCAATAATCAACCTATGAATAAACGTAAGACTGCGGCGGAGGCAAACTGGCGATGGAGGAACACTCGAATTATTCTCCAGCTTGCGCTTGCAGTGGTGCTCTCCACATGCGGATCTGGATGTTGCACCTATCTGCTCGTGGACTCGACCCGGTACACCACGAAGGATACGTTTAATCCTTCAGCGGTTTATCAGACCACCAATCTGCAGAAAGTTGCACTGGAAGGCACGCGGTTCAAGGACTCCTCCGAGCAAGGTCAGGCCAACGCCAGCCATGTCTTCATTATTATGCCCAAAGACAAGTTGGTTCCGGCAAATCTCAGGGACAACAGCACGTTTTCCATAGACGACATTCAAACGCTTCAACCCGGCCTCATCAAAGGTCTCAAAACCGAATCCCAATTACCCGCGAGTTTTAAAAAGGTGGCCGACCTCCCTCCCAATAATGCGAGCGTGGTTCTCAAAGAGCATCATCCCCGGAGAATCCGGTATGTATTCGTGCCGATAACGGCGGCTGTGGATGTGGCCACGGCTCCCCTTCAAATCATTGCTTTGGGCTATTTTTATTTATTGGCGAAGAGCAACTGACTGCCCCGGGGCCAATACGACATCGCCGGTTTTTTGCGGATGGATTTCAAACCAGCCATCGAAATTCCAAACCAGTTTGCCCCGGGCAATGACCATTGGATTTGTCCGTTTATGGACGTCGGGCGGCACGGAGGCTTTGACGAGAAAAATGACTACCCTCATATACCGGGTCCTGTGCAATGGGACCGGGACACTGTCGACGGTCAATGACTTGAGGCGCAAGTCTAAAGTCAAATAGGGGCCGGAGGAAAATTGATGCTGAAGCGAAACGCCGATGGCGCAGGCGTTCATGTGATAATCCTTCCAGCCCTGGATACCGGCAGATTTGAACAGAGTGGTGCCGATCTCGGCCGCGCGGCCCGGAAACGGCTGTCTGGGCCAAAGATTGGTGCTGAGGCTGGCTTGAAGCGCCGGGTCGCGCGGGTCGTGGATTTTCACCGCCGGCTTTCCGGATACCACGATGTCATGTTCGGTGTAACGCGGTCCGATGCATCCGCTGGACAGAAGTAAAACCACCAGCCCGGCTGCGTACGCCCATTGTTTCAGCGGCCCATTCATTCCCATTCCGCTCCTTGTTCAAAATCGTTCCATTGTCCGGAAACACAAGTTTTTTTCTTTTAGAATTCCGTTTCTTCCTGTCCTTTGGGACCAGTAGAAGCTGAAGCTGGTGCTCCCGCCCGGAATCGAACCGGGATAGGAGGATTAGAAATCCACTGCTCTATCCATTTGAGCTACGGGAGCGGAGCCGGTCGGGATATTATCGGCGAATTGCCGGAATTGGCACGAAATAATTGAAGGCTGGATTAATGGATTGTTGGATTATTGGATTGTTTGGAAGTTGCCGGCGGGCGGCTGCAGCAGTGAAATTGCCTTTTTTCAGAGTTTGGAAAATACTGCCAGAGAAATATCATGGCTGCGCCACATCATCATCCTCATGGCGGTTCTCATATTCTCATCATTGAACCGCATCGCGATTCCTGGAAGCACGATTTTGAGATCGAGGCGGCAAAAATTCGAAGTGCCCTCGGTCCGGCGCTTATTGTTTTACACCATATCGGAAGCACCGCGATTCCGGGGATTTATGCGAAACCTATCATTGATATTCTTGCCGAAGTCACGAGCCTTGACGCACTGGATGTGCATGTGAACGACATGCGGGCTTTGGGCTATGAATCCATGGGAGAATTCGGGATTCCGGGTCGCCGCTACTTTCGCAAGGATAATGATGGTGGAATGCGGACACATCACGTTCACGCTTTTGCTCATCAATCACCGCACATTGTCAGACACCTGGCCTTTCGAGAGTATCTGCTGTCGCATCCCGAGACGGCCCAGGCATACAGCGATCTGAAACGCCGTCTGGTCCAAACTTGCGATGGCGACATTGACGCATATGTGGAGGGTAAGGATGCGTTCGTCAAAGCAGTCGAACGCGAGGCGCTAATTTGGGCCAGGGGAAATTAGATCTGAAACGCCGATCGCCGAACGTCTAACGCCCAACATCGCATGAAAGGTCCTGGGTTTAATGCTTTTCAAAGTAAGAGATCAGGTCGTCGTATAGGCCCGTACGATTGGCGTAGGTGGCGTAGCTGCGGGCGGTTTCGAGCCATTCGCTGGTGGATGGACGGGTGTCCTTGATGGCATCGGTGAGGAGGCGCTGGGTGAGCTTGCCGGCGTGGCCGGTGGTCATTTCCTCATAAATCGCTTTTTCAGAGGCGCGTTCCACGACGGCCCGCAAGTCGGCGCCGGAAAAACGGTCGGCCAATTTCGCGAGCTTCTTCAGGTCGAGCGATTCGACTGGCATATCGCGGAGACGGATTTTGAGGATGGCTTCGCGCGCGGCTTCATCCGGCGGCGGCACAAACAGGACGCGGTCGAAGCGCCCGGGACGACGCAACGCGCTGTCCACACGCCACGGACTGTTGGTGGCGGCCAAAATCATAACGTTGTCATTTCGAGCGTCCAGACCGTCCATCTCGGTGAGCAGAACATTGACGATTGGGGCCATGCTGGCGCCGGCGTCGGAACGGCTGACGCCGATGGCATCAATTTCATCGATGAAAATCACCGCGGGCGAGCGGCGCCGGGCCGTTTCAAAATAGCGGTGCAGGCGCTGTTCGCTTTCACCCAGCCATCTGGACAGGATATCGGTAATGGCGATGCTGATGAATACTGCGCCGCACTCCCCTGCTGTCGCGCGGGCAATGTGTGTTTTGCCGCAGCCTGGCGGACCGTACATTAAAATACCGCCGCCGGGCTTTTTGTTGAACTTTTGAAAAACGGCGGGGTTTTTGAACGGATAAATGATATTCATCCGGATGCGCTCAATGACGTCTTCCATGCCGCCGATGTCGTCGAACGTGACACGTGTTTGCTGCGGCTCGTCCACGACGAATTCGTCCGGATTTGACTGCGCCGGGACTCCCACGGCGGAGCTTTCGCCTTGGTCGTTTGCGGGATCGACGGGAACGGAGGCTGGCGGATCCGGATGCTCACTGGCGCCGCTGATGCCGAGCCATTGTTCAAGCTGCGGGTCACGCAGATTCTCGTCTATAATGGTAGCTGCGCCGTATTTCTTTCGCGCTTTGTCGCGCAGCCCGTTTTTCTGATAAACCTTCGCCATCAGCAAATAGGCTTCCGCGCAGGCTTTGTTTCGGGCAAGAACGTTTTGAAGAGTGATGATGGCATCTGAAGGGGCGGTCTCGAGTTCCACGCGGGCTTTGCGGAGGGCGTCGGGTTCGGTATCAGGGATGACGGGAGCGCTTTTGAGCAATTGGGCGGCGCGTTCGGGGGAGCCGATCGCCAAATATTGGTCAATGAGATGGGCGCGCGTTTCCCAATCCTCGGGCGTCGCGTTCAACGCCTTTTCCAAAAGCTTTAAAGTTTGTTCGTTCATACGGTTTAAGCCACTAGTTGTCCACCGGTCCTGCTTTTTGTTTCAGCAAACGCTCGATGTGGGCATTTTTTCTGCGCCAATGAAACAGGGGGCGTCCGCGCTTCAATCTGGCACGAACGATGAAAACAAGCAATGCCACGCAACCGATGGCAATGATTGGACCCAGGACAGCTTCGCCAAAATTTTTCGAATTCAGGAGCGACGTTTTGATGACGAAAAGGGTGATGCCGCCCCAAAAACCGACCAGCAACAGGCCAAACAAACCCATCCTGAGATGCAAAGGCCACCGGCGATAGCCGAAAATGCCGCCGCGTTTTGCGCCAATATCGCCGGCCTGGGCGCGAAGATCACCGATGGTCAGGTATTCGTAGGTTTTGACCATGGGCCAAACGATGAGGCACCATAACCCGAATAGACCCACCAGGAACTCAAAGAGGGCAATTAAAATGGGCAAAGCAAGCAGGTAGATCACAATCAATATAGGCCGCTTGCGGACACCGGCAAACCAGCCAAGCACAAAATCGCGAGGGGCGGTCAGGACGCGATAGAGAACGTCTCGGTGCTTGAGCACAAGAAATAGATTTGAGCGCGCAATTTTCATAGTGGGCTGCAGAGAGAGGGCGCGGCGAAAGCTCTCCTCAGCGGCGGCGTAGTTTTTGATATTCAAATAATAAACGCCGATGTTGTTATGGACCTGGGCATTCTCGGGGTCCAGCGCGAGCGCTTCATGATATTGCTCCAGCCTTTCAGCCACATTGGCGCGGGTTTTAGGGGTGCATAATGCGGTCAGGTTGAGGATGGAGGCGTTGCGGGGCGCGAGTTCACGCGCCTTTTCAGCATATTTGAGCGCCGACTTCGGGTCGCCGTGCCGATAGAACATCCATGCCAGGTGATACCAATGAAAGGCATCGCGCGGATTGAGCGAGATGGCCTTTTGGATGGATTCATCGGCGGCCTTGAAGCGCCTTTGATGAAATTGGGAGATGGAGAGGCAGCGCCACGCGAAGTCATTTTGGGGATTGGCCTTGAGCGCTTCGAGCAGATGCGATTCGGCTTCTTTGTAACGGTTCAAGTTGACCAAAGACTGGCCGGCCATGCGATGAGCGCGCGGATTTTCCGGCTCTCTCGCGAGCCATTCGCGAGCGGTCTCCAGGGCCCGATCCCACTGATGACTGGACAAAAACCGTTGTGTGAGAATTTGGAAATTCGGACGGTCCGGGGCAGGCGCATTCATAGCCACGTTTCATTTAAAGGAAAAAGGAAAAAGGAAAAAAGAAAAAAGGGTGGAATGCGTTGTGATCGTAGCGCAGGTTTCCAAACCTGCCGACTTGAGCGGCTTGGGAAGCCGCGAAAGGGATTGCTGGAGCGGAGCGGAGGCAATGCCCGAAGGGCCGAACGAGCGGGAGCGAGTGAGCCAATCGCCGATTTCCAAATCGGCTGGCCGTCCGAACGCGGACAATCGTCAGTTCCAGAACCACCATCCAAATGCACACGAAGTCGAACCGTCCAGAACCAGGAAGATTCGTGAGAACTCGCTTGCCGTCTTGGAGTGCGGTGGCAAGTCTGCGCGACACCGCTTTCGGATGTCGTTGGACTTTCAAATCGTGATTGACGCTTGGAAGTTTGGAAACCTGCGCTACGGCTTATTGAACGCCGGCCTGGGCGGTGGGGCCGGAGAGGGTGGCCAGGTCCGCATGGGCGCTGTTGTATTCCTCAAAACTGGTTATGTGGGTGGCGATGGATTTTTTAAAATTGTCGGCGGCGGCGGTTTTGTCGCCGTTGACGAGGTCTTTTGCGCCAATGTAATAATACGCTTCACACTGCTGTTCCGCCGTGGATTCAGTGCCTGGCACGGCCGCGGCCTTGAGAAGTTCGGCTTCGGTCAATCGGCCGGCCATGCAGCGCGCGATTTTTACGGACCAATCATTGCTGGCGCTCCGCTTTGCCAGGTAGGAATCAAGCTCGTGCGTGGCCATATCACCGTGGCCAAGCCGCTGCTGGACGATCCAGAGCCGGCACGCAGAGTAGTCCGTAACATCGGAACCCAACTCGCATGCCCGGCGAAAACAAGCAAGCGCCATATCGAACCGGTGCATGTTGTATTCCATGCACCCGCGATCGTGCCAGGCCCGGCCATCAGATACAACTTGACCGGGGGGAACGACGTTGTCCGGAGGCGTATAATTGTCCTTGTTTTGGTCCCACCATTTGAGCCATTCGTCGCTCTGGTCCGCCGTAAATTGCTGGCCGGTCAGCATGGACAATATCTGGCCCGCTCTCAATTGGACCATTTCGTCGGGATCTTTCAGAAGAGGCAGGGCCAGTTCCACGGAACGTTTTTCACGGTTTTGGCTTAAGGCGGCAAGACCATAGAGACGGGCCGTAGGCACTGGACTTTGCAACAGCTCCTGCGCTTCATCATCTGAAAGCATGTCTCCCTGCCGCATCAGTTGGCTATAGGCAATGCCGATGACCATGGCGTTTGTCGATTCGAATGAGCGGAGCAGGTCTTCGCGAGGAATTTCATCGCCCAGGCGCCCAAGTAATTGAAGGCCGGAAAATTGAAAATCCAGGTCGGAATCGTTGAGCAATTGCCGTAACTGCTCCATGTACGGGCCGAGGTCTTTGCTGAATCGGGACAGGCCAAACGCGGCGGTGTCACGAACACCCGGGTCCGGATCACGGAGCATGGCGATTAACGGTTTTGCGAATGCCGGTTTCCAATCGGTGTAGTCAGTCATGACTTCGATGGCGGCCGTTCTGACCTGCGGCACCGGGTCCTTCAGCCACTCGACCGCCGCATCCGCGAGTCTCGGGTCGGACGGATAACCGTAATGGCGGGTGAAAACGGAAGCAGCGTCGATGCGCGCCGCAGGGTTTGTGCTTTGAAAGGCAGTAAGAAAGGCCGGGACAGCATCGACATCGAATTTCGCGAGACTGGCGGCGGCAAAATAACCGTACTGTGTGCCAAGTTGGGCAGTGAAATACGGCATGGCGGGTTGAAATAATAAATCGCGCATTTCTTCCGGCTTGAAGGTCCACGTTTGCTTGGTGAGCCACCAGGATTTGCCGTCCAGGCGAGAAAGCGAACTAAAGCAACCAGGGAGTTCTTTCTCAGTGACTTTGGTATACGGAAGCAGATCGTCTGGATCTGCTATGAGAATCGCACTCTCTTTTTCATAGGCCCTTTTCAGGTCCACCGGGAGCGACGCATTGGGGGACGACGCTCCCATGATGCGCATCCGCATATTCAGATTGTCCAATTCCATTTTTTCCCGCATTGCCACCGATTGTTTCGCGCGTTCGACGTCGTTGCTATACATCAGCGGCAGTTTCTTTTCCAACATGCCCGCTTCCAGGAGCGGTTCAATGGACAGCACATAGACTTGCACTTCCGATGGTTTGCCATTGGCCGATGAGATTTTCAGCGGGAACACGCAGCGGTCGCTGGCGAACGTGATTTGAAGCGGGTTTAGTTCCCCTTTCGAAAGATTCGGCAACATCACGCTTTCCGAAGCCGGCCGATGCTGTCTGGGCGCGGATAACACCTGAAAGCCGCCGCTTGCCGATAAATTGATTCTGACCGCGACGAAATACCATCCCTGTTCAATGTAACCGTTAATGACATCGGATTTCTCCCGGGGAATGTAAAATTGGTTGTCCTGGAGCCAGTGCTCGAGGGCATCGGAGTCCTTTGCAGAAAGGACGGCGATTTCGTAGGCCCCGACGGTTTTAGTTTCGATGACTTTAACTGGCGGCGGCGCGGCGATGGCGCCCACTGAATCGTTTAGCATTCCCCGGGTTGCCGTGGCGACATGCTCCCAGGGTCGATCAAAATATCGTTGCGTGAACTGGCTCAGTTCATAGAAACAGTCCATGGAACCTTCTTTGACCGTGGGCAGAGCGGGAACAGGAACAAGCCAGCCGAATTCATCCACCGGCCCTTCGTATTTCACCTGCAAAATCAGGTCTTCAGTGACTCCATCATAGACAATGATGGCCTTTTGTGTGGGTTCGTTGATGTCCTTATGCCTGTCCCAGACAAATCTCGGGGCGACGAACATGCCGTCCGCCCGGACGTTTGGGGGAACAACCAGAGCAAGCGCGAGCAAAACCAGAACAATCGGCGTAAGCATTTTCATAGACATGTCGGCATTCATGTTGTTGCATCTCGTGAATAGACGGACTTCCGCTAACATTACTCCCGAGATTTGGCCCGTCTAATAGTTAAACAATGGAAAAGGCGTTTCGATGCCATCTTCGCCCCTGCGCATCACGCCGTGTTAACGGTCTGTTAACCCTTTGTTAATGGTTTGTTAACCCTTAAGTATTTTAACCTCAACGATGTAACCGATGTTGACCCTTTTCCCACCTCATACCCGCTCTCACTCACGACGCTAACACTTTTCGGCATGTAATTAATTTAAGATCCGTAAATTCGTTCACACGTTCGTGCACTTCGTTCACTCTGAAAACATCCACACTCGCGTTTTGGTGAACGAAGCCCAAACTCCGTAGCGCCGATTTCCAAATCGGCAAGTCGTACGACGTCATGTGACCTGCGAGTTTAGAAACCCGCAGTACTGCAGGCTAAGCTTAATGATATTCCTGAATCGTTTTGACGGTGTAGCCTGATTTCTTTAAGGCGGCGATCCCCAATGCCGCAGCGCGAGCGCCACGCAGGGTTGTGGCGATGGGCGTGCCGGTATAGACGGCCGTCGTCCGGATTTTGATTTCATCTGCCCGGGGAGCCGCGCCGCTGGGAGTATTAATGACAAATTGGATTTCCTTGTTCTTGAGGAAATCGATGACATTGGGCCGGCCTTCCATGAGTTTTTGGACGCGTTCGACTTTCAGGCCGGCTTTCTCAAGCACGGCGGCGGTGCCGGACGTGGCGACGAGGGCGAAGCCCAGATCGGAAAACAATTTGGCGACCGATATGGCTTCGTCTTTGTGGGTGTCGCTGACGCTGATGAATACTTTGCCGCTGGTTGGCAATGGGGAACTCGCCGCCATTTGCGATTTGGCGTAGGCCACGCCGAGGTCGGCGTCGAGTCCCATGACTTCGCCGGTGGAACGCATTTCCGGCGAAAGCAGGATGTCCTGGCCATGAAAACGGCTGAAGGGGAAGACGGATTCCTTTACCGCGAAATATTCGGGCCGGATTTCTTTGGTAAAGCCAAGTTCGGCGAGGGTTTTGCCCGCCATGACTTTGGCCGCAAGCTTGGCCAGGGGCACGCCGATGGCCTTCGAAACAAACGGGACGGTGCGGGAAGCGCGGGGGTTGACTTCAAGGACGTACACTTTTTCGTCTTTGACCGCGTATTGGACGTTCATCAGGCCGATGACTTTCAGTTCGTGCGCCATAGCGTGCGTATATTCGCGAATTGTATCGACGACCTTTGGCGACAGCGAATGTGGCGGCAGAACCATGGCGGCGTCGCCAGAATGGACACCGGCAAATTCAATGTGCTCGAGCATTCCGCCGATGACGATGGCGCCGGCCTTCGGATTGGAAAGGCCCACATCGGCGATGCAGTCCACATCCACTTCGGTGGCGTCTTCGAGGAATTTGTCCACGAGGACCGGCCGCTCGGGCGAGGCTTCTACGGCGAACTTCATGTAGTGTGAGAGTTCGGCGTCTGAATAGACAATTTGCATGGCGCGTCCGCCCAGCACGAAGCTGGGGCGGACGAGGATGGGATAGCCGAGTTTTTTCGCCGCTTCGAGCGCTTCAGCGATGTTCGTGGCCAGGCCGTTCGGCGGCTGGGGGATTTTGAGTTTGTCCAGCATGGCGGCGAACAATCTCCGGTCTTCGGCCACCTCGATGCTTTGAGGCGAGGTGCCGATGATGTTGACGCCATTTTTCTGGAGCCCAAGGGCGAGGTTGAGCGGAGTTTGACCGCCGAATTGCGCGATTGCGCCATGGCATTTTTCGCGCTCGTAAATGTGCAGGACATCTTCCAGGGTGAGCGGCTCAAAGAAAAGTTTGTCACTCGTGTCGTAATCGGTTGAAACGGTTTCAGGATTGGAATTGACCATGATGGTCTCGAAACCGTCTTCCTTTAGGGCAAACGACGCATGAACGCAGCAATAGTCGAACTCAATCCCCTGCCCTATCCGGTTGGGTCCGCCGCCCAGGATCATTATTTTTTTGGCGGAATTGTTTTTGATTTCGTCGTCGCCGCGGTCATAGGTGGAATAATAATAAGGCGTGTAGGCTTCGAACTCGGCGGCGCAGGTGTCCACGAGCCGGTAACTGGGCACAAGGCCAAGTTGTTTGCGCAACGCGCGGATCTGGTCTTCGGTTTGGCCTGAAAGACTGGCGATCTGGCGGTCGGAAAAGCCCAGCGACTTGGCCTTGGCGAGAATCTCGGAATTCAGTTGCGACATCGGGCGCTAATTAAAAAGGAAAAAGGCGAAGGGAAAAAGGAAAAAGAACTTTTGAGAATGAGGACGAGAATGAGATGTTTTTTTCGAGGACGAACCAAAATCACTTGTCCCGCTGCAAGAGATATTGCGCAAGGGCTTCGAGCGCGATGGCGCGGCCCTTGAAGGGTTTTAGGGCGGCGAATGCTTTGTCCGTGAGTTTGGCCGCGATTTGACGGGATTTCTCAAGGCCGGCGATGGCAGGATATGTGGCTTTTTGGACAGCGACATCCTTGCCGGCAGTTTTGCCGAGTTGTTCGCTGGTCTGGGTGACGTCCAGGATGTCGTCGATGACCTGGAAGGCAAGGCCGACGTGATAGCCGAAGTCCGTGAGCGCAGCCAATTGAGAGGGCGCGCAGTTGGCGCTCATACCGCCGAGTCGAACAGAGCAGCATAGCAGCGCCGACGTTTTGCGCTCGTGGATGAATTTAAGTTCGGCTTCGGAAATCTTTTTGCCCTCTGCTTCGAGATCGGCCACCTGCCCCGCAATCAGTTGCAGTGAGCCGGATGCCTTTGCAATTTCGAGAATCAATTTTTCGCGCGGATAGCGCGGGAATGAATTGGATTGCGCGGCGATTTCGAACGCCTGGGTCAGCAGCGCGTCCCCGGCGAGCACGGCGATGCCTTCGCCGAAGACTTTATGGTTGGTAGGTTTGCCGCGGCGGAAATCGTCATTGTCCATGGCGGGCAAATCGTCATGGATCAGAGAATAGGTATGGATGCATTCGACGGCGCAGGCGAGCGGCAAGGCGTTTTTTTCGGAACCAGCACAGGCCTGGGCAGCGGCCAGGCACAGGGCCGGGCGCATTCGTTTGCCGCCCGCAAAGATGGAATAGCGCATGGCCTTGTGAATGGTTGAAGGCCTGACCTTTTCCGGCGGCAGGAATTTGTCCAGCGCGCGGTTGACGGTTTCGGTACACGCGGAGAGATATTGTTGCAGGTCGAATGGCGTCTTGCTTGCGGACATGGGGCGTTGTTTTAGGGGAAAAAGAGCAAGGAAGCAAGCCCCTGAATGTACGATTTGCGATTTACGATTTACGCGGGCGAATTCCTGTTTCAGCGTCGGCCACCTTCAGCGCCCAACCCCTGCATCGCTCGTTCCAGATAGTGTCGTTCGAACGTTAAAATTATGTAAAATTAAATGTTGCAATAAAAATTGGATCGGTTACATTTTTTGGCTCTTTTTAATGAACGCTGAATTAGCTAAAAAGGCCGCCGAGAAAGTCGGCAACCCTAACGTCCTCATTAACCTGGTATCGCGGCGCGTGCGTCAGCTCAATTCGGGCGGCGGCGGTTTGAGCCGCCCCCTTGTGGATAATGCGGCCACCCTCGGTGTGGCGGATGTCGCTTTGCGCGAAATAATTGAAGAAAAAATCGGGTGGGACATGCCCGAAGTGACGGAATTGGTGCGGCCTTTGCCGAGGAAACGCAAGAAGCGCTAGGGCAATTGGAGTTGCGGAAGGTTCAAGTGGAATTACGTCCTATACGACCTGTTCCAACATTTCTGTCGCACAGCCGGCGGTGCTTTCCCCAAAAAATTTGCCGACTTGTTGCCCCATTCGCGTTAAATTAAGTCCGCATGGCGGATATAGTGACCAACCACAAAGGCAGGCGCGATTACCACATTCTGGAAACGTTTGAGGCGGGCGTTGCTTTGCACGGCACGGAGGTCAAGTCACTGCGGGCGGGCAAGGGCCAGATTACCGATGCCTTTGCGCGCGTCGAAAAAGGAGAGGTTTGGCTTTATAATGCTCATATTGATGAGTACTCCCATGGCAATATCCAGAATCATGAACCCAAAGCGCCCCGCAAACTGCTCCTTCACAAATCCGAAATCAGAAAAATTTTCGGGCTGGCAGCGGTCAAAGGCAATGCGCTGATTCCCCTCGCCTTCTACTGGAAAAATGGAAAGGTCAAAGTCGCGCTGGCCGTGGGCAAAGGAAAACAGCAATTTGATAAGCGCGAGGATTTGAAGAAGCGTGAATCGGACCGCGAATTGAAGCGAGCCGCCATGAGAAGGCGGTAGCGGTGGCCGCAAAAGCGAAGATGGAGGATAGAAGATTGAAGCTCGAATGCGGCTTTATCCTCCACTCTCCATCTTCTATCCTCGCCCCAATTGCCAGGCCCCTGCCCTTCGCGATTTGCTAGAGGTTCTTTGCGGCGGCGTGCCAGTCAATGACGTTCCAAATCGCCTTCAGATAGGCGGCGCGCTTGTTTTGGTATTTCAGGTAGTAGGCGTGTTCCCAGACGTCCACACCCATGATGGGCTTGCCTTCCACGCCGGAAATGGCCTTGCCCATGAGCGGGTTGTCCTGGTTGGCGGTGGAAACGATTTCCAGCTTTCCGTTATGGGAGACGAGCCATGCCCAGCCGCTGCCGAAACGGCCCAGGCCTGCGGCTTCAAACTTTTCCTTGAAGGCGTCAAAACTGCCGAAGGCGGCGTTGATGCCGTCGGCGAGCTTGCCTTCCGGCGCTTTGGCGCCTTTGCCTGAGAGCAATTTCCAGAAGAACGAATGATTCCAATGCCCGCCGCCATTGTTGCGCACGGGTCCGCGGATGTTGTCGGGCACGGATGCGATATCGCTGACGATGGCGTCGATGGATTTGCTTTCGAGCGGGGTGCCGGCCACAGCTTTGTTGAGGTTGTCGACGTAGGCTTTGTGGTGGCCGCCGTGATGGATTTCCATGGTGGCTTTGTCAATGTGGGGTTCCAAAGAATCGGACGGATACGGGAGCGGTGGTAATTCAAATGCCATAATGTTTCCTTTGGTTAATATTCTTGTTTCAATTACAGACAGCCAAAGTGCGGCACGACAGCAAGAAAATCAAGTGCAATGGGACGACTGAATTCGCTCGAACATTCCGCCGTGGAGAAATTCGCGAACCGTTTTGCGGTGGATGAAGTCCATCGGGAACCCCATCTCAATCGCGCTGACTTCGTTCAAACGAGCGATGTGACGCGCGTCGAGGGTCCAGTCCAGACACTTCATATTATCATCAAATTGCGAGAATTTCCGCGCGCCGATAATGGGAATCACGTTGCAATTGGCGCGCAGCCAGTTTAACGCGACTTGCGCGGGTGATTTGCCGGATTCTTTGGCAATGGCAACAACCGTGTCGGCAATCTTCATGTTACGCTCGGATAGTTGCTTAAACTGCGGCGTCTTATCCAGGCGTTTTTCTTCAGTCGAACCTTTGGCGTATTTGCCTGTGAGCAGTCCGCTGCCGAGCGGCGACCAGGCGGCGATGGTAAGGCCCAGCGCCTCCGCCATGGGCAACAACTCGCGTTCGGGCGTGCGCTCCACGAGGCTGTACTCGATCTGCAACCCGACAAATCGCGTCCAATCGCGCCATTCAGCAAGTGTATTGGCCCGCGCGATCCACCACGCGGGAGCATCGGAAATACCGATGTAGAGGACCTTGCCCGCGCGCACCATGTCGTCAAAAGCCCGCATGACTTCTTCCACCGGCGTCAGTTCATCCCACACATGCATCCAATAAAGGTCCACGTAGTCCGTTCCCAGGCGCTTCAAGGATGCATTCAAAGACTCCATCATATGCTTGCGATGGTTGCCCCCGCCGTTGGGATCGTTTGGTTTAAAGGCGTTGAAGGAATATTTGGTCGCAATGACAAAACGTTCGCGGTCGGATTTTGCAAATTCGCCGACCATCTTTTCGCTGGTGCCGTCAGTGTAACCGTCGGCGGTGTCAAGGAAGTTGCCGCCGGCGGCGGCGAACGCGTCGAACATTTTGCGGCTTTCGTCTTTGTTGGCGCCCCAGCCCCATTCCTCGCCAAAGGTCATTGTGCCCAAGGACAGCTCCGAAACACGGAGACCCGATTTGCCAAGAAGTTTGTAGTTCATATTTAGCCTTTTGTCTCTGCGGACGACTTTTTCCTTTTTCCTTTTAACTTTTTCCTTAAAAACAAGCCCGTACCACCCCGCCATCCACTCGAAGGGCCGCGCCATTTGTGGCCGACGCAAGCGGACTCGCCACATAAACGACCATGTTTGCCACTTCCTCGGTCGTGGCAAAACGCTTGATGAGCGACGTTGGCCGAATGCTCTTAAAAAATTCCTTTTCGAATTCGGCAAACGGCTTGCCGCCGCTGAGTCGATTGACAAACTCGTCCACACCGTCCGAGCGGGTTGGTCCGGGCAGCACGGCGTTTACCGTAACGCCGGTCCCCGCGCAGGTTTCAGCCAGACCGCGAGAAACGGCCAATTGCGCGGTCTTTGTCATGCCGTAATGAATCATTTCCGCCGGGATCTGAATTCCGCTCTCACTGCTGATGAAGATGATGCGTCCCCAGTTGCATTGCTTCATCCGCGGCAAATACGCGCGGCTGAGACGCACGCCGCTCAGGACGTTCACATCAAAAAACCGGCGCCAGTCGTCGTCAGGAATTTGCTCGAACGGTTTCGGTTCAAAAATGCCCAGATTGTTGACGAGAATTTCGACGTCGGGAAATTGGCCGGCCAATTTTTCGGCAACCGCTGCGTTGGACAAATCGCCGGCGAAAGTTTCCAGTTTCGCGTTCGGGACCGCCTTGCGAATATTTGCGGTCGCCTCCGAGACGGACTTGTCCGCACGGCCATTGATGATTACGCGCGCGCCTTCGCGGGCCAGGCCGGTGGCAATGGCCAAACCAATGCCTTTGGTGGAACCGGAAACGAGCGCGAGTTTATTTGTGAGTTGTAAATCCATAGGAGCTGAATCTTGCATTATGGGCGACAATGTCAAGCGGGCGGTTTGCACTGCGGCCACCGCGGATTGTTGAATGCATGCGCCAATCGAATAAATTTGGGTCTGTAGCTATTTTTCTATTGAAAATTTCTCCTATTGTCTGTACAATACATCTCACACTTACAGAATGAAAATCCCACAGCGATTCAGCATCCTCCTCACTTGTTTTGGCGCGGTTATGATTCACGGCAATAGTTTTGCCGGGGACAGCGCAGCGTTACTGTCAGTTTCGATCACGAATGGGACGCCGGTTGTGCCGCGGTCGATGTTTACCCAAACCTGGACCTTCACAAACAATGGTACGACGACGTGGACGGCGGGACCAAATGGATACACGTTGGACATGGTGGGTCTGGACAGCTTGGGCGCGATTCCGCTGATTACCAACGCAAGCGGTACATATCATTTTCCGCGCGCGGCCATTAATAGCGGCAAAAGCGTCGCGCCCGGGGGCACGGCGTCGTACAGCATGGAGTTTATCGCCCCGGAAGCATCTGGTTCCTACACGGATAGCTTTGCCTTGAATGGCACCACATTTTTCGCCCCTACAGTGACCGTGCAGGTAGCCGTCGAGCCCGGAGGCAATACGAACGTCTTTGACCGTGCGCGCACAATTTCTTACGCGAATAATTACGCTGCGTACGTTGCCAGCGACGGCTATTTCTGGACCAATTCGGATTACCCGGACTTTGGTTATTACGGCACCAATGTATTCACACCCGTTCCCACAATGGATACAGCCAATGATTGCGCGCATTTCGTATCCTGCTGTATTGGAAACGAGCCCCATGACCGCGGGGGCGGAATAAATATTCCGAGCCGGACGTCGCCAACTTACGGGGAGCCGGGTGCGGGAAATATTGTCAATGCCGTCCTCGTCAATCCCGGCTACGCAGTTGAAGTCTCGTCTCTAAGCCAGCTTGAGCCAGGCGATGTGGTTGGCTGGAATTGGGAAGGCGACACCAGTGTCAGCAACCTTGATCACGTGACGCTGTATATGGGAAACGGCCTGCTGGCGTCGCACGCGGTTTCCGCATTGGACGTCGACTTTGCCTATTTCGAAACGGACATCTCGGTTTACCATTTAATACACATTTTGGATTATCCCCCGCTTTGGACTTCTCGATCTGGAACCAAAACGACGTTTTCGTGGACTACGAATTGGAACAATTACGCTTTATATTCGGCGACAAATCTCAAAGGCCCATGGGCCAAGGTGTCAACCTCGCCCACGAAGAAAGGCGTAACAAACTCGGTGACACTGACGATGCCAGGCTCCGGGTCGGCCTTTTATCGCCTCGAAATGCCCTAAGTAGCGGCTGGCTCAATAACTGAGAATCCTAAAGAATCTTGTTTTGTAGCTCGGCGCGTTGGTGTCGGTAAATTGCCACTCTCCGTTGGAGCCGGCAACATTGGTTGAGATGGGTTGCCACGCGATCGGCGGCGACAGGTTGGTCGCCGAGAGGACGAGATTTGTCGAACCCGGCACACAGAGGGAGTAGAGCGTCACCGCGCCATTTGTGCTGCGGGTGGAACTGTAGATGTAAGGGGTTTGAGTAAGAACATTGATGAGGTTTACGCCATTTGGCGTGCCCCAGCCCGTGCACAGGTCATAGCCGGATACCGCGAAATACAATTTCTTGCTGTTGCTGTCGGTATTGTTTCCCTTGGTGATATCATGAAAACAGTTGGTATATAACGGCCCGTTGCCGATGTCGTAGAGGACCGGGTTGAGAAAGCCAAGAGTGGGTTCGGAACGGTTGTCGGCTTGCTGGTTTGCCAGCGCGGCAAATCCAGCCCATAACGGCGCGGCGATACTCGTGCCATACCACCAGTTGGATAGCCCGTCGTCATATACGGCCCAGGCTTGATACGCAACCATGGCGACATCCGGCACGTTTCGCTGTGTCAGTGAGCCGCCGTTGGTTTTCATGTTCATTCCCTGTTGGTAGGCGGGGATGGAATAGTTGCCCAGGTAATTGCTGCTGGCGCCTCCGCCGCTCCCGGTTGAGCCGTCCCCGTTTGTCCAGACCGCTTCGCTGCTCCAGGACTGGTTGCTTCCAGTCTTTAGAGTTGTCCCGCCCACAATGGTGATGTTTGGGTCGTCGGCCCATTGCGCGACACCACTATAATACGCCATGTCATCTCCGGAACATTGGAAAAAGGATTGTCCCTGCATGGCCATTTCCTGGTAGATAGCGTCCGCCGGGGCTAAATCGAAACCATAAGTCCACGAGGAACTGAGCTGCTTGGCGCTGTCGTCCTCCTGCATTTGTTTCAAAATATCCACCCAGTTGTTGCCGAAATCTGGCGCTTCATAGACGATTAGCCGAGAAATGCCCGGCGCCATGGATATGACCATTTCCATGTCCAGTGAAACTTCCCCTACGTTAGTAGAATCGCCGCTGGGCGTGCCGGTCGCACCGTCTATCAGAACATTCGTGAGGGTCACGTCTTGCAGACCCGCATTGGTTTCGTAAGTCTCGATGTCGTTTGTATAATATCCGTCCAATTCCAACAATCCGACGGTTTGGCCCGAACCGGTGAGCGAGGTGCCGGGCACGTAGGCGGCGCGATAATCAGACCCAAAATAGGTCCCTTCGGGACCTGAGCCGGAAGCGGCCGTTCCGCCCGAGGGCTGTGCTGTTCCGGGATGGCCTGCCGGGCGCGGCAGCGCGTAGTTGTTGAGCCCGCCGATATCGAGCAACGGCACGGCCAGGTCCAGGGAAGGCTCAGTGTCCGGCGCATAGAATGTGCGCGCCTCGGTAGGATGGTGATACACCAGCATTTTCAGATGGAAAGTCCTTTCGATGTCCGCAACCGTTCCTTGCACGGTCAGCAGGGTATGGTCAGCATGTGTGCGAACAATATGGAAGCCGTTGGTTTGGGCAAAAGCGATAACAGATTGGTAGTCGTCGTCCGAAGGTCCGAACCGGGCCGCAATTTGGCTTGGCGTCAGATAATGATGATATTGCGGGCTTTTGGGGTCATAAATTTCCCGGAGCAGCTCGGTGAAGTTGGTGCTGTTCCGCAGCGGCAATGCAATGACCAGGCTTAATCGTGTGCCTGCGGGAAGGCGTCCGGCCGGTTGTAAGTGGAGCTTCTGTATTGCAGCAGGAATATGCCCGGACAGAAATTGTCGTTGTGCCGGTGCGGCTGGTGTTGCAATTGTGAAGGCCACGAATGCGGGCAATGCCAGCATGAGCCGGAGGGTTCTGACGCCTTCCATCTTGCGCAAAGTTGTTAGAGCTTATTCGAGCGGCTTATCGCTCATTCCCCTCTTATTTTACCCTTTCTTATTTGCCAATACAACTCAAATCGGAGCCCTGTGTCCTTGGCGGAACATTTTCTGCCAAAAAGAGTTGACAAAGATGCAGCTCTCTGATGTCATGAATCGGGCAGGTTAATCAGCGTCAAAATTGGCGCCAGGGCAAGGACATATTTTGCCGGTGGCCAGAACGATCCGGAACCAAATCAGACTCGTAAATTATGAAGACTAAAATAGCTCTATTGATTGGCGCATTATGCGCCGGAATGCTTATCACAACCGGTTGCTCCAGCACGAGAGTGGAAAACACCTCGCCGTCCACGCAAACCGAAGTTTCTCTAAGCCGCGGCAACTACAAGATGATCCAGCCGGGAGCCATGGGAAGCAGTTATGGCTTTCGATTTTTCCTGGGAATAATCCCGATTACCGCGCCCAGCACGGCCGCCGCGCGGTCCGACCTGTATCGAAGCGTCGGCCAATCCCTTCAGGGACGTTCCGTGGCCCTGATCAATGTGACCGAGGACCGGTCCACCACGTGGCTGTTGTTGTTTTCGATTCCAAAAATCGTGATTACCGGCGACGTGGTTGAGTTTACCCAGGACAACCCGGTCTCACCGCTTCAACCGGCGGCCGGCAGTATGTAATAGCAATTTTATCGGGCGTTAATTACTGTTGCAGCATGAAAGCTGCCGGGCAATTTGCTATTGTTCTCGTTACCGCGCCCGATTTGGAAACCGCCCGGATTTTGGCCAAAGCGGCATTGCAGTCGCATTTAGTTGCCTGCGCAAACCTTGTGCCCGGCATTGAATCGCATTACTGGTGGCAGGAAAAAATGGAAGCAAGCCAGGAAGCGCTGATTATATTCAAGACGCGAAAATCACGAGTGCCCGCCCTCGAAAAACTAATCCTGGCGCGGCATCCCTACGACACCCCGGAAATCCTGGTCCTGGCCCTGAGCGCAGGAAATGGAAAGTACCTTGACTGGGTTAAAGCAAATTGTTGCTAAAATTTGGTTGAATCATTGTGAAACAGGCTTAGATTGAGCCTCATGGGCTTCACAGCGCAGAATGATCTGGCAGCAATCCTGATGCTCGTCATGCATATGGTGGCACTGGTAATTGCGTGCATTGTTTTCGTTGGCATTTTCGCGCGTCGACGCTCCAGGCTGGCTCAAGAGCGGTCCGGGAGCAATGTTCCGGCCCGTACGATGTTCCCGCAAAGGCCGTCCACCTGGCTGGCGATTCGCGCGGCAACTCCGGAACGGGTCCGGGTGGCCCTGGGTTTAAGCCGGTTTACTCCGTGCTCGTGGGCCGAAGGGATGACCGGTGAACACGAATTTTTTATCAGCCCCCGCGTCAATGGCTGGGTGATTGTGACCGGATTGGCGATTCCCACTCCAGATGACAATGTCGACGATTGTTTTAGGTTTCTGGTTTCATTAAGCCGCAAGCTCGGTCACGTCCAATTTTTCCACGCCCAAAAATTCCTGCATCATCATGCGTGGGCGCGCCTGGACGACGGTTATGTGACCCGGGCTTACGCATGGGCCGAAGAAACAGTTTGGAACCAGGGAACAAAAACCCTGCCGGAAATTGAGCTTGGCCTCAAGTGTTTTGACTACGGGGAACCGTGCCCGCGTACCGTCGCGGCCCGCAACGTCGAGAAAGTTGCGCAATTGGCGGCGCGGTGGAATTTTGACCCGGCAGCGGTGGACGAACGGATTTTGACAGCCGGCGTGGCCGGGGAAGTGCCTAAATTTTGAGATTGTTCGTCGAGTGCCCGCCATTTTGGCAGCTACGTTCCCGACGTGAACTGCGTCTTCATGACTCTGGAACTATAAATATAAAGACGAGTCTTCTTTCGTGCTTTACTTTTTAGAAATTTACGGCAAATTGGTCCCAGCTCAAACAAGGAGAGCTATAAACCCAACAGCTCCCCTATCCCATTTTGCAATATGAAGACGGGCTATTTAATTGACATGGACGGCGTCATTTACCGGGAAAATCATTTGATTCCCGGGGCGGTGGAATTTGTCCAGGCATTGACAGCCACAGGCGCGCCGTTTCTTTTTCTGACGAACAATTCCGCGCCTACTCCAGAGGACCTGGCGGTGCGGTTGAAACACCTTGGGATTCACGGCCTTTCGGCGCGCCATTTTTACACATCCGCGATGAATACGGCGGATTTTCTCAATGAAACCGACCCCGCCTGCACGGTGTTTGTGATTGGCGAAGGCGGATTGCTGGCGGCTCTGCACGAGCGAAAAATTGCCAACGACGCCATCCGGCCGCGTTACGTGGTGGTGGGAGAAGGCGCGCCTACTACCGAGCGCCTGGCAAAAGCTCATGAATGCATCGAACGCGGGGCGGGGTTGCTCGCGACGAACCCGGATAATTGGTGCCCGGTTTCGAGTGAAAAGACGCGTCCCGGCGCCGGCGCGACGGCTGCGTTTCTCGAAGCCAGCACGGGCCGCCGGGCCTATTATTTGGGCAAACCAAACGGTTATATGTTTCATCGGGCGCGGCGCAAGCTTGCCGACCTTGCGCTCGGAAAACCCGAGGAAGTCGTCATGATTGGCGATACCATGGAGACGGACATTCGCGGGGCAATCGAAGCCGGGTTGCACGCCTACCTGGTATTAAGCGGCTCGACGAAATTCGAAGACGTCGGCGACTATGTGTATCAGCCGACGCGTATCCTCCAAAGCGTGGCCGATTTGGTCGAGGAGATTCAAACCGGCAAATCGCCGGATTTGAGCAGCCACCTGTCCGCCGGCAAAAGCGCGCATTCCAAGTCCGGCCTGCGGCATCAGACCGACATTTTTGCGTTTCATAAGCCCAGGCCCAGGCCGGCGATGACGAAATAAACCCGTTTGGTGTCCACGCTTTAGCGTGCTCCGGGCGATCGACCCGGTAAATCATCCAAACTCCAGGAACTAGGCGCCAAAAAAACTCCAAGGCTCCAGCTACCAATTTGGGTGCTTGTTGCTTGAAAATCTCTGTTGCTTGGATCTTGGAATTTGAAAATTTTCATCATTCCACGTTTTTTCCTTTTTCCTTCTTCCTTTTGCCTTTTGAATTGTCCCGATGGAGCGCGAATACGTTCTCGAAAATTTTAAAACGGAATTTCATCCGCAGATTGACTATGCGCGTGAACTGAACCCGCAACAACTGGCGGCAGTAACAACGCCGCCGGGCCCTGCCCTCGTCATCGCCGGCGCCGGCTCGGGAAAGACGCGCACGCTGATTTACCGCGTCGCCTATTTGCTCGAACAGGGAATCCCGGCTGAGCGGATTTTGCTGCTTACCTTTACGAACAAGGCGGCCGCGGAGATGATGCGCCGCGTAGCGGATTTGCTGGGCATGCAATTGCTGGCTCTCTGGGGCGGGACATTCCATGCCATTGGCGCCCGGGTTTTGCGGATCCACGCCGAGGCGCTGGGTTATCGGCGTGATTTTACGATCCTGGACCGTGACGACGCCAAAGACCTGATCAAGGCCTGCGTCGCGGACGCGGGAATCCAAACCAAGGGCGCGCATTTTCCCAAGCCGGAAGTCCTCAACGAAATTTATTCGTTCGCGGTCAACACTCAAAAAAGTGTTGCGGAAATTTTGGAGAGCCAATTCAGCTATTTCGCGCAGTTCATGGACAAAATATCGGACGTTTCGCGGCGTTATATCGAACGCAAGCGCGCAAGCAATGCGATGGACTTTGACGATTTGCTGGCGCTTTGGCTCAAACTGCTTCGGGAAAACCCGGACGCCCTCCAAATGTACCAGCGGCGGTTTCAGTTTATCCTGGTGGACGAATACCAGGATACCAACAAATTGCAGGGCGACCTGATTGACCTGCTGGCCGCGCGCCACCATAACGTCATGGCGGTTGGCGACGACGCCCAGAGCATTTACGCCTGGCGCGGCGCCAACTTTTTGAACATTCTCGATTTTCCGAAGCGTTACCCGGACGCGAAAGTATTCAGGATAGAAACCAACTACCGGAGCACGCCGGAAATTTTAACCGTGGCCAACGCGGCAATCGCGGCCAATCGGCATCAATTCGAAAAGCACCTGGCGCCCTCGCGAAAATCCGGCATGAAACCCGCCCTTGTTGCCTGCATGGACACCGTGCAGCAATCCGCGTTTATCGCCCAACGCATCATGGAATTGCACGAGGAGGGAACAGGCCTTGCCCAAATTGCCGTGCTTTATCGGTCCCACTTTCACGCCCTTGAATTGCAACTCGAATTGACCCGGCGGCAGATCCCTTTTTCGATTACGAGCGGGATTCGCTTTTTTGAACAGGCCCATGTCAAGGATGCGGCGGCCTATCTGAAATTGGTCGCGAATCCGCGCGATGAAATCGCGTTCAAGCGCGTCGCGCAAATGCATCCGGGAATCGCGGCCAAAGGCGCGGATAAATTGTGGAAGATTTTTTCCTCCGAGATAGAGCATTTCCGGAAACCGGAGAAGAAAGATCCGGAGAAGGGCTCAAAACCAGGCCGGACCGCGCCGCTCAAAAATCCTGTGGCGACGGCCCTGGAAACATGTGCGCCGCATGTGGGAAAAAAGGCGGCCGTGCCATGGGCCCAATTTGTCGCGACCGCGGCGCAATTGGAAGAGGAACAGTCGCCATCGAAGATGTTGCGCATCGTCATTGATGCGGGATATGACGATTATTTGAAGGAGAATTTTGCGAATTATCGCGTTCGTTTGGAAGATTTGGAGCAATTGGCGGTTTTTGCCCATCAATTTAAGTCCGTTGAGGAATTTTTAACACAACTCGCGCTTTTGACCAACGTTGAGGCCGAAGATGACAACGCAAAAAGCGATGAGCGCATCCGCCTCTCGACCATCCATCAGGCCAAAGGGCTCGAATTCGAAGCGGTCTTTGTAATCATGCTTTGTGACGGGCTTTTTCCTTCGGCGCGCTCCATTGAGACCGATGACGGCCAGGAGGAAGAACGGCGGTTATTTTACGTGGCCATTACGCGCGCGAAAAATGAATTGTACCTCAGCTATCCGCTGATTCGCGCAGGCTTTGGAAATACGTCGTCGGATTTAATGCAACAGCCTTCGCGTTTCCTCGGCGAGATCCCCGGTGACTTGCTGAACAAATGGAACCTAAGACCGGCGTATTAGAACGTTCGTAGCGCAGGTTTCCAAACCTGCTGTGTCGCCGATTTCCAAATCGGCTGACCGTGCGGCGTCGTACTATCGACGGATTAAAAGCAAGCGCGCAAAATTTGCATCAATCTGAAATCCGGCGGGATAATACATTATACGACCTGCAGGTTTGGAAACCTGCGCTACTTCCCAATCCCGCGCTCAGTGGCTCGTATAAACCCGACCAGATGCGTAATTTCCGGCAGTTGCGGCAGTTTCTTCTCAATCTTTGCCAGCGCATTTGAAACCGTCAGGCCTTCGCGGAACAGAATCTTATAGGCGGAACGCAACGCCTTTTGCGCCTCGTCGGAAACCCCGCTCCGCTCCAGCAACACCTTGTTGATCGTGCGGGTTTCGGCGGGGTTGCCGTCAGCCAGCATATACGGTGGGACGTCCTGGACGACTTTTGAACAACCGCCGATCATGGACATTTTCCCAATGCGACAGAACTGGTGAATGGCGGAAATACTGATGCGGGCATGATCTTCGACAGTGACGTGGCCGGCCAGGACCGCGCTGCTGATAATGACGTCATTGCCAATGTTGCAGTTGTGCCCAATATTTGAGTAGCAAAGAATGTAATTATTCGAGCCAACGCGCGTTGCTTCTCCGTCGCCCGTCGCGCTATTGATGCTGGCGTATTCGCGAATCGTGTTGTTGTCACCCAATTCCGTCCACGTGACGCCGCCCTTCCATTTCAAATCCTGCGTTTTCAGGCCGACGCTAACATACGGATAAAATTCGTTCTCTTTTCCAATTTTCGTGTGCCCATCAATGATAACGTGAGAATGAAGCTTGCAGTTCTTACCGAGCGTGACGTGCTCACCAACAATGCAAAAAGGACCGATCTCGCAACCCGCGCCAAGTTTGGCTTTTGGATGAACAATCGCCGTTTTATGAATCATGAAAATAGGTATTGTTTCAATTGAATCGATCGCCGGGATTTAATCATTCGTCGCGAAGCATAAATGTCACTTCGGCTTCGCTGGCGATTTCGTCGCCGACCTTGCATACGCCCTTGGCTTTGCAGATTTTTCCGCGGGTTTTCATCAGTTCGACTTCGATGCACAAAACGTCTCCGGGACGGACCGGCTTGCGCCATTTGACGTCATTGGCAGCCATAAAATAAGCCAATTGCCGGGCCGTTCCGCCCAATTTCATCATTAAAAGCCCGGCGACCTGGGCGATCGCTTCCAACTGAAGTACCCCAGGCATGATCGGATGGCCCGGAAAGTGACCCTCGAAATACGGCTCGTTAATCGTCACATTTTTGATGGCTTCGATCCGGTTCTCTTCAATTTTCGTGACGCAATCCACCATGAGCATCGGGTAACGATGCGGCAGCAATTGCTGGATTTCTTCGATATTGATAACCGCGCCGCGACTGGCTGCGGGCACTGCGCCCGGTTTTTCGGCGCCATTACCGCTCGCCGGGGGCGGTGGTCCAAATGCCCGCGCTGCCCGCAGCGATTTGTTCATATGGGCCACGATTAACCGGGCAAATTCGCAATTGGTCGCGTGTCCCGGCTTGACCGCGATGAGATGACCGCGAATGGGTTTTCCGATTAACGACAAGTCACCGACTATGTCGAGCATCTTGTGACGGACGAATTCTTCCGGATAGCGCAATGGTTCGGTTGTGAGAACGGCGTCCTCGCGAATCACGATGGCATTTTCGAGGCAGCCCCCTTTAATCAGGTTGTTCTTGATCAGTTGCTCTATCTCTTCGAAAAAACAAAAAGTCCGCGCATGGGCCAATTCCCGTTCCCACGTCTTGGGTGTCAGCTCAACGCTGAAAAATTGCGTGAACCGTCCGTTCCTGTCGGCGCTGGTGCAGGTAATTTTAAAACCGTCATCCGGGAAGAGTGTCATTACCGTATCACCGGACTCCAATTCGATGGGTTCGGACGGCGTAAATAGCTCGCGCTTTTCAGCCTGGGGAACGATGCCGGCGGTTTGAATCAGTTTTGAAAATTCGCGGGAGCTGCCGTCGCCGATGGGCGGCTCATTCGAGTCCAGTTCAATCACCGCGTTATCAATGCCAAAGCCCGCAAGGGCCGCAAGAACGTGTTCAACGGTGTGAATTTTGACGTTGCCTTTGGCGATCGTAGTCGAGCGGTTCGTTTCCGCCACGTTCTCCACGCGCGCTTCAATTTCCGGCTTGCCTTCCAGGTCCACGCGGCGGAAACGGATGCCGCTGTTGGCAGCCGCCGGCAAAATCGTCATGTTGACGCGGTTTCCACTGTGGAGCCCCACGCCGGAAAACTCAGCCGGACGGTTCAGAGTCTGTTGATTGAGCACGGACGGATTAAACAAGACGCTGGCCGCCTTTGCAAGAAAGTTGCGCATATCCCGATAGTCGACGTAGAGTAGGCGAAGTGAAACGCTGGGGATTGAACTGACCGAAGTTGTCGGTTCCGTTGTTTCACTTCACCCCTCATCAAACCGGACGAACGGATTTCC
>Ga0335075_10001723_pt1 | contig 35711 bp, 36 predicted proteins | sample Lox_Sample_24_FD_206723 | JGI IMG/M metagenome (GOLD analysis project Ga0335075, IMG submission 206723) | Soil microbial communities from Loxahatchee National Wildlife Refuge, Florida, United States - Lox_Sample_2.4 | ecosystem: Environmental > Terrestrial > Soil > Wetlands | place: USA...
GCAAGCACCTTGTGGCCGTTCTCCAGCTCAATGCGGAACATCGCATTGGGCAGGGGCTCGACCACGCGGCCCTCGACCTCTATGGCACCGTCCTTCTTGGCCATAACTTGTCAGCAATCCTCGTCTTCGGTCTCGTTGCTTCTACGTCTACGCCCGGATCGGCGCAGCATGAGCTGGCGTTATAACGTGAGCCGGTGACAGGAAATTCCTAGGACTGGGCACGCAGAAAACCAGCGCGATGACGCACCGTTGGTCCACGATACCCGCTGATTCCGGCTGGCCAAAATCGCTGTCGGCGGAATCGGAACCTGCCAACCTCACCCCGCAGACGGGCCCTGACAGGCGCATACTTAACGCCGATGACTAGCGCCGCAAGTCCCGATGCACAAGCCCGTAAACCGGTGATCTTGACCGTCGACGACGATCCCGCGGTATCCCGGGCGGTCGCCAGGGACCTGCGCCGCCACTACGGCGAGGCCCACCGGATCGTGCGGGCCGAGTCCGGCCCGGATGCGCTGGAAACCCTCAAGCAGCTCAAACTGCGAGGTGAGACGGTCGCAACGCTGGTCGCCGACTACCGGATGCCGAAGATGACCGGCATCGAGTTTCTCGAGCAGGCGATGGACCTGTATCCGTCCGCGCGACGGGTGCTGCTCACCGCCTACGCCGACACCCACGCCGCGATCGACGCCATCAACGTCGTCGACCTCGACCATTACCTGCTCAAGCCGTGGGATCCGCCCGAGGAAAAGCTCTACCCCGTCATCGACGCCCTGCTCGACGCCTGGAAGCGGGCGCCGGATCACGCCATCCCACACACCAAGGTGATCGGGCATCGCTGGTCGGCTCGGTCCTGGCAGGTCCGCGACTTCCTGGCCCGCAACGGGCTCTACTACAACTGGTTCATGGCCGACGACCCCGAGGGCGAACAGCTGTTGGCGGCCGCCGGCGAGGATGGCCTGCGGCTACCGGTCGTCGTCACCGAACGCGGCGACACCCTGATCGAACCCAGCGACGCCGAACTGGCCGACACGTTGGGCCTCACCACCACGCCGTCGCAGGAGTTCTACGACCTGATCGTGGTCGGCGGCGGGCCCGCGGGTCTGGCCGCCGCTGTCTACGGCGCCTCCGAAGGGCTGCGCACGGTGCTCATCGAACGGACCGCGACCGGCGGTCAGGCCGGGCAGAGCTCGCGGATCGAGAACTACCTGGGCTTTCCGGACGGGGTGTCCGGCGGCCAGTTGGCCGATCGTGCCCGCCGACAAGCGGAGAAGTTCGGCGCCGAACTGATCACCGCCCGCGCGGCCACCGCCCTGGAGATCAACGGGTCCAAACGCACCATCCGCTTCGCCGACGGCGGCTCCATCGATGCGCACGCAGTCATCCTGGCCACCGGCGTTGCCTACCGTCAGCTGGCGGCAACCGGCTGCGACGACCTGACCGGCCGCGGCATCTATTACGGGGCCGCGGTTTCCGTCGCATCGGACTGCAAGGATGAAGAGGTCTACGTGGTGGGCGGGGCCAATTCGGCCGGCCAGGCCGCGATGTATCTGTCTCGCCAGGCGAAATCGGTGACCATTGTGGTGCGTGGCCCGTCGTTGGAGGCGTCGATGTCGTACTACCTGATCCAGCAGATCGAGCAGAACCCCAAGATCACCGTGCGCACCTGCACCGAAGTCCACTGCGCCACCGGAGACGATCACCTGGAGAAGCTGACCCTGATCGACAACCGGACCGGAGATACCGAGGACGTCACCTGCGGCCGGATGTTCATCTTCATCGGCGCCGCACCGCGCACCGACTGGCTGGACGGGGTGGTCGCGCGCGACGACCGCGGCTTCATCCTCACCGGGCCGGACCTACGCAACGTTTGCGGATGGACGCTGGACCGTCCACCGCACCATCTGGAAACCAGCGTGCCCGGCGTGTTCGTGGCCGGTGATGTGCGCGCCGAGTCCGCCAAACGGGTCGCGGCCGCGGTCGGAGAAGGATCGATGGCCGTGATGCTGGTCCACCGCTACCTGGCTGAGTCATAGCATCATGACCGTATCTATTCCCTGCGACGCCGACGAGCTGCGCACCCTGTTCTTATTCGAGGCGCTCTCTGATGAGCAGCTCGACACGTTGTGCGCCAACGGGCATATCCAGGAATTCCAGCCCGGACCGATCATCGTCGAAGGTGAGCCGGCCACCTGTTTCTACGTTCTGATCGAAGGCGAGCTGGCGATGTCGAAGCTCTCCGGCGGCGAAGACATCGAAACGAACCGGACATCACAGCGGGGCGTGTATTGCGGTGCCTGGCGGGCGTTCACCGGCGGCAAGCAGAAGAGCTACGACGCGTCGGTACACGTGACCAAGCCATCGCGGTTCTTCGTGATGGACGCACCGGTGTTCGCCAAGTTCATGAAGGACCAGTTCCCGATGGCGGTCCACCTGCTCGACGGGATCGCCGTGGGCACCGACCGGACCCGCCGGATCATCGACAACCGGGAGAAGCTGCTCGCGCTCGGTCGGTTGTCGGCCGGGCTGACCCATCAGCTGAACAACCCCGCCGCGGCCATCGCACGGGCCGCCGACGAGCTGCGCGGCCGGATCGCTCGCATGCGCGGAAAGCTCGCGATGCTGGCCGACGGCACCGTAAGCCCCGAAACGCTGAATGCCCTGGTGCGGCTGCAAGAGGCGGTCGCCGAGCAGGTCGCCAAAGCGGCGGCCCAGCACCTGACCGCGCTGGAAACCGCCGACCGCGAGGACGCCGTCGGCGAGTGGCTGGAGGACCACGACATCGATGGCGGGTGGGATATCGCGCCGACACTCGTCGAAGGCGGCATCGACACCGACTGGCTGGAGCGGATTGCCGCGACCGCCGAGGAATTGGACAGTTCGGCTTCGGTGGAGGAGGCGATCCGCTGGATCAGCTACACCATCGAGAGCGAACTTCTGATGAACCAGATTTCCGAAGCGAGCAAACGGATTTCGGCGCTGGTCGCCGACGCTAAGCAATACTCCCGGATGGACCGGGCGCCGTTCGATGTGGCCAATGTGCACGAACTGCTGCGCAGCACGCTGGTGATGTTCGCCGACCGGTTGACCAAAGACGGCGGCAAGCACGCCGGCGCGATCACAGTGATCAAGGAATTCGACCAATCGCTACCCGAAATCCCCTGCTACCCAGGCGATCTCAACCAAGTCTGGACCAACATCATCGACAACGCGCTGGCGGCGATGCGCGAGCAGGGCGGCACACTGACCATCCGCACCAGCAGGGAAGGCGAGAAGCTGGCGCGCATCGAGATCTGCGACACCGGGCCGGGCATCCCCGATGAGGCGCGCGAGCACATCTTCGAGCCCTTCTTCACCACCAAACCGGTCGGCGAGGGCACCGGCCTCGGGCTGGATTTGGCGTGGAACATCGTCGTGAAGAAGCATCGCGGGGATTTGCGCGTGGAGTCCGTCCCCGGCGATACCCGCTTCATCGTGTTGCTGCCGCTGGAAAAGCCCCGCGTCGAGGATTTGGCCGACCCTGACCTGGATGCAGAACTGGCGGAATAGCCGCATCACGGCACAGGTTGGAGACACCATGACTGATGCAGCAAGCAAACCCAACCTTGGTCGGTTCGGATCGTTCGGCCGCGGCGTCACCCCGCAGCAGGCCAAAGAAATCGAAGCCCTGGGCTACGGGGCCGTCTGGGTAGGCGGCTCACCGCCGGCCGAGCTGGAATGGGTGGAGCCCATCCTCAACGCAACCACCACCCTGCAGGTGGCTACCGGCATCGTCAACATCTGGTCGGCGGCGGCCAAGCCGGTCGCCAAGTCTTTCCACCGCATCGACAAGGCCTACCCGGGCCGCTTCCTGCTGGGTATCGGCGTCGGCCATCCCGAAGCGATCAGCGAATACCGCAAGCCCTATGACGCGCTGGCGGACTACCTCACTCAACTCGACGAGTACGGCGTGCCCGCGAATCGCCGGGTGGTGGCGGCCCTAGGCCCGCGGGTTCTGAAGCTCTCGGCAGAGCGCAGCGCCGGCGCGCACCCGTACCTCACCACTCCCGAGCACACCGCACAGGCCCGCCGATTGATCGGGCCGTCGGCGTTCTTGGCGCCCGAGCACAAGGCGGTGCTGACCACCGATGCAGACAAGGCGCGCACCGTCGGCCGCAGGGCGCTCGACATTTATTTCAACCTGGCCAATTACCGCAACAGCTGGAAGCGGCTGGGCTTCGCCGAAGACGAAGTCACCCGGCCGGGCAGCGACCGCCTGGTGGATGCCGTGGTGGCTTACGGCACGCCGGAGGCGATCGCGGCACGGTTGAAAGAGCACCTCGACGCCGGTGCCGACCACGTGCCTGTGCAGATCCTCACCAAAGATGAAAACCTGGTTCCGGCGCTGGCCGAATTAGCGGGCCCGCTTGGACTGAATCAATCGTGACGAGGCTTCGTGAAAGGACACAGGGGATCTAGATGACCGACGCGGTGGCACTGAAGCCTGACTTGGGCCGATTCGGCGTATGGCTGGCTTTCCGCTCACTGGCACCCGAGCTTGCCGTGCAAATCGAATCGCTCGGTTATGGCGCCGTCTGGGTCGGCGGATCGCCTGAGGCGGAGTTGGACTGGGTGGAACCGGCTCTGGCACAGACTGATTCGTTGCAGCTCGCAACCGGGATCGTCAACATCTGGTCAGCGCCGGCGCCGGCGGTCGCACAATCCTTTGAGCGCATCGAAAACGCCCATCCGGGAAGGTTTTTACTCGGGATCGGAGTAGGCCACCGCGAGCACACCGACGAATACGTGAAGCCCTACGACGCACTGGTCGATTACCTCGACGAACTCGACGAGGCCTTGGTGCCGACCAGTCGTCGAGTGCTCGCAGCGCTGGGCCCGAGGGTTCTGAAGCTGGCCGCCGAGCGCAGCGCGGGCGCGCATCCGTATCTGACCACGCCGCAGCACACGGCGAAAGCGCGCGAAGAGGTGGGCAGCTCGGTGTTCCTGGCACCGGAGCACAAGGTGGTGCTGAGCACCGACGCCGACGAGGCCCGCCGGATTGGCCGCCAAACCGTCGATCACTACCTGGGCCTGAGCAACTACGTGAACAACTGGCTGCGGCTCGGGTTCAGCGAAGACGACGTGCGCAAGCCCGGCAGCGACAGGCTGATCGACGCCGTGGTGGCCTACGGCACCCCGGAGGCGATCGTGCAACGCCTCAACGAGCATCTGGAGGCCGGCGCCGATCACGTGGCGATCCAGGTGCTGGGCGGCTGGACCCCCGAAACGCTTCTGCCAGTACTGGGCGAACTGGCCGGACCGCTGGGACTGACGCCCACAGGCTGATGGCCCGGGTAATGCCGAGAATCGCTTGCATCGCCAGCGCCATCGCCGCGCTGTGGCTGGCGTTCCTGACGTTCAACGAGGTGGCCTCGGCCGGCTTTCCCGACGGGCACGTCACCGACTACGACAAAGCGGCTGACGGGCCGTTAGGGGTCCTCAGCTACGTGGAGGCCGCATTCGTTTTCCTGTTTCTTGCTCTCGCTTTCTGGCCGCTCAAGGCCCGACGGCGTGCTCTGGGGCTGCTCGTGGTCGCGATCGCATTCGCCCTGGTCGCAGTGATTACGCAGGTCGGCGTTCCGTGGTATTTCGGCGCCCATGTCGGCCTGGATAACGGAATTGGCGGCTAGCCGGTGGGGGCGCGCGGCCGCCCCGCTAAAGTGCCACCATGCGACTGCTGGTGACCGGTGGCGCCGGCTTCATCGGCGCCAACTTCGTGCACACCACCGTGCGCGAGCACCCGGAGGATACGGTGACGGTGCTCGACGCGATGACGTACGCCGGCTGCCGGGAGTCGCTGGCGCCGGTCGAAAACGACATCAGGCTGGTGCAGGGTGATGTGACCGACGCCGAGTTGGTTTCACGGTTGGCGGCTGAGTCGGATGCGGTGGTGCATTTCGCGGCCGAGACCCACGTGGACAACTCGCTGGCAGACCCGGCGTCGTTTGTGCGGGCCAACGTGATCGGGACGTTCGCCATTCTGGAGGCGGTCCGCCGGCACGGGGTGCGGCTGCATCATGTCTCCACCGACGAGGTGTACGGCGATCTTGCGCTCGACGATCCGCAGCGGTTCACCGAGTCCACGCCCTACAACCCGTCGAGTCCCTATTCGTCGACCAAGGCTGCGTCCGACATGCTGGTGCGGGGTTGGGTGCGTTCCTATGGCGTGCGCGCGACGATCTCGAACTGCTCCAACAACTATGGGCCTTACCAGCACGTGGAGAAGTTCATTCCCCGCCAGATCACCAACGTGCTGACCGGGCGGCGCCCGAAGCTGTACGGCAAGGGGGCCAACGTCAGGGATTGGATTCACGTCGGTGACCACAACGACGCGGTCCGGCGCATTCTGGACAGCGGAGAGGCCGGCCGGACTTATCTGATCGGTGCCGGTGGCGAGCGCGACAACCTCTCGGTGCTGCGGACGCTGCTCGAGCTGATGGGCCGCGATCCGGACGACTTCGACTATGTTGTCGACCGCGCCGGCCACGACTTACGGTATGCGATCGACCCGACCCTGCTCTGCAACGAATTAGGCTGGGCGCCAAAGTATACCGATTTCAGTGAGGGCCTCCGCGCCACCATCGAGTGGTATCGGGACAACGAATCGTGGTGGGCTCCCCTGAAAGCTGCCGTCGAAGCCCGCTACGAGCAACGGGGCCAGTGACATGGGTGTGCGTGAGCTCGACGTCGCCGGCGCGTGGGAGATCACGCCGCAACTGCATGGCGATTCGCGTGGACTGTTCTTCGAGTGGCTCACCGACCGCGCCTTCACCGGGTTCGCCGGTCACCGGCTCGACGTCCGGCAGGCGAACTGTTCAGTATCGGCCGCCGGTGTGCTGCGTGGCCTGCATTTCGCCCAGCTGCCGCCCAGCCAGGCCAAATATGTGACCTGCCTTTCCGGGTCGGTGTTCGACGTCGTCGTCGACATCCGCGTGGGCTCACCGACTTTCGGACAATGGGACTCGGTGCTCCTCGACGACCGCGATCACCGGACGGTGTACATCTCCGAGGGTCTCGCGCATGGATTCCTTGCGCTGCAAGACAACTCGACGATGATGTATTTGTGCTCAACCGAATACAACCCGCAACGCGAGCACACCATCGCCCCCACCGACCCGGCGCTGGCGATCGACTGGCCGAGCGAGCACGAATTGGTGTTGTCCGACCGCGACGCCGACGCGCCCACACTCGAAGAAGTCCGCGCCGCGGGCCTACTGCCCACCTGGGAAGACACCCAGGCGTTTATCCAGGGCTTGTCCGGCGTCTCGAACGGCAGCGGCCGGCATTAGCGTTTGCGCCGAAATAACAAGGTCACACTGCGTCGCCGATTAGCGAATCCGGGCGCGAACGTGAATCCGTCAGTTCGGTGAAAGAGGTGCCCTTCAAATAAGACCGCTCGATTGGCCCGATAAGGAATCGTATTCGATTCAGCGTTGGTGCGCTGAAGGAACTGCCTGACCCGATCTCCTCCGGAGTTATAATCGTCGAAGCTCCAGTCACTCGGTGCCGTCTCGTCCCAAATAACAAGCCCGCCCGTAGTCGGGTCAAGATTCGCAGAATCGGGAGTTATCCATAGATTCAGAGAAAAATCTGCGTCGTCACCATGAATGTCAGTTCCCGGCAACCTGGTGTCGTATGCGAATCCCCACCATTGTGCCAGCTGATATCCACTAACTACGTCACCGAGCGCCGTGAGGAGTTCTTTCGCTATGGCGAACAGCGAGTTACTGGCAAAGCCGTCTTGCGGAAAGCCGCCGACATAACCGAACTTATATGGGTGCCGCCAGACAGTAGACTCCAGGCAGAATTTTTGCACCTGCTCCAAAGCAGCGGCGGCGAGAAAATCATCTATTACCTGTACCTTCTGCCCGCCGGTTGAAATGGCTTGTTGTATTGGCTCGTAATCGACACCCGGGTTCAAGTAACTTGGCAGCTTTTCCTCGGAAACCTTGACGTACGGCGGGTCAGCGAGAATCCGACTGCTTCTCCCATGCACGGACACCCAGGGCGCTACGCCATTTGCTCCGTCGATAACGTCAGTGAGGCGGCGGCGTAAGCTGTCAAGTTCTTCGGTGAAAACGCCGGCGAACGCTTGCTCATCGTAATTCCCAGTGGTCAGAATGTGGTCGAGTTGTTCAACGTTATGCAAGGCGAAGTGTGCTGGAATCGAATACCTGTTATCGATGGGAATCGGACGCTGTTCGCGACAAAGGGCGGCAAGAATGTCGAAATCTGACAGCGCGGAAGCGTAGTGCCCCCGAGCCAGATTCACCTTCGCAAGCACATCCCTGGCCAGCACCGAGGAGGGTTCGCTTTCTACCGCGACCGAGGCGTGGCGAAGTGCTCTGTCATGTTCTCCGAGTTCCAAATATGACGAAGCCAGCATGCATGTTGCGTGAAGATGAGCCTCTCGCTCGACGACGTTCTCGAGGATCTCGACTGCTGACTCGAAACGTCGGGCATGCATCAAACGTTCGGCTTCGCAAACGGCGGTCGTCGCATGCCAGAAGGGTTCCGGCACTTATCTTCCTACCTGTCTCGTTCAGTTGGCGCCCTGTCTCGTTCAGTTGGCGCCGCGACTCTCGCGCTGAACGCCGACGTCGTGCTTCGCTGCGCCGTAGAAGGTGTCAAGGTCTTGCGCCGCGCTAAGCGTTGCGATGGCGAGAATCACTGCCGAACAAACGCGTCGCAGCCGGGACCCGCAACGGGCGCTCGGCCGCGATTCGTTCGTTCGGAGCCGGCTAACCCGCCGCGGCGGCGTTGGCTGCTTCGGTGGCCGCGTACGACCCGGAACTGATCGCCAGCGTATTCACGAACTGCTCGTGGATCGCTGCGGCCTGCGCGGCGACGGCCTGATACAGCTGGGCGTGCGCAGCAAACTGCGCGGCGGTCAACGCCGACACCTCGTCGGCTGCGGCGGGAACCACCCCGGTCGTCGGTGCCGATGCCGCGGCGTTTTGAGCATTCAACGACGAGCCGATCCCGCCCAGAGCAGTCGCCGCCGAATTCAAGGCTTCGGGCTGCGTGGTGACAAATGACATGTTCATGTCTCCTCGAGTGCGAAGTCCGCGAATTAACGCGGAGTAGACAACCGTCGCGTGTGTGGAAGGACTTTAGGCCACCCGCACCGGACCTCGCGCACACCGATGCCGTTGCCCGGCCCGTCCGACCGCACGCTCGGATCTGCGCGTGGACCGTCTGGGGGTGGCAACAAAATTCCCTCTGACGTGCTGAAACAACCGAGAGACCGGAACGGCTGACTGCTGCTCGACGGCCACCTCGCCAGTAATAATCGCGGCGCGGATAATCCCCCGACCCACTCGGTGCCCAAGCGGCCCGAGTTTTTGATGCCAAGATTTTTATTCGGCGGCGCCGCTCGTCAACCACGCCAGTCCAGTCCGTTGGACGCTTTCAGCGTTGGGATTCTGCGAGGTAACCGGCTATTTGTGGTCGCACCAACCAAGTCGGCGAACGCCGTCCCCGGGTCGTCGAGTCCGACGCCGGCGCAGCACGGAGCGGCTTGGCCCGACACCGATTTCGCCCGGACCTGGCTAATCTCCGAACTGCAGAGAAGTTCAGGAAGTTGCCAGCCGATTTGCACTCAATTGCCAGCAGCTGACGGAAGGTTCTCGCCACCTCTCGCCGCGCAGCGCGGCACCGAGGACCACACAACGTAGCGAGGGAAGCGGATGTTGGATTTCGGGGCGCTGCCACCGGAGATCAACTCCGGCAGGATCTACTCTGGGCCGGGCTCGGCGCCACTGCTGGCAGCAGCGTCTGCCTGGGACGCGTTGGCGAGTGAATTGCAGACCACGGCGGCGTCTTACGCATCCACGATCACCGAGTTGACCAGCTCACGCTGGCAGGGCCCCTCTTCGGTGGCCGCAGCCGACGCGGCAGCACCCTACACGGCGTGGCTGGGCAGCGCCGCCGCCCAGGCCGAGCAGACGGCAGCCCAAGCCCAGGCCGCGGCAGGAGCTTACGAGGCGGCATTTGCTGCCAGCGTGCCGCCGCCGGTCATCGCCGCCAACCGCGCCCTATTGGCGGCGTTGGTTGCGACGAACTTTCTGGGTCAAAACACCCCGGCGGTCGCGGCCACCGAGGCTACCTACGCCGAATTCTGGGCTCAGGATGCGGTCGCGATGTACGGCTACGCCGGGGCCGCAATGACCGCGAGCCAGTTGAGCCCGTTCACCGCACCGCCGGCGACCACCAACGACAGCGGGCAGGCCACCCAGTCGGCGGCGGTTGCGAACTCGGCCGCGGATTCGGGCACCACCAGTCTGGAAGCATGGCTGACGCAGCTGAACACCGAATTAACGCAGTTCGGCACCCAGCTCACGGGCCTGAGCAGCGAATTTACGTCTCTTTTCCCGCCCGCGGCGGGACTAACCGGCCTGCCGACCTCGGTCACGAACGGCATCACGGTTCTCGAGAAAGCAATCACCACCTTCACCAGCACCATCAGCACCTACGGCTCCGGGCCGTTGAGCCTGGTCGGGGTCGCGGGTTTGTTCAAGAACTGGTGGCAGGTCAGCGCCAGCATCCCGTCCCTGGGCACTGGCATCCAAGGCATCGGGCCGTTGCTCAATCCCAAGCCCATCGTGGGAGCGTTGTCCCCGCTGTTGCACAGCGGATTGCTGAGCGGCTCATACGCTTCCGAGGATCTGGCGACGGTGTCGGCGGCGGCCGGCCGAGCCGGCACCATCGGTTCGCTGTCGGTGCCGGCAAACTGGGCGTCGGCCGTCCCCGCGGTCCGCACGGTTGCGGCCGAGATGGACGCCTCCGCTCTCGACGCCGCTCCCGAAATGGCCTCGATCGCTCGGCCCGGGATGTTCGGCGAGGCGGCGCTGGCAAGCCTCGCCGGCCGCGCTATGGGCGGGACCGCCACCCGCGCCGTCGCCGGACAGGGCTACCGAGTGCCCGGCGCCATGGCCGTCGACGACATCGCCACCTCCGCCACCATCATCGTGATACCTCCGAGCGCGGAATAAAGAAGGCTGACAATGGTTTTCGATTTCGCAGCGCAGCCACCGGAGGTCATCTCCGCCAAGATCCACTCTGGTCCGGGCACCGAATCATTGCTGACCGCCGCGACGGCCTGGGAAGGTCTGGCCGGCGAGTTGCAGTCCACCGCCGCCAACTTCCAATCGGTGGTTTCCGGGCTGACTGGTGGCGACTGGGAAGGTCCGTCGGCGGCGGCTGCGGCGGCAGCAGCCGCGCCGTATGTGTCGTGGCTGTCGACCACGGCGGCCCAGGCCGAGCAGTCCGCCAGCCAGGCCCGGGCCGCGGCGAGTGCCTATGAGACCGCGCTGGCGGCAACCGTGCCACCGGCTGAGGTCACGGCAAACCGCATCCAGCTGGCATCGTTGTTGCAGACCAACATCTTTGGGCAGAACACATCGGCGATCGCGGCCACCGAAGCCGAGTACGGCCAGATGTGGGCCCAAGACGTCGCGGCCTTGTTCGGCTATGCCGGCTCGTCGTCGGCGGCCACCACTGGGCTGGGCTCGTTCACCGAGCCGCCTTCCACCACCAACGACACCGGGCAGGCCGCCCAGTCGGCCGCGGTCGCGGCCGCAGGTACGACGTCCGGGTCCTCCGATCTCGAGACGGTCATCGAACAAATCGAGACCGACTTCAGCACATTTCTGACCGACGTGGGCAGTTTTAATTCGGCTTACACCAACTTCTTCACCGACGCGATCAACTCGCTGCCCGGCGGTTCCTACCTGACCACGACGTGGACAAACCTGTCGTCCATGATTTCGGGAGTCGGCGGCCAGGCCACCTGGACCAACGTCGGGAATAGCACTACGGGCTTTGGCATTTCGCAGTGGAAGAACTTCTCCATCTACGTCCCGTGGAGCCATGGGGTACCGCTCGGGTCGCTGAACGGCGGGCTGTCCTCGCCGGGGCATGTTGCCCCACACCTGGGAGCCGGCCTCGGCCCCAAGGCCGCATCGGCGGCTCTGGGTAGCGCACACGCGGTGGGCAAGTTGTCGGTGCCGCCCAGCTGGGCCGGCGCGACCCCCGCGATCAGGCTTACCGCCACGGCATTGCCGGGCGCCAGTCTCGCGGCAGCCCCCGCGACAGATATCCCGATGGGCTTGCTCAATCAGGGGACACTGGGCAGTTTGACCGGAGGCGCGCTGGGCAGCCCGGCCGCCCGCATCGTCAGCTCGACGGGCGTCCGGGCTCGAGTGGCGCCTGCCGGACAGCGCAGCAAGGGGCCGGTCAAGCTCGACAAGATCATCGCGCAACTGCAAGAGCGGCCTGATGCGGTGCAGCACTGGACTGTCGATGAGGCCGGGCTCGATGATCTGGTCGCAAGACTGTCGACGAAGCCGGGTATTCACGCGGTGCACCTGAGCGCTGACGAAAAGCCCGTTGCCGCAGGCATAACGCCGGAATTCAAGTCAGGATAGGAGAAGGATCGATGAAGTCGCTGCTGGCACTTATCGGCATATCGATGGGGATCGTCTTCGCGGTGCCGGCGCACGCCGAACCTGGTATCGACGAGTCACCCACGGACGAAAACAACGGCTCATTCCTCGCTGACCTGAACAAAGTGGGGATCGGCTATTCCGACCCGACCCAAGCAATCAGCGCCGGCCACGCGGTATGCGCGCATATCCACAATGGCATGTCTGGTCTTCACCTGATTAAGCACCTGCAAGAGAACAATCCCGCGCTCACCGAAAACGGCGCCGCTCAGTTCGCGACGATCTCGGCGAAGGCGTACTGCCCCCGGCAACTGGACGAGGCCGAAGAGCCGGGGCAGAAGAACCTTAATAAGGGCGGCTCGAACGGCGGCGACTAGGCCCTGGCAGCGCCTCGACGACAGCTTGACACGCGGCGCGTCGCCGGGCGACTACTGTTCCTCCGGGGCTTTGCTTTGAGAGGAACCGCGATGACGAACTGGCACGAACTGCGGAACAGGCGTCGAAGCATCCTCGGCACTTCCCTGTTCGCAGTAATCGTGACGGCAGCGACGTTGGCCGGCTGCTCCGCCAAGAGCGCCGAGCCCACTTCGCCGCCCGCGCGGGGTTCGGCTTCCACGACTGCGACCGTGCAGACAAGCCCCGCCGTCGGCAACGAACGAGCAGAACTAACGTTGAACGGGCACACCCACACGATTTCCGGGCCGGTCAATTGCGTGGCCCAGTCAGCTAATCCGAGCGGGACACCGCCGCTGGGCAACGTAGCAATCAGCGCCAGCGACGACACCGCGTCGTTCGCTATGTCGTGGTTGTCAAACGCCAAAGCGCCACTCATGGCCCTGACTTTCAGCTACAAGCTGGACAACGGCGAGTACAGCATGCCCTACTACCCCCAGCCGCCGAATGTTGAAGCGACCATGCAGGACAATACCTACACGGTGAAAGGGCGTCCTCCAGTCCTGGCGCCGGGTGAGAGCACGTTGACGAAGAATCTGCCGGTCGTGATACACGCCACCTGCCCCTGACCGGGGGTGTCGCCTGGCGGCTGGCGGTTTGATTTCGGCTTTCGCGGGTATTCGACTCCGGAGCACGCCAGTGAGACCCCGTGCGGCACTGAGGAGGTCATCATGTTTCACCAATTGATATTGGCTGCGTACAGCCAGCCGGAGGCCGCCGGGTTCATTCTGCGCGGCATCAAGGGAATTTTCGTCGCTATCGGCAGTGTTGTCGCCGCGATCGTTTGCGCAGTCATCGCTGCGATCAAGGGCCGCAACCCATTTGGCTGGGGAATCCTCGGATTGCTGTTCAGCATTCTGACGCTGATCGTAGTGATCGTGATCCCTTCCAAGAGGGACTGAGGCACGCGCCGAACCACCCGGAAGGGCGGCGGTTCGCCGCGGGCGAGGATCCGCACGCCTATCGACCGGCCGTTTTGGCAATCAGACACAATGGCAGCCGCCGAAGGAAGAATCCCACCGGAACCCACGGCCACGCCGGCACCTCGGCTTGCGCGGCTTCCCGTTCGATGGCCCTGACCATGGCACGCACGCCTTTCTCAGTGGAGACCCTGAACGGCATCGTGTGACCGGATTCGCCGAGATTGGATTCGATGTAGCCCGGATAGACGGTGGTGACGTTTATTGGTGTCGTGAGGGTTTCGGCACGGATTGCCTCAGCGAGTACCGCGACGCCCGCCTTGGTCGCTGAGTAGGCCTGAAAGCCCGGCATCCCGCGTAGACCCGCGATCGAGGAGATCATCACCAGGTGGCCCTGTCCGCGGGCACGAAAGATTTCCATGGCTGCCTCGCATTGCGCGAGTGCAGCAACGAAATTAGTGTTGGCGATCGCGAGGTTGGTTTCGAAATGCCCGGTGCCGATGGGCTGGCCCTGACTGACGCCGGCATTGACGATGACGCGATCGACTCCACCCAGCTCCTGCGAAAGTCCGTGGAACGCGATGAACACCTGCTTGTGGTTGTTCACATCGACTTGGGCGACGGCGAGCTTGATATCACGGTGTGCGCGTAGGAGTTCAGCGCGCAACAGCGCGAGCTGATCGATTCGTCGTGCGCACAGAGCGAGGTTGCGTCCGCGCGCAGCGAATTCCCGAGCCATGCCCGCACCCAAACCCGAACTGGCACCGGTGATCAGGACGTTGGCGCGCTCAGGCATGCGGATGTTCTTCAGGCAATCGGAACGCACGGATGACGTACTTGGCGAGTTGACCGGCGAACTCGGCATCGGCCTGCTCATGGGTGAGCAAGTTGCGGAAATGGATGGGCGCTATGAGCAATTCGATGGCGATGTGAGCATCAGCGTCCGGCGGGAGTTCGCCGCGGCTGACAGCACGGGTGATGATAACCTCGGTCGCGCGATATCGGGTATCCCAGAACGTTTTTCGCGCTTCATTGATCTCCTCGGAGTCGGTTAGAAAGGGAAGCGCCCGAACCAGGGCTCGACCCAGCGGGGCGTCGAGGTATTCGACGAGCGCGGTGGCGAGTGCGGTGAGGTCTCCTTCCACAGTGCCGGTGTCGGGCACCGGGAGAGTGCGTTGACTCGCGGCAAGCAGTACGTCGAGGATCAGGTTCTCGCGTGTTCCCCACCGCCGGTAGATGGAGCTGTCACGCACGCCTGCGCGCCGGCTGATCTCCGGTATGCCGACCTTGTCGACACCATGCTCGGTGACGACGTCGAGCACCGCTCGATGCACAGCCTCCCTGACCCGCGCCGCCCGTCCTCCCGGTCGTCGCCGCGCCGCAGTTTCGTCGACCTCGGTCATGCGTGACATTTTAACGCAGAAATTCTTGCTTTTAGCAACCATAGGAGGCTAGCCTCGCTAAAGCAGAATGTTCTGCAAATATGACGCGGCGCGGAGGAAGGCTTAACCATGGTTTCGTACCCTGAACTGGCGAAACGGCTGATGGTCAGCGTATGTGCGATGACGCACACCACCGAACGCGCGGCCCACCGCTTCGGGGTCGCCCCGTTTCTGCCCACGTTGCACGCCGACAGGTTCACGCAGCTGGGCGGGATACCCGAAGAAGAATTCCGTAAGCAGTTGGCCGGTTGCCGCTCCTTCGAGGACGCTCGATGGGCCGGCTATTGGGAAACCTTCGCCCGGGAGCATCTGGCACGAGCAGACGCGGCATTGTCCCGTTTGCGCGGGCCGGGCGCGCAGCAGTTACTGGATCCCGACGCTGCGATCGACCTGATCGCGTTGGGTGATCTCCTTGCTCCGGCGGTGACGATCCTCGCCGATCGTGGGCCCGCAGCCGACCCCGATGCGGTGCAACGCTTTTGCACCGAGCATCCCGCGGCGAGTGACGCCGCCATCGTCCTGGACGGCTTGATCAAGGCAATGGTCTATGAGTTCGCCGCTGCCTGGCCCGGCTGGAGCCCGCACCGGCTACGCGCCTACGAACGATCCCATCGGTTGAGTGAGGTCATGCTGACCGCATTGGCTCCCGCGATGGGCGTGAGCTTCGAAACGCTGCAGATCCCGATCGGTGGCACCGACACGGTGCGCGGCTACCTGATGCTGCCGCCCGGCGCCCAGCCAGTGCCGACGGTGCTGGTCACCAACGGCCTCGAAGGCACCCTCGCCGAAGCGCTTGTGCCACTACTCGCCTACCGCGACTCCGGTATGGGCACGTTCGTGATGGAGATGCCCGGCACGTACTCCTACCGCGAGCCTTTGTCGCCGGCGAGCGAGGGCGTGTACTCGAAGGTCATCGACTTCCTGACCGCTCACCCGGGGGTGGATGGCGACCGGATCGGCATGATCGGGTTCAGCTTCGGCGGCTACTGGTCGACCCGCATGGCCGCCGTCGAGCCGAGATTGAAAGTGGCGGTCTCCAATGGCGCCCTCACCCATCGCAGCTTCGGTGCGCTCGCCTCGTTCGGCACGCCGGAGATCATCGTTTCGACGTTGCGCAACACCACCTCCGCGACGAGCATGGCAGACATGTCGCGGAAGTTGGCGAAATTCTCGCTCGCACAGCACTACCGCAAGATTCAGATCCCACTGCTGGTCATCAACGGATCGCGCGATACGTTGATCAGCACCCAGGACTCGATCGAGCTCGCCATCGGCGCTCCGCACGCGCAACTGGTTCTCTACGACGGTGACGACCACTGCGCCATGGGCCATGCCAAGGAGTGGTCGGAGTTGTCGACGCGATTTCTCCGCGGCCATCTCTTCGCCCACGACAGCATCGGGGCGGCTGTGCAGTGATCGATTCGGCGGTGCTCCTACCGAGGGTGCGGCGAACGCTCAACCGCTCCGAACGGCAAATCGATGTCCACGTCGACACCGGCGACGGCTGGCGGCCGGTCGGCGAACCCGCCAGCACCACCGATCTTTTCACGATTCCCCCGGCGTTCACCCCGGAATTCGAACTGGCCCGTTACGACCGTTTGGGATTGGCCGACGGAGCAACTGTGCTGCCGATATGCCCGGTGTCGTTCCGCGATTTCATGGTGTTCGAGAAGCACGCCGTCGATGCCGCACGCGGTATGGCACGACGCTTCTTGCCCGCCGGCTACCGGCTAGGACGAGCCTACGAGACGTTGACGCGCCGCACCTTTCCCGCGTTCCGGCCGCATCGGCTGTGGTATCGCCAGCCGGTCTACTACATGTCCAATGCACTGACCATCGTCCCGTCGGGGATCCCGATCGCCTTCCCGTCCCACAGCCGGGCATTGGATTTCGAGCTGGAACTCGGTGTAGTGCTGGGTGCACCGTTGCGCGACGCCACCGTCGAGCAAGCCTCCGCAGCTATCGGGGCAGTGGTCGTCATCAACGACTTCTCCGCGCGCGATGTACAGTTGGCGGAAATGCGTTCGGGGTTCGGTCCGCAACGCTCCAAACACTTCACCTCTTCGATGTCGGCGACGGCGGTTGCCGGCGAGGCGGTGACGGACCGGCTCGACAGGTTGACCGCTACCGTCGCCATCAACGGCAGCACCCTTGCGCGGACCGGAACGCAAGAAATGCGGTACACGATGCCCGAGGCGATCGCGCACGTGTCGCAAAGCGAACAGCTCTATCCCGGCGAACTGCTGTGCACTGGCACCCTGCCTGGGGGTAGTGGGATGGAACTGGGCCGCTGGCTCGCGCCCGGCGACGAACTGCGCCTGGAAATCGACGGCATCGGCGTCATCGAGCACCGGATCCAGCACTCGCGATGAGCGTGATCGCCTTCGACGTCAACGAAACCCTGCTCGACACAAGGGCACTCGACTCGGTGCTGGGTGGGCCGGACGTCCGTTCGTACTGGTTCAGCCTGATGGTCCAGAACACGTTTGTGGCCGGGTTGACGGGCGGCTACCTCGACTACCCAACTGCGCAGCGCGCCGCACTGAGGACCCTCGGGATCGAACGCGAAAACGAGGTCCTGACGCAGATGCGGCAGATGCCCGCTCATTCCGATGTCAATGCTGCGCTTGACCTGCTGGCCGACTTCAGGCTCATCGCACTTACCAACTCGCCACTCGACGTGGTCACTGCGGGACTTGACTTCGCCGGTATCGCTGAACGATTCGAGGCGATTCTGTCCGCCGATCAAATACGTGCGTTGAAGCCGCAGCGTCAAGCGTACGCGTATGCGGCTGCCACACTCGGCGTGCCGCTCAGCGAAATCCGACTGGTGGCCGCGCACGGATGGGACATCGCGGGCGCACTGGCGGCCGGCTGCAGAGCCGCGTTTGTGCGACGCCCGGCCGCGGACCTGGCGTATCCCGGGATGGCTCTCAACCCGCTGGGCGATCAGCCAGACATCGTAGGAGAGAGCCTCGTCGAGGTCGCCGATAAAATAGTCGGATCCGCTTAGCCGGCGGATTTACCGGCCGATCGCCGCCAGGGCCGCGGGGATACCGGTATCGATGGTCGGGTAGCGCGGCGTCCAGCCCAGCTCGCGCTTGAGCTTGGTGTTGGAGGTCCGCGCCGACCGCACGACGGTGGTCGCGGGGCCGCTGCCCGTGACCAGCCGGGCCAGCCACACCGGCGTGCGGCGGGGGGCGCCCAGCCTCAACTCACGGGCCGTCCGGGCGACGAATTCGTATTGCGTGACCGCGTGGTCGTCGGCGCAGTGGAAAATTGTTCCGGGCTGGGCCTTCTCGGCCGCGTCGACGATCGCGCTCGCGACGTCCTCGACGTGCACGACATCCCACAGGTTCGCGCCGTCACCGACAACGACAAACCGCCCGGGCTGGCGCAGGCGGGTGACGACCTCGCCGGCGTACCAGCCCCCGGGTCCGTAGATATGGCCCGGGCGAATCACGATGCCGTCTAACGTCGAATCGCGCAGGATTCGCTCACCCTCCTGTTTGGAGCGGCCATAGGCCGTCTGCACCGGAAGCGGCGTCTGCTCGGTCAGCATCGCCCCGCGCGCGTCGCCGGTGACCACTGTCGAGGCGAACACCAGGCGGCGCACCCCCGCGGCTTCGCAGGCATCGACCAACCGCCGCATGCCACGCACATTGACTTCGTCGATTTTCCGCGAATCGCGCTGCGTGCCAATCTCAGCCGCAAGATGAACGACACAGTCTGGAGCGGCGGACCGCACGGCTGCGCGGATCGAGGCCGCATCGGTCAGATCACCGGCAACGGCAACCGTGCCGGACGGCTCCGACCCCGGCCTTCGTACCAGCGCAGCAACCGGATGACCGCGCGCGAGCAGTTCGGCACACACCGCGCCGCCCAGAAAGCCGCTGGCTCCCGTCACCAGCATCATCGCGCTGTGCTCGCAAGCCGGTGGACGGCGTCGGCGATCTCTTCGGGGCAATCTTCCTGCAGGAAGTGCTTGCCCGGCAGCAGGGTCGCGTCATCAAGCCCGGCCGCCAGTTGAGCTTGGACGCCGTAGCGACGCCACGTCAGCATGCGATCGAGCACTCCCCACACGACCTGCGCCGGATACGGCTTGCTGCGTAGTGCTGCCAGATACTGACGTTGCTTTTCCGCGGTCGCCTCGAAGCCCCGCATGACCTGTAGGAATGCGCGTCCGCCGTCGTCGCCGAGCAACAAAGGTACATAGCAAGCGATTTCGGCCGTCGGCGCCCGTCGCGTCACGCCCAGGGCTCGCATCAGTGTCACGAAGATCCCGGGCAGCTGTACTGATTTCAGCCACGCCTCCCCCACGACTGCATGCGCGAACGGCTCCATCACCCATGGCCGGTGAAACGACTCGACGGCAACAGCCGTGTTGAGGATCGTCAGCGACCGAACTCGGTGCGGCTCGGCGGCGGCGACCTCCAGCCCGATCGGACCGCCGATATCGTGCACCACCAAGTGGAAGCGATCCAATTTCAGTGCGTCAACGGCGGATCCGAGCCAGCGGCCCAGCCCGGTCCAGCTGTAGTCGGCGTCCACCGGCCGCTCGGCCAGGCCCAGCCCCGGCAGATCGACAGCGATGCCACGCAATCCCCGGGCCGCCAACGCGGACACCACTTTGCGGTAGAGGTAGGCCGAGGCGGGCACCCCGTGCACGCACACCACCGCCTCGCCATCGCGTGGACCCTCGTCGAGCAGGAACGATCCGATGCCACCTGCGGTGAACAGCCGGCCCGATGCACGGTGCCGTTCCAGCAGCGAGGTCGTCACGCAGTGGCCAGCCGCAGCAGCTCGTCCACCGACCACTGATCGTCGGCGTGCTCGCCGTACTTGCAGGCAACCACTGCGCCGTCCGGAGCGATGAGGAAATCGGCCGGCATGCCCAGGTGATTCTCGGTGGGCCCCAAGGCGCCTGCGAGTGCTCTCGCGGATCGCGTCTGCCGCATGCCTCGTCCGACGGCACTCGCCACGTTCCGGTTGAGGACCCCGCGGATGGAGTTGTGCACGCCGAACTCGTTGTACAGCTTGCGGTCGGGATCGGCCACCACGGCGAAGGGCAGGTCGGCCACGTAGCGGCGGAGCCGGTCGGCCGACGAATGAAAGACCACCACCTCGGTGACGCCGGCCTTGCTGATTTCGCTGTGCCGCGACGCCACCTCATGCATGTGCAGGCTGCAGATCGGGCAGCCGGCGAACCGTCGGAACTGCAGATGCACCAGCCCATTGGCTGCGGGAAGCGCGACGGCGGCTCCCTCCGTCGTTGTCAGCGTCCGCGCCTTGACCTTGTCACCCGCGTTGAGCACAGCAGCACCCTCCGTTATTGAGTCAAGTAACTCCATATCCTGAGTCTGAAGTATTGAGTAGACTCACTTCAAATGTCAAGCACTGCCGAAGCCGGCCCCCGCCGCCCCGGACGCCCCGCGCAGTTCGATCGGGACAGCGCGCTGTCCGCGCTGCTCTGGCTGCTGTGGAGCAAGGGCTATGACGCGGCCACCCAAGAAGAGATGCTCGCCGCAACCGGGCTGTCGTCCTCGACGCTGTACCGATCGTTTGGCACCAAGGCCGACATCCTCGAAGCGGTGCTGGCACGATATCTGGCATGGGCTGACGAAATGTTCGCCCCGCTCGAGCACGGCCGGGCAGGTGTCGCGGACGTGCACGCGTTTTTCGACCACCTGCAAGCGTTGCTCGGCGGCCCATTGAGCACGGCCGGATGCCTGGTGTGGAACACCATGCAGAACCCGGTCAACGGGGACCAGCGGATCAAGACCCTGACCGAGCGGCACATGAACCGGCTGCGCCAGGGTCTAACGGCCGCATTGCAGCGGGCCGTCGACGCCGGGGAAGTACTGCCGTCGACGCCGCAAAGTGTTGCCGATGCGCTGCGCGCCGGGGTGATGGGCGTGCAGGCGCGCGGGCGCGCCGGCGACATCGACGACGCGATCACCATGCTCGACGGGCTGCGAGCATTGCTGGGCCACGGTGAACCTTAAGGCGCACAGAGCCGTTGCGAGGCAGCCCGCAATCGGCACTACGACACGGCCACTGCGCAACGCCAGCGGTTGCTCAGCGTGGCGACCTCGATTGCGGCCATTGTCACGGCGGGCTTCGGCGCCATGCAGTTGCTTCTCGGTGGAGGCTTTTGGTACGTCGGGTTTGTCAACCTTGGCACCGCCGCGCTATTCGCAGCCATCCCGTTGTTGTATCGATTCGGAGACCTGATCGCGCCGCTGGCGTTCATCACGGCCGCGTACCTGTCGATGACCTTCCTGTGCTGGCACTTCGGCACCGGCACCGGTATCCAATTCTACTTCCTGGTCGCAGCCGCGGCGGCGGTGATGGTGGTCGGTATCGAGCGCATCGGATTAGCCATCGTTGCGGCTGCCGTCGCTATAAGCCTGGTCATCGCACTGCAATTCACCGTCCCGCGCGACACCGGCACGCAGTTCGCATGGTTCGTCACGGTGGGATTCATCGTCAATGTCATCTCGGCCGGCGTGATGGCAGTCGCGATCGTCTGGTACGGGCTACGCCAGATCGCCAGTGCCGAAGCGGCGATGGAACAGGAATACCAGCGCTCCGAAGCACTGCTAGCCAACATCCTGCCGGCCAGCATCGCCGAACGGCTCAAGAACCGCGCGAACTCGGTCATCGCCGACAAATACGACGACGCCTCAATCCTTTTCGCAGACATCGCCGGCTACACCGAGCGGGCCAGCGACACCGCACCGGAGGAGTTGGTCGCATTCCTCGATGACCTCTACACCAGACTGGATGCGCTAGTGACCCGGCACCGTGTGGAGAAGGTCAAAACCAGCGGCGACGCCTACATGGTGGTCAGCGGCGTCCCACAACCACGTCCGGACCACCTCGAAGCATTGGCCGACCTCGCCCTCAATATCGCGGATACCGTTGCCGGACTGACTGATTCGCGCGGGCGCGCCGTGCCGCTGCGGATCGGACTGGCCAGCGGACCCGTGGTCGCGGGCGTGGTCGGCTCGCAGCGCTTCTTCTACGACGTGTGGGGCGACGCCGTCAATGTCGCATCCCGGATGGAGTCCACTTCGGCCGTCGGACGTATTCAATTGCCGCAAAAGGATTATCAGCGACTCTGCAGTCGCTTCGTGCTCGAGGAACGCGGCGATGTCGACGTCAAAGGCAAAGGCGTCATGCAGACCTGGTATCTGGTCGGCCGAAACGGTCAGCGCGACCGCGCATCGCACATCGAGAAAGCGCCGCAACTCAGGACTTGAATCCCACATCGCACATCGCGTCTACGCGCGATACTTGGGGCGACAGCAGCCATGCCGGTGTTCGGCGTAATAGCGTCGTGCGCGCGGGCGGATGGAGGAGCGCAAGTGGATCTGCGTCTGTCCGGCAAGACTGCCGTCGTCACTGGGGCTAGCAAGGGCATCGGTCTCGCGGTCACCAGGGCCCTTGTCGACGCGGGCGCGCATGTGGTAGCCGGGTCACGGACCCCTGGTAAGCAACTGCCCCTGCTTGAAGAGAGCGGGCAGGTGTCGTTCGTGTCCGTGGACCTGACCCAGCCCGGTGCCGCCGAAGAATTGATCGCGGCGGCGACCCACCGCGGCGGGATCGACGTTTTGATCAATAACGTCGGCGGTGCCACGGTCCGCGCTGGTGGGCTCGCCAACATTTCCGACGACGACTGGCGGGCGTCCTGGGATCTGAATGTGATGGGCGTCGTGCGACCGACCCGCGCGGCGCTGCCGGAGATCGAGCGGCGCGGCGGCGGTTCCATCGTCATCGTCGGCTCGATCAGCGCCTACTCTCCAGGCCCGAATACCTACGACTACTGTGCCGCCAAGGCTGCTGTCGCCAACTTTGCTAAAGCATTGTCAAAAGATCTGGCGCCGAAGAATATTCGAGTCAATTCGGTCAGTCCGGGTCCGGTGTCGACCGAACGATGGATGGCGCGGGGCGGGTTGGCCGACGAGTTCGCCGCGGCTCGCGATCAGACGGCCGACGAGGTCAGGGCGGAGCTCGCCAGCTCCTCGCCGACTGGGCGGTTCAGCACTCCTGAAGAAGTCGCTGACCTCGTTGTCTTCCTGGCCAGCGACCGCGCCGGCAATATCACCGGATCCGACTACCGCATCGACGGCGGATACGTCACCACCGTCTGATAGCGGTCCTGATCTGACGCGGTCTGGCCAATCCGGCGGGCGCGCCGAACCTCGACCAGACAGGCCGCCCCGAGCCCGACGGTGCACGACAACGCGAACGCGATCAGTGCGCCGCCGGCAGCATCGCCGCGGCCCACCGGAGCCACGCCGGGTCGCCGAGAACGATGAGTGCTGCGAGAGCGAATGAAACGCTCGCCTACATGATGAAGGCAGTGCCGATTGCCGGAATGTGCCGGTAGCCGGTCGGGTTACACCGCGGCGGGTTGGGCTTTGAGGTCAGTCGCCGGCGCTATTGATGGGTGCTGCTACCACCACAGTTGGGGTTGGCGGGCTTTGACGGCCATGCGCAGGCACTGACGTCGGTGGTGTTGCCGTTGCCACCTCCGCCGAACACGCCGTAGGTGTTGCTCTGGGTCCCGGTGTAGGTGGCACCACCGCTTGGCCCCCAGCCACCTGAAGTTATGACGGTCACCGTCCAGCCCTTACCTTCGAGCGCGGTCTTGTACGCGCCCAGGACGTCGTTGCCACCGCCGTTGACCAGGAAGTGCAGGTGGATGCCGTTGTCCGGAATGGAGGTAGGCCCGTCGGTGCGCTGAGTGTTCGCCGGTGTGGGTATCAGCGACTGCAGTTGCGCAGCCGTGGCCGTCGACCCAGCCGTCGACGTTGTCGTGCCGGCCGAATGAGAAGAATGCCCGCACGCCGATGCGACCAGACCGATCGCCGTCGCCGCAGCTACCAACGTGTATCCGTTGCGCCCCATGATCGCCCCTAACGTCACGCGCACCGTATCAACTGATCACGGACACCAAGGCGGTATCGGGCAGAAATTGAGCCCCGATGGCGGTGGCGGCGGCGGTGGCGGCGCGTCTCCCTCGAAAATGTTTTTGCGCAACGTGGCCCTGCCCGGGTCGGACGTACCAGTAGGTGTGACAGACGTTGGCGTCCCGGACAACCGGGTTCACTCGAAGATTGCCGGTCTGCACCGGAGGATCTCCGGGGCACCAGTGGCATGGGCCTTCCGGGTGGTCCGCTGGGCAGCCAGGCCAGGATTGCGGCGCGGGAAGCGGTTGGCCATCGGCCGTGCCCGCGCCCAGCACCCCCGCGACACCGCTCGACAACAGCGCTGTCGTCGCCAGTCCCACGATTAATCGCTTCATAACCGGGGATTTTCCTCCGCGGCAGCCAGCTTCGAGTCGGTAATGTTCGCCATTTCCGCCCCCCGGGCCACTCGACCCGCTTGCCATGCGGCAGTCCATTTACTAGGATGTCCTAGTAACCCACCTAACTTTCGCGTACCCGAGGGCACCCATGACCACACAAATCACCCACTTCATCGATGGCAAACGCTCGGCCGGGCAGTCTGGTCGCACCGCCGAGGTGTTCAATCCCAACACCGGCCAGGTGCAGTCACTGGTACCGATGGCCAACAAGAGCGAGGTCGACGCCGCGGTCGTCTCGGCGGCGCAGGCGCAAAAGGAGTGGGCGGCGTTCAACCCGCAGCGCCGGGCGCGGGTGATGATGCGGTTTGTCGATCTAGTCAACCAGCACATGGATGAGTTGGCCGAGCTGCTGTCACGCGAGCACGGTAAGACCTTGCCCGACGCCCGGGGTGACATTCAGCGCGGTATCGAGGTGATCGAGTTCTGCGTCGGGGTCCCGCATCTGCTCAAAGGCGAATACAGCGAAGGGGCCGGCCCGGGTATCGACGTGTACTCGCTGCGTCAGCCGCTGGGGGTGGTGGCTGGGATCACGCCGTTCAACTTCCCGGCGATGATCCCGTTGTGGAAGGCCGGTCCCGCTCTGGCATGCGGAAATGCGTTCATTCTGAAGCCTTCCGAGCGTGATCCGTCGGTGCCGGTGCGGCTGGCCGAGCTGTTCATCGAGGCCGGTTTGCCGCCCGGCGTGTTCCAGGTCGTGCACGGCGACAAGGAGGCCGTCGACGCGATCTTGACTCACCCGGATATCGCCGCGGTCGGGTTTGTCGGCAGCTCGGATATCGCCCAGTACATCTACTCGACGGCGACCAGCACCGGCAAGCGCGCGCAGTGCTTCGGCGGCGCCAAGAACCACATGATCGTGATGCCCGACGCCGACCTGGACCAGGCTGTTGACGCCCTGATCGGCGCGGGCTACGGCAGCGCCGGCGAGCGATGCATGGCGATCAGCGTCGCGGTCCCGGTCGGCGAGCACACCGCGGATCGGTTGCGCGCCAGGCTAGTTGAACGGATCAACAACCTGCGGGTGGGCCATAGTCTGGACCCCAAGGCCGACTACGGCCCGCTGGTCACCGAGGCGGCGCTCAACCGCGTGCGGGACTACATCGGCCAGGGCGTCGACGCCGGTGCCGAAATCGTCGTCGACGGACGCGAACGCACCAGCGACGATCTGACCTTCGGTGACGCGAACCTGGAGAGCGGCTTCTTCATCGGCCCCACCCTGTTCGACCACGTCACGCCCGAAATGTCGATCTACACCGACGAAATCTTCGGCCCGGTGCTGTGCATCGTGCGCGCCCACGACTACCAAGAGGCGCTGCGGCTACCAAGCGAACACGAGTACGGCAACGGGGTGGCGGTCTTCACCCGCGACGGCGACACCGCACGTGATTTCGTGTCCCGGGTGCAGGTCGGCATGGTCGGCGTCAACGTGCCGATCCCAGTCCCGGTGGCCTACCACACCTTTGGCGGCTGGAAGCGCTCCGGGTTCGGTGATCTCAACCAACACGGCCCAGCCTCGATCCAGTTCTACACCAAGGTCAAGACCATCACCTCGCGGTGGCCGTCCGGCATCAAAGACGGCGCCGAATTCGTCATCCCGACAATGGATTGACGCTTCGCATGCAATTCTTCGGTCTGGACGACGACGAGCGGGTCATCACCGAGACGGCGGCCGCGTTCGCCGACAAACGCTTGGCCCCTCATGCCCTGGAATGGGATGCGACGCATCACTTCCCGGTCGATGAGCTGCGCGAGGCGGCCGGACTCGGCATGGCGGCGATCTATTGCCGCGACGATGTGGGTGGCAGCGCGCTGCGGCGCCTGGACGGGGTGCGGATCTTTGAGCAGCTCGCGATGGCCTGCCCGACGGCCGCCGCATTCCTGTCCATCCACAACATGTGCGCCTGGATGATCGACGCGTTCGGCACCGCCGAACAACGCAAGGACTGGGTGCCGCGGCTGGCATCCATGGATGTCATTGCCAGCTACTGCCTGACCGAGCCGGGCGCCGGCTCGGACGCCGGCGCGTTGAGCACCCGTGCGGTCAAGCAGGGTGGCGATTATGTGCTCGACGGTGTCAAACAGTTCATCTCCGGGGCGGGTGTCTCCGATGCCTACGTGGTAATGGCGCGCACCGGCGGCGAGGGCCCACGCGGAATATCGGCCTTCATCGTCGAAAAGAACACTCCGGGGCTCAGTTTCGGCGGTCAAGAAGAAAAGATGGGCTGGAACGCGCAGCCGACGGCGCAGGTCATCTTCGAGGGCGTACGGGTGCCCGCCGATGCGATGCTCGGCGGTGCAGAGGGCGAAGGCACCGGTTTTGGCATCGCGATGAACGGCCTCAACGGTGGCCGGATCAACATCGCCGCGTGTTCGCTCGGGGGGGCGCAGGCCGCGTTCGACAAAGCCGCAACCTACGTTGCGCACCGGGAGGCGTTCGGGTCGGTGTTGCTCGACGAGCCCACCATCCGGTTCACCTTGGCCGATATGGCCACTGCGCTGGAGTCCTCGCGAATGTTGTTGTGGCGGGCTGCGAGCGCTCTCGACAGCGATGCCGCCGACAAGGTCGAGCTGTGTGCGATGGCGAAGCGATACGTCACCGACGCGTGTTATGACGTCGCGGACAACGCCCTGCAGCTGCACGGCGGCTACGGTTATCTGCGCGAGTACGGTCTGGAGAAGATCGTGCGCGATCTGCGGGTGCACCGCATCCTGGAGGGAACCAACGAAATCATGCGGGTGGTCATCGGCCGAGCCGAGGCCGCACGGGTCCGCACCAGCGCCTAGGAGGGCCAGAGCAGATGTCTACGGTGGCATTTTTGGGGTTGGGCCACATGGGCGGTCCGATGTCGACGAACCTGGTCGCCGCGGGCCACACCGTGCAGGGCTTCGACCCCGTGCCCGCCTCGGCTCAAGCCGCCACCGACAACGGTGTGCTGGTATCCGACAGCGGTCACGGGGCGGTCGCCGGCGCCGAGGTCGTCATCACGATGTTGCCGCACGGCGAGGCGGTCAAGCGCTGTTACGCCGAAATTCTGCACGCCGCCCGGGAAGGCGCGTTGTTCATCGACAGCTCAACGATTTCCGTCGATGACGCTCGCGAAGTCCACGCGTTGGCGGCCTCGCACGGTTTGGCCCAGCTCGACGCGCCGGTCTCCGGTGGGGTCAAGGGCGCCGTGGCCGGCACGCTGGCATTCATGGTCGGCGGCGACGACGACGCACTGCAACGCGCGCGCCCGGTGCTGGAACCCATGGCGGGCAAGATCATTCATTGCGGGGCGGCCGGCGCCGGTCAGGCCGCCAAAGTGTGCAACAACATGGTGCTGGCCGTGCAGCAGATCGCGATCGGCGAGGCGTTCGTGCTGGCCGAAAAGCTCGGGCTCTCAGCACAGTCGCTGTTCGACGTCATCACCGGCGCGACCGGAAACTGCTGGGCGGTGCACACCAACTGCCCGGTGCCGGGCCCGGTGCCGACCTCGCCGGCCAACAACAACTTCGCCCCGGGGTTCGCGACCACGCTGATGAACAAGGATCTGGGGCTGGCGATGGACGCCGTCAGCTCAACCGGTTCGGCGGCGCCGTTGGGCACTCACGCCGCCGAGATCTACGCCAAATTTGCAGCGGCCAACGGGGACAAAGACTTCAGCGCCGTCATCGAACTACTGCGGCAGGGCAGTTAGGCAGCCCAGGAGCGCTGCTGGGCAATCCACCACCGCCGGTGCGCCTGCTGACACTCGGCCGCGCGCAGCAGATCCGCACCGTCGTAGCTGGCTGGAACGACCAGTGTCGGCAATTCGGCGGCAACGGCAGCGCGCCACCCGCTCCCCGACCCTGTCACCGCCAACGCGCTGCGGTGCGTTATTCCCATCTCCCACAACGCTAGCCGGTACAGCTCGGCTTCGCACCCGGGCCCGGCGTCGATGTCGGGTAGGTCGTCGACCGTCACGATCGTCTCGACGAGGCCATCACCGACCAATTGCCGCACCAACGTCTCGACATGCTCCCGGCGCCGGGTGCTCACCACGCCCACCCAGATGCCCGCGACGAACAAGCTCATCACCAAGTCGACCAGACCGGCCCGCGGCGCGATCTCACCGTCGCGGTCGATATCGGCCAGCGCGGAATCGGCGTCGAAAATCACCGCACGCAGGATGCCGGCGTCGGCCGGAGGTTCCCGATCCCACCAAAAGGTCCGGGTTGGACGAGTCTGACACGTGGCTCGCACGCCCACAGACTGCCGCAAGCCACATGTCACCAGCCTCCCCCATTAGGGGGATTGGGGTGGCCAACTTAGGGTGTTGTCATGGCGGCTACGCCGGTACGTCTGGTCCTGGTCGACGACCACGAGATGGTCATCGAGGGCCTCAAGGCGATGCTGGCGGCGTTCAAGGACCGGCTGCAGGTGGTCGGGCAGGCGGTGGGCGCCGACCGTGCGGTCAGCGTCGTCGACGAGCTGCAACCCGACATCGTGCTGTGTGATGTGCGCATGCAGGGCGTCAGCGGGTTAGACCTGTGCAAAGTGCTGCGCGAGCACGACCCCGACCGCAAGGTCGTGATGTTGTCGGTGTACGACGACGAGCAGTACCTGTTCCAGGCCTTGCGGGTGGGCGCCAGCGGCTACCTGCTGAAAAGCATCAACAGTGATGAGCTGGTACGCCAATTGGAACTGGTGCACAACGGGGAAACCGTAATCGATCCGGGGATGGCGGCCCGGGCGGCGGACACGGCGGCGCGCCTGCAGCGCGACGAGTTCTGGCCGGGCGCCCGGCAGGGGTTGACGCAACGCGAGAGCGAAATCCTGTCCTACATGGTCAACGGGTTGTCCAACCGCGGCATCGCCAACAAACTCGTCATCGGCGAGGAAACCGTGAAAAGCCATCTCCGGTCGATCTACCGCAAGCTCGGCGTCAGCGACCGGACCGGCGCGGTGGCCACTGCGCTGCGCGAAGGCATCTACCGATGACCCGACCCGAACACCGCGCCCCCGACAAACCCGACAGTGCTGGCCATGGTCCGCACGCGGTACGCGATCTTGTCGACACCGACCGTGAGCTGGCGCTGCTGCGCGAACTCATCCGGGCCGCCTCGAGCGGGCCCGGCGTGGAGCCGCTGGCGGCCGCGGCGGCGCGGATGATCACCGCGGCCACCGGGACCGACGTGTGCTTCGTGCATGTGCTCGACGACAGCGATCGCTCGCTGACCCTGGCCGGTGCGACACCGCCGTTCGACGGCCAGGTGGGAAAGATCCGGCTGCCATTGGGATCCGGGATTTCCGGCTGGGTGGCCAAGCACCGTGAGCCCGTCGTCATCACCGACGACAAAGAAGCCGACCCACGCTACTTGCCGATCCAATCGCTGCGTGGACGCGACTTCACCTCGATGGTGTCCATGCCGATGGAAACCGATCCGGGCGGACTTGTCGGCGTGCTCAACGTGCACACCGTCGCGCGCCGCGAGTTCACCGAAGGCGACGTCGAACTGCTGCGGGTCATCGGCCGGCTGATCGCCGGGGCCATGCACCAGGCCCGGCTGCATCGGCAGCTGGTGGCCAGGGAACGGGCACACGAACTGTTCGTCGAGCAGGTGATCGAGGCCCAGGAAATCGAGCGCCGCCGGCTCGCCGGGGATATCCACGACGGTATTTCCCAGCGCCTCATCACGTTGTCATATCGGCTCGATGCCGCGGCACGAGCCGTCAGCGACGATCCGGCGGAAGCCTCGCAGCAACTCGACCAGGCCAGAGAACTCGCCGGTCTGACGTTGCAGGAGGCGCGGGCAGCGATCGGCGGGCTGCGCCCCCCGGTTCTCGACGACTTGGGCTTGTCCGGCGGGCTGGCCAGCCTGGCCCGGTCGATCCCGCAGCTGGACACCGAACTCGAACTGGCCGACGTCCGGCTGCCTGAGCACATCGAGATTGCGCTGTATCGGATCGCACAAGAGGGCCTGCAGAACATCGTCAAACACGCCAACGCATCGGTGGCGCGGCTGCGCTTCAAAGTCGACGACGACATCGCGCGACTCGAAATCATCGACAACGGAATAGGTTTCGACACCTTCGAAAATCCACTCGGTGGCGACGAGATGGGCGGTTACGGTGTGCTGTCGATGGCCGAACGCGCCGAACTGGTCGGGGGCACCCTGAACATCCGGTCACGGCCCGGCTCAGGAACGGCAGTCACCGCGACGATTCCGGTGCCCTCGGTTCCGGACTTGGCCGAGCAGACGTAAAGCTCCCGCACGCTCGGCGTGTCGGGAGCTTTTAGGTCGCTCGTGCTCAGAAGTCGCCGGCGCCCCGCCGCAGTGTCTCGATCGACGACACCAGCGCCTGCGACTCTCCGTCGGAGATCCCGATATCGCAGAACACCTGCTCGTTGAGCGTGACGGTGGCGTCCTCGACCGTCGACCGGCCCAGGTCGGTGATCTGTACCAGCGTGGTTCGCCCATCAGTGGGGTGCGGCACACGCTGCACCAGGCCGTTGGCTTCCAGCCGGCGGATGGCATGAGTGACGCTGGTGACGTGCACCTGCAACCGGTCGGAGGCCTTGGTGATCGGCAGCGCCCCGCTGCGGCTGAACGCCAGCAGACGCAGCAGTTCGAACCGTGAAAAGCTCAGATCGTAAGGGCGCAAGGCATTCTCGACGCGGGCCAGCAGGATCTGGTGGGCCCGCATGACCGACGTCACCGCGACCATCCCCTGCGCGACCTCACCCCATCCGGCGCGTTCCCAGTTGGCCCGCGCGACGGCGATCGGATCGCGATTGTCGGGTTTGGATGCGGCCACGACCCTTCTTACCGCACTTGCGGCGACGATCGTGGCAGCTCGGGGTTTTAGGCCAGCGACTTTCCCACCGCGGACAGCACTCCCAGGGTCGAGCGCAGGTCGCCGACGCTAACCCGGACAGCACCATCGGGGTAGTGCCGGACCTGCACTCCGCTCTCAGCGAACACCTCGCGCCACGGTCGCCGCGCCGGCGGCAGGTACACGAAGTTGGCGTGCGAGTCCGTGCTGTAGATACCCATCGCCATCAGCCGCAGCCGCAGATGGTTGCGCTCAGAGGTGATCCGGCGAATGCGTTGCACAAGCTGGTCCTCGGCGTCGTAGGAGGCCGCCACCGCCGCCGCGCAGACATTGCTCATGCCGAACGGCAATTGCATCGTCCACAGCACGCTCGCCAGTTCCGGCGCGGCGAACCCGTAGCCGATCCGCAGGCCGGCGAGGCCATATGCCTTGGAGAACGTGCGCAGTACAACAACATTCGGAAAACTCCGGATCAGGTCTGGTCCGTCGATGCGGTACCGGGCGGCGACGAACTCGATATAGGCCTCGTCGAGCAGCACCACGGTGTCGCTCGGGATTTGCCTGAGGAGCCAGTCGACAGCCGAGACCGGCTCTAATGTCCCGGTCGGATTGTGTGGGCGGCACAGCACGACCACCCTCGCGCCGGTGGCGGCGTCGGCCATCGCGGCCAGATCGTTATGGCCGTATTGGTTGAGCGGGATGGTGACCGGCGCGAGTCCGGCCATCTGGGCGAAGATCGGGTAGCCGTCGAAAGTTGGCTGGCTCATCACAATCCGCTCACCGGGCTGGGTGACCGCATGCAGAACCTGCATCACCACGCCCGATGCCCCCGCACCGAGCACGACCTGCTCTTCGTCAACTCCTACCCGGTCCGCGACCAACCGCCGCAACTGTCCAGGCAGAAACTCCGGATAGCGGTTGACGGCGTCGATGCTGCGAATTAGCGCCGACCGAACCGCCGGCAGCGGCGGAAATGGGCTCTCGTTGAGCGACAACGCAAGTGGATCAACCGCCTGCGGCAGAGTAGCGAGAATCTCGGTGGTTAACGAAGTCCCGTGCGCCGGCTGGGCCATTAGTCACGCCCGCCCCAACGGATCGCTGCCGCGCCGGCGAAGTCGCCTGCGTGCGCGAAAGCGGCCATCATGATCAGGTCACCGGTCTTGACCTGACCGTCGGATATCGCGCGATCCAGGTTGACCGGGATGCCGGCTCCGAACAGGTTTCCGCAGTCGTCAAAGGTGTCGCGATGACGTTCCTCAGGCACCTCGAGCGCTTCGCGCCAGTTACGCAAGAACACCCGGTTCGGCTGATTGGTCACGAGCAAATCAATGTCCTTGGAGGACAGCCCGGTTCGATCACAGACGGCGAGCGCCACTTCGGGGACCTGCCGATTGCCACGAGCGAGTACCTTGCTGATCTTGGTTTCGGTGAACCCGATGGAGGCCTCACCGGGTCCGGCCGCCCACCACTTGCGGGGTGGGTCGATGGCGAGCGTCATGTCGCCGGCGTATTCGCCGTAGGTGCGGCACTCGATGTCGAGTATGGGCGACTCGTCCGACTGCGTGACCAAACCGACCGCGGCCCCGTCACCGGGTACGGACGATTGCGCCTTGCGGCGCACCCCGGGCTGGTCGAAAACCTGGCCCGCCGCGTTCTGGGCGATCGCGATCAGCGCTGTGTGCCCTTCTCCGGACGCCAGCAGTTGACGAGCCACTTTAAGGCCCAGCACGAACGCCGCGCACCCGCCGTTGTGCAGATCCAGCACCCAGTTGGGACGCATCCCCAAGCGGTGCGCGATGCCGCCGCCCGCCCCGTAGAACGCCATGTCCGGCACCTGGGTGTGGGTGATCAGCACGTCGACGTTAGCGAGGACGTCCTGCCCGTGCCGTTCGATCAATCCGGCGGCGGCCCGCTCGATCATGTCGGTCGCGGTTTCGTCCGGCGCGACGTGATGGCGGAACTTGGGCGCGCGGAACATCAGGTTGGTCGCCAGGTCATCCGAGCCGGCGAACTGCGCGTAATAGTCTGCGCCGATCGGTTCGCCGGGCAGGTAGGTGGAGACGTCGGTCAGGCTGACGGTGGGTTGGTTCATGGCAGTACTCATCTCATCCAAGCCGGCGTGATCGGCAGGCCGTTGCGGTGGCGATATTCGGCGATGGTCTTGAGGTTGTTCAGCTCCAGCCCGTGGCCCGCGCCGAACAAGTCCCAGAAGTCGCCGACCCAACCGGTGCGGTGGGACGGGCCGGCGTCGGGGTGCGGGTTCTTGTCGTAGAACGGATGACGGCAATTGGTCCACAGCACAACAGAACCGGGCTTGTTCAACACCACCTGCGCGTCGAGGACGCGCATCAGGTAGATCATCCACAGGTGCTTGCCCTGGTCCCACGCGCAGTGGTAGTCGACGGTGCGGGCCTCGGCGTTGGCCACTGTCCGGGTGTAGATTTCGGTGTCCGGAAGCAGTTTGTCGTAGGCCAGCCAGAGCCCCGGTTCATTGGTAGGGGTGAAGCCACGCAGGGTATAGGTCCACTCCTCGAGGCTTCGGGTGTCCGACAGATACTCGAAGAGTTCGTCGGGCGGGCAGTCGACGTAGTCGTTGACGGTGCAGTACTGGCCGAAGACCTCTTCGTGCGGGTACGCCGACCGCATCTTCGCCATGAACATCGGGGCGGTATCCTCGAGCGGCGTGGTTTCAATGCGAACCACGCCGTCGATCGGTTCGGCGGTGCCGGTGTGGGCGACGATATCGTCAAGCGCTGGCAGCGACATTAGTGAAGTCCTCCTGTGTGAGCGTGATTTGTTGTGTGGCAACTTTATTGATGATTGGTCCATCGAGAAACGGTGCAAAGGGCGGGATCTCGTCGGCAGCGCATTCGACGCTGACCACCGACGGTCCGTCGACGTCGAGCGAGCCGCGTACCGCCGCGGCCAATCCGTCCGTGTCGCCGACATCGACCGACGTCAGTCCGGGGAACATCGCTGCCAGACCGGCGCCGAGCCGGCTGGAAGCGAATCGGTTGTAGCTGTACTGGTCGTCGTAGTAGAGCTGCTCGCGGGTCACGCACATGGCGTGGGCGTTGTTGTTGAGCAGCACGAACGTCACCGGCAGCCGGTAGTGCAGTGCGGTGTGCACCTCCATGCCGTGCATGAAAAACGCACCGTCCCCGGCGATCACGACCACACGCCGGCCGGGCGCCTGGGCTCTCGCCCGGGCGAACGCCATTCCGATGCCGGCGCCGAAGCTGTAGCCCATGCCGCCCATGCCCAATGCGACCGCGAAGCGGCCCTTCCGTCGCACCGGCAGGTAGTGGATGGCCGCCGCGCCGGTGTTACCGGCGTCGACGACGATGTCGACTTCGTCGGGCAAGGCTTGGTCCAGCTCGGCCATGGCGTCGCGGTAGCGCACACCCGGACCGTCGAAGGGCGGCGGGGTCAGTTCGGTGTGCGCCACCACGTCGGGTACCCGAACCCCGGTGGGCCGCCCGGCACCGGAAAGTTCGCGGGTCAGCATCCGCAGCGACGCACGCAGGTCGTCGGTGTGGATGTGCGTGCAGGCAAGGTACGGCGGCGCCGAACCGATGGATACCGTGCGCACGGCCGCCAGCGCCGCGTCCAGACCGGCGCGCGCGGTCACCGACAGCCGGGTGCCCACCACCAGGCACAGCCCGCTGCCGCTCACCGCGTCGGCGACACCGGGGTGACCCATCACACCCGTCACCCCGAGAGCCGACGACGAACCAAAACCCGGTGTTCCGGCGGCATCTTTGGCGTCTGGCACACACGCCACCCGGGCGCGCAGCACCGCACGCAGCGCCGATAGCTCGGCTCGCGCGTCATCGCGGGCCACCTGCTCGCCGGCGATGATCGTCACCGGTCCGTTGACCTGCCGCAATGCGCGCACGATCGGATGCGGGTCACCGACGGTTCGCGCCCGCTCGGCGTCCTGATAGCATCCGCTGCGGCCATTGATCTGCAGACTGGACTGCTGAATGTCTTTGGGCAGCAACAACACTGCCGGACCACCTGCACGTGCGGCGGCAACGGCCTCCGGCAGCGCCGAGACGATGTCCTCAGGCGTCATGACCCGCCGGCAAAAGACCGACGCTTGGGAGAACAATGCCTCGGCGTTCAGCGAACCGTTGCGGCCGCTGGTGTCCTGAAAGCTGCCGCGACCATCCATGGTGGTCGCCGGCTGGCCCACCAGCGCCAACACCGGTATCCGGCTGGCGAATGATTCACCCA
>Ga0335075_10001724_pt1 | contig 35706 bp, 42 predicted proteins | sample Lox_Sample_24_FD_206723 | JGI IMG/M metagenome (GOLD analysis project Ga0335075, IMG submission 206723) | Soil microbial communities from Loxahatchee National Wildlife Refuge, Florida, United States - Lox_Sample_2.4 | ecosystem: Environmental > Terrestrial > Soil > Wetlands | place: USA...
GGCGGGCGGGGGGCGCCCCCCCGGCGGGCCCCCCCCCCCCGCCCCCTCCGTCTGCGCCGCTCTCGCGACGCATCCACCTCCCCCGCTTCGCAGGGGAGGATTGAAAAAGGCGGAACACGAATCGCGGGAGCGCGTTGATCGGCTATGACAAAGCAACGCGTCGAAGTCATCAATCGCCACGGACACGTCGTGCACAGCTACACGGTCGAACTCAAGCACGGCGAGTGCATCGATGCCGAGTTCGAGGAAGTGGCCCTCGTCTTCGCCGAGAACCACGGCCTCGTGCCGAAGGAAGAGCACATCCACCTGCGTGCGCGCTGCGTGCGGTAGAGCTCTCCCATTACACCGTTCCTCGTCATGGCCGCCCTCGTGGCGGCCATCCATTTTCCAGAGGCCCAAGCCTGTGATGATGGATGGCCGGGACAAGCCCGGCCATGACGAGTTTGGGGGTAAGGCGGAGCCAACTCGGGCGGCGATTGTTTCCACTTCATGCCAGCGCTGGACTCCGAAGCCCTATCCTTCGTCCGCTACGATCCGAAAGAACGGACGCTGTTTGCATCCTTTCGTGGTCGCCGCCACCGGAGTTATGTCTATGACGGCGTGCCGCCAGAGGAGTACGAAGCGCTCATGGCAGCCGCATCCAAAGGCGCTTGGTTCAACGCCCATATCCGCGACCGCTATCCATTCCGCGAGGTCTAGGCGCGGTCGATGCGGCAGGCGAAACAGCCGCGCTTGGCATTGTGGATGTGGATGTAGCGGACGTCGTCATTCGCGAAGAAGCGCGTGATCACCTCCTCCACCGTATCGCCGGACACGACGTCGGCCTCCACGATGCAATCGTCTCCATCATAGCCGCGTAGTGACAGCATCCGGCCGCGCAGGACCGGCGGCACCACGTCCGCCACGTCGAACGCCTGCGCCGCGCGCTCGCGAACGAAGATCGGGCCTGACGCGCGATACGGCGAATGCGCGGGCTGGTGTTCGAACGGCAGCAGAAGCAGTCGCTCGCCGGGCTCCGCGTCTTCGAGCGTCACGCGGCACGGGAACCCCGGCTTCTCGTCCGCGGTCATGCGCTGGATACCGCGCGCGGCGAGGTCTGCGTCGCTCAGCGCGAACAATGGCTCGAAATGGGACGGTGACAGGCCGGTGGCTCGAAATGACATGGGACGCTCTCCGATGCTTGCGCACATCTTGTCCCGCTAGTCCCTGCCGCCTGCGACCCGGTTCTTGCGCCTCCTTTTAACCTCCCCCTTTTGAGGGGAGGTCGAAATATCGAAGCGAAGCGGAGATATTTCGGGTGGTGGGGGGGAGTGTGAATGGTTAGCACCCGCCCCCACCCGAAGCGCGTGCCGCGCTTCGACCTCCCCACAAAGGGGGAGGTGAGAAAAGGCGGCACACTGTTTGCGACACCCTCCTCGACACGTTTCAAACCGGAACACGCCCCATGCTCCGCTTTGCCCTAGTAATGATGACCACAGCAGTGCTCGGCGCCGTCTCCTCCGCGGTTGCTGGGCCTGTGGCCGACCAGGATGCGGTTGCGCGCATCCATGGCGGCATTGTCGATTGTGTCGGCTGCCAGTTGGCCGGTTCCGATCTCTCCAACAGCTGCGTGAAAGCGCACGACCTCCACGGCGCGGATTTCGACGGCGCCAAGGCGGTGCTGATGTGCATGTCCTATGCGAATTTCTCGGGCGCGACCTTCCGCGGCACCGACCTTTCGGGCGCGAACCTCGCCCATGCCAATCTCGACGGCGCCGACATGACCGGCGCCATCACGACGATCACCTCTTTCAAAGGCACGGATCTGACGCACGCGAAGGGCCTGACCCAGGCGCAGCTTGATGCCGCCTGCGGCGACGCGGAGACGAAGGTCGCCCCCGGTCTCGCCGTGCACACCTGTTCATAAGCGTTTCGGTTAGCCTCCGGAAAGACGCTTACCTCAGCCCCGGGCGCGGATGTACCGCCCGGGGTCTTTTTTTAGTTCTGCACGATCTTGGTTTGCCAGCCGTCGTACTCACCACCGCTTTCGGCTGCCAGCTTGGTCAAAAGCGATCTGAAAAGATCGACCGCGTTTTCATTCGGAACATCCGTGTGGGAGAACTGCACCGAAAATCTGTTCGGCATCCGGGCGCCGTCATTCATCCCGCGAATTGCGAAGCCTGCTTTGGCGCAGCTCTCGGCAAACCGAGTACGCGCTTCGTCACTCGGAAAGTAAGCCCAATGCATGATTTCGCGCGGCTTGGTCAACGTATCGCCGTGCTGCCTCAAGACTCCCAGTATTTGTTTATCCTGGTCTGACGGCTTCATGCGCAATCACTCTGCCGCCTGCGGCATCTCCTTCGGCTTCCAGCGCAGGATCGGTTTGCGCGCGGCTGCCGTCTCATCAAGGCGGCGGCGGGGAGCGAGGCGCGGGGCGCCTTCGAAGCGTTCGCGTTTGCCGGCCTTGGCTTCCAGCGCCATCGTGCGCAGCACGTGGATGAAGCGGTCGATGGACTCCTTCGATTCCGATTCCGTCGGCTCGATCAGCATCGCGCCGTGTACGACGAGCGGGAAATACATCGTCATCGGATGATAGCCCTCGTCGATCATCGCCTTGGCGAAATCGAGCGTGGTGACGCCGGTGCCATCGAGGAAGCTGTCGTCGAACAGCGCCTCATGCATGCACGGCCCGTCGCCGAACGGCGCGCTCATCACGTCCTTCAGCGATGCGAGGATATAGTTCGCGGAGAGCACCGCGTCCTCGCTCGCCTGGCGCACACCGTCGCGGCCGTGGCTCAGCATGTAGGTGAGCGCGCGCGTGAACATGCCCATCTGGCCGTGGAAGGCACACATGCGGCCGAACGGCGCCGCATCTTTCGGAACATCCGCGCGGTCTTCGACATAGCGGAAGCCCTTCGCGTCGTGCACTAGCAGCGGAAGCGGCGCATAGGGCGCCAGACGCTCCGACAGCACCACCGGACCCGCACCCGGCCCGCCGCCGCCATGCGGCGTGGAGAAGGTCTTGTGCAAATTGATGTGCATCGCGTCGACGCCGAGATCGCCGGGCCGCACGCGGCCCGCGATGGCGTTGAAGTTCGCGCCGTCGCAGTAGAAATACGCGCCTGCCGCATGCACCGCGTCCGCCATCTCGATGATCTGCGGCTCGAACAGACCGCAGGTGTTCGGGTTGGTGAGCATGATCGCCGCGACATCGGGGCCAAGCTTGGCCTTCAGTGCCGCGACATCGACATGGCCGTCTTTCGTGCCCGGCACTTCGTCCACGACGAAGCCTGCAAACGCGGCTGTGGCTGGGTTGGTGCCATGCGCGGACTCTGGAACCAGAATACGCGGACGCTTCTCGCCGCGTGCTTCGATGGCCGCGCGGATCGCCAGCAACCCACACAATTCGCCATGTGCGCCGGCTTTCGGCGACATCGCGACCGCGGGCATGCCGGTGAGCGTGGTGAGCCATTTCATCAACTCGGAAATCAGCTCGAGTGCGCCCTGCGTTGTGGACTGTGGCGCCAACGGGTGCAAATCGCCGAAGCCCGGCAGCCGCGCCATCTTCTCGTTCAGGCGCGGGTTGTGCTTCATCGTGCAGGAGCCAAGCGGGTACAGCCCGGCATCGATCGCGTAGTTCATGCGCGACAGGCGCACATAATGGCGCACGACTTCCGGCTCAGACAGACCTGGCAGGCCGATGGCCCCCTTGCGGCGCTGGCCGCCGAGGCGCGTCTCCGCCATCTGCACGTCCGGCACATCGACGCTGGTCATGCCCTTGCGGCCGAGCTCGAAGATCAGGCCTTCTTCGTGATCGAGCCCGCGGTCGCCGGAGATGGTCGGCAATTCGTTGGACTCGATGGTGCCGGGGGCGGTGGGACGGCCCTGATTGTTCATGGTCATGACAGCACCTCCGAAAGCCCTTTGGCGAAGGCGTCGATATCGTCGTCCGTGCAGGTCTCAGTGGCGGCCACGATCAGCAGATCGCGCACGCTTTCGTCGTGCGGCAGGAGGCGCGACACCGGCACGCCGGCGATGATGTTCCTTGCCGCCAGCGCATCGACAACACCCGCCGCCGGCTTCGGAAGCTTGATCGTGAATTCGTTGAAGAAGCTGGATGTTACCAGTGACACGCCACTGATCTTTGTGAGCTTGTCCGCGAGATTAGAAGCCGTGGCGTGGTTCACACGCGCCACGCGGATCAGCCCCTCCTCGCCCAGAAGGCTCAGATGGATTGTGAAGGCCAGGCAGCAAAGCCCTGAATTCGTGCAGATATTGCTGGTCGCCTTGTCGCGGCGGATGTGCTGCTCGCGGGTCGAGAGCGTCAGGACATAGCCGCGCTTGCCCGTGGCATCGACGGTCTCGCCGCAGAGACGCCCCGGCATCTGGCGCAGGAACTTCTCCCGCGTTGCGAACAGACCGACATAGGGTCCGCCAAAGTTCAGGCCATTGCCAATGCTCTGCCCCTCAGCAGCGACGATGTCGGCGCCCTGATGGCCCGGCGGCTCGATCAGGCCGAGCGACATGACCTCGGTCACGACCGCAATCAGCAGCGCACCCTTGGCATGTGCCGCCTCGGCGATGGGTTTGAGATCGCGGATCATGCCGAACACGTCGGGTGACTGCACCACGACACAAGCGGTCTCGTTGTCGATCATCGCGGGAATGTCTTCGGCGCTTCCCGGCGTGACCGGTGCGCGCACGACCTTGCCGGACAGACCGGCCACGGTTTCGACCGTCTCGCTGTAATGCGGATGCAGGCCGCCGGAGAGGATCGCCTTCGGGCGGCGCGTCACGCGCTGCGCCATCAGCACCGCTTCGGCCGTCGCGGTCGAGCCGTCATAGAGTGAGGCGTTCGCGACTTCCATGCCGGTGAGCAACGCCACCTGCGTCTGGAACTCGAACATGTATTGCAGCGTGCCCTGTGCGATCTCGGGCTGGTACGGCGTGTAGGAGGTGAGGAATTCGGACCGCTGGATGAGATGGTCCACCGCCGACGGCACATGATGCTTGTACGCGCCCGCGCCGCAGAAGAACGGCACGCTGCCCGCCGCGGTATTCTTAGCCGCAAGCTTCGACATCAGCCGGTCGACTTCCAGCTCGCCCTTCGTATCCGGCAGATCGAAGGTCGAGAGCGGCACGACGGCGGATTTCGGAACGTCGCGGAACAGCGCATCGATACTCGATGCCCCGATTTTCGCGAGCATCGCCGCACGGTCTTCGGCGGTCAGCGGGTGGTAACGCATCAGAGGCCTTTCACGAACTCGTCGTATTGCGCTTTGGTCATCAGCTTGCCGAACTCGGCGGCATCGACGCCCTTGAGCTTGAAGAACCAGCCGTCGCCTTCCGGATCGGCGTTGACCTTCGCGGGGTCGTCGGCGAGCGCGGCGTTGCCTTCGGTCACTTCGCCGCCCACGGGCGCGTAGACTTCACTCGCCGCCTTCACGCTTTCGACGACGGCCGCTTCGCCGCCGGCGTTCACCTTGCGGCCGACATCCGGCACTTCGACGAACACGACGTCGCCGAGTTGCTCGGCGGCGAACTTCGTGATGCCGACGGTGGCGTTGCCGCCATCGAGCTGCACCCATTCATGCTGATCGGTGTATCTGGTCTCGCTCATAACCCCACTCCTCAATTTGCTCTGCGATAACGATGTGGAAAGAACGGCATCGGCGCGATGCGCGCGGGCATCGGCTTGCCGCGGACGATGAGATCGACCTCGGTGCCGTCGGCGGCGAACGCGGTCTCGACATAACCCATGGCGACCGGCCCGTTCACGCTGGGCCCGAAGCCGCCTGAGGTGATTTCGCCGATGACACGGCCCGTCTTGTCCGCGACCGGCGTGTGTTCTCGCGCGGGCGCCTTGCCGACGGGAAGAATGCCGACGCGCTTCTTTGATGGCGTGCCATCCAGGATTTTGTCCGCGCCAACAAAGTCGCGATCCGTGCGGCGCCGCTTCTGGATCGACCACATCAGATTGGCTTCGGCCGGGTTCACCGTCTCGTCGATGTCATGACCATAGAGACAGAGGCCGGCTTCGAGACGCAGCGAGTCCCGCGCGCCAAGACCGATGGGCAGCACTTCGCTTTCCGCCAACAGCGCGCGCGCGACGCGCTCGCCATTCTCACCCTCGATCGAAATCTCGAAACCGTCTTCGCCCGTATAACCGGATCGGCTGACGATCGCCGGACAACCGGCCACATCCGCGCGCACGACCTTCATGAAGGTGAGCTTGTCGATACCGGGCGACAGACGCTCCAGCACCGCGCCTGCCATCGGGCCCTGCAGGGCGAGCAGCGCGCGATCGAACCGCGTGGTGATTGTGACTGCGCCTTTCAGCTTCTCCGCCATATAGGCGTAGTCGCCATCCTTCGTACCGGCGTTCACGACTAGATACATGTCCGCCTCGCCCGCGAGCTTGGTGAACATGAAATCGTCCTTGATCGTGCCCTGATCGTTCAACAGCAGGCCGTAACGCTGCATGCCTTCCTTAAGGCCCACGACATCTGCGGGCGTCACGCGCTCCAGCGCTTTCGCCGGATCGGCGCCGGACAGGAATGCTTGTCCCATATGCGAGACGTCGAACAGCCCTGCCTTCTCGCGCGTGTGCAGGTGTTCTTTCAGGACGCCGGTCGGATATTGCACCGGCATCTCGTAACCGGAGAACGGAACCATCTTTGCGCCAAGCTCGATATGCAGCGCATAGAGTGGCGTTCTGAGAAGCGTCTCGGATGTGTCGGTCATCAGCGGTCCAGACAAGAGTTGCGGTGGCGCGAACCGCAAACCGCGGAACTCGCGCCCCTCTGTCATTGGACCTGAGAGATTTCCCCGCTTTCGCGGATTACCCCTTCGGTGGACGCCGCGTGCGCGGCGTCGCTTTCCAGAAGTTCATCACCTTCGCGGTCCTTTTGCCTGAGAGTTTCCGGGGCGGTTGCTCCTTCGGCCTAAGCCCTCCGGGCTTCGGCCGACAAGTCGGCCTTGCACTGGGCATACGTCTCCCGCGAGGGATCGATTGTATGGCCGGACTAAGGCGCCTCACGGCGGAAAAGCCCGTTGCGCGGCATCATAGGGAGAGAGGTTGGGGAGTCAACGAAATGCGGTGAAACACTCACATCCGCGCGGGAATCTCGATTCCGAGCAGGTCCAGAACCTTCGCCAGCGCGGCCAGGGTCACTTCGCACAGGCCGATTCGGGCGGCGCGGAGATCGGCGTCGGTTTCGGACAGGATGTGGTGCTCGGAATAGAAGCGGCTGAATTTCTGAGCGAGTTCGAAGGCGTATTCGCACAGGATATTCGGCGCGCGATTGTCCTCGGCGGCCTGCATCTTTACCGGCAGGGCCAGAAGCTGAAGCGCGAGATTGCGCTCTTCCGGCGAACGCACCACCGGCGCGGACGATGTATGCCCCTCATCCTTCGCTTTGCGCAGGATGGATTGGATACGCACCGCGGCATATTGCAGATACGGACCGGTCTTGCCCTCGAACCGCACGAAGCGGTCGAGATCGAAGATGTAATCGGTGAGCCGATAGTTCGAGAGGTCGGCGAATTTCAGCGCGGCGACGCCGACCTTCTTCGCAACGTCCGCGCGCTCGTCCGCGCCGTAGTCGTTGGCAAGCCCCTGCTCCACCAGCCGCTTGTCCGCCTCGGCGGTCATCGTCGCGATCAGATCGTAGAGTTTCATCACACCGCCAGCGCGCGTCTTGAACGGCTTGCCGTCTGTGCCGTTCATCGTGCCGAAGCCGGAATGCTCCAGCACCGCGTGGCCGTTGATGTGGGCTTTGCGTGCGGCGCGGAACACCTGCTCGAAATGCAGATGCTGGCGCTGGTCGACAACGTAGAGGACGAGATCGGGATTCTGTTCCTTCACGCGATCCACGATGGTCGCAAGATCGGTGGTGCCGTAGAGCACGGCGCCGTCCGACTTCACCAGGATCAGCGGCGGCATTTCTTTTTTGTCGCCCTCTTCGGCGACCGGAATGACGAGCGCGCCTTCGCTCACTTCCGTGACATGGCGTGCCTTCAGGTCCTCGATCATCGGCGCGATCAACGGTTCGACACTTGCCTCGCCCTTCCAGAGATCGAAGTGGATGCCGAGGCTTCCCCATTCGCGCTCCAGGCCGAACCGCGACACCGCGAAGAAATGCTCCCACAGCGCGCGATAGCCGGGCCGCCCTGCCTGCAGATCGGCCGTCGCCTTGCGCGCCTCTTCGAGCCGCGCCGGATCGGCTTTGCAGGCGGCCGATGCCGCTGGATAGATCTCTTCGAGGTCCTCCATCGTCACCGGCGATTGCTCCGGGTACGGACCTTTGAAATTTTCATCGAAATAGACCGGCGCGATGCCGCGGTGCCCGATCTCGGAAATGAGCTGGCCCATCTGCAGGCCCCAATCGCCCAGATGCACGTCGCTTACGACATGCCAGCCATTGGCGCGGAACAGGCGCTGCAGCGAGTCGCCGATGACCGACGAACGCAGATGGCCGACATGCATCGGCTTGGCGACATTGGCGCCGCCGAAATCGATGACCGCCGTCTTGCCCTTGCCGCTTTCCGGCGCACCGAGACGCGTATCGTTCGCCATCACGCCAGCGCGCTCTGCCAACGCTGCGTCGGTGACATCGAGGTTGATGAACCCGGGTCCCGCGATCTCCACCTTCGCGAAGATCGGGTTGGCCTTCAGATGCGCAGCAATCTTCTCCGCAATCGCGCGCGGATTCATCTTCGCGGCGCGCGCCGCCTGCATCGCGCCGTTGCACTGGAACTGCGCCATGTCCGGACGATCGGATTCCTGGACGTGACCGAACGACTCCGAAAGCCCTTCAGCCGCGAACGCGGCTTTCGCGATCGCGCTCAGCTCGGCGGCAAGGCTCGTCATGGCGCGTAGTTGTGATTCTTCGTGTTGTATTCGAGCTGAGCACGAGTCAGCTGCAATCCAACGATGATCTGATATTCGCCGATCTTTGCGCCGCGCTCCGGCTTGATCTCGATTGAGTCCACCGACTGCTCGAAGCTGGTGCTCGCCGCGCCCGGGGCGAAAGTCACGTTCGCCAGATAAAGCTTCTTCGTCATGATGCGGTCGCCGCCATGCGTGACCGACACGAAATACGGCACGCGATAGGTCGCTTCGGCCGATGTCGGCGCGCGCTGCGCGGAGAACTGGAGATGAACGCGGGAGACGGTCGATTTGTCGTCCTTGTCGAAGTCGCAACCCGACTTCACGTTGTTCATCCATACCGTGTAGAGCACGCCGGACGGATCAGCGGGCGCGTTCTCGCGGAAGACGGTCAGGGCCGATGTCGGCGCCAGAACTGCGGCGGTTGGACACAGGCCTTTTTCCGCTGCGGAATGACAGCCGCTGAGAACCAGCGCGGACAAGATCGCGAACGTGGCTATACGCATGATGTGAACCTTAATCCGTCTGGAAGAATGAGCCGCGGCGGCACGGACAATCCCTTATGCACTTCGCCATTCTTTCGCCTTCCGCTTGACTTTTCATGGCCGAAGACGACTTGTCGAACCGCCGTTCGATGTCGCCGGACTTTAGCCAAGCGGGCTCTAGATGGGAAGCTCCGTACAGGAAAACCCAGCGGTTTCAAAGCCGCAGCTCCGGCTGTTGCTGGCGAACCCGCGCGGCTTCTGCGCCGGCGTCGAACGGGCGATCCGCATCGTCGAGCTATCGCTCCAGAAATACGGCGCACCGGTCTATGTGCGCCATGAAATCGTGCACAACGGATTCGTGGTGGAGCGCCTCAAGCGGCTTGGCGCAGTGTTCATCGACGAGCTGGATAAGGCGCCAGATGGAGCCTGTGTAATCTTTTCCGCGCACGGCGTACCCAAATCGGTCCCTGCGGAAGCAAATCGGCGCCGGCTCTTTTATCTGAACGCAACCTGCCCCCTCGTCTCCAAAGTTCATGTCGAAGCGGAACGCCACGCCGCGGCCGGACGGCACATCGTGCTCATCGGCCACGCGGGCCATCCCGAAGTCGAAGGCACACTCGGACAGCTGCCGGATGGCGCGATCAGCCTCGTGCAGAGCGTCGAGGAGGCCGCGCGTTTTCAACCGCCCTCCGCCGCACCACTGGCGTTCGTCACCCAGACGACATTGTCGGTCGACGACACGATCGAGATCGTGGCCGTCCTGAGAGAGCGCTTTCCGTCGATCGCGGGGCCGCATCGGGAGGACATCTGTTACGCCACCACGAACCGGCAGGATGCGATCAAGGAGATCGCCCCGCGCGCCGATCTGGTTCTGGTCATCGGCGCTCCGAATTCTTCCAACTCCGTGCGCCTGGTCGAGGTGGCAAAGCGGGCCGGCGCGCCACTGGCCGCCCTCATCCAGCGCGCCGCCGACATCGCGTGGCCGCTTCTCGACGGCGTGAAAAGATTGGGCCTGTCGGCCGGCGCCTCGGCACCCGAAGCCCTCGTCAACGAAGTCCTGGACGCATTGCGCGAACGCTTCGAACTCACGATCGAGGAGATCGACGGCCGGCGCGAAGACGTGGTGTTCAACCTGCCACGCGCCCTGGCGTCCTGAGAACACCGATGGCCGTGTATTCCGACGTTTCGTTCGAAGATCTCCGCCGCTTCCTCGGCGATTACGACGTCGGCACGCCGCTGAGCTTCAAGGGCATCGCCGAAGGCGTCGAGAATTCCAACTTCTTCCTGCAGACGGATCGGGGCGCGTTCATCCTCACGCTGTATGAGAAGCGTGTCCGCGAGGCGGACCTTCCGTATTTTCTCGGCCTGATGGAGCACCTAGCCGCGCGGGGCATCGCCTGCCCGCAACCGGTTCGCCGCACGGACGGCGCGCAATCGGGCTCACTGAACGGACGCCCCGCGGCGCTACTCACATATTTGAATGGCCTCTCCCTGCGTTCGCCCGGCGCGGACCACTGTGCGGCCGCCGGCGCCGCACTGGCGGCTTTGCACGAGGCGGGATTCGAGTTCGATCTCTACCGGCCCAACGCGCTGGATCTCGATGGATGGCGCGAGCTGGCCGCGACAAGCGTCGACCGCGCGGACACTGTTCAATCAGGCTTGCGCACATTGATCGAAGCCACACTGAACGATCTGTCTGAGCAATGGCCGCATCCCCTGCCGTCGGGGATCATTCACGCAGACCTGTTTCCCGACAACGTATTGTTCGTGCACGGCGCAGTGTCCGGGCTGATCGATTTCTATTTCGCCTGTAACGATGCTTTCGCTTACGACCTCGCTGTCCTTCTGAATGCATGGTGCTTCGACGAAGCCAATGCGTTCGACAAGGAGAAAGGAAAGAAGCTGCTCGCGGCCTATCGGAAGCATCGCGAGTTGTCGGACGCGGAAATCGCGGCACTTCCGATATTGGCGCGGGGTGCGGCGCTGCGCTTTCTGCTGACGCGGCTGTACGACCTTCTGAACCACGATCCGATGGCCCTTGTGCGGCCCAAGGATCCACGCGATTTCGCCGACCGTCTGCGCTTTCATCGTCAGGTGAAAAGTGCAACGGAATACGGGCTATGACGACTCGCATCGATCTTTTCACCGACGGCGCATGCTCCGGAAATCCCGGCCCGGGCGGCTGGGCTGCGCTGTTGCGCGCCGGACGTCATGAGAAAGAGCTGTCGGGCGGCGAGGAGATGACGACCAACAACCGCATGGAGATGATGGCGGCGATCCGCGGGCTCGAAATCCTGCGCAAGCCATCCGAGATCACCGTCCACACGGATTCGCGCTACCTGCTCGACGGCGCGACAAAATGGTTGAAGCGATGGAAGGCCAACGGCTGGAAGACCGCCGACAAGAAGCCGGTCAAGAATGACGATCTATGGCGCGAGCTCGACGCACTGCTGGAGCGCCATTTCGTCACCTGGAACTGGGTGCGCGGGCATTCCGGCCATGTCGAGAACGAGCGCGTCGATGCGCTCGCGCGCTCCAAAATCGCGCAATTCACCGACTAGGTGTGCTGTCGCGTCCCGCTGTGAAACCCGGAATGTCATCGGCAAACGCCAACCAATCGTGGCGGCTGCGTTCGAAGACCGAGCGCATGGGTTTCGGAAAATGCGGGTCGGTGAAAGCACCAACGGCTATGCCATAACGGCCAGGATGGTTCGCCGCCGTCCAATAGACCGTCGAGCCACAACGCGGACAGAAGTGAAAACTGAGCTTGCGGCCTTCGACCTCGCGCTCATAGACGGTCGTGGCGCCAGAGAGGCGTACGTGCGCCGCCTCATAGTAAGCACCAACGCCGAACGGGGAACCCGTCCGGCGCTGGCATTCGATACAATTGCACAGCGACACAACGGCCGGTTCGCCATCGGCTTCCGCCGTCAGTGAACCACAGCAGCATTGGGCCCTGCGCGTCGTCACATCAGAGCTGCTTCAGGATCGCTTCGGCGCTCGACACCGAGAACGCACCCGGCTCTTCCACGCTCAGCGCCGTCACAACACCGTTGTCGACGATCATCGCGTAGCGCTGACTGCGCTGGCCCATGCCGAAGCGCGATCCGTCCATCTCAAGACCAATCGCCTTCGTGAACTCGCCATTGCCGTCGGCGAGCATCATCACCTTGTCGCCGGCGCCCTGCTGGTCGCCCCACGCGCCCATGACGAACGCGTCGTTGACGGAGATGCACGCGATGGCATCGACGCCCTTGGCACGGATCGCGTCGGCGTTCTGGATGAAGCCCGGAAGATGCTTCGCCGAACACGTCGGCGTGAAGGCGCCCGGAAGCGCGAACACGACGACCTTCTTGCCGGCGAACAGATCGTCTGTCTTCACCGGCTTCGGGCCGCCGTCCTGCTTCTGCATAAGCGTCACCGAAGGAACCTTGTCACCCACCTTGATCGTCATGTTTTCTCCATATTGTTGAACCGGCCGCGGTTGTAGCGCAGCCATCTTTGCCCCGCAAAGGAATTGCGAGCGCGCGGCCCGTCGCGTGCTAAGCTTGCGCCATGGCCTCGGTCACACCTGCAAAAGATCATGACGGCTTCCTTCTCGGAAAGCTTCTGATCGCGCTGCCGGGCATGCCGGACAAGCGCTTCGAAAAAAGCGTCATCTTCATGTGCGCGCATTCCGATCAGGGCGCGATGGGCGTGATCGTCAACAAACCGTTGGAAGGGCTGACCTTCCGCGAACTCGTCGAAAAGCTCGATGTTCGCGTAACGGCGAATACACCGGACCCTCCCGTGATGTTCGGTGGACCTGTCGGCACCGGACAGGGTTTTGTGCTGCACACGTCGGAGTACGCCGTAAAAGATGCGACGATGCCGGTGACCTCCGAGATTTCCCTCACGGCGACCGTCGATATTCTGCGTGCCATCGCCGAGGGCCACGGGCCCGACAAGGCGCTGTTCGCCCTCGGGTATGCCGGATGGGGACCAGGTCAGATCGAGGGCGAATTGAAAACCAGCGGCTGGATCAGTGCGGATCCCGACAAGGCGATCCTGTTCGATCTCGGCCATGACGCAAAATGGCAGGCAGCGCTCGCGAAACTGGGTGTCGGGCTCTCAGGCCTTTCCGCCGAGGCCGGCCGCGCCTAGAGGCACGGCCTTGATCGCGGAGCCGGGATTGTAGTGGCGCGCGATGTAGTTCAGCGCCTCGGCAAGCGGCAATGGCGGCGCATAGTAGAAGCCTTGCGCAAACTCACAGCCGATCTCCTTCAGCAAGGCGACGTCTTCCGCCGTCTCGACGCCTTCCAGAACGACATCGCGCTTCAGGTCATGCGCCAGCGTCACGATCGAACTCAGCACGACGCCGCTGTCGGATTCGCTGTGCGTGCCGCCGTGCCGCGCCAGGAAGCTCTTGTCGATCTTCACGGTGTCGAACGGAATATCCTTCAACTGGCTGAGGCTCGATTGGCCGGTGCCGAAATCATCAATCGCGAGCCCTGCACCCAGCGCGCGGATGCGGCGCAACACCGCCTGCGCATTCGCGGCCGCTGCACTTTCCGTCACTTCAAGTTTCAATGTGCCGGGAATGATCCCGCAATCGGCCAGAAGCTGGCGCAGGAACGGCTCGAATGCCGGATCGCGCAGCTGGCGGCGCGAGAGATTGACGCTTGCGAACAGCGGCGGGCTCAACGGAAAGAAGCGCTGCCATTGCGAGAGATCATGGGCGGCCTGTTCCAGGGCGAAACGGCCAAGCGTCGCGATCAGACCCGTTTCCTCGCAATGCGCGATGAAATCATCGGGCGCGATCAGCCCACGCTCCGGATGGCGCCAGCGTATGAGTGCTTCGAAGCCGGCGATCGAGCCCTCCGCGACTCGCACGATCGGCTGATAGAACATCTCGAGCTGTTGTTCGTCGATGGCATGGCGAAGCTCAGCCTCCAATGCCACGGAGTCTGCGGGGGCGCGGTCGCTCATGGCGCGCGCATAGACCCGCGCACAACCGCCGCCATCCTGCTTCGCCTGCATCAGTGCGCGCTCGGCGTTCTTGACCAGATCCTGTGCATCGCGCGCGTCGTGCCCCACGCTGACGCCGATGCTGGCAGGCGCGAATATAGAACGGCCGTCCTGGGAATAACCGCCGGCACAGGTCTCAGCCAGCTCTGCGCCGATGGTTGCTGCTGCGGCGTTCGTGTGACGGAAGAGCAGCGCGAACGCATCACCGCCGGCGCGAAACACATCGGCTTCGCCGCCGAAGCGTTTCTTCAGCCGGTTCGCGATCTGAACCAGCAACGCATCGCCACCGGCGTCGCCGAGGCTTGCATGAATGGCCTTGAAGCGGTCGATGTCGAGGAATGCGACACTCGCATCCAGAAAACCGTCGCCAAGCTTTTCGAACGCGATCATCAGCGCGGCGCGGTTGCCAAGGCCGGTCAAAGGATCGGTCAGGGAATGATCGGCGACCGCGACTTCGGTTTCCTTGCGTAGCGTGATGTCGGCGATCAGGCCGAGGCACCTGTTGGCGCGTCCATCGGGTCCCATCATTGTCGCGCGGAGTTCGAACCAGAGGTACTGCCCGCTTTCGCCGCGCACGCGGAATTCGATGCGGAACGCAAGGCCGGCGTGGGCACGATAGTCGTTTACGGCCTGCTCGTAGACGGAACGATCGTCCGGATGAACGCGCGCGATCCACGCGCGATGCGACATCGTTCCCTGCGCCTCGCTCAAGCCGATAAGGGACGCCGCCTCGCGCGAGAGCAGCACTTCATCGGAGTCGAGTTCGAGGTCGAAGATGCCCTGATGCGCGGCGCCGATCGCTTTCAGGTGCCTGTCGTCGGACAGCGCGCGCCGCGGCGCGGGCAGGACAGAAATGCCCTCACCCGCCACGACGGCAAGCGCAAGCAGCACCGCGCCCGCCGCTGCGAAACCGCCCGCGATATCCGGCGCGACGGCGGTGTCGCCCAAAAATCCCAAAGACGAGAGCATTGCCGCGACAGCGACCAGTGCGAACACTGCCGCGCTCGGCGCCAATACGCGTGCGGGCTGCGATCCAAAGCGGCCGCGATGAACGAGATAGGCGGTGATCGCCGCCGAGCCGAGAATGACCGCGGCATAGGCGAGATCGGTCGCAGCGGGAACACCGAGATAAGCAAGAATAGCCAACCCGACGAGCCCGATGATCGCCCAATCGAGCCAACGCTCCGCACGGGGCCACCGATCTTCGATCGGGACAATCGTGTCCGTGAGCCGGATGCCGGCAACAAGCGCCAGGCATGAGAAGAAGGCAGTGAGACCGTATGGCCCGCCGACATGCGTCACGAGACTGCGGTCGAACAGCCCTGTCCCCGCCAGACGCGTCAACAAGACAAGAACAAGCGTCACTGCCGCCCAAAGCGGTGGCCTGTGGCCGGACATCACGGCGAGACCGCCCGAAATGGCAGCGGCCGCGAAGATCAATCCTGCGACAGCGGCGATGAAGATTCCAAGCTGGCGGTTGTGCGCGGCAAGCGCGGGCTCCGTCCATGCGAGCAAGGATGGCGGCGTTTCTCCGTTGGTAACCTCGACGGCAACAGGCGCGGTCGTCGCCGGCGGGATCGTGATGCGGAACGCGTGACCACCATAGGCTTTCGCCGTCTCTACCAAAACGCTCGGCTCGGAGCTCGCAAGGCTCATTATCGCGGGACGAGTCGAACGGGGTATCAACCGCAACGCATCGTTTGCTTCCTGACCGGTTTGCAACACGCGAATGACGGGACGGTTCGTGCTGTTCACGGCGGTGAACGTGTACCACGCCGCAGAGTCCGGCGTCGTTTTTGCGCGTGTCGGCATCCGATAGGGGCCGAGCACGTCGCGCAACTCGATCACGGAATCGGACTGGCTCAGATTGACGCTGTGCGCATCCTTCGCGGGCGGCGCTGCGAGCGCAGCCATCCCTGCAAGGAACGCGGCGACAAGCGCCACGGCGAAGGCCAATCGTTTCATCACGCCGGTCTTGGTCCAGATCGTCAAATTCGAAAGCGGCGCTAACCTACAGGCGCATCATCCGCGAGCAAAGCAAATAGGACGTGGTCGCGCCACTCTCCGTTAATTTGGAGATAGCCGCGCGCCAGTCCTTCCTGGCGGAATCCCACCTTGCCGAGCAGGTTCTGCGACGGTTCGTTACTCGGCAGACAGGCGGCTTCGATGCGATGCAACCCGAGCGTCGAGAAAACGAACGGCACCAGCGCGCGAACGGCGTCGAACATGTATCCCTGACGTGCAAAACGCTCGCCGATCCAGTAGCCGAGCGCGCAGCATTGCGTGACGCCGCGCCGGACGTTGGAGAGCGTGCACCCCCCCATCAATGCGTCATCGCTCTTGCGAAATACGAAAAACGCATAGGCTGAATCTAGTCGCGTTTCTTTCTGGTAACGCTTGATGCGGCGGCGATACGCGCCCTTGCTCAACTCGTCCGTTGCCCAGGCCGGCTCCCACGGTGCGAGAAACTCCCGGCTCTCACCGCGAATTCCTGCCCAGCCCGCGTAGTCGCCGGCGCGGGGATAGCGCAGATAAATATCCTTGCCGTGGATGACCGGTTGCTGGCCGCCCGGAAACGTCAAGCCGCGCATGAACGCCATGGGACCGGAATTCATTCCGCAGCGCGCAGCGTTTCCGATCCGCCAAAGCGTCCGGCGAACGTTTCGTAATTCTCGAGTTTGCCAACGGGTCCAAGGGCCGCGACGGCAAGGCGAACCGAATTCATCAGGCGTGTTCCGAATCTGCGCACGGCAGTCGTATCGACTTCATCGAGCTTCGCTGTCAATTCCTCGACGCTCAGGATGCGGCCATAGGAGAACATCTGGCCGGCGATCTGTTCCGCACGCGTCATCGGACGTTCGAGGCCCATAAGCAGACTGGACTTCAGCTGCGCCTTGGCGCGCGCGATCTCGGCTTCGGTTGCGCCTTCGGCAAGCGCCGCCATTTCGCCAGCGATAACCGGCGCAATCTCACCGGCCTCGTCGCCGCCCGTACCGGTGTAAACACCGACCACGCCGCTGTCGTTCGCGGCTTGTGCAAAGGCGTAGATGGAATAGCAGAGACCGCGCTTCTCGCGGATCTCCTGAAACAGGCGCGAGGACATGCCGCCGCCGAGCGCCGTCGCATAAACCTGGGCCGCATAGATATCCGGATCGGTCTGCGCCAGACCGGGAAACGCAAATGTCAGGTGCGCCTGCTCGAGATCGTCGATCTTGCGCAGTTCGCCGCCGCCCCATCGCGCCATCGCTGGCCTGACGGGTTCGCCACGCTTCAGGCTCGCGAATTTTTCTTCAGCCAGCTTGACGATCTGCGCGTGCGTCACGGCGCCCGACGCGACAAGCGTCATGCCGCCCGCCAGATAATTCGCCTGCATGTAGGTGCGCAGATCTTCGCGCGTGAACGCGGCAACCGTTTCGTCTTCGCCGAGGATGGGCCAGCCGAGCGGCTGATTGGGATAGATCGTTGCCTGAAGATAATCGAAGATAATGTCGTCCGGCGTATCGCGCGCCTGCCCGATTTCCTGCAACACGACCTGGCGCTCGCGCTCCAGTTCGTTCTGCTCGAAGGTCGGATTGATGAGAATGTCGGCGAGGACGTCGAGCGCGAGGGGTACATCGGCCCTGAGCACTCGTGCATGGAACGCCGTCTGCTCGCGGCTGGTATAGGCATTGAGGAACCCGCCGACCGATTCCATTTCTTCCGCGATATCGCGCGCGGAGCGGCGCTCAGTACCTTTGAACGCCATATGCTCGAGCATGTGTGAGACACCCATCACGGGCTTTGTCTCGTTGCGTCCGCCGCAATTCACCCACACGCCGAGCGCCGCGCTTTCGAGCTGCGGCATCGGATCGGAAATGACTGTCAAGCCATTGGAAAGTTTGGATATTTCTATATTCATGAGGCGGCCACTCTAGCGGCGATATGGGCCCGAACCAAGCCCAATTCCGGCGCCAGAACGGTCATTTTTTCGGGCATTTCGAAGAGGTCACTAAGCCTCGGGGGAAGCGAAGGAATCTGTCCTGTCGCCCGCTGGACCGCATCCGGGAACTTGGCCGGGTGGGCGGTCGAGAGAACCACGACCGGACCTTTGGCCGAGCCCCGAACCTGCCCCGCGGCCGCCAGCGCTACCGCCGTATGCGGATCGATCAGGTGTCCGGTTTCGGCATGGACGCATTGGATGATGGCCAGCGTTTCATCGTCACTGGTCCGGAACGCGGCATAGCGCTCGGCCAGCGCCGTACGGACGGCAGGCGGCAGCACGATCTGACGGTCACGCGCGAACGCCGCCATTGTCGCGCGCACCCAGGCAGCATCGCGGCCACTGGCTTCGAACAGCGCACGCTCGAAATTGCTCGCCACCTGGATATCCATGGACGGGCTCATGGTCTGCTGTGCCTGCCCGGCCGCATAGACGCCTTCGTTGAGCGCGCGCGCCATGATGTCGTTCGCATTTGTGGCGACGACGAGCTTGTTGACCCCAAGCCCCGTTCGCATCGCGGCATCGCCCGCGAAGACGTCTCCAAAATTGCCGGTCGGCACGACGAAGGTCGCGGGCATTTGGAGTTGCGCCGTTGCGGTGAAGTAATAGACGCACTGCGCCGCGATGCGCACGAAGTTTATCGAGTTCACGGCGGTGAGATGAACGTCCTTCGCAAACGCCGTATCGGCAAACAACTCCTTGACGATGGTCTGCGCATCATCGAACGAGCCTTCCAGCGCGATGTTATGGACGTTCGAAAATTTGGCCGTCGTCATCTGACGACGCTGCACCTCGCTCACCCGATTGTGCGGATGCATCACGAAGACATCGATATTGGGCAAGCCACCCAGGGCGGCGATGGCGGCCGAACCGGTGTCACCGGATGTCGCCGCGACGACGGTTGCCCGGCCGCCACGCCTCTTGAGCGCGCGCGCGAACAGACGCCCCAGCACCTGCATCGCGATATCCTTGAACGCGAGCGTGGGCCCGTGGAACAGCTCTAGCAGATACATGCCGTTGCCGATGTCGCTCAACGGCGCAATGCGCGGATCGTCGAACCCCGAATACGCCGCATCGACATCCGCCTTCAATTCGTCGTCGCTGAAACTGTTTCCGGCGAAGCGCCTGAGGATCGCGAAAGCCGCATCGGCATAACTCTTCCCGGCAACCTCGGCAGGATCGATATGCGGCCACGACTCCGGCGCATACAATCCACCGTCGGGCGCGAGGCCCGCGAGCAGCACATCCTCGAAGCTGCAGGCCGGCGCCTGACCGCGCGTGCTGATGAAGCGCATCTCGCTCATTTGCGGAAGCCCAGGCGGCCGCGCGAGATATGATAGGCGATGTAGACACCAAACAGAACAACGGCGAGCCCGAACCAGGTGATCGCATATTGCAGATGCTCGTTGCGGAACGTGACGACCGTCTGACCGCCCTTCGGCCATCCGCCGGGATTGGGCGTAGCATCGGCTTCGATCACCACCGGCGCGGCAAGCTTGACAATGTCGTCCGCCTTGGCGATGCCGTTCAGATCGTGCGCAAACCAGATGCGATGCGCAAAATCCGGAGCGGGTGTGAACGCGCCCGGAGGATCGGGCACCCTCCAGACGCCAACAACGTGCGCGTTGCCGTCGATTTGCCCGGCATTGCGCATCGCCGGGTCAATCTTCTCCTTCGGCACGACGCCGCGATCGACAAGGAACACACGACCGTCGCCCAGCGTAAAGGGAACGATGACGTGGTAGACCGGCGCGCCGCCCTCGGTGCCGAAGACATAGGCTTCTTTGGCGTTGTCGAAGCGGCCATCGAGCGCGACGCGGTGATATTGCGCGACTGGCCCCATCGCCAGCGCCTCGTCTGGCGAAATCGGCGCGGCGTGCATATTCGCGTTCACCTGCGCGATCAGGCCAAGCTTCCACTGCAACCGGTCGAGCTGCCACACGCCGAGCGAGATCAGGCTCGCGAACAGAACCGCGCTCGCGAAGGTCAGTTTCCAGAATGGGCGAAACATCAGCATCGCCGGAGACTAGCCCAGCCTGCCCTCGCCTGCCTTGTGTTTGTATTGCAGGACGAGCAGCAGCGACTTCATGAAGCGCAGCATCGCGAAAGACAGGACCAGGATCAGCGGGATCCAGAGCACCGCGTGGACCCAGTAAGGTGGCGAGTATTTGACCTCGACCACAAGCGCCGAACCCGCGACGATGGCGCCGACGATCAGGATAACGAACACCGCCGGTCCGTCGCCTGCGTCGAACATGGCGTAGTCCAGTCCGCAGGCCGAACACTGCTTTGCGATATGGAGATAGCCATCGAACAGCCTGCCCTGGCCGCAGCGTGGGCAGCGCCCTCGCAATGCGGCCAAAGCGGTCTGCGGTTCTGTGGTCAACCGGTTATGGCCGATGCGCCCCAGACGTAAATCCAGGCGAACAGGAACAGCCACACCACGTCGACGAAGTGCCAGTACCAGGCGGCAGCCTCGAAGCCGAAGTGGCGCTCCGGTGTGAACTGGTGGTTCATCGCGCGGAACAGGCAGACGATCAGGAAGATCGTACCGACGATGACGTGGAAGCCGTGGAAGCCGGTCGCCATGAAGAAGGTCGAACCATAGATCGCCCCCAGATCGCCCACGCCGGTCGAGAGCGTCGCGTGCGCCGCATCTGTGAAGGGCACAAGCGCCGCGCCATTGAAGCCGAAAGTGAACGGCGCATGGCTGTACTCATAGGCCTGGATGCAGGTGAACGACATGCCGAGCAGGACCGTGATGATAAGGCCTTGCACGGTGCCCTTGTTGTCGCCGTGCTGCAGCGCGTGATGGGCCCAGGTCACCGTCGTCGCCGAGGTGAGCAGGATCAGCGTGTTGAGCAGCGGGAAGTGCCACGGGTCGAGCGTGACGATGCCCGACGGCGGCCACTGGCCAATCGAAACGTCGTGCGGGAAGAACGCGGAATTGAAATAGGCCCAGAACCACGCCACGAAGAACATCACTTCCGAAGCGATGAACAGCACCATGCCGAAGCGCAGGTGCAGTTTCACAACCGGGGTGTGGTTGCCCTTGACGACGGATTCCTGGATGACGTCGCGCCACCAGCCGACGAACATGAACAGCAGCAGCGCGAAGCCGACGCCAAAGACATACGGCGTTCCGTTCAACGGCGCGAACGCGGCGTAATCCTTGTTCATCCAAAGGACCGCGCCGGCGAGCATCGTGAACGCCGCGATGGAACCGACGATCGGCCACGGGCTCGGATCGACGAGGTGGTAGTCGTGGTGGACTTCGCTGTGCGCCATCGTACTCAAGCCCCTTTGTCTTCGGGGTGCAGCAGGGTCATCCGCCCCACTTCACCACCGACATCAGAAACACCAAAACAACGAGCCCGACGAGCGCCAGCGCGAGCGCGACGTTGCGCATGCGGCGGTTGCGGTCGAAGCCCTGATTGTCATCCATCGCCTCACGTCCAAAGGCCGAGCGGCGCGATATGCGCAATCCGCTCACCGATCAGGGCGGCGAACAGCGCAAACAAATAAATCAGCGAAATCCCGAACAGACGCTTGGCGGCGGGCTCGCGAACCGCGTCGGTCTCGCGCAGCACGGCTACGCTCTGCCACAGGAACCAGCCGCCGAGACCGGCGGCGCAGGCGGCATACACCGGACCGGCGAACCCAAGCACGACGGGCGCAAGACCGGCCGGCACCAGAACCAGCGTGTAGACGAAGATATTCCAGCGCGTCGTGCGCTTGCCGCTGACGACCGGCAGCATCGGCACACCCGCGCGCGCGTAGTCGTCGGAGCGAAACAGCGCCAGCGCCCAGAAATGCGGCGGCGTCCAGAGGAAGATGATCGCGACCAGCACCAGCGGCGCGAGCGAGAGCGATCCCGTCACCGCAGCCCAGCCGATCGCTGGCGGCAGCGCACCGGACAAACCACCGATCACGATGTTCTGCGGCGTGCGGCGCTTCAGCCAGAGCGTATAGACCCCGACATAGAAGAAGATCGTGAAGGCGAGCAGCGCAGCGGCCGCAAAGTTCACGAACAATCCCATCAACGCGACCGACGCGATGGAGAGCGTATAGCCGAAGCCGAGAACGTCACTCCGCGCGATCTTGCCCATTGGGATCGGGCGCGTCGCCGTGCGGGACATCACTGCGTCGATGTCACTGTCATAGGCCATGTTGAGCGCACCCGAGGCGCCTGCTCCCACCGCGATGCAGAGCAACGCGGTGAATGCGACCAGCGGATGCACGGCGCCCGGTGCGACCACGATCCCCGCCAGCCCTGTGAACACGACCAGCGACATCACGCGCGGCTTCAGCAGCGCGAAGAAGTCGCCGACCGTGGCGGAGGTTTGAGCGGGAAAGGTGTCGACAGACGCCATGGATATCCTCAGACGACCTTCGGCAGATCGTTAAAGGTGTGGAACGGCGGCGGCGAGGAAACGGTCCACTCCAGCGTCGTGGCACCGACACCCCACGGGTTGTCGCCCGCGCGGCGCTTGCGTGCGAACGCATCGACCAGCATCACGAGGAACACGATCACGCCCGCGCCGGCGATAAACGCACCGATGGACGAGACCCAATTCCAGCCCGCGAATGCGTCCGGATAGTCCGCATAACGGCGCGGCATGCCCTGAAGGCCCAGGAAGTGCATCGGGAAGAACGCCAGGTTCACGCCCACGAACGTGATCCAGAAGTGCAGCTTGCCGAGCCACTCGCTGTACATGTAGCCGGTCATCTTCGGGAACCAGAAATAGAAGCCCGCGAAGATCGTGAACACGGCGCCGAGCGACAGCACATAGTGGAAGTGCGCCACGACGTAATAGGTGTCCTGCAGCGAGACGTCGACGCCGGCGTTCGACAGCACGACGCCGGTCACGCCGCCGACGGTGAACAGAAAGATGAACCCGATCGCCCACAGCATCGGCGTCTTGAACTCCAGCGACCCGCCCCACATCGTCGCGATCCAACTGAACACCTTGATGCCTGTGGGCACCGCGATGACCATGGTGGCCGCGACGAAGTAGGCCTTCGTGTCGACGCTGAGACCCACCGTGTACATATGGTGCGCCCAGACGAGGAAGCCGATGAAGCCAATCGACACCATGGCGTAGGCCATGCCGAGATAGCCGAACACCGGGCGCTTCGAGAACGTCGAGACGATGTGGCTGATCATGCCGAAGCCCGGAAGGATGAGAATGTAAACTTCCGGATGACCGAAGAACCAGAACAGATGCTGGTACAGGATCGGATCGCCGCCGCCCGATGCATTGAAGAACGCCGTGCCGAAATGGCGGTCGGTCAGCAGCATCGTGATCGCGCCGGCGAGAACCGGCAGCGAGAGCAGCAGCAGGAACGCGGTGACAAGGATCGACCAGACGAACAGCGGCATCTTGTGCAGGGTCATGCCCGGCGCGCGCATGTTCAGGATGGTGGTGATGAAGTTGATCGCGCCCAGGATCGAGGACGCGCCCGCGACGTGGAGCGAGAAGATCGCGAAGTCCATCGCGGGACCGGGCGAGCCATAGGTCGAGAGCGGAGCATAGAGCGTCCAACCACCACCAACACCCGTGCCGCCGCTGTCGCCTTCGACGAACATCGAAAGCACGAGGAAGGTGAAGGAGAACGGCAGCAGCCAGAACGAGATGTTGTTCATTCGGGGGAACGCCATGTCCGGTGCGCCGATCATCAGAGGCACCAGCCAGTTTCCGAACCCGCCGATCATCGCCGGCATGATCATGAAGAACACCATGATCAGACCGTGACCGGTCACGAACACGTTGAAGGTATGCGTCTCTTTGAAGATCTGCATGCCGGGATACATGAGCTCCGCACGCATGAACATGGAGAGCGTGCCGCCCACCAGGCCGGCGCAGATCGCGAAGATAAGGTACATCGTGCCGATGTCCTTATGGTTCGTCGAATAAACGAAACGGCGCCAGCCGTGGGGATGATCTTCGTGCGCGTGGGCGATGTCAGCCATGTCGCTCGTCCTATCCTACTTCGACGCGAGACGCGCAGGCGTCTCGTCACTGTCGGCAATCGCCGAGAACTTCTTCTTGCCGGCCGCGAGCCAGGCTTCGTATTCGGCTTCGGGCACGATCTTCACTTCGATCGGCATGAACGCGTGGCGCGCACCGCAAAGCTCGGAGCACTCACCGTAGTAGGTACCGACACGCTCCGCTTTGAACCAGGTATGATTGATGCGGCCCGGAACGGCGTCCATCTTTACGCCCATCTCCGGCAGCGCCCAGGAGTGGATGACGTCAGCGCCGGCGGTATCGACCTCGATCACCTTGCCGACCGGCAGGACGATCGGGTTATCGACGCCGAGCAGTCGCGGCTCACCGGCAGCCTTCGCCTTGTCGTCGGACAGGCCCAGCGAGTCGAACTGGAACTTCGCGGCTGGATACTCGTACGTCCAATACCACTGCTTGCCGATCGCCTTGATGATCACGTCCGGCTTCGGGATACCCGCTTCGAAATAGAGCAGACGGAACGACGGCACGGCGATAATGACGAGGATGATCACCGGTATGACCGTCCACACCACCTCGAGCAGCGTGTTGTGATGCGTCTTGCTCGGAACCGGATTGGCACGCTGGTTGTACCGCACCACGATCCAGACCAGCAGCGCGAGCACGAACAGGCTGATCGCCGTGATGATGTAGAGCAGCAGCGTGTGGAAGCTTTCGATGCGCTCCATCACCGGCGAGTTTGCCGTCTGGAAGGTCAGCCCCCAATTCTGCGGCAGCGCCAGCGCGGTTCCGGCCCATGCCGTCACCATCGCCGCCACCCCTGCGCCGATGCCGAATTTCCTCAAGGACATGAAGCGACCTCGCAATGTTCCAAACGGAGAGCGGCGTGGGCCGTTCCCCTTAAGATTCTTGCGGAGGATTTAGAGGGGCTAAGCCCCTAAAGTCATTGCGACCTTATGGCACGGGGCCAATAAATCCCTATATCTAGGAGCATCGCTATCCACTTGAGGTTCCCATGGCCCAGTCAAACGACCTTTTCTTTGCCCGCACCGGAATGGACCGCGACCGCGTCCAGTCCACCGTCGATGAAGCGCTGAAGGGTTCGGACGACGGCGAACTGTTCCTGGAGTACCGCCAGAGCGAATCATTCTCCTTCGACGACGGCCGCCTGAAGGCTTTCGGCCTTCGCGCCGTCGCCGGCGAAGCAACGGGATACGCGCACGCGTCGGAACTATCCGAAGACGCAATCAAGCGCGCGGCCAATACAGTGCGTGCCGTCGCGCATGGACACTCCGGTATCGTGGCCGCATCCCCTGCCCGCACCAACAAGCATCTCTACACCGACATCGATCCGCTCGGCAGCGCCGAGTTCGAGACCAAGGTCAAACTTCTCGAAGAGATGAATGCCTATGCGCGGAGCAAAGACCCGCGCGTGAAGCAGGTATCGTGCTCGCTCACCGGCGAATGGCAGAACATCGAAATCCTGCGTCCCGGCGGCGAAACCTATCGCGACATCCGTCCGCTGGTGCGCATCGGCGTCTCCGTCGTGGTCGAACAGGACGGCAGGCAGGAAAGCGGAAGCTTCGGCGGCGGTGGCCGCGGGAGCTACGAGAGCTTCATCACTGCAGACTATTGGCATGCGGCCATCGATGAGGCGCTGCGTCAGGCGCTCGTCAATCTGGATTCGATACCAGCGCCTGCCGGCGAGATGACCGTCGTGCTCGGACCGGGCTGGCCCGGCATCCTCCTGCACGAAGCCATCGGTCACGGTTTGGAAGGCGACTTCAATCGCAAGAAGACCAGCGCGTTTGCCGGTCTGCTCGGTGAGCGCGTCGCAGCACCCGGAGTCACAGTTGTCGATGACGGCACGATCGGCGGACGCCGCGGCTCGCTCACCATCGACGACGAAGGCACACCGTCGGGACGCACGGTTTTGATCGAAGACGGAATCCTCAAAGGCTACATGCAGGATCGCCAGAACGCGCGACTGATGGGAGTCGCGCCGACCGGCAATGGCCGCCGCGAGTCTTACTCATCATCTGTGATGCCGCGCATGACCAACACCTACATGCTCGGCGGCGACAAGGATCCCGGCGAAATCCTCGCCAGCGTGAAGAAGGGCATCTACGCGACCAATTTCGGCGGCGGACAGGTCGACATCACCAACGGCAAGTTCGTGTTCTCCTGTACCGAGGCCTACCTGATCGAGAACGGCAAGATCGGCCCCGCGATCAAGGGCGCAACTTTGATCGGTAACGGACCGGACTCGCTGACACGCGTCTCGATGATCGGCAATGACATGAAGCTCGACCCCGGCGTCGGCGTCTGTGGCAAGAACGGACAGTCGGTCCCCGTCGGCGTTGGTCAACCGACACTGCGCCTAGACGGCCTCACCGTCGGCGGCACCGCAGCGTGATCTTCAAGATCGTTCACGCTGATGATTGGCGCTCGGCGAAAGCAGACGGCGTTTATCGCGGCTCTGCGAAAGACATAGCTGACGGATTCCTGCACTTCTCGACAGCCGAGCAATTGCCAGGAACGCTGACGCGGTATTACGCGGGCGTGCGCGGTCTACTGCTCGTAGCGGTCGACGAAGCCGCGCTCGGCGAAGCGTTGAAGTACGAAGCTTCGACAGGTGGCGCGCTGTATCCGCACCTATACGGCGCCTTGCCGCGCTCTGCGATGCGTTGGGACAAGCCATTGGAATTGCGGGCCGACGGGACGTTCAATTTGCCGCCGGAAATCTATGATTGATGCGCAAGCCGCATGCGCATAGCCTATGCGCATGAAAAAAGGTCTCTCCGATCCCGCGCGCCGTTTTGCGAACGCTCCTACATCTCGGCGCCGTGGCTCCGCGCCCGAACCACGGTCCAAGCGCGCCGTGAACCTTTCTGTCGATGAAGAAGTTCTCAGCATTGCGAAAGAACTGAAGATCAATCTTTCACAGGCATTCGAAGACACGCTGCGCAAGCTCACGGAAGAAGAGCGCATCCGCCGCTACCGGGAAGAAAACCGCGAAGCGACTGAGTCCTATAACGCCTACATCGAACGCAATGGCGTCCTGGGCGAAGAACTCCTGGACCTCAATGAGCCGCCAGTTTGATGTCTTTCCAAATCCGTTGAAAGCCGGGCGCGAGAGTCGGCCCTATCTTATAAACATCCAGCATCCATTCTTCGAGGAGCGGGCCACGCGAATCGTTGCTCCATTAGTCGTTGCCGCAGCCATCCTCCCGCAAGGGCGTCTCAACCCAATCGTGACGATGCAGCACCAGAAACTGCATTTCTCGCCGACGGAGATGTTCACGATCTCGCTGAGGCATTTGCGCAGCCCTGTCGTGAATCTTTCGGCCGATCGTGACAAATTGCTCGCTGCCATCGATCTGGTTTTCACGGGCATTTGAAGGAGATATTCATGCGCGATCTGAACGGCCTGAAACGTGAACTCGGCGACGGTTTCAACGTCACGCGCGTGTTGCCGCAGGCGCATCAGCGCACGGTCGGGCCGTTTGTGTTCTTCGATTACTTCGGGCCTGTCGATTTTGCGCCGGGCAAAGGGATCGATGTGCGTCCGCATCCGCATATCGGGCTCGCGACCGTGACGTATCTGTTCGAAGGCTCGCAGGTGCATCGCGACAGCCTCGGCAATGTGCAGGAGATCGTGCCCGGTGATGTGAACTGGATGACGGCGGGTCGCGGCATCGTTCATTCCGAGCGCACAGGACCGCAGGTCCGCGCGCGCGGTCATCGCATGCACGGCATCCAAAGCTGGGTCGGACTACCGCATTCGAACGAAGAAGATCCGCCGCATTTCCAACACGTCGCAAGGGCCGATCTGCCGTCCACCGAAAGCCATGGCGTGCAGCTCCGCGTCGTGACCGGCAAGGCTTATGGTCTCACCTCCCCCGTGCGCGTGCCGATGGAGATTTTCTATGTCGATGCGCAGATGAGCGCAGAAAGCACGTTGGTACTTCCCGAGGACTACGAAGAACGTGGCGCAATGGTTGTCGGCGGCGTGGTCGAAGCGGGCGGCACCACTCACGAAGATGGCGGCATGATCCTGTTCGACAAAGGCGAACGCGCGGAGATCAAAGCCGATGGCGATGCGCGCGTGATGCTATTGGGCGGCGCACCGCTCGACGGGCCGCGTCACGTCTGGTGGAATTTTGTCTCCTGCACGCGCGAACGCATCGATCAGGCGAAAGCCGATTGGAAGGCCATGCGCTTCGGGACCATTCCGGATGACGACAAGGAATTCATCCCCCTGCCCGACTAGCCGTGCTTCAGCTTCAGCCCGAGGATCGTTCCTGAGAACAGGAGCGTCACCGCGTTCGAGGTGATGAGGGGGATGTCTTTGAGCATCAGCCCGTAGATCAGCCAGAGAACGATGCCCATCACATAGACCAGAAACATCACGAGAGAGATGTCGGCGGTCGATCGCGTCCGCCATGTGCGAAGAACCTGCGGCACAAACGCGACAGTCGTGAGAACGCCCGCAATCATTCCGACAAGTGTAACAAACGCCATCTCAATCCCCTTCGAAGCGGAAATGACCATGCCGCGATCATGGCCTTGATTCAATTGCGCGCGTTATTCGCAACGGCTTACCATCGCGTCAGATGAAAATCGGAGACGCGCGATGAAATACAATCAACTCGGCAACACCGGCCTGTTCGTTTCGGAAATCTGCCTCGGCACCATGACGTTCGGCGGCGGCGCTGGCTTCTGGAAAGTTGTCGGTGAACTCGACCAAAAGAACGCGACCGCCCTCGTCTCGCGTTCTCTTGAAGCAGGTGTAAACTTCATCGATACGGCGGACGTCTATTCCGAAGGCCAATCTGAGACGATCACGGGCCAGTCGCTGAAGGCCATCGGTGTGAAGCGTTCCGACGTCGTGCTCGCGACCAAATGCTATGGTCGCGTCGGCAAGGGCCCGAACGATATCGGCGCCTCGCGCGGACACATTATGGACTCGGTATCGCGCAGCCTTGACCGTCTGCAGACCGACCACATCGATCTCTATCAGATCCATGCCACCGACAGCGTCACGCCGGTCGAAGAAACGATGCGCGCGCTCGACGATCTCACGCGCCAGGGCATGGTGCGCTACGTCGGCGTGTCGAACTGGCAGGCCTGGAAGATCATGAAGGCGCAGGGCGTCTCCGCACATCGCGGCTGGGCGCGGTTCGAGACGTTGCAGGCTTACTACTCCATCGCCGGCCGCGATCTTGAGCGGGAGATTGTCCCACTTCTGAACGATCAGAAGATCGGATTGATGGTCTGGAGTCCGCTCGCCGGCGGGTTGCTTTCCGGCAAATTCGGTCCGGGCAGCAATGGGCCCGAGGGCGCGCGCCGCGTGGCCTTTGATTTTCCGCCGGTCGACAAGGATCGTGCCTGGAAATGCATCGATGCGATGCGCGAGATCGGCAACGCGAGAGGTGTTTCTGTCGCGCGGGTGGCGCTTGCTTACGTCCTCGCCAAACCGTTCGTCACGACAGTCATCATCGGCGCCAAGACGATGGAGCAACTCGACGACAACCTCGAAGCGGCAAAATTCAATCTCACCGCGAACGAGATGAAAACACTCGATGAAGTCAGCGCGCTTCCCGGCGAATATCCGGGCTGGATGCTGGCACGCCAGGGTGCGGAGCGTGTTCCGCCGCCGAAATAGCTGCTATGGTCCGCCCTCGACTCTGGGAGGGCCTTCATGAAAACCCTGATGCTTATCGTGGGCGTTCTCGCCCTGTTGCTTGGCCTGCTGTGGATGGGACAGGGAATGGGTTACATCACCCAGATCGCATCGCCGATGATCGGCGTCATGCGCTGGACCTATTACGGGATGGCGACTGCCGTCATCGGAATCGGCCTTATTTGGTATTCGCGCCGCTGAGGAATTTCACGAACACCAGTTCCGGATCGCCGGGATCGAGGCTCGTGATATTTCCACTGGGCTGATAGCCGCGCCGCTCCAGCAGCGTGCGCATGGGCGCGTTCGAGTCGTTGGTCGAGGTGAACAGCCGGTCTTCGTGCTGCGCATGTTCGATGGCGGCGAGGATGGCGTCGCCGGCGCCTTTTCGCCGTGCGCCCTCAGCGACATAGAGCAGATCGACAAAAGCACGTCCGAAAAAGTTCATCGTCAGGATGCCATAGCCGCAAACCGCGCCAACGTGCTCGGCAACCCAGCAGCGGCGCGCGGCAATGGCGGCATCGACCAGCTCACGGCGCTGCAGATCGTGCATGACCCGCGCATCACATGCGGCAATCGGCTTGCGGTCGCGCGTGGCCGCGAGCCGGACCTGAACCTCTCGTCTCTGCATCAGCAAAGTTTCACGCACCCTGTGTTCACGAAGCGTTATGGTCGAACCAGAAATGGCCGAGATCGGGGCAAGGAATTTCTGACGCCCGTGTAACGGGACCGCGGTGCGACACGAATTCCCCAGCATGAAAAAGGGGGATCCATGAAAACCGCACTGCTCATCGCCGGCATTTTACTATTGCTCTATGCGCTGCACTGGATCGGCCAAGGCACCGGATGGCTTCCGTGGCCTGCGAACACGCTGATGGACTACAACATCGCGTTCGCGTGGTACGGCGCGACGCTTGCGATCGTCGCTCTCGCGGTGATCGGGTATTCACGCCGTCTCTAGTTCAGAGGAAATTGTATTCCCTGAACAACGGCGTGAGGTCGCGGTTCCAATCGCCGTGATAACGACGGAGCAATTCTTCCGCGCGCGTATACCCACGGTCGACCAGCTCGCGCAGTGGGTTGAGGAAACCGTCCTCTGTCATGCCGGCGGAGTCTTCAGCCGCGCGCAGACGCAGCCCCGCGGAAGAAATCTCGAGCATCAGCTTTGCGAGCGCTCCGACCGTTGTTTTGCGGAACGGTGTCTTGAATCCCTGCACCGGCACGGCACTGCGCATCGCCTGGCGTTCTTCAGCGGTCCAGTCCTTGACCATGTCCCACGCGGCATCGAGCGCGGTCTGGTCGTAATAGATGCCGGTCCATAGCGCCGGCAGCCCGCAGATGCGCCGCCAGCTGCCGCCATCGGCGCCGCGCATCTCCAGAAATTTCTTGAGGCGCACCTCGGGGAAAATCGTCGTCAGGTGATCGGCCCAATCGGCCATTGTCGGCTCGATGTGCGCGACTTCGGGAATTTTGCGCGCCAGGAAATCGCGGAAGCTCTTGCCGGCCACATCGATGTATTTGCCGTCGCGATAGACGAAGTACATCGGCACATCGAGCGCGTAATCGACATAACGCTCGAACGACATGCCGTCCTCGAACACCCACGGCAGCATCCCCGCACGATCGTTGTCGACGTCGGTCCACACTTGCGAGCGATAAGAGAGAAATCCGCTCGGCTTGCCCTCGCGAAACGGTGAGTTTGCAAACAGCGCGGTCGCGATGGGCTGCAGCGCGAGACCGACGCGGAATTTCTTGACCATGTCGGCTTCGGAAGAGAAGTCGAGGTTCACCTGCACCGTGCAGGTGCGGAACATCATCTCATGCCCGTAGCCGCCGACCTTCGGCATATAGGCGCGCATGATCTTGTAGCGCCCCTTCGGCATCTGATGCGTCTCGGCCATCGTCCAGTTGGGGGCAAAACCCAGGCCGATGACGCCCGCGCCGATCTCACCGGCAACCTCGCGCACCTGCTCGAGATGGGTGTTCACCTCTGCACAGGTCTCGTGAACAGTTTTTAATGGCGCTCCCGAAAGCTCGAACTGGCCGCCGGGTTCGAGACTGAGCGACGCGCCGTTCTGGGTGAGACCGATGATGTTCTCGCCTTCATTCACATCCTGCCAGCCGAAACGGCGCATGCCTTCGAGCAAGCCGCGAATGCCCGGCTTTCCCTCATAGGCCAATGGCTTATGCGTGCGCAGGTCGTACACGAACTTCTCGTGCTCGGTGCCGATCCGCCACGCGTCCCTGGGTTTGGAACCTTCGGATAGGTGACTCACGAGATCGTCCCGCGAGCCGATCGGCCCTCCGGCAGATTGCGGAATTGACATGCAGACGCCTCTCCCCGGCACGCCGGATTTGCCAAACGGGGTCGTGTAAATTGTGAACCGCCCGTTCAGCCGCCGGTTATGTAATGGCCGCTATCGCTCGGAGCAAGGAGGGCTGGTTCCCATGGGGATCGGATGCCTTCGAAATATCTTCTCATTGTTCGCGCGGGAGAGACATCGCTGCACCCAAACTGGCTGAACCCGCCGGGTGAGCGCCTCTGGGATTTGCACATCAGCTATTTCGGGAACCGTGAAAAAACGGATGCCCTGCCCGACGGCGTATCGTTCTCGCGTGAAATCGGACCGAAGTTCATCGGCCTTGCCGACTGCTTGGAAAAGCACCCCGAATTCTTCGATCGGTATGCGTATATCGGTCTCGCCGATGACGACCTCGATGCCGATGCGCATTGCTGGAACACAGCGTTCTCGACGCTCGACCGGCTGGGCGCGGCGCTTGGACAGCCGTCGCTGGATTGGCGATCATTTTACTACCACGACATCGTGCTTCGCCGTCCGCAATTCGAATATCGTGTGACTGATTTCGTTGAGTTGATGGCACCGCTCGTGCGAACGGATTTCCTGCGCGATATCTTGCCGACGTTTCGCTGCAATCAATCGAGCATCGGCCTCGATCACCTCTGGCGCGTGAAAGGCAATCGCGAGGGCAAGCTGCTTGCGATCGTGGATTCCTGCAGCATGCGCCACACGCGCAGGATGGAAGGCGGCACGCAGTACAAGGTCGCGGAGCAAGCCTGCGGCAAGAAGAAGGACCAGGAGCTTCGCGAACTGATCGAGAAATACGGCATCACGGACCTGAAGGGACACACCCTCTACGGCGTGAGACCGGATGGCAGCCGCGACGAAAATCGCGAGGCCCTGAACACACGACTGGAGGAACCGCGGAGGGCACAGAAGCGCCGGCTTCGTTGGATACGGCTGAAGAAGTTCTTCGGCGCCCAATAGGAGATTCGATTCCGCGGCTCTTCACGAATGGGTGAATGCAACCGTTGCGATTGGCCGCACCGGCCGGAAATGGTAGTATTCCGGTGCCTTCTCGGAGAGAAACTTCATGTCGCGAACGTCTTTCCACATCCGCCAGGCTGCTTTTGGCGCCGCGGCTGCGATGGTGCTGGTCGTAGGAAGCGCATCGACCGCTTGCGCGGATTCGCCCCCTAAAGTGGACCGTTCCTTTCCGACGGCAGCGCCCGACTATCCGGCTGCCGCGCAGACCGCCGGTGAGCAGGGCGACGTCCTCGTCGACGTCTATGTCAACGCCAGCGGCAAACCGCGCAAATTCAAGATCCATCAATCGAGCGGCTTCCCCGATCTGGACAATTCCGCGGCGCAGGCCGTTGCGAATTGGCGGTTCGTGCCGGCGGTTCAAAATGGCGACAACACATCGGCCTGGACGACGGTGAAGATTCATTTCGAATTGCCGCATCCGGAACCCGCGGCTGCCGCGCCAGCAGCCCAACACTAGAATGGGCCTTGTGGCGGAAGCCACGGGGCGTAGAGTTCAACGACTTTAGATGGAGACAGACATGGCCTCTCGCGCGTCAAACGTCCGCAAGCTCGCTCTCTGGCTGAGCAGTACCGCGTTGCTAGCAATCGGCGTCACATCAGCAATGGCGTCCGGGGTTGGCGATTACCCTCTGACACCGCAACAACAGGCCGGTTTGTTCTTGGCGCCGGCCGTGCCGACGACCACTCGCATTGGCAGCTACACGCCGCCCCGCGTTAATCGGGCCTGTCCGACGCCTCGGCCGCAGCTTTCCGAAGAACAGCAGCATCGCGATATAAAGGGTGACGTGGTTATCGGCGTCTATGTTAGCCCGCACGGCCGCGCAAAGAAGATCACGGTGGCCCAATCGAGCGGCTTTGAAGACCTCGACAATGCCGCGGCCGCATCGGCAGCAACCTGGCATTACATTCCCGCGACGTTGGAAACCGCCGCCGTCTCGGGCTGGACCGCGGTGAAGTTTCGCTTCGCAGCACAGGACGCTTCTCAGCAGAGTTCCCAACCCGCCGAGTCGAACAAGGACTGCACCTAGGCTCGCCAGTCTCCTTTGATCGCCTGCCACACGGCGAGCGCTGCCAGCGCCGCCGTGTCGGCACGCAAGATCCGGGTGCCGAGCGAAACCGGGGTGACATTGGCCAACGCACGCAGCGCCTCACGCTCCCTGGACTCAAAACCGCCTTCCGGCCCCGTGAAGATCGCGCAACGCTCGTCAGGCGCGTCTCGCAATACGTCCGCGATGGGCTTTGCATCTCCCGCTTCATCGCAAAAGAAGATCCGGCGCTCAGCGGGCCAATGCGCGAGCAGTTTCTCGAAACCCACCGCCTCGCGCGTTTCCGGTACGCTAACGCGTCCCGACTGCTCTGCGGCCTCGATGGCATTGGCGCGCATGCGATCGGTGTTAACGCGGGTGACGATGGTCCGGCGCGTAAACACCGGCTGCAGAACCCGCACGCCAAGTTCGGTGGCTTTCTGCGTCAGATAATCGGCTGGTGTTTTTTTGACCGGCGCGAACACGAGCCAGAGATCGGGAACTTCCCGTTGCGCGCCAATCTGCGTTTTGCATTCCAGGACACAAGTGCGCTTGGAGACTTCCGCGATCCGCGCACTCCATTCGCCGTCGCGGCCGTTAAAAAGCGTCAGCAGGTCTCCAACTTTGGCCCGCATGACATGCAGCAGATAGTGTGCCTGCCCCTCATCCGGCGTCACACGTACGTGATGGCCGAGCGGCGCCTCGACATAGAGACGCACGCCGCCGCCGGGTTCCGTTAGCTCTTCGCCCATGACACACTTGATCCGCAATGACCGCCGAACCGCAAGCCCTCAAACCCGCTGACGCCATCGCCCATGACTGGGTCGACAGGGTGCCGGGACGCGTCCAACCTTTTCTGCGGCTGATGCGGCTGGATCGCCCCATCGGCACCTGGCTTCTATTCTGGCCATGCGTCGTTGGGCTTGTGCTTGGAGCTGCTGCCGGCGACCGGCCTTTCAACACCCTTCATGATTGGTGGCTGCTCGTTTTGTTCGGAGCCGGCAGCATCGTGATGCGCGGCGCCGGCTGCACCTACAACGACATTGTCGATCGCGATCTGGATGCCCAGGTTGCGCGCACGCGGGGACGGCCCATTCCGTCCGGCGCGGTCAGCGCAAAGGAGGCGTGGCTGTTCCTGGCTGCGCAATGTGCCGTCGGTCTCGCGATCCTTATTCAGCTCAATCTCTATTCGATCGTCCTCGGTGCGGCATCCCTGCTCCTGATTGCAGCCTATCCCTTCATGAAGCGCATCACCTGGTGGCCACAGGCATGGCTCGGCCTCACCTTCAACTGGGGTGCGCTGCTTGGGTTCGCGGCGGAGACAGGTGCGATCGATCTTGGC
>Ga0335075_10001725_pt1 | contig 35701 bp, 35 predicted proteins | sample Lox_Sample_24_FD_206723 | JGI IMG/M metagenome (GOLD analysis project Ga0335075, IMG submission 206723) | Soil microbial communities from Loxahatchee National Wildlife Refuge, Florida, United States - Lox_Sample_2.4 | ecosystem: Environmental > Terrestrial > Soil > Wetlands | place: USA...
TACGAGGCAATCCTCGCCGCCTGCAAGGACGCGTGGCTGTTCCTCATGGCTGATGCAGAACGCATCGATTCAATTGCCCATCGGCCATGGGCATGGGTCAGTCTTTAAGTCGCCTGGTATTAGAGCATGTTCCAAACGTCTCGAATCGCGCGGCTTCGCCGACGCGGGGCTGATGTGATTCACCATCGTCGCTGGGCAGGAGGCCAGCAACGATGGTAGAGACCTTATCCGAAGATCTGCGGGTTCGCCTAATCGCGGCGGTTGAAGGCGGGCAGTCGCGTCGGGCGACGGCGGAAGCGTCGCGGGATTTATTTTGGTCGAGCCGGACGAGATGGAGGGGTTTCAGCATGACAGTCAGGCGCTCCATCTGCGCTGCGCCGGCGTCTGGAACACCTGCCGCCGGCAAGGCATCTTCCGCGCGCTGATCCAGAAGGCTATGAAGCGGGGCGTACCGCCAACTCCCACCGTAAAAGCCGGAAAATCCATAAAACTTGCGCACTGCGGCTGCTGCCGCTTCGATATAGGAAGCTCCGCTAAGCGCGACGGATCACGAATGTCGCACGTTGCAACAGAGGAACCACACGTCTACCGCCGGTCTCGCGGAGGCCGTGTCTTTTTTGTTGGCGTTGGGGCCGTGCTCGCATTCATCGGCGTTTTCTTTATCACAGCGCCGGTCTGGTGCTACTTCGCCGACATTGTGCCGCGTGGTCCTCTCTCGGCCTTCGCTTTTACCACCGTTCTTGGCTGCTTGGGTCTATCCCTTGGTTCCGTCATGGTGATCTCCACCCTTACCGGTCAGATAGATCTTTATGCGGACGCCATCGAGGTTCGCAGCGCCCTGCCTTTCGGGAACCGTCGATTGGAACGAAAGGACATCGCGGCAAAGTTGACGATGTTCATCTATGTACCGACATACGTGCTCTACCCGCGCCGGAAGGACCAGAAGAAGTTGACGGTCAGCGTGATGGGCACGGAAGACGACTACTACCGCGAATGGATGGCGGGGATTCCCGATGCTGACAGAGAATTCTTCAGAAGTCGGCGGACTGGAAAACTTTGAGGTCCGATTAATCGACACCGTGCATTCGTACTCTCTATCCCATCTCCCTACACGCAGCGAGGAAACCGCAACAGCCGCGGCTGTTTCGGCGCTATTTGTGGTACCGTTAGGAAGTCTCTCCCTCTCCAGAAAGCCGCGATTTGGTCGCGCACAAATGGCGGCCTCCGGGGTATGCGGCAGCATACGTCGTGAGTTCCAGCGCGACAGATCAGAGGGCCATGGCGTAGACATCGTGCTCATCATCGTCGGCACCGGCACGCTACCTCGCGATAGAACGCCGGCAGCGCGAGCGCTTTCGCGCCTAATTCGCCCAGAGTTCCAGTTGATGCAGGAAGGCGAGGCCGGGATACTTCCCTCGATCGGGGTGGGATGTGCGATAGTAGCAATCCCAATAACTGGTTGCCTGCGATCACAAGAGGCGCATTAAACCTCGGTTTTCGTGGACAAAGTTTACATACGCCGCCCGGTCGAGTACCGGAATCGAGGCGACCATATCGTCGATAATCTCAAGCACGTATTCGCCTGCAAGCAGAACAACAAAAGGAATCGACCAAGGCTCGTTGACGTTCAAAATACATTGCAACGAGGCTTGTCGCCGATACCCGTCGGTGGTCCGGGTGCAGAGGCATTGGATTGCGGACGATAAAGTGCCTTGAGCTTTCAGTTTTTCTTCGGCCAACCCGAGAAAGTGGATTCGCTTGGGGATTTGCACTGTCTTGCCGTGCACAATCACGCACACAGACGACTGGCGATAGCTCTCATCAACGAACGGCAATAAAGCCCTCGCCGCATTCGTGGCGAGCGCCCGGTTGGATGGAGGAAAGGCCGCTACGGCAGCTTTCAAGAAGGGGGGCCTAGAGCCGGCCATTGCACGGCGGTCTTACATGCCGCGTGGTGGCCAGTCCATCCATTCGACCGTCACCACGATCAGTTCATCGCTGTGGTCAGGCTACCTTCTGATGCGTCGGCGACGCGGCAACCTCGATCCCGAGCGCGCGCATGACGCGCAAGACGGTGGCGAGTTCCGGATTGCCGTCGGCGCTCAGCGCCCGGTAAAGGCTCTCCCGCGATAGTCCCGCCCGCCGCGCCACTTCGCTCATGCCGCGCACGCGAGCGACCACGCCGAGCGCATCGGCAACGAACGAAGGATCGCCGGTTTCCGAAGCCTCGGTCATGTAGGCAGCCATGGCCTCGTCACTGTCCAGATACTCGGCAGGGTCGAACGGTCTGGTTTTCATAGCTCCTCCGCGAGTTTCCTTGCCGCCTCGATGTCCTTTGGCTGCGCGGCTTTGTCCCCGCCGCACAACAGCACGGCGACCCCTGGCCGCGTTGGACGAAGTAAACCCGGTCCCCAGGCCCATAGTGGATGCGCAGTCCACTGATACCCTTCCCCGGCGGCTGCACGTCTCCCGGATCGCCGCGCGCGAACCGCCGAATCCTTGCAGCGATTCTTGCCTTGGCTTGCGGGTCCCGGAGAGCGCCAAGTCAGGTTAAGAATGCCTCCGTTTCGCGAATCTCCATGCCTGCCTCTGCGTAGCTTATGGGCCACGGAATATCGAGCGGACCGGGCTTGTCGCAGAATGCCCAATCCCCCGACCGTGGATCGGGGCTCGCCGACGCTGGCGCAACAGCCTCCATCTTCTGGCATGGTACACGACATCAAATGGTGATATTATCGTGCCCTACATGGAGGTGAAAGATGCGCACCACCCTGGCACTTGATGATGAGCTTGTCGCCCAGGCTCAAGCTTTCACCGGGCTGAAGGAGAAATCCAGCCTGGTCCGCGAGGCGCTCAAAGCACTCATCGAGCGAGAAAGCGCTCGGCGGTTGGCGCGTTTGGGTGGCAGCGAACCGGGCTTGGAAGCACCACCCCGGCGGCGACCGACCTCAGGATGATCCTGGTCGATACCTCCGTGTGGGTCGAGCATCTGCGTGCGAGCGATGACATGCTCGTCGGCTTGCTTGAGTCCGGGAGGGTTCTCGCCCATCCCTTCGTGATCGGAGAACTCGCCTTGGCCAGACGCGAGACCGTGTTGGGCGCGCTGTCCAACCTGCCGCAAGCGACCGTCGCGACAAATGCGGAAGTGCTCTATTTTATCGATCGGCACGCATTATTCGGACGCGGTATTGGATATATCGATATCCACCTGCTCGCCGCTGTGCGGCTAACGGCGGGAGCGGCGGTGTGGACACGCGACAAACGCCTGCACGGCATCGCTGTTCAATTGGGCTTGGCGAGCACTTCTTCCCAGCTCTCTCTGTCATAGAGCTGTGGCGTAGACATCGTGCTCATCATTGCCGGCGCCGGCACGCCATTTCGGGACAGAACCGCGAGCGGCTCAATCCGCGTCCACATCGATCAGCGAAAAACCTTCCTTTTGAGCGTTCCTGACATCGCCAATCAAGCTTGATTGCGGGTTTCCCGGGCGAATGTTCTTGGCGGGACGCGACCGCCTGCGCTAACCGCCTGCCCCATGACCGATCCCACGCTCCGTCCGCCAACCCATGGGCGCGCCCGCCTCGAGCCGGGCCTCAGCCAGGCGATCGAGGCGGAATGGCTGGCCCTCGGCCGCGCCGCGCCGCTCGCCCGGGCCGGCCTCGCCGCGGCGCGCGTTGCGGCCCTGGCGGCCGTTGCAGAGGGGGCCGTCCTGCCGGACTGGTTCGCACCGATGGCCGCCGCCTTGCCGCCCGAGGCGGCAGCGCTCCGGGCGGTCTGGGCGGAGCTTGGCCGCGGCGAGCCGGTCACGCCTGAGGATCTCGCGGTGATCCGCACCCTCTGGCCGCTGCTCGCGCCGGCCGAGGCGATCATGGAGACCGGCGGCGACATTCGCCTCCAGCTCGACCCGCAGACCCGGCTCAACGGCTACGGCGCGAGCCACCGCCCGCGCCCCTGGGCGATCACCTACGCCTCCAGCACCGCCTCCTCGATCTCCGAGCGCGGCTATGCGGCGGCCGATGCCGCGCGCCGCGCCGCCACCACGGCGATGCTGCGGCACGGCGATCGCCGCCCGATCGCTGCCCTTCTTTCCGCCGTGCGCGCCCGCCTCGCGCGGATCTACGGCATGCCGCGCGACGGCGCCGTGGTGCTGGCGGCCTCGGGCACCGATACCGAACTGCTGGCGCTGGCCATCGCCCACGCCGCGGACCCGCACCGGCCGGTCCTCAACATCCTGATCGCCCCGGAGGAGACCGGCTCGGGCGTGCCCACCGCTGCGCGCGGGCGGCATTTCGCGATCGCGACCGCGCGCGGCCGGGCGGTTGCCCGCGAGGCGCCGGTGGCCGACTTCCGCGCCGATACCGCGCTTGCCGCGATCCGGCTCCGCGACGCGGCCGGCGCCGTCCGCCCGCTCGCTGACGTGGAAGCCGAGATCGAGCAGGAGGTGGCTCGCGGCATGGCCGCGGGCCGGCGCGTCGTGCTGCACGCGCTCGACCTCTCGAAGACCGGCCTGCTCGCTCCGCGGCCCGCGCTGCTGCGCAGCCTGCGCATCCGCTTCGGCCCGGCGTTCGACATCGTCGTCGATGCCTGCCAGCTTCGCCTCTCGCGGGCCTCCGTCCGCTGCTACCTCGAACTCGACGCCACGGTCTTGATCACCGGCTCGAAATTCCTCACCGGTCCGCCCTTCTCGGGTGCCCTGCTGCTGCCGGGCGCGATCGCGGCGCGACTGAAGCAGGGCCGTCTGCCGGAAGGGCTCGATGCCTATTTCGGCCGGGAGGAATTTCCCGCCGATTGCCACGCCGCCGAATCCCTGCCCGCTGCCGGCAATTACGGGCTCGGCCTGCGCTGGATCGCGGCCCTCGCCGAGCTTGGCGCCCTGCTCGGCATCTCGCAGCGACGGCGGGCGGCGATCATCGAGGGGTTCGGCCGCACCGTGCGCGCGGCGGCGGCAACCGATCCGGCGATCCGCCTGCTGGAGGCCGAGCTGCCGGAACGCGGCCCGCAGGAACGGCCGTGGGAGCGGCTGCCGAGCGTCTTCGCCTTCGCCGTCCGCGCACCGTTCGCCGCGCGCTGGCTCGACCCGGCCGAGGCGCGCGCCATCTATCGCTGGCTGAATGCCGATCTCTCGCCCGCCTTGCCGGCAGCGCCGGTGGCGGTGGCGGGGCGCATCTGCCATATCGGCCAGCCCGTGACGCTGCCACAATGGGACGGGCTGCCCGGAGCCATGGGTGTGCTGCGTGTCTCCTGCGGCGCGCGATTGATCGCCGGCGAGCCCTCGCACCGCGGGCTCGGCCCGGCCGAGCGCCTTGCCCGCGAATTCGCCGATGTTCGCACGGTTTTTCAGAAGCTGCGCCTGATCCTGGACAACTGGCAGACGCTTGCGATCTGCGACCCGAAGCCGCACTGCCGTTCCCGCGCCCTCTGATTGCCTCACACTCGCTTCTGCCTTTCAAAGCGGAGGCAGGGCGACGCCGATTTGCTCGAAGATGCCGCGCGGCGCACCGCCCGGCACCGGGTCGGGCCTGATTTCGATGAGGCCGGCATCGGCGATCCGGTAGTGGAAGTCGTGCTCCGGGATGACGACACGACGATGGGTCGGCTCGGCGGGCGGAAAGCCGGGGAAGGCGAGGGTGCCGGTGTGCGTGCCGCCTTGGCGCCACCGGACCGCCCAGCTTCCGTCCGGGCAGGACGCGGGCGGGTCGTTATCGTAATGCCAGTCCGGGAAGGCGGCGTAGAGCGCGGCCAGGAAATTCAGGATCTCGGGCTTCTGCATCGTGCGGACGGGGGTGACAAAGCGCACCGCATCAGCCATTGCCGCGCCAATCCGCGCGATATCATGGGTTCGCAGGCCCTCCATGTAGGCGAGGAGGGCAGCCGGCGGGTCGGTCAGCATTGCCGGGTCCGGAAAAGGGGAAAGTCTTTTTGCTTCTTTTTCTTCAGAAAAAGAAGGGCCTTTCTTGTCACACTTCCCAAGCTTCTTAATCTTTTCAATGCTTCATCAGGATTCATAACACCCTCTCCGGCGAGTGCGGAGCGAATGGAGAAGGCGCGCATGGTCACTGTCGAACAGGCACGGAGCGAGCGGCAAATCGGTGCGGTGCGGGAGCTTTTCCGCGCCTTCGTCGCATGGCACCGCGCGGCGCAGGTGCATGATCTCGCCCTGATCGACCGTTACTTCGACAAGGATGCCTTCGAGGCCGAGCTACGCGGTCTTCCCGGCCAGTACGCCCCTCCGAAAGGCAGCCTTCTGGTCGCCTTCGCGGACGGCGCGGAGGCCGGCGCCGTTGCGCTGCGCGACCTCGGCGAGGGGGACTGCGAGATGAAGCGGATGTTCGTCCTTCCGGCGCACCAGGGCAAAGGCATCGGCCGGCGGCTGGCCGATGCGGTCATTGCCGATGGGCGGGCGGCGGGCTACCGCAGGATGCGGCTCGATACCGGCCCGCGGCAGGAGGCGGCCATCGCGCTTTACGAGAGCCTCGGGTTTCACCGGATCCCGCCCTACTACGCGCTTCCCCGAGAGCTGTCTGACGTCCTTCTGTTCTTCGAGCGCGATCTCTGAACCCTTTGGGGATCGCCGGCGCTGGCTTTCGGCAGGGGAAGGCGCTGCCCCTTCCATTCCCCCACTCAATGTGCGTATCAAAACTGGTTGCTCTGTGCCAGTCAGGATGCCGATGAGCGAATCGGGCGAATCGGCTGGCCGGGCGCAGTTCCGCTGGAGCGTCGAGCAGCGGCTCACGTTTGCCGCGCGCCGTCTCTATTGGGATGGCGCGATCAACCGCGAAGACCTGGTGCGCCGCTTCGGCGTCTCGCAGAATCAGGCAACCGCCGATCTCGCGCACCTGCGCGAGGCCTATCCGGAGGGATTTGCCTACGACACGGTGGCCAAGCGCTACCGCGCGCGGGCCGGCTTCCAGCCGGCGGAGGCGGATGCTTCCTCGCTCCTCACCGAGCTTCGCCTGGTGGCGGAAGGATACCTCCCGGTGGGCGATTCGGTGCTCAGCGCGCCGCCGCCGCTGGCGCTCGCTTCGGTGCCGGAGCGGGCGGTCGAGGAGGCGGTGCTGCGCGGGCTCCTCTCGGCGATCGCGGAGAGAGAGTCGGTCGCGGCCCGCTACGTTTCCTTTCAAAGGCCGGGCGTGTCGCGCCGCGTGCTCTCGCCGCACGCCCTCGTGTTCGACGGTTTCCGCTGGCATGTCCGCGCGCACGATGCCGGCGATGACCGCTTCAAGGACTTCGTGATCGCCCGGCTCTCGGACCTCCGCCGGACCGGCAAGGCGGCCCGGGCTGCGGAGGCGGACCTTGCCTGGCAGCGGCAGGCTACCCTCGTCATCGTGCCGCATCCCGGGCTCGATGCCCACCAGCGGCAGGTGATCGCCCGGGATTACGGCATGGAGCGCGGAAAGCTCCGGGTGGTGGTGCGCGAGGCGGTGCTGTTCTACGTGCGGCGGCGTTTCGGGCTCACCGAAGGCCACGAACAGCGCCCGGCGCAGGAGCAGCACATCGTGCTCGAGCGTGTGATCGAGGGTACCTGAGCCAGATCACGTTCGCTCGATCGTCTGTGCCGCCTCGTCGAGAATGCCGACGATGCGCCTGAGTTCCTCCTCGGAGAGCCGCTCCCGGGCGAGCCGGAGACGGAGCGCGGTGCGGAGATTGTGCATCGCGCGGAACAACTGCACGCGCCCGGCGGCGCCCCCGGCGCCGGCCTCCGCCATGCGGGCAAAGATGGCGCCGACCTCGCTTTCATTCTCGGCCAGGTAGCGCTGCCCGGCCTCGGTGATCGCATAGCGCTTCTTGCCGCTCTCCTCGGCCGTGTCGCCGCCGGTGGGAGCAAGGCGGATCAGGTCCTGTTCCTCGAGCAGGGTCAGGGTGGGGTAGATCACGCCGGGGCTCGGGCTATAGGCGCCGCCCAGGCGGTTCTCGATCTCCTTGATCAGTTCGTAGCCGTGGCGGGGCTGGTCGGCGATCAGGCGAAGGATGACGAGGCGCAGGGCGCCCTGGCCGAACATCCGCCCGCCCCCCTGGCCGTAGCGGCCCCGGAACATGGCCCGCATGAAGCGGCGGCCGCCGTGGCTGCAGCCATGGGGCTCGTCTGAATGGTGGTGTGAGTACATCGAAGCTCCTTGAGACATTGTTTCGATATATCGGAAAGTAAGATATATCGGAACTATGTCAAGAGAGCTTCGTCACCTCGGCCGCTCGCGCGGTCGATCCCGGTTACTGGCTGGCCCAGACGATGCGATGCAGAAAGGCGACCTCGGAGGGATCGACCGGAACCTCTGCGGGTGCGGGAAACAGGCGCCGGAGCACCAGGCGCCGCGCCGCGCGCTCGATCAGTTCGCGCACCATCAGCGCGCCCTGCGCAAGCCGCACGACGACCCGATCGCCCTGGCGGACCGGTGCCGCCGGCGAGGCGATGACGATATCGCCGATGCGGAAGAGCGGGACCATCTCGTTGTCTGCCAGCGCCAGGGCATAGGCTGCGGGGTCGCCCACTCCGGGCAGCGCGATCTCGGCTGCCGCCCCGCCGACGGGGCGGCCCGCGGCGTCGAAGAAGCCGTTTACCTCGGCCGGGTTCGCCAACAGCGGCACCCGCCGGCCGCCCGCGCGCGGAGACGAGGTCGGGAGCGCCCGCGCCCCGCTGACGAGTGCGGTGAACGCGTCGACCGGCGTGCGGGTCGCTTCCAGCACCTTGGCCAGGCTTTCCGTGCTCGGCCAGCGGGCGCGGCCGTCCGGCAGGCGCCGCTTGGCGGGGGTGAAGGTGGTCGGGTCGAGTCCGGCGCGGCGGGCGAGACCCGAGACCGAAAGGCCGTGCTCGGCCGCGAGCGTGTCGAGTGCTCGCCAGATGTCCTTGTGCTGCATGGCTCTCGCCCAGGAGGGTGCGGTAGAGGCGGCCGGTAGAAGTAAAACTTTGCAAGCAAAACTCTTCGGGCCGATTGCGGCGCGATTGTGGCAGCAACGCTTTAGGGATCGGCCGCGGCGCCCCGCTTCAGGATCTCCGCGGCGTGGCGGCCTCGCCCCGCATCGGTCACTTCGTAGCGCCCGTCGGCGCGGCGGCAAACCAAGCCCATGGCGGCGAGTCTCGCAAGACAGGGGCCGTCCTTGAGCCCGTCCGGCCGGCCGAGCGTTCCGGCCAGGACCACCCGATGCAGGGAGGCCCGGCAGCAGGTTTCGAGGTACGGCGCGTTCCACATCGAGCGGCCGAGTCTGCGGCGGGTGGTGGGGATCGGCAAGCGGGCTTTGCTTATCTGCCAGAGCTTGCATTTGCCGGGGCTTCCGGCACCAAGCGGGGCGATGACGCCGGCGCTCGCCTCCGTGGCCCTGCCCTGCCTCTCCCGGCTCGATCCGGAGCGGGCGCATCGCCTCGCGCTGGCGGCACTCAGGCTCGGGCTCGCCGGCCGGGCGGAGGCCGCGGATGATCCGTTGCTCACGACGGAAGCCTTCGGGCTTCGTTTTGCCAATCCGATTGGCCTCGCGGCCGGATTCGACAAGGACGCCGCCGCAATCCTGCCGCTGATGCGGCTGGGTTTCGGCTTCGTCGAGGCAGGTGGCGTGACGCCGCGCCCGCAGGCCGGCAATCCGAGGCCACGCCTGTTCCGCCTCCAGGCGGATCGGGCGGTGATCAACCGCATGGGCCTGAACGGGCAGGGCATCGACGCATTCGTGGGCCGCCTTGCAACCCTGCCTTCATTGCCGGCCCCGCTCGGCGTGAATGTCGCGATCAACAAGGAGGGTGCGGCGCCGGAACGCGACTATCCCGCGCTCGTCTCGGCTGTTGCGCCGTACGCGGATTATGTGGCGATCAATATCTCCTCGCCGAACACGCCGGGCCTGCGCGATCTGCAATCTGCGGCGCGGCTGGCCGCGATACTCGCGGCCATCATGGCTTCGGCACCGAAACGACCGCCGATCCTTGTGAAGATCGCCCCGGATCTGCAAGAGGAAGAACTGGCCGTCATCGTGGAAACGGCGATTGCCCATGGCGCCGCCGGACTGATCGTCGGCAACACCACTACTGCGCGCCCCACGGGGCTCCGTTCCGCGCATGCCGCCGAGACGGGCGGACTTTCCGGCGCGCCGCTTTATGCGCTCTCAACCGCCGTGCTGGCGCGCGCATTCCGCTTGGCGCGCGGCCGGCTCGCGCTGATCGGCTGCGGCGGTGTTTCCAACGGCGCCGAGGCATTGGGGAAAATCCGTGCCGGAGCAGGTCTCGTGCAGCTCTACACGGCGTTCGCCTATGCGGGTCCTGCCGTGATCCCGCGGATCAAGAACGAGTTGGCGGCCGCTTTGCGTGCGGGAGGTTTCGCTTCCGTCTCGGCGGCCGTCGGAACAGGTGCAACGGAGTGGAGCGCCTGATGCGCCACCTGCCCGGCCTGGCGCGGCTCGCCCGTGACTATGACGGTTTCATCGTTGATCTCTGGGGCGTTCTGCATGACGGCGTGAGCGCCTATCCGGGGGCGATCGAATGCCTGATGCGGCTCCGCGCGGCAGGGAGGAAGGTGGTGCTTCTGTCGAACGCACCGCGCCGCGCCGCGGCGGCGGAGGCCGCGATGGCGGCGATGGGAATCCGGGGCACGCTCTATGACGGTATGATGACGAGCGGGGAGGCGACCTGGCGGATGTTGCGGGATCGGGATGACCCGTGGTTCGCGGCACTCGGCCGCCGCGTCTTTCATCTCGGACCCGAGCGCGATCGCAACGTGATCGAAGGGCTCGATTACCAGCGCGTCGCGGATCCGCAGGCCGCGGATTTCGTGCTGAACACCGGTCCGGACGATGAACGCGACCCGACGCGCATCGAAGAGTTCACGCCGGTGCTCGCGGCCTGCCGGTCAGCGCGGCTCGACATGATCTGCGCCAATCCGGATCGCGTCGTGATTCGCGGCGGCGTCCGGGTGCTCTGCGCCGGCGCGCTTGCCGATCGTTATCAGGAACTCGGGGGCGCGGTGCGCAGAGTGGGAAAACCGGATCCGGCGATCTATGCGCCGGTGCTGGCGATGCTGGGCCTCGCACGGGAGCGCGTGCTCGCCGTGGGCGATGCGCTCGAGACCGATATCGCCGGCGCGGCTTCGGTCTCCATCGCCTCGGCCTGGGTGCTCGGCGGCATCCACTCCGAGCGGCTCGCCGGCGGGCAGGAAACGGCCGAGGAACTGGCGCGGCTTGCCGGCCTTAGCCCGGTCGCAACACTTCCTGCCTTCGTGTGGGAGTGAGTGCGCGGCGCACGGCCTCGTGCCAATCGGCGAGGCGGCGGCGGCGTTCCGCTGCCTCCATGGCCGGAGCGAAGCGCCGCTCCGCAACCCAGCTTGCAGCGAAACCTGCCGGCTCCGGACAGAGGCCCGCGCTCAGGGCAGCGAGATAGGCGGCGCCGCGCGCCGTCGTTTCGGTGACCGAGGGGCGATCGACCGCGGCACCCGTGATGTCGGCCAGGAACTGCATCAGCCAGTCGGACGCCGCCATGCCGCCATCCACGCGCAGCACGGCCTCGGTCCATCCGCCGAGATCTCCCTCCATCGCGGCGAGAAGATCCGCAGTCTGGAAGCCGACACTTTCCAGCGTGGCGCGCGCGATCGCCGCGCGCCCGGTGGCGCGCGTCAGGCCGGAGAGAACCGCCCGCGCTTCGGGATCCCACCATGGCGCGCCGAGCCCGGTGAAAGCGGGGACGAAGTGCACGGAGGAATTGTCCGCCGCTTCCGCGGCAAGCCGGCCGGCATCGGCGGCGGTCGCGATCACGCCGAGTTCGTCACGCAGCCATTGCACCGCGCTGCCGGCATTGAAGATCGCGCCTTCGAGCGCGTAGGTGCGCCGTCCCGCAAGCTGCCAGGCGACGGTCGAAAGCAGCCGGTTCTTCGAGACGACCGGTCGCTCTCCGGTATTGAGCAAAAGAAACGCGCCGGTGCCGTAAGTGGCCTTGGCCATGCCGGGCACGACACAGGCCTGGCCGAGGGTCGCTGCCTGCTGATCGCCGGCGATCCCGCCGATGCGCAGGCTTCCGCCGAGAAGCCGGGTGGTGCCGAAATCGCCCGCAGAATCCCGGATCTCCGGCAGCATGGCGCGCGGGATGCCGAACAGGCGCAGCAACGCGTCATCCCAGGCGCCCTTGTGCAGGTCGTAGAGAAGCGTGCGCGAGGCGTTCGTCGCATCGGTTGCGTGTACCGCGCCTTCGGTGAGGCGGAACAGCAGGAACGAGTCGATGGTGCCGAACGCGAGCCGTCCGGCCGCAGCGGCCGGCCTTGCGCCTTCGACATGATCGAGAATCCAGGCGAGCTTGGTTGCGGAGAAATAGGGATCGAGCACGAGGCCCGTGCGTCCGGCGATCAGCGGTTCGTGCTCGGCAAGACGCGCACAGGCATCGGCGGTGCGGCGATCCTGCCAGACGATGGCGTTGGTGAGCGGCTTTCCGCTCGCGCGGTCCCAGACAAGCGTCGTCTCGCGCTGGTTCGTGATGCCGAGTGCCGCAATGTCCGCGCGTCCTGCATCACCGATCGCCTCCGCCAGCACGGCAAGGCTGTCCCGCCAGATCGTTTCCGGGTCGTGCTCGACCTGGCCGGGCGCGGGATAAATCTGCGGCAGTTCCCGGCGAGCCTCGGCGATCGGCGTGAGCGCAGGGGCGGCGAACAGGATGGCGCGTGTCGAGGTGGTGCCCTGGTCGAGTGCGAGGACCAGCCCGGCCACGTCGTTCTCTCAGCCGAGAGCGCCGAGCAGGCGGGCGTGCGAACGGATGCCGCGTTCGAGGCAGCGTTGCTCGAACTTCTCGTTCGGGCTGTGAACCTGGTCGTCTTCGAGAGCGAAACCCATCAGCAGGGATGAGATGCCGAGCGCGCGGGAGAGCGATTCCACGACCGGAACCGAGCCGCCGCATCCCATCATCACAGGTGCGCGGCCGTATTCATCGGCCAACGCCTTGCTGGCGGCGCGGACGAAGGGCGTATCGAGCGGAACCTCGATCGCGCGTGCCCCGGCGAATTCCTTGACCTCGATGTGCGCATCGGCGGGCGCGCGCGCGGCGAGAAAGCGCTTGAGGCACGCAACGATCTTCTGGGGATCCTGGTCGGGAACCAGGCGGAAGGAAAGCTTCGCCGACGCCTCCGATGCGATGACGGTCTTGCTGCCATGGCCCGTATAGCCGCCCCAGATCCCGTTCAGATCGGCCGTCGGGCGCGCCCAGAGCCGCTCGAGGCCCGAGCGGTGGTGCTCGCCCGACGGATGGGCAAGCCCGATGGCGCGCAGAAAGGCGGATTCATCGAAGCCGAGGCTCTGCCATTGCGCGGCGATCGCCGGATCGAGCGGCTTGACGTCGTCATAGAAGCCGGGGATGGCGACGCGGCCTTCGGCATCGTGCAGGTGCCCAAGGATTCGCGTGAGCGCATTGATCGGGTTGAGTGCCGAGCCGCCGAAGATGCCGGAATGGAGATCCCGATCCGGGCCTTTCAGTGTGATCTCGGTGTACACCATGCCGCGCAACCGGGTTGTCAGGGCCGGAGTGTCGATGTTCCACATGCCGGTATCGGTGATGACGGCGACATCGGATGCGAGTTCGGCGCGCTCGGCAACGAGGAAGGGCTCCAGATTGGGGCTGCCGATTTCCTCTTCGCCTTCGATGAGGACGGTGGCGCGCACCGGCAGGCTGCCCGTTGCCTGGTGCCAGGCGCGGAAGGCGGCGAGAAAGGTCATGACCTGGCCCTTGTCGTCCACCGCGCCGCGGGCGACGATTCGTGGGCCGTTCGGTCCCTCGACAAGCGCGGGCGAGAATGGCGGGCTTTTCCAAAGCGAAATCGGGTCGGGCGGCTGCACGTCGTAATGGCCGTAATAGAGAAGATGGGGCGCCTTGCCGCCGGGCCCGGGATGCTGGGCCAGGACGAGCGGTTTTCCCCGGGTCTCGCGCACCGTGGCGCTGAAGCCGCACTCCCTGAGGTCGGCGGCGACCCATTCTGCGGCGCGGCGGCAATCGGCTTCGTGGGCCGGATCCGTGCTGACGCTCGGGATGGAGAGCAGCGCGAACAGGCGCTCGCGCGTCGCCTCGAGGCCGGCATCCGCGGTGGCGAGGACGGCATCGAGCGCGGATTTGCTGGAGGTGGCAACGCTCATCGGTCGGCTCCTCGGAGGGACGGGGCAGAGCGGAGCAATACTGGCCGGGGCGCCGAGGGGCAACCGGTGCTCGTTCGGGCCGCCCGAGACGGCTGGAAAGCTGACACAATTATCGAGAGAAGCACCTTGGTGCCGAGATCATCCCATCGAAAGGAAAATGTGATGAACACCGAAAGGAATGGCGCGCGGAAATCCTCTGAGGGCACTCGTGCGGCCGGAAAGAAGCTCGGGGGATTCACGGACGAGGAACGAGCCGCCATGAGAGAGCACGCGGAAGAACTGAGGACGGCTGCACGCCGCGGCTCGGGCGCGAGCGAGGCGGACGGGGAAAAGGACGTGCTCGCGAAGATCGCCCAGATGCAGGAATCGGATCGCGCGATGGCCGAGCGGATCCACGCCATCATCAAAGCCAGCGCGCCAAGCCTCTCGCCGAGAACCTGGTACGGGATGCCCGCCTATGCACAGGATGGCAATGTCGTCTGCTTTTTCCAAAGCGCGGAGAAGTTCAAGGCGCGGTACGCAACGCTCGGCTTCAGCGGCAAGGCGAAGCTCGACGAAGGCGACATGTGGCCGACCGCCTTCGCGCTCAAGAAGCTGACTGCCGCCGAAGAGGCCAGAATCAGCGCGCTCGTCAAGAAAGCCGTGGGTTGAATCGGCATCGGGCTTGCAGCCTATAGGACTCAAAGGTCCGCGTCAGGTCGCGGCGTTTGCCGGGCCCCGCTCAAGAGGCGTATCGTTATTCTGGCCGACAGAATGGAGGAAGGGGATGGATGGCGGCCTGACGCGCCGTGAGCCGCACCGCTTCTCGGTGGCCGATTATCACCGAATGGCGGAGACGGGCATCCTCAACGAGGACTCGCGCGTCGAACTCATCAACGGACGGATCCTCGACATGCCTCCGATCGGCGCGCCACACCTCGCCATGGTGAACCGCCTGACGCGCCTTCTGCCCGCGGTGCTGGCGGGCCGCGCCATCCTCTCGGTGCAGAACCCCGTACGGCTCGACGATGGGTCCGAGCCCCAACCGGACGTGGCCGTCCTTCGACCGCGCGCCGATGACTATGAAACGGCGGTTCCACGGCCGGCCGACGTGCTGCTGCTGATCGAGGTAGCCGACACGAGCCTAGCTGACGACCGCAACGACAAGCTGCCGCTGTATGCCGAGCACGGGATCGTGGAGTGCTGGCTCGCCAGCCTCGCCGAGCGCATCGTTGAGATCTACCGTGAGCCGCGGAACGGCCGCTATGCCTCCGCCAGCAGGATTGGGCCCGATGACACCCTGGATATCGCGGCCCTGCCTGGCTCGGCCTTTGCCGCTTCGGACCTATTGGGGCCTTCCCCCAAAAGTTTAGGTGCGCGCCTCGATCATGCGAATCGTGCGTCGGATACGGCGCCGCCTGAGTTTGAACTTCGTTTTCTGACCGAGTCAGTCAGCGGGGCACAGTGCGGCCGATCCGGAAAGCAGTCATTCGCCGGCTCAGGCCGGAGGCGGCTCCGCGATCATGTCGATCGGTTGCCTGCGGTCGAAGGCTGGCGGGTTCCTCCTGCTCGACAGAGGGCGAAGGAAGACCCCCATGGGTGGTCCCAAAGCATTTAACTTCGCTAAAGTCGCGGTGAACGGCAGGAAAAGTCCCCATGTATCGAGCCTCCCCGCCATCTCTGCAGGAAGCCTGCCCGTGGTGGCGCCGCAATCCGGGGACCAGCCTCATCATCCACGGGGGATGCAGGCTCGTCGGCACCTACCCGATCAGCGGCGCCAAGAATGCCGTGTTGCCGCTGATGGTGTCAGCGTTGCTCACCCCGCACCTCGTGACCCTGCGAAACGTGCCGGCGAGCCTGGACGTGGCGGTGCTGTCAAACCTGCTACACCGCCTCGGCGTCGGTCTCAGTTGGTCTCACAGCGGCGTAGGGGTTTCGCTGACACTGTGCGCTGATCAGGTGCATCCGGAGCAGATCGACGGCGAACTGGTGAGCCGGATGCGCGCCTCTGTCCTGCTGCTCGGCGCGCTGCTGGCCCGCTGCGGAGAAGCCAGCCTGCCCATGCCGGGCGGGGACGCCATTGGACAGCGTGGCGTGGATTTCCACATCGCCGGCCTGCGCGCGATGGGGGCCGAGATAGACCTCGCCGGCGGCCTGATCCGCGCCCGGGCGCCACGCGGGTTGCGCGGCGCAGAGATCGTGCTACCGCGGCCTTCAGTAGGCGCGACGGAAAACCTGCTGCTGGCCGCCGTGCTGGCGACAGGCCAAACGGTGATCCGAAACGCGGCGCGTGAGCCCGAAATTGGCAATCTGGCCCACTGCCTCTTGGCGATGGGCGCCAGGATCGAGGGCGTAGACGGCGATGTGTTGACCATCGCGGGCGGGGCACCTATGGCAGGCGCCGTTCACGTGGTCATGCCAGACCGGATCGAGATCGGCACCATCGCGTGCGCCACCGCAATAACGGACGGTGAAGTTTTCCTTGAGCACGCACGTACCGATCTGCTCGGCGCGGCTGCGCCCCTTCTCGCCGCCGCGGGGGTGACGCTGGAAGAAAGCGGAACCGGATTGATCGCACGACGGGGGCCGGATGGTCTGACCGGCATCGACTTGCAGACGCACCCATACCCGGGCTTCGCGACTGATCTTCAAGCGCCGGTCATGGCGATGCTCGCGATGGCGCAGGGCGCCAGTGCAGTGACGGAGACCGTCTTCGAGCGCCGGTTCCTGCATGTGGATGAGCTACGCAAAATGGGCGCCAACATTGCCGTCCACGGCCGGACGGCGTGGGTGCGTGGCGTCGCGCGCTTGACGGGTGCCCGCGTCACGGCAACCGATGTGCGCGCCGCGGCGGCGCTGGTGTTGGCAGGCCTCGGCGCCCAGGGCGAGACGGTCCTGGACGGATTGGATCACCTGGACCGGGGCTATGACCGGATGGAAGAAAAGTTGACATCTTGCGGCGCGTGCATCGCACGATCGGCGAAATAAGCTTGGTTCTGCTTGCAGCCGCATCTGCCTGCGTCGCCGACCTGACACCCGCGTCTGCAGCAGACCGGGGAACGAGTGATGGAACCTGACAAATGGACAGCCTTGATTGGAACGCCGAGCCCGATGTCGATCGGCTCCGCATCCTATACGGCTTGCTTGCGCAGAAACCGTCTGAGGCACTGCCCGGGCTCGAGGAGCTAGCCACAGAAGGTTCAGTCGCCAGCATGCTTTACCTTGCAGATTTCTATATGAGAGGAGCGTGCTCCTCCCGGGTAGATACAAACAAAGCAAGGTATTGGTATACACAGGCCCACAAAAAGGGATGCCCACAGGCATCTTATATGCTCGGTCGCATTCTGTATCAGTCGCGAGAATACGAGTTGGCGTTTTCGGCCTTCCTGGAGGGTGCTGAGAAAGGCTATCTACCCGCGATCTACAGGCTTGCCAAAATGTACCACCATGGCGAAGGTGTAGCCAAAGATATTTCCGAGTATAAAAGACTGCTGGAGGCTGCGCGATCCAAAGGGCACATTTTTGCCAAGCGCGATCTGGCTGCCCTTCTGATCACTGGAAAATTCGGAATCGCTTCAGCAGGTCGAGGCCTGATGATGTTGCTTAGCCTTTGGCTTGATGTGGGGGCTATAGTCGGTAATGCCATGAGGCGGGGATCAACCTTTGACGAACGGGTTCTGGCCTGACGCTGCGCTTGGACAACGCTGGCGCGTTGCCGACGTCTCCACAGCCAGCGCAATTGCGAGCTGCATGAGCGAATATCGGATCAGAAGGTCGGAGCAGCCGCGAATCCAACTAACCACCGGCGGTCAGTGGTCCACTGAGTGTCGGGTTCCCGTGCAGTCCGCCCGAAGCGGCGGGTCGGCTTCCCGCTCGAAGCCGAAATTAGAAGTGAGGGACCGCCTGCGGCACCGCGCGCTGCCCCTCTTGCGGGTGAATGCCGTCCGGCACCATGCTTGCTCGTGTCTGAAACGGAAACGCCGGAAAATGGATCTTGGATTGCGCGGCCGAGTCGCACTGGTCACCGGCGGCAGCAAGGGAATCGGCAAGGCGATCGCGTACGGGCTTGCGCGCGAAGGGTGCAAGCGTCGCGGTTGCCGCTCGCGCGCAGTCGGATCTCGAGGCCGTTGCGCAGGCGGTCCAGATGGACAACCGACTCCGAGACCTTCGCTTTTCCTGCCGACCTGACGCGAACGGAAGATGCGAATCGCTTGGTCGAGGCCGTTGTCGCGCGCCTCGGCCGGCTCGAGCAGTTGACGGATGAAGACTGGGTTGCCGCCCTGCAACTGAAATTCCTGGGCTATGCGCGCTCCGTCCACGCTGCACTGCCGCACATGCGCCGCCAGGGGAAAAGCCGTGTCATCAACCTGATCGGCAATGACGGCGTGAAGCCTTCATACTGAAAAATCGCTCCGGGGACTGCCAATGCCGCCGGCCAGAACCTCACTCTCTCCATGGCAGGCCAGTGGGGCAGAGAGAACATCACCTTCGTTGCCATCAAACCAGGGCCGGTGCGTCCCGAACGCTGGGATGGCCTGGTGCGGCCGGGCCACAATCTCCCTGACTGTGCGCAGAGGCAGCGGCGAAGGTGGCTGTCGCACTCGGCCGGATCGGACCAGCTGAGCAGGTTGCCGATGGACTGCCAGGGCACCAAGCTGACCGGTCGGGGTTCTGTTGCATGCTCGCCGGCCCACATAGAGAGTGCGACGGTTGCACGCGAAGTCGACCGTAAGCAGGCTTTCACTGACCCGAGCAGGAGTGTCCATGTCGCCGGTTCTTTCCGTTTCTGCCGTGACGAAAACCTACAAGTCCGGTCAGATCGCACTTCATGAAATCGATCTTGCGGTCGAGAAGGGCGAGATATTCGCGCTGCTCGGCCCCAACGGAGCAGGCAAAACGACGCTCATCAGCATCATCTGCGGTTTGGTCTCGATGAGCTCGGGGCGCGTCCTCGTCGATGGGCACGACATCGTGGAGCAATATCGTGCTGCGCGGACGATGATCGGACTCGTGCCGCAAGAGATTGCGCTCGATATCTTCGCGACGGTCGAGAACACGGTGCGCTTCAGCCGCGGTTTGTTCGGCAGGCGCGCGGCCCCCGGCCATATCGAGCAACTGCTCCGCGACCTCTCGCTCTGGGAGAAACGTGACGCGCGCGTGATCGAGCTGTCGGGCGGCATGAAGCGCCGCGTGATGATAGCCAAGGCGCTGAGCCATGAGCCAGACATCCTCTTCCTCGACGAGCCGACCGCCGGGGTCGATGTCAACCTGCGTCGCGACATGTGGGAGCTCGTACGCCGGTTGCGGGATCGCGGCGTCACCATCATCCTGACCACGCATTACATCGAAGAGGCGGAGGAGATGGCGGACCGCGTTGGCGTGATCGACCGCGGCCGGCTCATACTGGTCGAGGAGACCGCGGCGCTGATGCGCAAGCTTGGCAAACGGCGGCTGAGCATCATGATGCAGAAGCGGGTCGAGGCGATTCCGCCGGCGCTCGCGGGCTGGCCGTTGCGGCTGGAGGCAGAGGGCGAGCGCCTCGTCTATGATTTCGACGCGAAAGCGCCGGATACCGGCATCCCCCGCCTGCTTCGAGACCTTGGCGCCGCCGGGATCGACTACAAGGATCTCGAGACCAGCCGCACCTCGCTCGAGGACATCTTCGTGGGTCTGGTGGAGGGGCGGGCGTGAGCGGATTGAACCTTCCCGGAATCTGGGCGATCTACCGCACCGAAATGGCGCGCACGCGGCGGACGGTGTGGCAGAGCGTGGCCACCCCTGTGATCACCACCGTGCTCTACTTCATTGTGTTCGGCGGCGCGATCGGCTCCCGCATGCAACAGGTGGGCGGCGTCGATTACGGCGCATTCATCGTGCCGGGCCTCATCATGCTGACACTGCTGACGCAGGGCATATCCAACGCTTCGATCGCGATCTACTTCCCGAAATTCACCCGCACGATCTTCGAGCTGTTATCCGCGCCGATCTCGAGCACGGAAGCGGTATTCGCCTATATCGGAGCGGCCGCAACGAAATCGGTGCTGATCGGTCTGATCATCCTCGCCACGGCGACGCTCTTCGTGCCGGTCAGGATCATGCATCCCGGTTGGATGGTGGCGTTTCTCCTGCTGACCGCGGTGAGCTTCGGATTGTTCGGATTCCTCGTCGGCATCTGGGCGGAGAGTTTCGAGCAGCTCGCGATCATTCCGTCTCTCGTGGTCACCCCGCTCACCTTCCTGGGTGGCGCGTTCTACTCGATCGACATGCTGCCTGAGCCCTGGCGGACGATCAGTCTGTTCAACCCGGTGGTCTATCTCGTCAGCGGGTTCCGCTGGAGCTTCTTTGGAGTGGGGGATGTCGGCGTCGGGGTGAGCCTCGCCTTCGTTGTGAGTATCATGGTGCTGTGCCTGGCGTTGCTGTGGTGGATATTCCGCACGGGCTACCGTCTGAAGCCGTGAGCCGGAGCGGAACCGCCCAAAGCGGAAATCCAGACCGAGACCCCGCCCTCTGCCCCGCAGTTGACCCACCTCGCGGCTGAATGCTATCCGCCACGTTTGTCCCTCTCTGCTCGAACGGAAACGCCGGAAAATGGATCTTGGATTGCGCGGCCGCGTCGCACTGGTCACAGGCGGGAGCAAGGGAATCGGCAAGGCGATCGCGTACGGGCTTGCGCGCGAAGGTTGCAATGTCGCGGTTGCCGCTCGCGCTCAGTCGGAGCTAGAGGCCGCCGCGCAGGCGATCCAGGCGGAAACCGGCGCCGAGACCTTCGCTTTTCCCGCCGACCTGACGCGAACGGAGGATGCGAACAAGCTGGTCGAGGCCGTCGTCGCGCGCTTCGGCCGGCTCGACATCCTCGTCAACAACGCCGGTGCCGCCCGCGGCGGCGTGATCGAGCAGTTGACGGATGAAGACTGGGTTGCCGCCCTGCAACTGAAGTTCCTCGGCTATGTGCGCTGCGTCCGCGCCGCGCTGCCGCATATGCGCCGCCAGGGGAAAGGCCGAGTCGTCAATCTGATCGGCAATGACGGCGTGAAGCCGTCCTATTGGGAAATCGCTCCGGGCGCGGCCAATGCCGCCGGACAGAACTTCACCCTCTCCATGGCCGGCCAGTGGGGCCGGGAGAACATCACCTTCGTCGCCGTCAATCCGGGGCCGGTGCGCACCGAACGCTGGGACGGCCTGGTGCGCGCCATGGCGCGCGACATGCACCTTTCCTACGAGGAGGCGGACAGGCTCGCGCCGCGCAGCATTCCGCTCGGCCGCATCGCCGAGCCGGAAGAGGTCGCGGACCTCGTCGTCTTTCTTGCCTCGGACCGCGCGCATTTCATCAACGGCACCATGATCGAGATCGATGGCGGTCAGGAGAAGCCGCTGATGGACGCGCTGCGGAATGGCTGAAGGGGCCGGCGAGCCCCAACCCGGACCCGAAGAACTTCGCCCCTTCCTTCTCGGCGGCGGCCGCTTTCTCGACGATCTCCATGCTCCAGGCATGCTGCATGCCGCCTTCGTGCGCAGCCCCCACGCGGCGGCGCGGATCGAAGCGATCGATACAAGCTCCGCCCGCGCCGCCACGGGTGTGGCCGCCGTGCTCACCGCCGCGGATCTGCCGGGGACGACGCGGCCGATCCGCACCCGGCTCGCGCCCGATGCACGCACGACATATCGCTGCACGGATTGGCCGGTGCTGGCTTTCGGCGAGGTCCGCTATGTCGGCGAAGCGATCGCCGTCGTCGCGGCGGAAAGCCGCTATCTGGCCGAGGACGCCGCCGCACTGGTCGAGATCGCCTATGCGCCGCTTCCCGCAGTGTCCGAAACAGAGAGAGCGCTCCACCCCAATGCGCCTTGCGTGCATTCGGAGCAGGCCGACAATCGCCTCTTCGCCGTCACGCTCGAGGCCGGATCCGCAACCACAGAGCCGAGCGTCTCGGTCAAGGCCCGCTTCCGCCACCCGCGCGTCACCGGCGCAGCCATCGAGAATTGCGGCGCGCTCGCCGAGTACCGCCCCAACGAACGTGAACTGATCCTCTGGAGCGGAACCCAGATTCCGCATCTTCTACGCGATCTGATCCGCGCGTGCCTGGACCTTGGCGATATCGCCGTGCGTGTCATCGCACCCGATGTCGGCGGCGGATTCGGCATCAAGATGCAGGCCTTTCCCGAGGAGATCGTGCTGGCGCATCTGGCACTCCGCCTCCGCCGGCCGATCAAATGGACACAGGACCGGCTCGAGAATTTTCTCGCGAGCTTCCATGCGCGTGATGCCGTGGTGGAAGCGGAGCTGACGGCCATGCCCGACGGCACGCTGCAGAGGCTCGCCGCCCGCGCCCTCGTCAACGGCGGCGCCTATTCCAGCTTTCCGCTGTCGATGGCGCTCGAGCCGCTCACCGTTGCCAGCGCTCTCCCGGGGCCGTACCGTCTGCCGGCCTATGCATACGAAGGCGCTGCGGTCGCCACGCATCGCTGTCCCGTCGGCGCCTACCGGGGCGTCGGCTTCACCCTGGGCCCCTTGGTCATGGAGGGCCTGATGGACCGCCTGGCGCGCAAGCTCGGCATCGATCCGCTCGCGCTTCGGGCCCGCAACCTCATTCCGCCCGCCGCCATGCCGGCCACGACCGCGGCCGGCGCGCTCTATGACGGCGGCGATTATCCTGCCTTGCTGGCGCTGGCGGCCCGCAGAGCCGGCTACGAGGCTTGGCGTCGCGAGCAGGCGGAGGCCCGGCGATCGGGCCGGCTGCTCGGCATCGGCATTGCCTGCTTCGTCGAACCCACAGGGATGAACCGGGCCGTCTATCGGCGCCGCGGCATGGTGCACGTGCCGGGCTATGATTCCGCCCGTCTTCGGCTCGATCGCGAGGGCCGGCTCGAGGCTGCCGTCAGCACGCCCACCCAGGGCCAGACCCAGCGCCACGCATTCAAGCGTCTCCTCGCACGGAGGCTCGGAATTTCCGAATCCGCGATCCGTGTCATCCTTGGCGACACGGCGCGCACGCCCTATGGCTCCGGCACGTTCGCCTCGCGCAGCATGGTGGGCGGCGGCGGTGCCCTGCTCGCGGCGGCCGGGCGTCTCGAAGAGGTTCTGATCGCGCTCGCCGCTGCGCGCTGGAACCTGCCGGCGAGCGCCCTTCGCTACGCGAGAGGGGCGGTCGAGCGGATCGAGGCGCCGGCGGAAAGGCTCGATCTCGGAGCGCTCGCCGAGTACGCGCACGGCCCGGAGGCTCCGCTCCTTGCCGATGCAGAGCCCGGCATCGCCGTCCACGCGACCTACGACCCGCCGATCACGCCCTGTTCCGCGGGTGTCCATCTCGCCTTCGTAGAAGTCGAGAAAGAAACGGGCAAAGTGCGGGTGCTGCGCTATGTCGCGGCCGAGGATTGCGGACCGATGGTCGATCCCGCCTCCGTCGAGGGCCAGCTTCGCGGCGCCATTGCCCAGGGCATCGGCTCCGCCCTCTTCGAGGAGATCATCTACGATTCCGATGCCCAGCTTCTCACCGCGAGCCTGCTCGATTACCTGCTGCCGGAAGCAACCGACATCCCCGCCATCGAGATCGTGCACATGGAAACCGCTTCGCCCGGAACGGCGGGCGGGCTGAAAGGCGTGGGCGAAAGCGGCATCATCGGCGCGCCGGCGGCGATCGCCGGTGCCGTGCTCGATGCGCTCGAGCTCGATCCGGACGAAATCCGCCTGCCGCTCACGCCCGAGCGTGTGCACGCCTTGCTCGCGTCGGCCGCATGAACGCCCGCGATTTCCGTTATATCGGCAGGGAAATGCCGGAGCGCCCGGAACTCCGCCGCTTCCTCAGCGGGCAGGGCAAGTACATCGACGATTTCGCGCTCCCACACATGCTGCACGCCGCCGTGCTGCGCAGCCCCTACGCGCACGCCGAGCTGAAGGGCCTCGCCACTGCCGAGGCCCGTGCGCTCTCCGGTGTCGCCGGGATTTTCGCCGCCGCCGATCTCCGCCCCGCGCCGCAACCGATCCCGGTCCGCCTCAATCCCTACGCCTCGCTCGATCCCTACCTGCAATATCCGCTCGCCGCCCGGCGTCTCCGTTATGTCGGAGAGCCCATCGCACTCGTGGTCGCAACCTCGCGTGCCATCGCCGAGGATGCCGCGACACTGATCACGATCGAGGCAACCGAGCTTCCCGCCGTCACCGATGCGTGCGCCGATCCCCCGGCCGCGCTCTTCCCGGAAGCGCCGGACAATGTCGCCTGCCGCTTCAGCGACGGCTTCGGCGATCTCGCGGCGGCGATGAAAAAGGCAGAGGAGATCGTCACATTTTCCTTCCACACCGGCCGGCACAGCGCCGTGCCGTTGGAGACGCGCGGCCTGCTCGCCTCATTCGATTCCGGTCGCCGCCGGCTCGACGTTTTCGGCTTCACCAAGGTGCCGCATTTCAATCGCGCCGTCCTCGCGCGCATGCTCGGCCTGCCGGAACGCAGCCTCAATGTCGTCGTCCCCGACGTCGGTGGCGGTTTCGGCGTGCGTGGCGAATTCTATCCCGAGGATTTCCTCGTGCCCTTCGCGGCCATGCGTCTCGGCCGCCCGGTGAAATGGGTCGAGGATCGGCTCGAGCACCTGATCGCGGCCAATCATTCGCGCGAGCAGCACTACGCGATGCGGCTCGGCCTCACGCGCGCGGGCCGCCTGCTCGGCCTCGATGTGCATCTCGTCAATGACATGGGTGCGTACATGCGCACCCATGGCGTGATCGTGCCGGAGCTTTCCGCCGGCATGTTTCCCGGCCCCTATCGTTTCGCCGCCTATCGCGCCGAGGTGCGCGCGGTGATGACGAACAAGACGCCGACCGGCACCTATCGCGGCCCCGGTCGCTTCGAGTGCAATGCTGCGCGCGAACGCCTGCTCGATGTCGCCGCCGCGCGGATCGGCATCGATCCTGCCGAGATCAGGCGCCGCAACTTCATTCCGCCCGCGGCGATGCCCTATCGCCTCGGCACCCACGCCCTGGGCGAGGACGTGATCTATGACAGCGGCGACTATCCGGCCGCGCTCGCCGACGTGCTCGCGCGCTCGAGCTACAAGGCGAACCGTCATGTTGCGCGCGCCGGCGGATCGCGTCGCGGCTTCGGCATCGGCTGCTTCGTCGAGAAGACCGGGAAGGGGCCCTACGAAGGCGCGCGCGTGGCGCTCGACGCGAGCGGCCTGATCGAGGTCGCGACCGGTGCGCCGAGCCTCGGACAGGGGCTGGAGACGATGCTCGCCAAGGTGGTCGCCGAAGCGCTCTTCCAACCGCCCGAGCAGATCCTCATCCGGTCCGGGGAAACCGGACTTTTGCAGTTCGGCGGCGGCAGTTTCGCAAGCCGCGCCACGGTCCTTGCCGGCAACGCCGCCTGGCAGGCGGCGCAGGAACTGGCGCGGCGGATCATCGCGGCGGCAGCCGTGCGGCTTGGCGCGGCACCTGAAACGCTCCGCCTCATTCCGGGCGCGGTTGCATCGGTGGATGGGACGGGCGCGACACTGGCCGAACTGGCCAGGGGCGCGGATCCGCTCGGCCAGGAACTCGCCGTGACCGTCTATTTTCCGGCGCCGCACATGGCCTATGCGCACGGCGCGGTCGTCGCGTCCGTCGAGGTCGATCCCGCTCTCGGGCGCGTGCAGCCGACCGGCCTCTGGATCAGCTATGACGTCGGCACCGTGATCAATCCGGAGATCGTCAGCGGGCAGATCGAAGGCGGTGCTGCCCAGGCGATCGGCGGGGCTTTGCTCGAAGCGTTCGTCTATGACAGCACCGGTCAGTTGCAGAGCGGCTCGCTCGCCGATTATCTGCTTCCCGTCGCGGATTTCATGCCGCCGATCGCGCACCACGATCTCGGCCGGTCGCCTTCGCCTCTCAATCCGCTCGGGGTCAAGGGCGCCGGCGAAGCGGGGCTTGTCGGAGTGGGTGCGGCGATCGCCAATGCCGTTGCCGACGCGCTCGGCCTTCCCGCCGCAATCGATCGCCTCCCGATGACGCCTGAGCGTGTCTGGCGCTGGGCGCAAGCCGCAAGGGCCGCCGCATGAAGCCCGCCCCGTTCGCCTGGTGCGCCCCGACCACGATCGATGAAGCGCTCGACCTCCTGGCCAGGCACGGGGAGGCAGCCAAGATTCTCGCCGGCGGTCAGACTCTTGGCCCGCTTCTCAACATGCGCCTTGCCTCGCCCTCGATCCTGATCGACATCAACGGCATCACGGAACTCGCCGGGCTGAAGGCCGATGCAGCGGGCCTCACAATCGGTGCGCTGACCCGGCAGAGCAGGCTCGAGGACGATCCCGAGATCGCCGCTCTCCAACCCCTGATCGCGCTCGCCGTTCCGCACATCGCGCATCGCACGATCCGCAATCGAGGCACCGTCGGTGGCAGCCTCGCGCATGCCGATCCCGCCGCCGAATGGCCGGCCCTTGTCACACTTCTCGGTGCGCAACTGCTCGCCCGCAGCAAGGTGCGCGGCATGCGCCTGATCGATGCGGAGGCGTTCTTCATCACGCATCTCACAACCGTGCTCGCGCCCGACGAATTGCTGTGCGAAGTCCGCCTGCCGCCCTCACCACCCGGCGCCGGCTACGCGATGCTCGAGTTCGCGCGCCGCCACGGCGATTTCGCCCTCGCCGGCGCCATGGTCCGGCTGACCGCGGATTCGCGTGGAAGGCTTGGCGATCCCCGCCTCGTGCTGTTCGGCACGGGCCGGCGCGCGACACGGGCGCGGCGCGCCGAGGCGATGCTCGCCGGTGCCGTGCCCAGCCCGGACCTGTACGCGGCCGCAGCGGCCACCGCCGCGAGCGAAATCGATCCCTATGACGATCTGCATGCATCGGCGGAATACCGCCGTCATCTGGCGGAAGTACTGGCCGGGCGTGCGCTCGAGCAAGCTTCTTTCCGCATGAACGGAAACTGCGATGACTGAACCGAGCGCAAGCCCCCGCCCGATCCGCGTCCGCGTCAACGGCGTCGAGCATGAACGCACCGTCGAGCCACGCCTGCTGCTGGCCGATTTCCTGCGCCACGAACTCGGCCTCACCGGCACGCATGTCGGCTGCGAGCATGGCGTCTGTGGTGCCTGCACCGTGACGTTCGATGATTCGCCCGTGCGCTCCTGCCTGATGTTCGCGGTGCAGGCGGATGGCCATCGCATCGGCACCATCGAGGGGATGGCGGATGGTGAGACCCTGCATCCGTTGCAGATGGCGTTCTGGGAACTCTCCGGCCTGCAATGCGGCTTCTGCACACCGGGATTTCTCATCACGGCGCGCGATTTCCTGGCGCGCCATCCGGATCCGTCGGAACAGGAAGTCCGCGAGGCGCTCTCGGGCAATCTCTGCCGCTGCACGGGCTATCAGAGCATCGTCGCCGCCGTAGTGGAAGCGGCGCGGCGCCTGCGCCAGGCGGAGCCTGGCACGCGCAGCGGATCCTGAAGCCTGATCGTACCGCGGCAACGCGGGTTGCAAGGAAGCGGACCAGGGCGCACCCTCGGAAAGAAGGGGAGAAAGTCATGAGCGGGACATTCTGGGCGATGATGGCGCTGGCGATGGCGATCGGGCTTGCCCCCGCGGGCAGCCAGGCGGCGACGGCGAAGCCGCCATCGGTTCCGATCGCTGTCGTGACGTTCTTCTCGGGTTCGGGCGGCGTGGTCGGCGGGCCGACCGTCAATTCGGCCAGGCTCGCAATCGACGAGATCAATCACGCGGGCGGTATCGATGGCGTTCCCATCACAGCCCGCTATGTCGATGAAGCGGGCGGGCCGACCAAGAACGTTGCCGAGTTCCGTTCTCTTGCCCCGAACGTCGCGGCGGTTGTCGGCTATGTCTCGAGCGGAGACTGCCTCGCCGTTGCTCCGATCGCCGACGAACTGGCCCGTCTCACCATCTTCTCCGATTGCACCACCAATGCGCTGTTCGAAGGTCATTCCTACAAATGGGTCTTCCGCACCCAGCCGCCGGCTTCCGCCAATGCGCTGGCCATGGCGCTCTATGTCGTGAAGACGCACCCGCATCTCGCCAGCATCGCCGGCATCAACCAGGATTACGCGTTCGGTCGCGACCAGTGGAAATATTTCTCGGAAGCGATGCAGGTGCTCGATCCGGGCGTGAAGCTCGGTGCCGCGCTGTTTCCGGCACTGTTCTCGGGCCAATATACGAGTGAGATTTCACGCGTCCTGACCGGCTCACCCGCACTCGTCTATTCGAGCCTCTGGGGCGGGGACCTGGTCGCGCTGATCCAGCAGGGTGTTGCCCAGGGCCTGTTTCAGCAGAGCCTAGTTGCCCTGGCGCTTGGCACGCAGGGGGGCATCGAGGGGCTGAAGGCATTGCCGGCCGGGGCCATCGTGGGCTCGGAGCACAGCTTCCTGCTGCACCCGGGCAAGATCGCCAACCCCGCGCTGGCCGCTTTCGTCGCCACGTACCACAAGCGGTTCGGCGAATATCCTGTCTCCACCTACCCCTTCACCATACGCCGCTCGCTCCTCGCACTGCGCGATGCCTATGCGGTCGCGATCAGCAGGAACGGAGGCGCCTGGCCAAGTGCGACCCAGGTCGCCGATGCGCTCGCCGGGCTCAAGGTCAAGACCCTGCTCGGCACCATGCTGATCCGCACGGACCACCAGGCAACCTATGACGAACGCGTCGGCGTCTCTGTCAAGAGCCCGGATTTTCCGTTCACCGTCTTCAACGACATCATTACGTTTCCGGCCGCGATGATCATGCCGCCGGCCGGGGAGACGGCGGAAAGCTGGATCGCGAAGTTGACGCCGAAGCTGCTTGCCGACGTTCCGGCTGCGCAGCACTTCTGATATCGGCGAACGCGTTTCAGCCGAGATGGCCGCTCTTCCGGTAGAAGAGCGCGCCCTCTTCGCTCGCCAGCGCGAGACTGCCGCCGGCCGGCCGACGCAGCCAGTTGCCCGCGTGGTGCGCGACGCCGTCGATCTGCAGGTCTCCTTCGAGCACGAAGATTTCCACGCCGCGCGGAAAGCTTTCCGCATGGCCGGCATAGCCTGGCGCCAGCCGCTGCATCACCACGCGCTCCCAGGGTGCGTCGAACAGGCGGGCTTCCTGGCGGCCTTCGCCAATGTCGCGCCACAGCGCGGAATCCCGCGTATCCAGCCGCACCGGTGCGCGCTCCTCCGGCGGCATCTGGCGGAGCTTGACGAGGATCACCGCGCCGGGTGCGCTCGCCGGCCTGTGGGTCGATCCCGGCGGGTTGCGCACGTAGAAGCCGGCCGGGAAATCTCCGGTCTCGTCGGAAAAGACGCCGTCCAGCACCAGGAACTCTTCGCCGGCGCCGTGCGTGTGCGGTGCGAATGAGGAACCGGGCGCGTAACGCACGAGGGAGGTGGCGCGCGCCACCTCCTCGCCGTCGCGTTCCAGCATCCGCCGCTCCACGCCGGCCATTGGCGATGGAACCCAGGCGAGCGCGGCGCTCTCCATGACGGCGGGAAGAGAAAGATCAGCGTGCAGCTTCATGGCATGCCCTCCAGGACACTCCGTCGAAATGGTGCCGGGTCCGGAAAACGGGAAAAAGTTCTTTGGTTCTTTCCTTCAAGAAAGAACAGCCTTCGTCGCTCATCGCACAAAGCGCCCCGGCCTCAGCTCTCCGCCACCTCGTTCACCGAAATCACACGCCAGGCATGCGGGTGGCGCTCGAGGCGCGTGAGGGAAAAATTGTGCACGGAAAGCGAGAGTGCCGCATCGGCGGGAATGCCGAGCGCGTGCGCGACGGCAGCGCGAATCGCGCCACCATGGCTGACGATCACGACATCGCCGCCGGCATGGCGTTCGGCCAGCGTTTCGAGCGACGGCCCGACACGATGGATGACATCGGCCATGCTCTCGCCGCCGGGCGGCTTCTCGCCGCCGGCCACTGGCCAGAACGGATGCGCCGGGCGCGAGAGCTGGGCCGGCAGTTCGGCATGCACGAGACCCTGCCAGGCGCCGAGATCCTGCTCGATCATCGCCGGCTCGATGGAAAACGCGGTCCGCGGGTAGCCGGCGGCGAAGATCGCATCGGCCGTCAAGCGGGTGCGGGAAAGCGGTGACACGATCCACTGCGCCGGGCGCGGCAGGCGCTCGGCGAGCGCCCGGCAGAGCGGTGCGGACTCGGCAAGGCTGTCGGCGCAGAGTTCCACATCCATGGTGCCGTAGAGAATCTGCCGGGCGCCCTCGCTCACCGGCGCATGGCGGATCAGCCAGAAGCGGGTCGGCGGTTTCATTCGCCGATCGAAAGAAGCGCGCCGCGCACCCGCGCGGCGTGGAACTGGTGGGCGAAAAGCAGGATCGCCGCGGCCATCCACACGATGTTGAGTCCGGCCGCCCAACCCAGCTCGGACCAGATCAGTACGCCGTGCACGACGATCGCCCGCATGCCTTCGAAAACGTGGGTGGACGGCAGCGCAAGCGCAAGCGGGCGGATGGCGGCCGGCAACACCGTGACCGGATAGAAGACCGCCGAAAGCGGCGTCAAGCCGAACAGCACGGCCCAGGCGAAAGTTTCGGCACCCGCGCCGTGGCGGAGGATGAGCGAGACCACGCCCAGCGCGACCCACCACCCCATGACCATCAGATTCGCGAAGAAGAGCACCAGCACCGGACCGAGCGTGAAGAGGTTGAACGCGTAGAGCAGATAGGCGAGGCCGATGGCGGGCAGCACACCCGCCAGCATGCGCAGCATCGAGACGATGATCAGCCCGCCGACCATTTCCGTCGGGCGCAAGGGGCTCACGAAGACATGGCCGAGATTGCGCGACCAGAGTTCTTCGAGAAAGCTCACCGCAACGCCCATCTGGCTCCTGAGCGCGACTTCCCAGAGCAGCACGCCGGCCAGCAGAAGCCCAGCCGCCATGACCAGGGGCGAACCGGCGCGGCTGCTGATGAACTGGGCGGTGAAGCCCCAGATGCACATTTGCAGCACCGGCCAGTAGACGAGCTCGATCAGCCGCGGCCAGGAGCGGCGGTAGAGCGCGATGTGCCGATAGAGCAGGCCCCAGATGCGCCGCGCCGAGCACGTCATGCCAGAAGCCTGGCCGGCTTGCGGCCACGCGCGATGTCGAGGAAGACCTGCTCCATGTCTTCCCGGCCGTAACGGACGATCAGCGCCTCCGGGCTGCCGCGATCGACGATGCGGCCTTCCTTCAGCATCAGCACGTCCGAGCAGAGCCGCTCGACCTCGTCCATGTTGTGCGAGGCAAGCAGGATCGCCGCTCCGCTTTCCGCGCGATAATGCTCGAGCCACCCGCGCACCCAGTCCGCGGTGTCCGGATCGAGGCTTGCCGTCGGCTCGTCCAGCAGCAGCACGTCGGGGCGGTTGATCAGCGCTTTCGCCAGCGCCGCGCGCGTCTTCTGCCCGGCGGAAAGCTCGCCCACCGGGCGGTCGAGCAGCGCGCCAAGCTCGAGTTCTTCAGTGAGTGCCGCGATCCGCCGCTCGAGCCGCGGGACGCAGTAGAGATGGCCATATACGCGCAGATTCTCGGCCACCGTCAGGCGCTGCGGAAGGGCGACGTACGGCGAGGAAAAATTCATCCGCTGAAGGGCGGCAAAGCGATCATCGGCCATATCGTGGCCGAGCACGGTGATGCGGCCCGAGGTCGGGACCAGCAGGCCGAGCAGCATGGCAAGCGTCGTGGTCTTGCCGGCGCCATTGCCGCCCAGAAGCCCGACGGTGGCGCCTTCGGGCAGGCGAAAATCCAGGCCATCCACCGCAAGCGGGCCACGGCCGTAGCGCTTGGTGAGGCCGCTCGCCACGATTGCATCCATGGCGGCGGGATAGGCCGATCGCGAAGCCTCGCCAAGACCCGGCGCGTCAGGTTTCAGGAAGCGCGGCGCGGCCCTGGAACAGCGCGAAGCCCTGCGCCTCACCCCAGAAGAGCGCGCCCGCTGAATCGATTCCCGTGAGCAGGATCCGCTCGCGCGCGGGCAAGGCGGCGTCGAGCGCCGCCCGCGGCAGTGCGGCGAGGCCGGAGGAGTAGGGGACTTCCAGGAAATCGACCCCGAACGGATCGGGCGGCACGATCGGCAGCAGCGCCGGGGTGATGGCGCGGAGGGCCAGGCGATAACCGCGCCCGCGTGCGAAATCGCGCGCGAAGAGGAAGGCCGACGCATCGTTCAGGATGTCGGCAGGCAGAAGATCGAGCACGATCTTTCCGCGCAGGCCGGCCGGGAGGGCGGCGTCGAAGCCGAGGAAGGCCGGCGAGAGGATCGATTCGACGCTCAGCTCGATGGCGAATGGCGCCGCCGCGGCAAGCGCGTGCGGTGCCGAGAGCAGGGCCAGCATTCTCCGGTCGAGCGTTCGCGCAAGACGGCGAAACAACCACGGATCCGCCTCGAGATCGTGCTCGGGGGCGAGGCTTTCACCGATCTCGGTGACCGAGAGGAAGCGCTTCTCCCAGGCCAGTCGAAACGGACCCGACCCGTCACGCCGGCAGATCGATCGGCGGCGGGCGAAGCGCGACATGTCGGCCGAGGCGAGCGCCCGCTCGATGGCGCCGAGCGCGGCGAGATCGAGCGGCGGCCGCCCTGCCGCCGTCGGCCGCACGACCTCGGGCGCAGCCAGGCAGGCGGCGAGCCGTTCGGCATCGCGCGGGACGGTGAAGCGACACACCAGTTCCGCGAAACAGGGCAGTGGCGGCGCGGATTCGGCGAACAGAACCGCCAGGGTCGCCAGAACGCGGCTTTCCTGGCGCGCCGCATCGCCGCGCCAGACGAGCGCGAGATCGTGCCCGGGAAGACGGTAAAGCCGGGCGCGATCGGCACTGCCGAGCGGCTCGAGCGCGCCCTCGGCAAGCCGGCCATGATGAGGGCGGTAATGCTCGGGCGGAACGAGGGAGAGCCGGACCAGCAGAACCCGCCGCTCGACCCCGGCGAGGCGGCAATCGCGGGCCAGGGTGCCGAGCGCCGTCGTGTCGAGATCAGCGCCCGAGATTTGCCGCATGAGCGTCATAGGGGGCCGGGGGAGGGGGCTCCGGAATCGAGCAGAACGGGATTGCGGCAGAAGCGCCGGCCGGCAGCGGTGGCCGAGGCGGCCCGTTCCGTGCATTGGCCGAGCGTGCATCCGGCGGCGGCGGAGCAGGTGAGCATCCGCCCGGCGGCCAGCATCACCTCCACATGATGGCCGACGAACCGCCCAACACCCTGGGCAAGACCCCAGAGCACGGCTTCCTCGCCATCCGCGCGGTTCAGGATCACGCGTTCCATCCCGATGGCGCCGAGCGCGGCAGCCAGCGCGGCGCGGTCGGGCTCGGCAAGGCGCAAAAGGCGTGCCGACCAGTCGAGCTTCAGGAGGTCGGCATCGAGCGACCGCGGACGGACCATGCGCAGCGTCTGGTGCGAAACCCCGCCGAGGACGATCCGAAAGCCTGAGCGACGAAGCGCGGCACGCGCGGCCTCGAACGCTTCCGGCGCCGCCGCCGCCTCGACCAGCGATACTTCGACGCCGATCTTCACGCCGATCGATCGGCAAAGCTGAAAGAGGTGCGCGCATCTCTCCTTGACGATGGTTCTCACTGACAAATTGACATGCAGCGCGAAGTCGTGCGGCGCGCCTGCCATGCCGAGCGGTCCAGGGCCGGGCAGGGCGGCCTCGATCAGCGCCAGCAACGGGTCGTCGAGACGGTGGGCAAAATGCCGAACCAGCCAGGGGTCGGGACCGGTTCCGTCGGCCGGCGCGGAGCGCGCCCAGAGCGCTGCGGGCGAGAGCGCAATCTCGCGGAAGAGCGGGCGGAAGGAGTGGGGCCGGATGCCGCCGGAACGGGTGATCAGGGCACCGGTCCGGCGCTGCAGCAGTGCGGTGAAATCGGCCGAGGCGGCAAAAGGCGCCGGCTCCGCGGGGAGCGTGACAGGAACGGCTCCGCGCCGCTCGGCTGCGGCAGGGCTGAGCCCGTTGCCGGACCGTTCGGCGATGCCGAGTTGTTCGGTCGCATAGGCAATCAGGAAGACTTCCTGCGCCGGGAGTAGCCAGAGCGAGACCATGGCTTCCGGCTCGGCGGATTCGCCTCCGAAGAGGCGGGCAAGATTGTCCTTCAAAGACGCCGGGTCGTCCGCTGCCGAGGTTCGCGCCGGCGATGGGGCGTGGCGGCAGAGGAGGACGAGATCGCCGTTGCCGAGCGCAAAAAGCTGCCCGTCATGACGTTGCGCGGCCTCGGTGAGGAGCGCGCGGGCGATCCGACGGTGATGCGGTTGCGGCGCCGGCGGGCCGAGACGGCTGAGATGCAGCACGAGCGCCGCCCGCTCGCCTGGCGTGCGGGCGGCCCGGCGGGCCACGTCCAGCAGAAGCTGCTCCGCTGAACTGCCGCTGGCGGCGCCAGGTTCGCACCCGCCGGGTGTGGATGCAAAGGGCCGGAAGATGTCCGCCCGACCAGGTGCAACCCCACCGAGCCAGTCTGCGAGCGGCTGCCCGTTCCTGGGAAATGGCTTCGGGGGAAGCGGCTGCGGGTCGCGCCGCCCTCCGCTCCAGCGAGGCCGAGTCGAAGGAAGCGCCTGTTCGAGCTGGAGCAAGGGCGTCTCGGAGCAAACGGTCGAAGCTGTTAGCCTCCCTCCCCATGGTTACCTTCCGGTTAGCGCCGGCGAAACTGAGGCCGGGGCGGCGCGTTTATGCGATCGGGGATGTGCACGGCATGGCGCGGCGCCTGGCCGCCCTGCATAACGCCATTGCCGCCGACCTCGCCGCGCGGCCCTGTGCGTCGGCCCTCGTGGTGCATATCGGGGATTACATCGACCGGGGTCCGGAAAGCTCGGGCGCCCTGGCGATGCTGGCCTCCGGCACGCCGATCGGCGGCGCCGAGACGATCTCTCTCATCGGCAATCACGAGTGGATGGCGCTTCGTGCGCTGCTTGGCGGAGACGACGATGCGGCCAAGCTCTGGCGCATGAACGGGGCGGACGCGACGTTGCGAAGCTGGCGGATCGATCCCGATACGGAGCATCCGTCATGGGGCCAGGCGGTGCCCGAAGAGCAGCTTCGGTTCCTTGAGGGGCTTCGGCTTTTCCACCGCGAAGACGGCTATTTTTTCGTCCACGCCGGATTGCGTCCGGGTGTTGCGCTCGCCGAACAGGATCCGGACGACATGGTCTGGATTCGCGAACCGTTCCTGTCCTACGCGGGTGATTTCGGTGTGGTGGTCGTGCACGGCCACACCCCGACGAAAGAGCCGGAGGTGCGGACAAACCGTATCGGGATCGACACGGGTGCGGTCTATGGCGGAGCGCTGACCGCTTCTGTTCTCGAGGAAGACCGCCTCGGCTTCCTGCAGGTCTGAACCTCTCGCCGCGGGCTGGAGACGGGAAACGGGCAACGCCTCGATTCGACCGGAGGCGTCACGGGATGCGGATCTATCCGGTCACTACTCCGTGAGTACTTCGCGATATCGAGAACTGCACCAGGATGTATAAAAAGTGGGAAAGCCCACAAGAATTTGAACGTCTCTTCCTTGACGTTTCGCCGCTCGCGTGCATTTTTCCGGAACGTTAACGCCGAGAGCGAACACAACACGTCCACTGCAGGCGTTAACGTGTCTTCAGGCAACGCAACGAGGCAGCCTTGGCGGCTGCGCAACTGGGCTGAGCCGGGGAATCCCCAATTCCCGCGGTGGGGAACGATTGAACCGCAGGACCGAAACAGGAGTGAAAAGGCTTACCAGCATGAAGAAAGCTTTGATGATGGGCGCCG
>Ga0335075_10001726_pt1 | contig 35682 bp, 38 predicted proteins | sample Lox_Sample_24_FD_206723 | JGI IMG/M metagenome (GOLD analysis project Ga0335075, IMG submission 206723) | Soil microbial communities from Loxahatchee National Wildlife Refuge, Florida, United States - Lox_Sample_2.4 | ecosystem: Environmental > Terrestrial > Soil > Wetlands | place: USA...
TCGCCTCGGCCATGAGCGGTGCGATCGTGATCTGGCGGATGTTGCTGGCGAGGCGGACCGCCTCTGTCGCCAGGATCGAATCGGTGATCGCCAGCATCTCGATCGGCGAGGCGGCGATGCGCGCGACCGCCCCGCCCGAGAGCACGCCGTGCGTGACATAGACGCTGACCGAGCTTGCCCCGCTCTCGATCAGCGCGCTCGCCGCGTTGACCAGCGTGCCGCCGGAATCGACGATATCGTCCACCAGGATGCAGTCGCGCCCGGCGACGTCGCCGATCACGTTCATCACTTCGGACACGCCGGCGCGCTCGCGCCTTTTGTCGATGATCGCGAGGTCGCCGTTGAGCCGGGTCGCGATCAGCCGCGCGCGGACGACGCCGCCCACGTCCGGCGAGACGATGACGATGCCGCGCCCGGCGAAGCGTTCCTGGATGTCGCGGCTGAACAGCGGCTCGGCGTAGAGGTTGTCCACCGGGATGTCGAAGAAGCCCTGGATCTGCCCCGCATGGAGGTCCACCGTCAGCACCCGGTTGGCGCCCGCCTCGGTGATGAGGTTGGCGACCAACTTGGCGCTGATCGGCGTGCGTGGGCCGGATTTGCGGTCCTGGCGGGCGTAGCCGAAATAGGGGATCACCGCGGTGATGCGTCGCGCCGAGCTGCGGCGCAGCGCATCGAGCGTGATCAGGAGCTCCATCAGATTGTCGTTGGCCGGGTAGGAGGTGGATTGGATGACGAAGACGTCCTCGCCGCGGATGTTCTCGTGGATCTCGACGAATACCTCCATGTCCGCGAAACGGCGGATCGCGGCGCGGGTGAGCGGCAGGTTGAGCTTGGCGGCAACGGCCTCGGCCAGGGGGCGGTTGCTGTTAGCGGCAACGATCTTCATGCGCACGGGATCCGGTTGGGAACGCGCCCGGATAGGGGGTGCGCGGCCGCCGGCCTTCTAGCAATGCGTTCCCGGCCTGTCCATGCGACCTCTGGTTTCGCTCGCGCCGGGCTCACGGCGCTTGGCGCGCCTTCTCGATGAGCTGGCGCAAGCCCGAAGCGGCCTGCTCGCCGATCGTCGGTGCGACCTCGCCCCAGGTCGGGTCGATGGTGGCCAGCGGCACGTCGTTGAGTTGGATCACCCGGCCCCGCTCGCGCCCTCTTGCGTCGCTCACCACCCATTGCAGCTCGACCCGGACCTGCTCCGGCTGTTTCGTCGGCGTCACCTGCACCTCTCCGATCACCGAGAAGTCGGCACCGGTCTGGCTTGCCTGGAGCGGGACCCCGAGCGCCGGCAGGTCCGTGCGCAGGGCCCGGGCGAGCACGATGTTGCCGTCGTAGGGCGCGTTCCGCACGCCGGCGAAGAAGACCTTCGCGGGCCGGTTCATAAGGCTCTCGGGATTGCTTCGCTTGAGCCGCGCATCGATCTCGGTGAGCAGATTGGCGATCGCCGGCGCGTCGGCGTTCGCCGTCTTCTCGAGCGCAGCCGGATCGGCGTTGGCCCACTCCTCCGCCGGCACCGGCGTGCCCGCGATCGATCCCTGCTTGCGCTTGATCGGGTCGATCACCGTGTAGCGCGGGATCACCTCGCTCTTCTCCAGCGAGGCGGTGATCGCGAGCTGCCAGTCGCCGGGCCTGGTCGGTGCGGCGACAGCAGGCACGGTGCGGTCGGCGAGCGCGGTCGCGACGTCGGCGGCGAATTTCCGGCTCGCCGCGTCGGCGAGGAGTGCTGCGGGTGGCGCCGGCACTGCGAGCAGGGGCGGCGGCGGCACCGCGAGGCGGAGCGCGGTGGCTCCGGGATTGCCCTGGAAAGGCCGGGGAAAATCGCCGCAGCCCGCCAGTGCGAGCGCGGCGGCCAGCAGTGGCCAGGCCCTCATGAAGCCGGCAGCATGATGAGCGAGATCTGGTGCCCGATCGGTCCCCCGCCGGCGAGCACGCGGCGGCGGTGGCTGAAGAAGCGCTCTTCGTCGGCGGCGGTGTCCGCCTCGAGCGTCGTGACGGCGGCAATGCCGGCGGCGGCGAGGCGGCCGGAGCAGTAGCCCGGCAGGTCGAATTGCCACCGTCCCTCCAGCCTGCCGGGCGCGAAGAACCGCTCGTCCCCCGGCTCGCGGCCAAGCACCGCCTCGCGAAGGTCGGGCCCCACCTCGTAGGAGGGCTGGCCGATCGCAGGGCCGATGGAAGCGCGGATGCGCGAGGGCAGGGCGCCGAGCGCGCGCATCGCGGCGAGCGTCGCCTCCAGCACGCCGGCGGCGGCGCCGCGCCAGCCGGCATGGGCGGCGCCGACGATGCCCGCCTCCGCGTCGACGAGCAGCACCGGCGCGCAATCGGCGGTGACGATCCCAAGCACCGCTCCGGGCCGATCGGTCACCATAGCGTCCGCGTCCGGCCCGGCCCCCGGCTCCCAGGCCTGGCCGCCGACCGTCATCACCCTGGTCCCGTGCACCTGCTTCGACACGAACAGAAGCGCGGGATCGGCGCCGATCGCCCGCGCGGCGCGCGCCCGGTTCTCGATCACCGCCTCGCGCGTATCGCCGCTCGCCAGGCCGCAATTGAGTGTTGCGTACGGCCCCGACGAGACGCCGCCCCGGCGGGTGAAGAAGCCGTGCGGCACGCCGAGCTGATCGGCGGAAAGCGCCGGCGCTTCGGCCCTCACAGCGAAAATCCCGGGAGCTCCGGTCCATCAGGGCTCGCGAGGCCGAGCGCCTTGAAGAGCCGTCCCATTCCGTCCGGCTCGGCGAGGCGGCGTCCGGCGGCGAGCAGCGCCGCCGCCTCGGCCGGCCCCCGCCCGCGCGCCAGCCGGTCGAGGCGCTGGAAAAGCCCGAGCCTTGTGAGGAATATCCCCTGCGGGACGGGCCCGGAGACAACCGCGCCGGCAGCTTGGGCGGCCGCGGCGAAGGACTGGAAATCGACATGCGCCGAGAGGTCGGCGGTGCCGGGATCCGCGAGCGGATCGGCCGGGCGGCCACCGCGCAGCGCCTGGAGGCTCTCCCCCGCCGCACTCGCCGCCGGCCCGTAATCGATGAAGAGTGCGGCACCCGGGCTCGCCCGGAGCCGCGCGCCAAGCAGCGAGGCGAGCCGGAGCGCCGGTTCGCACACCTCGTTCACGGCGCCGAGGGTATCCGCCGCCGCGCCGGCGGGTGCGACCGCGGGTCGCTCGACGAACCGCCCGCCCGCACCCACGAAGCGCTCCATCCAGCCGTCCAGGCGGCGGACGAACTGGCGGATCGGCAGGGCGTCGAGGAACTCGTTGGCGAGCAGGAGGATCGGGCCGGGCGGCACCTCCTCGAACCGCTCGTGCCAGCCGGCTTCGGGCAGCAGGGCCGCCTGGGCGGCGCGGAGAGCGGGCGAGGTCTCGACGAGATGGAGGCGGAGCGCCGAGCGAAAATCAGGCGCCACCCTCCCCACGGCCCGGAGTGCGTCCGCCATCAGCGTGCCGCGCCCGGGCCCCAGCTCCACCAGCCTCACCGGGTCCGGCCGGCCGAGCCCTTCCCAGACCGTCGCCGCCCAGAGCCCCAGGATCTCGCCGAAGGCCTGGGAAATCCCGGGCGCGGTTGCGAACTCGCGGAACGGATCGCCGGCCGCGTAGTAGCGCGCGTTCGCCGCTGCCATGAATCGGTCGAGACGCTGCATCGGGGAGGCGGCGGGACGAGGGAACGCCAAGGCGGGCAGGCAAGTCCTTCCGATCAGGGTGCCTTCTGCTGCACCTTGGCCATCATGGTCTTGATGTCGTCCATCGCCTCGGCGAAGCGGTGGTTGAGGAGCTGGATCGCCTCGTTGTTCGAGCGCTGGATCAGGTCCCCGAGCTCCTTCATGTTCGAGACGGTATGCTCATAGGCGTGCTTGATCAGCTCGACCTGCGCGGCCGCCTTGGCCTGCGGCGAGCCTGGCTGGGCCAGCGTCTGGAGCGACTGGGTCAGCTCGGAGAGGCTCTGCTGGACGATCTCCATGTGGCGCTTGGCGTAGGCCTGCGCGCCTTCGAGCGCCACGCGGTTGGCCGCGGCGAGCGCCTCCATGTTGCGCTGGTGTGCGCGTAGCAGGGGCTCGACGTCGCCGAGCGAAGGCATCTTCAGATTGGCGAACAGGCTCGTGAAATCCGGCATCCCGCTTGCCGCCTTGCCGTGCGCGCTTTCGGGTTTTGCTGCCATGGCGCCGTCTCCTTTGGCTGGGCCCCGCTCTCGCCGGACGCGGTGGCAGGTTCGCATCGAACCCTGGCCCTCGCGGTCCAGTCTAGTCCACCCGGACAGGGGCGGACAGAGGTGCCCCGCCACATGTAAGGAAATCTAGCTCGCGGCCGGGTCTTCCTCCTTGCCGTCTCCCTTCGCCTCCTCCTCCGTCGGCGCCTTCGGAGCCGGCCGGCCGGCGAAGGGCAGGGAGGCAAGCCATCCGGCGGCGCGCTCGGCCCGCGCGAGCGCGGTATCGAGCGCCGCCATCGTCGGCGCGAGATCTTCCGTCTGGTCACGCTGCCAGGCCCGCAGCGTCCAGACCCAGACGGCCGTCAAGCCTTTGACGCGGAGCTTGCCCGTGAGCCCGCTGGTGCCGACGCCCGCCGCACCCAGGATCCAGCTCATGCTGGCTTCCGTGAGCACGGCGAGAAAGAGGGCGGTGCGGGGGCGGCAGGGAAGGCTTTCGAGGAGGGCGAGCACTCCCTCGCGGTTGGCCTGGAACGCGTCGAGCCGGCGCATCAGCAGCCCGAACAGCCGGTCGCGGACCGTTCCCTCCTCGGTCGCCTCGGCGAGCGAAGCGGCATCCGCCATCCGGCCGAACCGGATCAGCAGCACCCCCCGTGTGGGAAAGCGCAGCCGCGCGCGGTCGAGCGCCAGGCCGGCCGCGCGTGCCGCCGCGGCGATGCGGAGGTTGCGCCACCCCTCGGTGGCGGCGAGCCGGAAGGCGGCCGCGATCAGCGCCTCGTCGAAAGCCCGGTCGTCGGGCGGGGTGGGCGGGGGGAGGGAATCGGACATGGCGGACACCCCTCGATCTGTTGCGCGGCGGTCGATTACCCGGCCAGCTCGCGCGAGCGTGCCGTGGCGGCTGCGATGGCGCGCGAGACCGCTTCAGGCCAGGCTTTCTCCTCCATCAGGACCGAGAGCGCCCGCTCGGTCGTGCCTCCCGGGCTGGTGACGGCGGCGCGGAGCTGCTCCGCCGCCTCCGGGCTCGCGTCGAGCAGGGCGCCCGCGCCCGAGATCGTCCGTCGCGCCAGCAGCCTCGCAAGCTCGGCCGGCAGCCCTTGCTCCCGGCCTGCGCGCTCCAGGAGCTCGGCGAGGAGGAACACGTAGGCCGGCCCGCTCCCCGAGACCGCGGTGACGGCATCGAGGAGGCCTTCCTCTTCCACCCAGGCGACCTTGCCGACTTCGCCAAGCAGGGTCTCGCAGAGACCCCGCTCGGCGTCGCCCACCCCGGGCCCGGCGCAGGCGACGCTGGTTCCGGCGCGGATCGAAGCCGGCGTGTTCGGCATCGCCCGCACCACCGCAGCGTTCGGGCCGAGCCGCGCCTTGAGGCCGCCGATCGTCCGGCCCGCCATGATCGAGAGGAACACGGAGGAGCCGACGAAGCGGGCGAACCGCGGCACGACCGCTTCCGCCTGCTGCGGCTTGATCGCCAGCACGATCGCGGCCGGTTTGAACCCGGCGGGCACCTTTTCCGCCTCGCCCACCACCGTCATCGCCTCAGCCCCGGGCGGCAGGCGCGGCGCCGGATCGACCAGCACCGAGGGTGCCAGCCCGCGTTCGAGCCAGGCGCCGAGCATCGCGCCGCCCATCCGCCCGCAGCCGACGAGGAGGATGGGCGGAAGGCTTGCGCTCACGATGTCTCCGGCAGGTCCGAAGCGGTCACGCCTCGCCGGCACATTCCAGCATGGCGGCGGCAAGGGACTCGGCGGCCGGTTTGCCCCCCCAGAGGGTGAGCTGGAAGGCGGGGAAGAAGCGCTCGCACTCGGTGATCGCGATATCGACCATGTCCTCGAGGCTCTCCGACGAGGCGCCGGCGGCACCGCGCAGCAGCACGGAATGGTGGAAGGCCGGCGCGCCATCGTCGCTGTCCATCCCGAAATACCCGACCCAGAGCCGCTCGTTGGCCAGCGCCAGCAGCTCGTAGAGAATCGCGCGGCGTCGCTCCGGCACCTTGAGATCGAATGCGCAGGTGAAGTGCATCGCGCTCATCTCGGCCGACCAGTTGAAGTAGAGGACGTAGTCGGACCATTGGCCGGGGGCCTTGGCCGCAATCTCGCATTCGCCGCGGCGATCGAACGACCAGTCGTTGGAGGCCACGATCTGCTCGACGGTATCGAGGGGATTGGCGACGGCGTCCCTCTGGGCGGAATAGGCGGTGGGGGGCATCGGGACCTCCCTTGTCGAAGGCCGGCTTCGCGGCGGCGAATCGGGGCGGCTCACGTGGGCCGGTGGCGGCGCACCATAACGACGCGCCGCGCTGCGCCGCAAGCGGGCCCTCTTCACGCCTCCGGCGCTCGCGGCTTCTCGAGTGCGGCGATCCGCGCTTCGAGCGCATCGAGCCGCTCCGCGAGCCTCGCGAGAGAGGCGCTCGCATCCTCCGAGGCGGTCCTGGCATTCGCGGCAAGCTCCTTCACCGCCTCGAGGTCGGGCCTGGACGCCACGTCGAGGCGGCGGACAAGGTCCTCCAGCCGGGAGCGCAGCGCCGCCTCGGTTTCCTCGCGAATACCGGCGAGCGCCGAGAATGCGCCGCCGGCCACGCCGGCGAGATCATCGAACAGTGGCGGCCGCTGCCCCATCGCTCTCCCTCCCGCATCTTCCGAAGGCGGCGGCCCACCCCTATAAGGCGCCGCCATGATCCTGCTCACCGGCGGCGCCGGCTGCATCGGCTCGAACCTGCACGCAGCGCTCGCCCGGCGCGGCCTGGAAGTGGTGATTGTCGATCGGCTCCGCGCGGGGGGCAAGTGGCGCAATCTCGCCCACCATCCGCCCGCCCAGATCCTGCCGCCCGCCGACCTCCCCGACTTCCTCGACGGCCATCCGCCGATCGAGACGATCTTCCACCTCGGCGCCGTGACGGATACGGCCGCGCGCGAGGCCGATCTCGTCTGGGAGAGCAACGTCGCGCTGCCACTCAGCCTTTGGGAGTGGTGCGCGCTGCGCGGCGTGCGCTTCATCTACGCCTCCTCGGCGGCGACATACGGGGACGGCGCGGCCGGCTTCGAGGACGATCCCGACCCGGCTGCGCTCGCCCGCCTCCGCCCGCTCAGCCTCTACGGCTGGAGCAAGCACGCCTTCGACCTTCAGGTGGCGCGCCTGCTGGCCGGCGGCGCCGCGCGCCCGCCGCAATGGGTCGGCCTCAAATTCTTCAACGTCTATGGCCCGAACGAGTATCACAAGGGCGCGATGATCTCGGTCGTCAAGGTGAAGTTCGACGAGCTCGTGCAGCACGGCGTGATGCGCCTCTTCCGCTCCGGGCGGCCGGATATCCCCGACGGCGCCCAGCGGCGCGACTTCATCTGGGTGGGCGACGTCGTCGACGTGCTGCTCTGGCTGCTCGATCGTCCGGATGTCAACGGGCTCTACAATCTCGGCACCGGTGGCTCCGCGACCTATCTTGCCCTTGCCGAGGCCGTCGCGGCGGCGGCCGGCCGCGAGGCGCAAATCGAATTCGTCGACATGCCGGACGCGCTCGCCGGCCAGTACCAGTACCGCACCGAGGCGGCGATGCGCCGGCTGCGCGCCGCCGGCTATGCAGGGCCTTTCCTGCCGCTCGCCGAGGGTGTGCGGCGCTATGTCAAGGAATTCCTCGCGACCGCGGATCCCTATCGATGATGTCCGTGCTGATCTGGCCCGATCTCAATCCCGTCGCGGTGCATCTCGGCCCGTTCTCGATCCGCTGGTATGCGCTCGCGTATATCGCGGCGCTCCTGCTCGCCTGGCGGCTCCTGCACCGCCTCGTGCGCGAGGCCCCCGCCGTCGCCTCGCCCGTGCAGGTGGACGACTTCCTGAGCTGGGCCACCCTCGGCGTCGTCCTCGGCGGCCGACTCGGCTACGTCCTATTCTACCAGCCCGGCTATTATTTCACGCACCCGCTCATGATCGGCGCGGTCTGGGACGGCGGGATGAGCTTCCATGGCGGCCTGATCGGCGTCGCCTGCGCGATCGCATGGTTCTGCCATCACAACAGGGTCGACACCCTGGGCTTTGCCGACCGTGTTGCGGTGACCGCGCCGATTGGGCTCTTCCTCGGCCGTATCGCCAATTTCATCAACGGCGAACTCTGGGGCCGCCCGGCGCCGAAGTGGTGGCCGTTCGCGATGATCTATCCGCGCGCCGGCCCGATCCCGCGCTATCCGAGCGAGCTCTACGAGGCGCTGCTCGAGGGCGTGGTCCTCTTCATCGTGATGTACCGGCTCTCTCGGCGTGAGAAGCTCCGCCGGCGCGCCGGCTTCCTCACCGGCAGCTTCCTCGTCGGCTACGCCATCGCGCGCATCATCGGCGAATGCTTTCGCCAGCCTGACTGGTTCCTTCGCTACCTTTTCTTCCTCGCGCCGGACCGCTTGCTCCCGGTGACGATGGGCCAGCTTCTCTCCGTGCCGCTCATTCCCATCGGCGCCTGGCTGATCGCCCGCAGCCGGCGCTCCGAGGCGCTGCCGCCCGCTTCCCGCTGAAACCGCCCTCGTGTCAGCTTTCACAGAAAGCTGACACGAGGGCGTTGTCCAAGTGCCTGATTCACGCTGCGTTTCGTGATCGCTCCGCTTCCCACGAAACTCCGCGATCAGGCACTACCGCAGCGTGCGCAGTCGCTCCACCGCCGCCACCAGGGCGCGGCGAATCCCGGGCTCAAGCGCCGAGTGGCCGGCGTCCGGAATGATTGTCAGTCGCGCGGCGGGCCAGGCGGCGGCGAGCTCAAAGGCGGTGCACGCCGGGCAGACCATGTCGTAGCGGCCCTGCACGATCTCGGCCGGGATCGCGCCGATCCGCGCCATGCCGCCGAGCAGGCCCTCAGGCGGCAGGAAAAGTCCGTTCGCGAAATAGTGCGCCTCGATCCGCGCCAGGCCGAGCGCGGTGCGGTCCTGTGAGAACGAGGCCACCGTCTCCGGGCTCGGCAGCAGGGTGCTGCACGAGCCCTCGTAGATCGACCAGGCCCGTGCCGCCGGCAAGTGCACGGAGGGATCGGGATCGGTGAGGCGGGCGAGATAGGCGCCGAGCAGGTCGCCGCGCTCCGCCTCCGGCAGGAAGCCCGCGAAATTGGCGTGCGCGTCGGGAAAGACGTGCGCGAGCCCGTGCAGGAACCAATCCACCTCGTCGGGCCGCCCGAGGAACACGCCGCGCAGCACGCATGCCTTGACCCGGTCCGGGTGCGCCTGCGCGTAGGCGAGCGCCAGCGTCGAGCCCCAGGAGCCGCCGAACAGCAGCCAGCGCTCGATGCCGAGATGCCGGCGCAGCCGCTCGATATCCTCGACGAGGTCGGGCGTCGTGTTCTGCATCAGGCTGCCGAGCGGCCGCGAGCGGCCAGCGCCGCGCTGATCGAAGATCACGGTTCGCCAATAGCCGGGATCGAAGAAGCGCCGGTGCACGGCGCCCGCCCCGGCGCCCGGACCGCCATGGAGGAAGAGCGCGGGCTGCCCGCGCGGGCTGCCCACCTGCTCCCAATACATCACGTGGCCGCCGGAGAGCGGCAGGTAACCGCTCTCGAAGGGGCCGATTTCGGGAAAGAGGTCACCGCGCGGCATAGCACGCTTTTTCTACAATGCAGCCCGAGCGGGCGAAACAGGCCAGAGAAACAACCAGCGAAACGGAAGCGAACGCCCGCGCCTCCGGGGCCGGGTTTGACAGGCCGAGGGCGGGGTCTCTAAGTTCCCGCGCCCTTCTGTTGCAGGTGCGAATAGAGGCGCCCCCGCAGCACGGCGGCCCCCTTCCGCCGGCGGGCAACTTCAGCGAATTTCCGGAAACGGCATGGCATGGCGATGAAGGTCCTCGTCCCCGTCAAGCGGGTGGTCGATTACAACGTCAAGGTGCGGGTGAAGTCGGACGGCTCCGGGGTCGAGACCGCCGGCGTGAAGATGTCGATGAATCCCTTCGACGAGATCGCGGTCGAGGAGGCGCTCCGCCTCAAGGAGAAGGGGCTTGCCGACGAGGTCATCGCCGTCTCGCTCGGCCCGGCGGCCTGCGCGGAGACGCTCCGCACCGCGCTGGCGATGGGCGCCGATCGCGGCATCCTCGTCGAGACCGATATCGCGCTTGAGCCGCTCGCGGTCGCCAAGCTGCTCAAGGCGATCGCCGGGCGCGAGACGCCGCGCCTCGTCATCCTCGGCAAGCAGGCGATCGACGACGACATGAACGCGACCGGCCAGATGCTGGCCGCCCTCCTCGGCTGGCCACAGGGCACCTTCGCCTCCCGGCTCGTGATCGAGGGCGAGACCGCGCTGGTGACCCGCGAGGTCGATGGCGGCCTCGAGACGGTGGCGCTCTCGCTTCCCGCGGTCGTCACCACCGACCTTCGGCTGAACGAGCCGCGCTACGCGAGCCTGCCCAACATCATGAAGGCGAGGCGCAAGCCGATCGAGACGCTGAAGCCCGAAGATCTCGGCGTCGATCCGGCCCAGCGCCTCACCCTCCTCGGCGTGGCCGAGCCGCCGCGCCGCCAGGCGGGCAAGAAGGTGGCCTCGGTCGCCGAGCTCGTCCAAAAGCTCAGAACCGAGGCGAAGGTGATCTGATGACGGTCCTGGTTTTGCTCGAGCACGAGGGCGGCGCAATCAAGCAGCCCTCGCGGAGCGCGGTCACAGCGGCCGCGAAGCTCGGCGAGGTGCATGCGCTGCTCGCCGGCTCCGGGCTCGACGCGGCCGCCGCGGCAGCGGCGAAGCTGCCCGATGTGGCGAAAGTGCTGGTGGCGGAAGACCCCTCGCTCGCCCATCCGCTCGCCGAGCCGCTCGCGGCGCTGCTCGTTTCACTCGCGCCCTCCTACACGCACCTGCTCGCCGCCGCGACCGCCGCCGGCAAGAACGTGATGCCGCGCGCCGCCGCGCTGCTCGACGTCCAGCCGATCAGCGACATCGCGGGCGTCGTCGACGCGGACACGTTTATCCGCCCGATCTACGCCGGCAACGCGCTCGCGACCGTCCGCTCGAGCGATCCGAAGAAGGTGATCACGGTCCGCGCGGCGAGCTTCGATCCGGTGCCGGCCGAGGGCGGCGCGGCGCCGGTCGAGCCGGTTTCCCTGCCCGCCGCCGATGCCGCTTCCCAGGGCGCCTCGCGTTATGTCTCGGCCGATCTCTCGAAGAACGAGCGTCCCGAGCTCACCGCCGCGCGCGTGGTGATCTCGGGCGGGCGGGGCATGCAGAGCGGGGACAACTTCAAGCTCCTCGATCCGATCGCCGATCGCCTGGGCGCGGCCATCGGCGCTTCGCGCGCCGCCGTGGACGCCGGCTTCGTGCCGAACGATTACCAGGTCGGCCAGACCGGCAAGGTGGTGGCGCCGGACCTCTACATCGCCGTCGGCATCTCGGGCGCCATCCAGCACCTCGCCGGCATGAAGGACAGCAAGGTGATCGTCGCCATCAACAAGGACGGCGAGGCGCCGATCTTCCAGATCGCCGATTACGGCCTCGTCGCCGATCTCTTCACTGCCTTGCCCGAACTCGCCCAGGAGCTGGAGAAGAGCCCATGAACCTCGAACGCGAGCCGGCAGCGGCCGCCACCGATATCGGGCTCGAGACGCCCGCCATCGCCTCGGTGGGCGTGATCGGCGCCGGCCAGATGGGCAACGGCATCGCCCATGTCGCCGCCCTCGCCGGGCTTTCGGTGACCATGCTCGACGTCGATGCCAAGGCGCTCGAGAAGGCGATGGCGACGATCGCCCACAACATGGACCGCCAGGTCGCGCGCAAGATCATCGCCGCGGAGGAGAAGGAGGCGGCGCTCGCGCGCATCCGGACGGCGAGCGACTACGCCGCCTTCGCCGAGTGCGACCTCGTCATCGAGGCGGCGACCGAGAAGGAGGAAATCAAGCGCGCCATCTTCAAAACGCTCACGCCGCACCTCAAGCCCGACTGCCTGATCGCCTCCAACACCTCCTCGATCTCGATTACGCGGCTCGCGGCCTCGACCGACCGGCCGGGGAAGTTCATCGGCATGCACTTCATGAATCCTGTGCCGGTGATGAAGCTCGTCGAGCTGATCCGCGGCATCGCGACCGACGAGCCGACGTTCCAGGCGACCCAGGCGCTGGCCGCGCGACTCGGCAAGACGACGGCGGTGGCCGAGGACTACCCCGCCTTCATCGTCAACCGCATCCTGGTGCCGATGATCAACGAGGCGGTCTACGCGATCTACGAGGGCGTCGGCTCGGTCGCCGCGATCGACACCGCGATGCGGCTCGGCGCCAACCATCCGATGGGCCCGCTTGAGCTCGCCGACCTGGTCGGGCTCGATACCTGCCTCTCGGTGATGCAGGTCCTCCATGAGGGCCTGGCGGACACCAAGTACCGCCCTTGCCCGCTGCTCGTGAAATATGTCGAAGCCGGCTGGCTCGGCCGCAAGACCGGCCGCGGCTTCTACGACTATTCCCAGACCCCGCCCCGCCCCACGCGGTGAGCGAGATGCCAACGCTGCCGGCCGCCCGCCGCCCGTTCGTCATCACCCGTCCGCTCCTGCTCCCCGCCGGGACTCTGCTTGCGAACGCCCTGCTCGTCCTCTCCGCCAAGATCGAGGTGCCGTTCTGGCCGGTGCCGATGACGCTCGAGACGCTCGCCGTCCTCTGCCTCGCCGGCCTCTTCGGTGCGCGCCTCGCCGGCGTCGCGGTCCTCCTCTGGCTCGCCGAGGGTGCCGCCGGCCTGCCGGTCCTCGCCGGCGTCGCCGCCAGCCCCGCCTATTTCCTCGGCCCCACCGGGGGCTATCTCGCGGGCTTCCTCCTCGCCGCCCTCCTCGTGGGCCTTGCCGCTGATCATGGCCTCCGCGACCGCCCGGTCATCCTGATCGCGGCCATGCTTGCCGGAGTCGCGGTCATCGATCTCCTCGGGGTTGCCTGGCTCGCCCACCTCGTCGGCTGGCGGCAAAGCATCCAACTCGGCCTGGTGCCGTTCGTTCCCGCCGATCTCACCAAGGCCGCCCTGGCCGCCGCGCTGGTCGCCGTCTTCCGCCGCCCCCGCTTCCGCCCCCGCTTCCGCCAGAGATGAGCGAGATCGGCTTCTACCACCTGAACCGCCTCCTCCCCGACCGCGCGCTCCCCAAGCTACTCGCGCGTACCCTCGCCGCCTCCGAGCGCGCCGTCGTGCTCTGCGCCGATGCCGAGCGGGTGGACGCGCTCGACGCCGCCCTCTGGCTCTGCCCCGATCCGGTCTGGCTGCCGCACGGCACCGCCCGCATGGGCGAGGCCGACCTCCAGCCGGTCTGGCTTACCGCCGGCTTGGCCGAAGCCGCCGACCCGCCGAATGGCGCCCGCTTCCTCTTCCTGGTGGACGGCGCCCCGCATCCCGATCTCGCCCGTTTCGCCCGGGTCTTCGACCTCTTCGACGGCGCCGCCGCGTCCGCCGTGATCGCCGCGCGCGTCCGCTGGGTTGCCGCCAAGGAAGCCGGCCACACGGTCACCTACTGGCAGCAGGGTCCCCTCGGGTGGGAATGCAAGGCGTGATCGCGCCGCGCCATTCGCGTTCCGTGGGGGTTGCCCGTCCGGTGGAACCCGTCTAAACGCGCGCGCCGATCCCCGCGATACGAGACAACCCCAGGACCTTTCAACGGAACCGAACATGCCGGCGAGCCGCACACTTTCAATCATCAAGCCCGACGCCACGCGGCGCAACCTCACCGGCGCGATCAACGCCGCGATCGAGGAGGCGGGGTTGCGCATCGTCGCACAGAAGCGGCTCAGCCTCACCCGTGCCCAGGCGGAAGAATTCTACGCCGTGCACAAGGCGCGGCCGTTCTTCGCCGACCTTGTCTCCTTCATGATTTCGGGGCCGGTGGTCGTGCAGGTGCTGGAGGGCGAAGACGCGGTGGCGCGCAACCGCGCCGTGATGGGCGCAACCGATCCCGCGAAGGCGGCCCCGGGCACCATCCGCGCACGCTTCGGCGAAAGCATCGAGGCGAACTCCGTGCATGGCTCGGATTCCCCCGAAACCGCTTCCGCCGAAATTTCCTTCTTCTTCTCCCCGGCCGAGATCACGGGCTGATCCGCGCACCGGGGCAGGAAGTCCCATGCTCGGCAAGCGTGACTGGGTCCCGCCCGCATCCGAGCAGCTTACCCGCGCTATCGCCGCGCGTGTCGCCGCGTCCGGCGCCGATACCATTGAAGCCGAGATTGCGGCGCTGATCGCCGAGAGCCGAGCCATCCACGAGTACCACTGCATCAATCTCAACCCGGCGACGAACGTGATGAACCCTGCCGCCGAGGCGGTGCTCGCCCAAGGCCTCGGCACCCGCGCCTCGCTCGGCTATCCCGGCGACAAATACGAGATGGGGCTCGAGGCGATCGAGAAGATCGAGGTGATCGCGGCCGAGCTCGCCGCCGAGACCTTCGGCGCGCGCTTCGTAGAGATCCGTGTCCCCTCGGGCGCAATCGCCAACCTCTATGCTTTCATGGCGATCGCAAAGCCCGGCGACACGATGATCGCCCCGCCGCCCGAGATCGGCGGGCATGTGACGCACCATCGCGCCGGTGCAGCTGGCTGCTATGGCATCGTGACCGTGCCGGCGCCGATCGATCCCGCCCGCTACACGGTCGAGATCGGGGCCCTCCGGGCGGCGGCGCTCCGTGTCCGGCCGAAACTCATCACGATCGGTGGAAGCCTCAACCTCTTTCCGCACCCGCTCGGCGAAATCCGCGCCATCGCCGACGAAATCGGCGCTGTCGTCCTCTTCGATGCCGCCCACCTCTCCGGAATGATCGCGGGCGGTGCCTGGCAGCGCCCGCTCGAAGAAGGGGCGCACATCATGACGATGAGCACCTACAAGTCGCTGGGCGGGCCGCCCTCGGGCCTGATTCTCACCAACGAGCCGGAGCTCGCCCGGCGCATCGAGGCGATCGCCTATCCCGGCCTCACCGCGAATTTCGACGTCGCGAAATCCGCCTCGCTCGCGATCACGCTGCTCGACTGGAAACGCCACGGGCCATCCTACGCCGCCGCTATGGCTGAGACCGCGCACGCGCTCGCCACCTCCCTCGCAGCCCGCGGCCTCCCGGTTTTCGCCGCCGCGCACGGAATGACAAGCTCGCACCAGTTCGCGCTCGAGGCGGCGGGATGGGGTGGCGGCCAGCAAGCCGCGAAGATCCTCCGCCGGGCCAACATCCTCGCCTGCGGGATCGGTCTCCCGATCTCACCCGTCGCCGGCGACGTGAACGGCCTCCGCCTCGGCACGCCGGAAATCGTCCGCTGGGGCATGGGGCCGGCGGAGATGCCGGAGCTTGCGGGCTACGTGGCCCGCGCGCTCGAAAACCCCGCCGATGCAGGCGGCGTCGCCAGCGACGTCACCGCCTTCCGCCGCCGCTTTTCTTCCCTTCGCTTCGTCGGCTGAACCGAGCGGCTCGGGTCAGGCCACCGCGCCCGTCCGCCGTTCGCGCGCGCGGATGAAGCGCTTGATCGCCGGGGCCACCTGTTCGCGGAAGCGCCGTCCGCTGAAGAGGCCGAAATGCCCCGCCCCGGGCTGCTCGCGGTGCAACCTGAGCGCTTCGCTCAGATTTCGGCACAAACCGTGCGCCGCACGCGTCTGGCCGAGCCCCGAGATGTCGTCGCGCTCGCCCTCGATGGTGAAGAGCGCGGTCCGCTCGATCGCCCCGGGATCGACACGCCTTCCCTGCCAGTCGAGCTTCCCGCGCGGCAGCAGGTGCTTCTGGAACACGGCGGAGATGGTCTCGAGGTAGAACTCCGCCGGCAAATCCATCACCGCGAAATATTCCTCGTAGAAGCGCTGCTTCGCCGCCAGCGGCTCGTGCTCTTCGGCAAGCCGGTGCACGAACATCTGCCAGTGCGCATCGAGATGGCGCCCGGGGTTCATCGCCATGAAGCCGGAGAGCTGCAGAAATCCGGGATAGACGCGGCGCATGAAGCCTTTGTGCCCGAACGGCACGGGGTGGATCATGTTGTGCCGGAACCATTCGAGCGGCCGCGCCTCCGCGAAGCGGGTCACAGCCGTCGGGCCGGCCCGTGTGTCGATTGGCCCGCCGATCAGCGTCATGCTGGGCGGTGGGTCGCCGTCCTCGCTCATCAAAGCCACGGCGGCGAGCACCGGCACGGCCGGTTGACAGACCGCGAGCACGTGCGTGTCCGGCCCGAGCAGCCGGAGCGCCGCCATCACGTGGCTCACATAATCGTCGAGCCCGAACCCCTTCTCCGTCACCGGCACGTCGCGCGCATTGGTCCATTCCGTGACGAAAACCTCGTGGTCGGGCAGGAACGCCGCCACCGTCTCGCGCAGCAGGGTCGCGTGGTGGCCCGAGAGCGGCGCCACGAACAGCATCTTCGCGTCGCCCGGCCGCTCCGCCGCGCGGCGGAAGTGCCTGAGCGTGCACCAGGTCCCCTCCCAGACGATTTCCTCCTCGACCGCGATCCGCTCGCCGCCGATGATCGTGCTCTCAAGGCCAAATTCGGGGCGGTCGAACCGCCGGAGAGGATGCTCGAAGCTCGCGAGCGCTGCGGCGGCGAACCTGCTTGCCGGCAGGTCGGGCGCCATCTCGAGGAGGGAAAGGGCGTTGCCGGCAAAGGCCCGGGCGGGCAGCAGCGCAAGCCGCTGCATCTCGTAGGCGTGGTAGAGCATGCTTCCCCCAACGAACGGCCGGAGGCTGCCCCGCCGACTCCCGCCAATCATGACGAGACTCGCACCGCGGGAGGAGAGCCCGGGGCGCAATGCTGCCAAAACAAATCTGTTACACGGTTAACACGAGCGCGCTTTCCGCCCGCTCGCCTTCGCGCCCGGGTCGCCCGGTGCCATCATCGGCCCATGCTGCGCACGCTCCTCGACCTCTCCGGCCGCGTTGCGCTGATCTCGGGCGGATCGCGCGGGCTCGGGCTGCAGATCGCCGAGGCCCTCGGCGAGTTCGGAGCGATCCCCGTCCTTGTCGCGCGCCGGGGCGACGAGCTTGCCGCCGCGGTCGCGCATCTGGCGGGCCAGGACATCCGCGCCGTCCCGATCGCCGCCGATCTCGCCGACCCCGCCGCCGCCGAGGGCGTTGCCGCCCGCACGCTCGCCGTCGCGGGGCGCATCGACATCCTCGTCAACAACGCCGGCACCGCCTGGGGCGCGCCGGCCGAATCCCATCCTCTCGATGCCTGGCGCAAGGTCATCGACCTCAACCTCACCGGGACCTTCCTGCTGACCCAGGCGGTCGGCCGGGCGGCGATGCTGCCCGCCGGCGCCGGCCGCATCCTCAACATCGCCTCGGTCGAGGGCCTCCGTGGGCGCCCGCCCGGCATGCCGGGCACCATCGCCTATGCCACGAGCAAGGGCGGCATGATCAGCTTTACTCGTTCGCTCGCCGCGGAGTGGGGGCCGCGCGGCATCACCGTCAACGCGATCGCGCCCGGCTTCTTCCCCTCGCGGATGACGCGCGGCACGCTCGAGCGCTTCGGCGCCGGCCTCCTCGCCCGCACCCCGCTCGGCAGGCTCGGCGGTCCGCACGATCTCAAGGGGGCAGCCCTCCTCTTCGCCTCCGACGCCGGCGGCCACATCACCGGCCAGGTCCTGGCCATCGACGGTGGCGCCACCTCGCTCCTATAGCCACCGGACCGAAAGCGCCTGGAACCATCCCCCTCCATCCCCAAATGGCCGAAGGGCATGGACGAACCCGAGCTCACCCTCCCCTTGCGGGTGCCCGTCACAGCCGCCTGGCTCGAGGAGATGCGGCGGCGGCAGGCGGCCTATGCCGAGCGGCGCGCGCGCTGGCGGGACGCCCTCCGACGCGACGGCGAGCCCGAACCGCCCACCGACACGGATCCCCCGGGCCGCGGCCGCACCATTCACGATCCGCGGCAATTCCGCTTCGGCTTCTGATGTCCCTTGCCGGGGGAGCTTCGCCCTCACGGCGTCCCGTGCTTTGACTCAAGAATATGATTATGCAGCTCGACGGTGAGGCTCTCGATGCGCTCGGCCATCTCTTTGGCTGTCTCGGTCAGCCGCGTGTTCTGCTCCAGCATGCGCACCAGGAGCGCAGTCTGCTCGGCGGCGACGCGCTGGCGCTCTTCGCTGATCTTGTGCAGATCCTCGCGATGCTGCGCGTCGGCGATCGCCGTGCACTTGTCGCGATCCGCCTGCCGCGTCTGCGCCAGCAGGATCAACGGCGCTGCATAGGCTGCCTGGAGGCTGAAGGCGAGATTCAACAGGATGAACGGATATTTGTCGAATATCCACAATCCCACGATGTTGACCAGGATCCAAATCGCCACGATCACCGTCTGGGCGATCAGGAACACGGGCGTGCCGAAGAAGCGCGCGAATGCCTCCGCCTTCAGCGCGAACCAGTCATCACCGAACACCGACGACAGATGCGCGTACGGAAGATGGAACCGATAGAATCCCCGGTGTTGCAGCGCTGCTTGCCCGGCTCCGTTCGGCCCTGGGGCGTCGTTCCCGCTCATTTCCCCCACCCTTCCCGCCGTCCGTTCCGGCGGCCTGCCGTCCCGGCTGTGCAAAATGAGCGGCAAACCCGATTCGATGCCAGAGACGAATTCGCAACAGTCGCAAAACCGCACGCTCGGGCTCGGGCAAAGAATCCCCTCGTCCCCGCCTGCCGTTGGAGCATGATCGCTGAGGACTGAATCGGGGTGCCCCGGCGCCGGAAGCGTTCGATCACGCGACAAAACACCCGGAGCGGGATGGCTCCGACTCGTTACGCTCTCGATGAAGGGGCGCCTGAGGCGCGAAGCCGCGTCCCTGCCGCTTGGCTTCCGAGCCACGCCTCGATGCGGCCCACGGCCTCCTTCAGCGCCTCCAGGCTCGCGGCGTAGGAAAAGCGCAGATAGCCGTTGCCGAACGCGCCGAAGCTGGTGCCCGAGACGGTCGCCACGCCGGCCTCGTCGAGCAGCCGCGACTGCAGCGTCCGCGAGCCGAGCCCGGTCTCGCCGATGTTGGGGAACGCGTAGAAGGCGCCCCCGGGAGTGGCGCACGAAAACCCGGGCAGCGCGTTGAGTGCGGGGATGATGTAATCGCGCCGCTCGGCGAACGCCGCCATCATCCGCTCCGCAGGCTCGCGCGGTCCGGTCATCGCGGCGATGCCGGCATATTGCGCCGCGGCGTTGACGCAGGAGTGGGAATTGATCGCGAGCCGCTCGGCGTAGGGGAACAGAGTTTTCGGCCACACCCCATAGCCCAGCCGCCAACCGGTCATCGCATAGGTCTTGCTCCAGCCGTCGAGCAGGATCAGCCGGTCCTCCAGCTCGGGATAGGTCGTGAGGCTCGCATGCGTGCCCTCGTAAATCATCTCACCGTAGATCTCGTCCGAGAGAATCGCGACCTCGGGATGCCGGGCGAGACCCTCGACCAGACGGTCGAGCTCGCTCTTCGGCGCCACGCCGCCTGTCGGATTGCCCGGGCTGTTGACGATGAGAAGCCGCGTCCGCGGCGTGATCAGCGAGAGCACCTCCTCGGCGTCGAACGAGAATCCCTTGCTCTCGTGCAGGGGCATCGCGACCGGCGTCGCGCCGGAGAAGCGGATCACGCTCTCGTAGATCGGGAACCCGGGATTAGGATAGACGATGTCCGCGCCCGGCTCGCCGAGCATCAGGATGGCAAAGAACATCGTCACCTTGCCGCCGGGCACGACCAGCACGCGGTCGGGCGAGATCGCCACACGATGGCGGCGATGGAGATCGGCCGCCACCGCCTCGCGCAGCGGCAGGATACCGTTGGCCGGCGTGTAGCCGTGATGCCCGTCGGCCAGGGCCTTCCGCCCGGCCTCGACGATATGGCCGGGCGTCGCGAAATCGGGCTGGCCGATCCCGAGATTGATGATGCTCCGTCCTTCGCGTTGCAGCGCGGTCGCGCGCGCCAGGACTTCGAAAGCGGACTCGGTGCCGAGCTGGCTCATGCGCCCGGACAGGATGGGCATGGTGCTGGTCCTTCTCTGCGGTGGCGGGGAGGCCGCCCTCCCGCAATTCCTACACCACTCCCGGCAATCCGGCCTCCTCTCCGGCTGTGCCGCTCAGCCGTGCTGCGGGGGACCGAGCACTTGAATGGGGAAGGGCACCAGCAGCGCCGCGTTCTTCTTCAGAAAATCCGTGATCTGGGTGATCCCCGTCACGGTTGCCGACGAGATGATGCCCGTCGTGCAGGACGCCTCCGTGTAGTGGCTCGTCACGATGACGTAGGGACCTTGGTTCTTCACCGAGTCGCAGGTGCAGGTGGCGGCGTTCGGATCGTTCTTGCTGACGGTGCAGGGCTTATCCAGGCACCACGCCCAGGGCCGGTCATTGTCACAGATCACGTAGCTCTTCACCGGATAATAGCGTGACCGGATCGGCTGGCCTTTTGCAGTCGCGCTGGCGGACTGGCAGGGTTTCTGGCTCGCCGAATAGCCGGTGTGCACGGTGCAGCGGCAGGCGACCTCCGTCCCGGCGATCGGGGTGCAGGGCGCGATCGTGCAGAGCGCGAACGTGCTCTTGCAGAGCGTGAAGGCCTGGGCTTGCCCGGTCGCGCCGAAGCCGACGGTCAATCCGAGCGCCATCGTGGTCAGGAGAACAGCCCCAAGATATTTTCTCATCGCCTACCCCCGTCGTTGCCGCCGGATCCGCCGCCCGCGGTGCGCGAGCGTATCAACCTGGAGGCTAATGCTGCAATCGTGGATCCGTGCCGGATCCGCGAACCGGCCCGCCTACACCACGTTTTCGGGCTCGAGCAGGCAGGTCACATCCGCGTGCCGCTCGAGCTGCAGCGTCGGATGGCCGATCCCGAAGCGCTCCGCCAGCGTATGCGCGGCCCCGGCGAGGAAGTCCGGCCCGGGCGCCTCGCCGGGAACCACCAGGTGGCAGGTCAGCGCCGTCTCGCTGGTGCTCATCGGCCAGATATGCAGATCGTGGATCGCGACCACGCCGGGAAGCTGGAGCAGAAAAGCCCGCACTTCCGCGGGTTCGATGCCGGAGGGCACGGCGTCCAGCATCATCCCGAGGGATTCCCGAAAGAGCCGCCAGGTCCCCCAGCCGATCGCCAGTGCAACGAGGATGCTGGCCGCCGGGTCGATCCGGTTCCAGCCGCTTGCCAGAACAGCGATCGCCGCCAGCACTACGCCGCCTGAGATCGCCGCATCCGCCGCCATGTGCTGAAAGACGCTGCGCGCATTGATCTCACCCTTGCGGCCGGCAGCGAACATCAGCGCCGTCGCCCCGTTCACGGCGATCCCGATCAGGGCCACCACGATCACCGTTGCCGCAGCCACCGGGACGGGGAGCAGAAGCCGGCGCAGCGCCTCGACCAGGATCGCGCCGATGCTCACCAGCAGGATCGCGGCATTGGCGAGGCTCGCCAGGATGGTTCCGCTGCGCAGCCCATAAGTGAAGTGCGCCGAGGGCAGCCGCCGCGCCAGCATGGCGGCCACCCAGGCGCCGAGCAGCCCGAGAACGTCGCCGAGATTGTGTCCCGCGTCCGCCAAGAGCGCGGTCGAATGTGCGAGCACCCCGCCGCACACCTCGAAGACGACGAACCCGGCATTGAGGGCGACGCCGATCGGGAATGCCCGCCCGAACGCGGGCGCGCCAGAATGCGCGTGCCCATGGTCATGCCCGTGATCGTGAGGCGCCCCTTTCATCAGCCGCCAACCACTGCCCGCGGATGCGCCGCCTGCCACACTGCCATGAGCTTTGCCTCATCCACCGCCGTATAGAGCTGCGTGGTCGAGAGGCTTGCATGGCCGAGCAGTTCCTGGATCGAGCGCAGATCCGCGCCCTCCGCCAACAGGTGCGTCGCGAACGAGTGCCGGAGCGCGTGCGGTGTGGCATGCTCGGGCAGCCCGTGCAGCCTCCGGAAATTCCGGAGCGTGCGTTGCGCGACGCCGGCGGCGAGCCGCTTCCCGCGCGTGCCTACGAAAAGCGCCGCATCCGGCCGCCTGTCCGGGTGCCTGGCGAGCCATTCGCCGATCGCCCGCCGCACCGCAGGCAGCACCGGCACCAGCCGCTCCTTGCCGCCCTTGCCGTGCACGCAGAGCGCCTCGTCCCGTCCCGGCAGCGGCGCGTCGCCGACCGAGAGCGCGAGCGCCTCGCCGATACGGAGCCCGCTCCCGTAGAGGAGGGCGAAGAGAGCGGTATCGCGCGCCGCGTCCGAAGCCCGCCGTGCCTCCTCGCCGATCCCGGCGACGAGGCCCCGCGCGCCAGCAACCGAAAGGGCACGCGGCAGCCGCCGCCGCGTCCGCGGCGTGCGCAGCAAGCTCAGCGCCGAGTTCTCGACGCCCTGCCGCCGCCCGAGGTAGCGGAAGAAGCTCCGCACGGCGGCGAGGTGCCGCGCCCGGCTCGCCTCGCCGTTCCCCGCCTCGGCAAGCGTTGCGAGCCAGGCGCGGAAATCGGCGACCCGGAGGCCCCCGAGATCGGCAAGCCCGGGCTCGGCGCCAAGATGGCGGGTCACGAACCCCAAGAACTCCGCGAGGTCGGAGCCATAGGCCGCAACCGTGAGCCGCGCCGCCCGCCGCTCCCCTCCGAGCCACTCCAGGAATCGGGCCCGCGCCTCTTCCCCGCTCACGCCCGCTCCAGCGCCGCCGCCGTCGCGCGTGCGAGCAGCATCAGAGGCCCCCGCGCCGCGCTCGCCGGGTTCGCCAGCGGGTCCCGCGAGGCCAGCGCCAGCACCGCCGGCACCGCAGTGCCCGGCACCACCACCAGCGCCTCGTGCTTCGCAAGCGCCGCCGCTTCGCCGTGGAAGAGCGCCGCCTCGGCCTCGCTCGCCCGCCGGTTCGCCCTTGGTGTTCCCGAGAGCCGCATGTCCTCGCGCCCCAGCAGGCGGGCAATCGTGCCCGGCGGGATCGCCCGCGCACCGGCGATCTCCGCCTCGACGCAGAGGTTCACCGCGTCGACGCCGAGCAGCGCCGGCAGCTCGAGGCCAAGCGCGCCGACCGGGTCCGCCGCCCGCACCAGCGCCACCACCGCCTGCTCCACCCGGCCGGCCAGGATCTGCGCCGCCCGCCCCACCGCGAGCAACGTGCTCGCCTGTGCGCGCGCCACCCCAAGCATCGCCTCCATATGGTCCGCGAGCGGCTCGCCATGAACGCGCACCGGCGGGGCGAGCGTGCGGTAGAGGTCGGGGTTCTCGGCGAGCCATGAGGGGTTGGCGCGAAGGAACGCCGCCACCGATGGCGCGGACGGCAGGTCGATCTTGCGGCGGGGGGCGCTCATCCGAACGCCTTGTTGGCCCCTGGGGTCATGTGCGCCTCTCGGCTTCCGTCCCGACCGGGACCATACAGACGGCCGGAGGCGAGCGGAAGCGCATGCGAAGGGTGCCGGTCCTGCTGCCCTACCCGTTCGCCGCGCCCCTCGAGTACGCGGCGCCGATAGGGCTCGATCCGAAGCCCGGCGACCTCGTGCGGGTCCCGCTCGGCTCGCGCGAGGTCTTGGGCGCGGTCTGGGAAGGCCCCCCCGCCGGCACGGTCGCCGAGGATCGGCTCCGCCCGCTGCTCGAGATCGCGAAGCTGCCGCCGCTCACGCCCGAGATGCGCCGCTTCATCGACTGGGTCGCCGCCTATACCCTGGCCCGGCCCGGCGAGGTGCTGGCGATGACACTGCGCGGCTACCGCCGCCCTCCGTCCCGCGCGCCCGCGCCCTCCTTCCCGCTCCCCGATCCCGACCATCCGGGCTCCATTCTCTCGGCCGCCCAAGCAGAGGCCGCCGCTTCGCTCGTCGAAGCGGCAGCCGGCGGGTTCGGCGTCACCCTGCTCGACGGCGTCACCGGCGCGGGTAAGACGGAGGTCTATCTGGAGGCGATCGCCGCCGCCCTCCGCCGTGGTCGCCAGGCGCTGATCCTTCTGCCGGAGATCGCCCTCTCCGCCCAATGGCTGAAGCGCTTCGAGCGTCGCTTCGGCCTCGCCCCCGCCCTCTGGCACTCGGACCTCACTCCGCGCACGCGCGGCGTCACCTGGCAGGCGGTGGCCGAGGGGGCGGCGCGCGTCGTCGTCGGCGCCCGCTCGGCGCTGTTCCTCCCCTTCGCCGAGATCGGCCTGATCGTCGTCGACGAAGAGCACGAATCCGCCTTCAAGCAGGAGGAAGGCGTCATCTACCACGCGCGTGACATGGCGGTGGTCCGCGCCCGCCTCGCCGGGGCTCCCTGCGTCCTCGTCTCCGCCACCCCTAGCCTCGAAACCCTCGTCAACGCCGCGAGAGGCCGCTACCGCCACATCCGGCTGCCCGAGCGCCACGGCGGAGCTCGCCTGCCCGCGGTCGCCGCAATCGATCTCCGCAGCACGCCGCCCGAGCGTGGAAACTTCCTCTCGCCCCCGCTCCGCGACGCGCTCACCGAAACATTCGCGCGCGGCGAGCAGGCAATGCTCTTCCTCAATCGCCGCGGCTATGCGCCGCTGACACTCTGCCGCGCCTGTGGGCACCGGCTGCAATGCCCGAACTGCTCGGCCTGGCTGGTCGAGCATCGTGCTAACGCCCGGAGGACCCACCTCCTGCAATGCCACCATTGCGGCCATACGCTGGTCCCGCCCGCCCTCTGCCCCGCCTGCGGCGCGGCGGGAACGCTCACCCCGGTCGGCCCCGGCGTCGAGCGGGTCACGGAGGAGGCCGCGAGCGCTTTCCCCGACGCGCGCCTTCTGGTGATGGCGAGCGACACGCTGACCGGCCCGCACGCCGCGGCCGCCGCCGCCGCCGCCATCATCGGCCGCGAGGTCGATCTCGTGATCGGCACCCAGATCGTCGCCAAAGGCTGGCACTTCCCCCATCTCACCCTCGTCGGCGTGGTCGATGCCGATCTCGGCCTCGCCGGGGGCGATCTGCGCGCCGGCGAGCGGACCTTCCAGCTCCTCCACCAGGTGGCCGGCCGCGCCGGCCGCGCCGAGGCGCCCGGCTGCGTGCTGATCCAGACCTTCGCCCCCGAGCACCCGGTCATGCAGGCCCTCGTCTCGGGCGACCTCGCCGCCTTCATGGAGAGCGAGGCCGCCGCCCGCCGCCCCGGCCACTGGCCGCCGTTCGGCCGGCTCGCCGCCCTCATCGTCAGCGCCCGCGCGGCGGAGGCCGCCGACGCAGCAGCCGCCGCCCTCGGCCGCGCCGCACCCTCCGCTGCCTTCGTCACCGTGCTCGGCCCCGCGCCGGCCCCGCTTTCCCTGCTGCGCGGCCGCCACCGCCGCCGCCTCCTGCTCAAGACGGCGCGGAGCATCGCCCCCCAGAAGCTCATCCGCGCTTGGCTTGGCCGCGTCAAAATCCCAAGCGAGGTCGAGGTCCGCGTCGATATCGATCCGGTCTCGTTCCTTTGAGTCCGCCGGCCGGCCGTATTGCGCGCCCGAGGAAGCGCATGCTAGACGCGCGCCGCCGGCCCCGGGCCGGTTGAGCGCTCCTGGCCTGACGATGGATCCGATGCTGTGCCGTCCGACGCGACCGTAGTCTCCCACGGCGGCGGCTTGGCCGACCGCTACGCAACGGCCCTCTACGCCCTGGCCGATGAGAATCGCGCCCTCGATTCCGTCGTCGCCGACATGCAGGCACTCGGCCGCCTGATCGAGGCGAGTGCCGATTTCCGTCGCTTTCTCGCGAGCCCCGTGATCGATGTCGCGCTCGGCCGCCAAGCCGCGCTCGCCGTCCTTGCCGCCGAGGGCTTCGGCAAGACCGTGCATGATTTCGTGGGCGTCGTCGCGTCCAATCGCCGGCTCCGCAACCTGCCCGCGATCGTCGCCGCTTTCGCCGCCCTCGTCGCTGCCCGGCGCGGCGTGGTCACCGCGCAGGTGGTCTCGGCCCATCCGCTCGATGAGATCCAGTTGACCCAGCTTCGAGCGCGCCTGATCGAGGCCGGCTACGGCAATGTCGAGATCGCCCGGTCGGTGGATCCCTCGCTGCTCGGCGGGCTGGTGGTCCGGATCGGCGCCCGCCTCTATGATTCGAGCCTCAAATCCCGGCTGCAGCGCCTGCAGCACGCCATGAAGGGAGCCGCCTGATGGAGATCCGCCCCGCCGAGATCTCGGAGATTCTGAAAAAGCAGATCGCCAATTTCGACACCGAGGCGAACGTCGCCGAGACCGGGCAGGTGTTGAGCGTGGGCGACGGGATCGCCCGCGTCTTCGGGCTCGCCAACGTGATGTCGGGCGAGCTGGTCGAGTTTCCCGGCGCCGGCATCAAGGGCATGGCGCTCAACCTCGAGACCGACAATGTCGGCATCGTGATCTTCGGCGACGATAGGCGCATCCGCGAAGGTGACACGGTGAGCCGCACCGGCGACATCGTCGATGTGCCGGTGGGCCCGGGCCTGCTCGGCCGCGTCGTCGATGCGCTCGGCAACCCGATCGACGACAAGGGTCCGGTCCAGGCCGCCGAAACCCGCCGCGTCGAGGTCAAGGCCCCCGGCATCATCCCGCGCCGCTCGGTGCACCAGCCGATGCAGACCGGCCTCAAGGCGATCGACGCCTTGATCCCGATCGGCCGCGGCCAGCGCGAGCTCATCATCGGCGACCGCCAGACCGGCAAGACCGCGGTGATCATCGACACGATCATCAATCAGAAATCCATCAACGCCTCGGGCGACGAAAAGCAGAAGCTCTACTGCGTCTACGTCGCGGTCGGTCAGAAGCGCTCGACCGTCGCACAGCTGGTGCAGACGCTCGAGGAGAACGGCGCGCTCGACTATACGATCGTCGTCGCCGCAACCGCCTCGGACCCGGCGCCGATGCAGTTCCTCGCCCCCTATGCAGGCTGCACCATGGGCGAGTATTTCCGCGACAATGGCATGCACGCCGTCATCTTCTACGACGATCTCTCCAAGCAGGCCGTCGCCTATCGCCAGATGTCACTTCTGCTCCGCCGGCCGCCGGGACGCGAGGCCTATCCGGGCGATGTTTTCTACCTCCACTCGCGCCTGCTCGAGCGCGCGGCGAAGATGAACGACGAGCATGGCGGAGGGAGCCTCACCGCATTGCCGGTGATCGAGACCCAGGCCGGCGACGTCTCGGCCTATATCCCGACCAACGTCATCTCGATCACCGACGGCCAGATCTTCCTCGAGACCGAACTCTTCTTCAAGGGCATCCGCCCGGCGGTGAATGTCGGGATCAGCGTCTCCCGCGTCGGCTCGGCCGCCCAAATCAAGGCGATGAAGCAGGTCGCCGGCCGCATTAAGCTGGAGCTCGCCCAGTATCGCGAGATGGCGGCCTTCGCCCAGTTCTCCTCCGATCTCGACGCCTCGACGCAAAAGCTCCTCGCCCGCGGCGCCCGCCTCACCGAGCTCCTCAAGCAACCGCAATACCACCCGGTCCCGGTCGAGGAGCAGGTGGTAGCGATCTTCGCCGGCGTCCGCGGCTTTCTCGATCCCATCGATATCGGCCGTATCGGCGCCTTCGAGGCTCAGTTCATCTCCGAACTCAAGGCGCGCGCGTCCGAGGTGCTCGAAGCGATCCGCAATGACCGCGAGATCAAGCCGGAGACGGAGAAGAAGCTCACGGAATTCATCGAGTCCTTCTCCAAGACCTTCGCCTGAGCAAGACGGCCTGGAACCCGGCGCATGCCCAGCCTGAAAGCGCTCCGCATCCGCATCAACAGCGTCCGCTCGACGCAGAAGATCACGAGTGCGATGAAGATGGTCGCCGCCTCGAAGCTGCGCCGGGCGCAGGTGCAGGCGGAGGCGGCCCGACCCTATGCCGAGCGGATGGAGCGTATGCTGACCGAGCTCGCCGCCTCGGTCGCCGGCAACAAGGCGGCCCCCCGGCTTCTCGTCGGCACCGGCCGGGAGGATACGCACCTCATCGTCGCCGTCACCGCCGATCGCGGCCTCTGCGGTGCCTTCAACACCAATGTCGGCCGCGCGGTGCGGGCGCTCGCCCGCAAGCTCGAGGCCGAGGGGCGCAAGGTCCAGATCTTCGCCGTCGGCCGCAAGGGCCGCGATTTCCTCCGCCGCGAGTTCGCCGACCGGATCGTGGGCGACGTGAGCTTCGCGGCCAAGAAACGCATCGGCTTCGCCGACGCCGAGGAGATCGCGAAACGGATCGACGCGATGCTGCGCGAGGGTGGCTTCGATGTCTGCACGCTCGTCTACAACCGGTTCCACTCGGTGATCTCGCAGCTCACGACCGAGACGCAGCTGATCCCGGCCGCAGCCCCTGCGCGCGAGGAGGGGGCCGAAAGCACTGCCCAGCGCGCGGCCTACGAGTTCGAGCCGGAGGAGGACGAGATCCTCGCCCGCCTGCTGCCCCGCAACCTCGCGATCCAGGTCTACCGCTCGCTGCTCGAGAGCGCGGCCGGCGAGCAGGGGGCGAGAATGACCGCGATGGACAGCGCCACCCGCAACGCGGGCGACATGATCAACCGCTTGACGCTCAACTACAACCGCACGCGCCAGGCCAACATCACGAAAGAGCTGATCGAGATCATCTCCGGCGCCGAAGCCGTCTGAGAGATCGAAAAGACGGGAACCGAGGAGCCGGGAATGGCGAAAAACATCGTCGGGCAGGTGACGCAGGTGACGGGCGCGGTGGTCGACGTCCAGTTCGAGGGCGACCTGCCATTCATCCAGAACGCGCTGCACACGAAAATCGGCGATCGCCTGCTCGTGCTTGAGGTTGCGCAGGAGCTCGGCGAGAAGACCGTCCGCTGCATCGCCATGGACAGCACGGACGGCATAGTGCGCGGCCAGGAGGTGGCGGACACCGGCGGGCCGATCACCGTCCCCGTCGGACCGGAGACGCTCGGGCGCATCCTCAACGTCATCGGCGACCCGGTGGACGAGCGCGGCCCGATCGAGACCGCGAAGCGGATGCCGATCCACCGCGACGCCCCCTCCTTCGAGGAGCAGTCCACCTCGGCGGAGATCCTGGTCACCGGGATCAAGGTCGTCGACCTGCTCGCCCCCTATCTCAAGGGCGGCAAGACCGGCCTCTTCGGCGGCGCCGGTGTCGGCAAGACCGTGCTCATCCAGGAGCTCATCAACAACATCGCCAAGGCGCACGGCGGCGTCTCGGTGTTCGCCGGCGTCGGCGAGCGCACGCGCGAAGGCAACGACCTCTATCACGAGATGATCGATGCGGGCGTCATCAAGCTCGACGGGCCGGGCTCGAAGGTGGCGCTCTGCTACGGCCAGATGAATGAGCCGCCGGGCGCGCGCGCGCGCGTCGGCCTCTCCGGCCTTACGCTCGCCGAGTATTTCCGCGACGAGGAGGGCCAGGACGTCCTCTTTTTCGTCGACAACATCTTCCGTTTCACCCAGGCCGGAGCCGAGGTCTCCGCACTGCTGGGCCGCATCCCGTCCGCGGTCGGCTATCAGCCCACCCTCGCCACCGACATGGGCGCGCTCCAGGAGCGCATCACGTCGACCAAGAAGGGTTCGATCACTTCGGTGCAGGCGATCTACGTGCCCGCCGACGACCTCACCGATCCGGCGCCCGCAACGTCCTTCGCCCATCTCGACGCCACCACCGTGCTTTCGCGCCAGATCGCCGAGCTTGGCATCTACCCGGCCGTCGATCCGCTCGATTCCACCTCGCGCTCGCTCGACCCGCGCGTCGTCGGCGAGGAGCATTACGAAGTGGCGCGCGAGGTGCAGCGCATCCTGCAAACCTACAAATCACTACAGGACATCATCGCGATTCTCGGCATGGACGAGCTCTCGGAGGACGACAAGCTCGTCGTCTTCCGGGCGCGGAAGATCCAGCGCTTCCTCTCGCAGCCCTTCCACGTCGCCGAGGTGTTCACCGGCTTCCCCGGCGTCTTCGTCCCCGTGGCCGAGACCATCCGCAGCTTCAAGGCGATCTGCGCCGGCGAATACGATCATCTCCCGGAGGCGGCCTTCTACATGGTCGGCACGATCGAGGACGTCGTGAACAAGGCCGAATCCCTCAAGGCGGCCGCCTGAGCCATGCCGGTCGCGCTCGAGATCGTGAGCCCGGAGAAGCTCCTGCTCTCACGGCCCGTCGATATGGTGGTGGTGCCCGCCGAGGAGGGTGATATCGGCGTGCTTCCCGGCCATGCGCCGATGATCGTGACGCTGCGCGGCGGCTTCGCGAGCCTCTACGAGGGCGGCCAGGTGACCACGAAGCTCTTCATCGCCGGCGGCTTCGCCGAGATCACGCCCGAACGCTGCACGGTGCTCGCGGACGAGGTGCATCCGCCCTCCGAGCTCTCGAAGGCGGAGGGCGAGCGCCGGCTCGCCGCCGCCGAGGCGGCCTGGGAGGCGGTGGACAAGATGGACGTCGCCGCCCGCGACGCCGCCCTCGCCGCACTGAGGATCGCCCGTGCGATAATCGCCGCCGCCGAGGCGCCCTGAGCCAACCCGCGAGAGGACCCGGCGCCGCGGCCGGCGGCGAGCGCATGGTAAGCGCGAGCCCGCTGATCCTCGGCGCGGACCTCGCGGGAACCTTCGTCTTTGCCGCCGAGGGCGCCATCGCCGCCATGGCGGCGGACCTTGATCTCCTCGGCATCATGGTGCTTTCGTTCGCGACCGCTCTTGCAGGGGGAATCCTTCGCGACCTGCTGATCGGGGCCGCCCCGCCGAATGCCATTCGCGATTGGCGATATTGCGTCATCGCCTTTGCCGCCGGGGTGATGGCTTTTCTCCTGCATTCCATTTTCCTGCGCGTCCCGAGCGCGGTGGTGGTGACGCTGGATGCGGCGGGGCTCTCGCTCTTCGCCGTTGCCGGGACCGAGAAGGCGCTCGCTTACGCGATCCATCCGATCATCGCCGTTCTGATGGGCGCGATCACGGCCGCCGGCGGCGGCGCGGCACGCGATATTCTCCTCACGCACGTCCCGGCGGTCCTCCGCGTCGATATCTACGCGACCGCCGCCCTGGCCGGGGGGATCGTGATCGTCGCCGGCCGCTTCTTCGGCCTCTCGCCCCGGGCCGCCTCCATCACCGGCGGCGCCGCCTGCTTCGCGCTGCGCATGGGCAGCGTCTGGCTGCACTGGCAGCTCCCCCACACGGCCGGGCCATAGAGCGTGGCGGGCATGGCCGCCGTGCGGCTTGCAAGCTATTGGATTCCGCGGAAGATCCTTCCTGCCGGCCCGAACAAGTGGCAGTCTGTGGCGGTTCGCCGAGGAGGGGGCATCGGCCTCCGGCGCATGCCGATCTCCCGGCGCCATGGCTCGCCGCAGTTGAGGCCGAGCGAGGCGAACGGGCAGGCCACGAAGAAGAGACAACGGAACCGGCGCACGCCATGAAGCATTGGAACATCGACGAGGTACCCTGGGAGCGGTTCGATGCCGCGAAGGTCGATCCGGCGATCGTCCCGCTCGTCAAAGCGGCGGCGATGGTCGAGCGCAACGGCACCGACTACGCGCGCTATCTCAACAACGTCTTTACCGACGACCCCGACTTCCGCCAGGCCGCGGACTATTGGGCCATCGAGGAGGTGCAGCACGGCGATACGCTCGGCCGCTGGGCCATGCTCGCCGATCCCGCGTGGGACTACGAGGCATCCTTCGCTCGCTATCGCGCGGGCTACAGCCTGCCGCTCGAGGCGGAAAGCTCGGTCCGCGGCTCGCGAACCGGCGAGCTGATCGCGCGGTGCATGGTCGAGACCGGAACCTCCTCCTACTACACGGCGCTCGGCGAGGCGAGCGAGGAGCCGGTGCTCAAGATCATCTGCCGCCTCATCGCCGCCGACGAGTTCCGTCATTTCAAGCTATTCTACGACCACATGCGCCGCTATCTCGGCCGCGAACGGATCGGCATGTTGAGGCGCCTCAGGATTGCCGCCGGCCGCATCACCGAGAGCGAGGATGACGAGCTCGCTTTCGCGTTTCATTGCGGAAACGAGCCGGAATCGAGCGCCTACCGGCACGATCGCTGCATCGCCGCCTATTTTGCCCAGGCGATCGGCTATTACCGCTTCCGCCATGTCGAGCGCGGCATGGGCATGATCTTCAAGGCCATTGGCCTGAAGCCGCGGGGCCGGCTTTCAGATCTGTCGGCGAGGCTTGCCTGGCGGCTGATGCAGTACCGCCGTGGCAGACTTGCCGCCCGCCTCGCCGCCTGAAGGCAACCCGGCTAAAGCATCCGCGCCAGCCTGACGGTGGTGTGCCCCCGGCTCGGGCGCAGGCTCGGCATGACCAGGAGGCAGTTGGCGCAGGGCGTGCGGATCTCCTCGTCCCCGTCCAGCGCGATCAACGTGTTGGACTTGGGCACGATCTCGCCACCCCGGAAAGGCTGAACGAAGCTGAAATTGCCGCTGCTCGCCGTGATCGTGCGAATGACCTCGGCAAGCCGCGGCGCGGGCGGCTTTTGCGGCGGCGCAGGCAGGGCAGGGTGCGCGCCGACGAGGCCGGCGTGGCGCAGCACGCCCGCGATTGCGGCAAGCATCGCATCGACCGTCTCTGGCTCCCAGTGCTGGCCGGCCTCGACGAGGTTCGCCGCGCGCGGATCGCCAGGGTCGACGAACGGCGTGTAGTCGATAATGCGCCGGCCGCTGGCGTGCCCGTGATCGGCAACGACGAGCGGCGGTTGCCCGATGGCGCGCGCGAGATCGCGTCCTTTCGCGGCTGAGCCGCACAGGATCAGCGGCTCCGATGGCCAGAGCATCGAATGGAGGTCGAGCAAGACGTCGATCTCGTCGAGCAGGGGCCGGATCTCTCTCGCGCGCACAAGCTCGCCCGACTCCCGCGGCCCGTCCAGCACCGCCGGATCCCAAAGCCGGTTCATGTCCTCGTCCACGAAGCGCGACGCCGTCGGCTGACGCGGATCGAACCGGACGAAGGCGGTAAGATTGACGAAGCCGAAAGTGATCCGCCCGCGTTCCGGCCGGAGTTCCGCTTCGAGCAGGCGGACGAGCGCGATCGCGCCGGCGATCTCGTTGCCGTGCGTGAGGGCGAACAGACCGACATGCGGTCCCGGCTTTCCGGAGTCACGGCAGATGAAGCCCCGCACGCCGGTATTGCCGTCAAGCCACCGCGCGAGGTCGGGGCAGGACAATCGGACCGCGAACTGCGGGAGTGGGCCGGGGATGGGGTGCGCCGAATCGCCCATGGCCCGTCAGCCGGGGAGCCCGCTTCGGGAGCGCGCGCTTGGCCCGCTCGTTCGTCGCCTGCTGGTACCCGATGCAACCATCCCGGGCAGTCTATACGGCTCCGCGCATCGGGCAACCGCTCGGTCCGTCAGGGCAGATCCAGGCGCGGTCGAGTACGGCCCGGCCGCGCATGGTCTCTTTTGTTTCGCCTCGCCGGATCGGAATTCGAGCGAACGGGCCGCGATTTCTCAGGCCGCGCCGACGCGCAGCGGCGCGGCGGCGAAGTCGGAATAGAAGCGCGCCAGCGCCGCCACGATTGCTTCCAGCAACCCCGCGCCCGCCTCTGCCGTCGCGGCCGCCGGATCGCCGATATAGCCGACATCGTCGGCGGGAAAGATTGCGGCCCAGCTCGCCCGAGCCGCCTTCAGCGGATCCGGCGCTTGGCCCGCGAGATAGGAGGGCGTGAGCCGGGGCGGCAGGCCGCGAAGGCGCGCGGCGATCCGCTCGGCTTCGTGAGGCTCGCGCAGCACCAGCTGCAACGCCGTTTCGAAGGCGCAGGCATGGCCGACGCCACGCTGCTTTCCGGGAAGCTTCTCGAGCCATTCCTTCTCGCCCGGCGAGAAGTAATTGACGAAGCCGACGCCGATTCCCCGGCTTACGAGCGCGGTGCAGGCGGCCGTCAGTGGCCCGTGGTTGCCGCCGTGCCCGTTGACCACGAGGAGGCGGCGAAAGCCGGTACGGTGGAGGCTTTCGGCGACGTCCGACACCATGCCGACAAAGGTCTCGAGCGAGAGCGTAATGGTGCCGGCGAATGCGCGATGGTGCGGTGAGAACCCGAAGTTCGGTGGCGGCAGCACCAACACGTGCGGGTCGGCGCAAGCGGCGGCCGCAGCGAGTGCCACGCGGAAAGCGGAGACGCTGTCCGTGTCCACCGGCAAATGGTCTGCGTGCTGCTCGACCGAACCCACGCTGAGCACCGGCAGAGCGCCTTCATCCCGCGCCCTGGCGATCTCCGCCCGCGTCAGAGCGCCCCACTCGTGCGTACGCCGCCAATCCTCGCTCATGTATGTCCCTCTCTCCAGGCGGCCTCGACCAGGCGTGAATAGACGAGCTCGAGCAGGCGCTCGCGGGCGCGCACGGCGATCTCGTCGAGCGAGGGCGTCTGCGCGAGGCGCGCGCGCGCGTAGGCACGCATCTCTTCCAGGGAGGGAATCTGCGGCAGATCGAACTCGCTCCAGAAGGCCTCCGCCTGCAGGCGGGCGGAAAGCGCACGGGATTTCATCTCCGCCCAGCCCGGCGCGCGGGAGAGCGCATCGAGCGCTTGGCCGGCTATCGCGTTGATGGGGAACGAGAGCGCCAGCTGGCGCGCCGCGCGATCGATGACGGTGCGGCCAAGGCGCTGCTCGCGGTTCACCACGGCCTTCGGCGGCGCGTGCAGGTCCCACACCAAGCCAAGGCAGGAGAGCAACCGTAGCAGATAAAAAGTGAAGTCGTACTCCCACCAGCGGAAGCCCTGCCGGACGGAGGCCTGGTAGGCGTGGTGGTTGTTGTGCCAGCCCTCGCCCATCGTAATCAGGGCCAGAAGCCAGTTGTTGCGGGAATGATCGCCGGTGACGTAGCGGCGGCGGCCCAGCAGATGGCCGAGCGAGTTGATGCTGAAGGTCGCGTGCCACACCGCGACCGTGCTCCAGCAGAAGCCGACCGCGAGGCCGGGCAGCCCGGCGATCAGCCAGGTCGCGAAGGCGAGCGTGGCGGCGGGCAGATAGGCATGCCGGTCGAGCCAGCGCAGCTCCTTGTACCGCGCGAGATCACGGACGATCTCAAGGTCGGTCGCCTCGTTGCGCGGGACCAGGATCCAACCGACATGCGCATAGAAGACGCTGCGCAGGATGGGCGAATGAACGTCGAGATCGGTGTCGGAGTGCTTGTGGTGGCGGCGGTGATGGGCCGCCCACCAGAGCACGCCGCGTTGCGCCGATGTCTGGGCGAGGAAGCCCAGGATGAACTGGAAGGCGCGGCTGGTGCGGAAGGCGCGGTGAGCGAAATAACGGTGGTAACCGGCGCCGATCGCGAAGATGCGGAGGAAATAGAGCGCGATGGCGAGCACGGCCGCCCCCAGCGGCACTCCCGTGAAGAGGGCGGCGAAGCAGGCGAGATGGATCGCGAAGAAGGCGGTCGAGGCCGGATAGTCGATGCGGTCCGCGGGGTCGGGGCCAGCTCTTTTCATGATGCGGATCCTATCGCGTCGCGCCTTGGCGCGCTCAACTGAGCATGCCTTGGCGCGCCGGCGCGGGCCGCGCCGCTCGCTCATCGCGGGTTGAGCACATGACGCACCTGCACATGGCGCATCTATAGCAGGAGCGGGCGCCGGCGCCGAATCGGGCCCCTGCAGAGCGGCACGCCGAGGGCCGAAATTCGCCCCGGAATTGCATTGCAGGGCTGAATTCTTGGCTTCTCTCGCCCGCCATGCGGGCTGTTACTTTCCGTCAACGACCGCCCGTCGCGGAGCGTTTGGTCCGAGCTCTCCCCCAAGCCCCTCCCATGTTTTTGCGCAAGGCACCGGCAGGGTTCACTCCGGCCGGTCTCGATATGGCCGGCGGCGGCGCTGCCCCGGATGCGGCGCTTGCCCGCCAGCGGGCGATGTTCGCCTTTCTCTGCTTCGTCTGGGGCACGACGTGGCTCGCGATGAAGGTGGGCGTTGCGACCGTGCCGCCG
>Ga0335075_10001727_pt1 | contig 35678 bp, 31 predicted proteins | sample Lox_Sample_24_FD_206723 | JGI IMG/M metagenome (GOLD analysis project Ga0335075, IMG submission 206723) | Soil microbial communities from Loxahatchee National Wildlife Refuge, Florida, United States - Lox_Sample_2.4 | ecosystem: Environmental > Terrestrial > Soil > Wetlands | place: USA...
AAGCAAACGCGCCCGGCTGGGCGTAGCCGGATACCAAACGGTCCACACGCCCGTCGGCGGACTCGAAGTCCGGTCCGGACCAGTGCGACCAGAAGTGGCGCAGGTAGGCGCGCACCAGCTCCGGCCGGCCGTCAATGAGGTCACTGGACAGCGCGAGCTGGTGATAGGGCTGGTACCAGAACTCTCGTTGCGCCGCCGGGCTCAGAATCCGATCGCCGATGCCGGGAAACGGCGGCGAGAGCACAAGCCCGCGTACCAGGCCGGGCTCGGCACGCGCGATTGCCTGGGCGGCGGCGCTGTAGTGCGTGCCGGGGTCGACCGGATGTTTGTCGGACTGGCCGAATCCGCGCAGGTCAGGCACGATCAGATCGGCCGAGCCCGACACGAGCGGCACGACGCCCTGATAGTCGGTTCTGTCGCCTGGCCAGCCGTGGAGCAGTATCACCGGCGGGCCTTCACCTGTCCGCTCGTAAGCGAGCCGGAACCCGTCAACTGCCTGAGCCTGTCTCATGCTCCTTAGTCTGGCTGGTCTAGCGTGGGTTCATGACGCGAGTTCTGGACGGTACCGCGGCCCTGATCACCGGAGCTTCGAGCGGGATCGGCGCAGCCACCGCTTCGGTACTCGCAGCCCATGGGGCAGCGGTGGCTCTCGCGGCGCGCCGCAAGGACCGGCTGGAGGAGCTGGCCGCGGAGATCCGCGCCCAGGGCGGCACGGCCCTTGTCCTCGAGTCCGATATCACGCGGGAGGCGGAAGCGACCGCCGCCGTCGAGCGCATGGTCGCTGAGCTGGGCCGACTCGACACGCTCATTAACAACGCCGGCCTGATGCTGCTAGGTCCGGCAGCCGAGGCACCGCTGGTGGAGTGGCAGCGCATGGTCGAGCTGAACGTGCTCGGCCTGCTGTACTGCGCGCACGCCGCTATCCCGCACCTGCAGCGCGCTGCCGATGACGGGCCGCGACATGTCGCCGACATGGTGAACATCAGCTCGGTTGCGGGGCGACACGCCCGCAACGGGAACGGCGTCTACAGTCTGACCAAGTTCGGCGTGGGCGCATTCAGCGAGTCACTGCGCCAGGAGCTGGCCAAGCGCTACGTGCGCGTCTCGCTCGTCGAGCCTGGTGCGACCGCGACGGAGCTGGCCACTCACAACCGGCCCGCGGTACTTGAGGGCATGCGGTCCCAGTTCGGTCAGCGGATGGATGCTGGGGATATTGCCGACGCGATCAGCTACATCGTCACCAGGCCCAGGCACGTTGCCGTGAACGAGATGCTGATCCGGCCGACCGAGCAGGAGCGCTAGCGCCGGGCGCCCCCGTCGTAGGCTGGAGGCGAGCGAGGGGGTCGCAATGAGCTTCGAGAACATCCTGGTCGAGCGATCGGGTGAGTTCGTCACCATTACGATGAACCGTCCGCAGCGGCGGAACGCGCTGTCGCTTCAGCACATGCGCGAGCTAATCGCGGCCTTCGCTGAGGTCGGGGAGAGCGATGCGCTGGGAATCGTGCTGGCTGGCAACGGCCCAGTGTTCAGTGCGGGCCATGACTTTGCCGACGTGGCGGAAGCTGACCTGTCAGCCGTGCGTTCCCTCCTGATGACCTGCACCGAGCTGATGACGCTCATGCAGCGGGTGCCCCAGCCGGTCGTGGCCAGGGTGCACGGGCTCGCCACCGCGGCGGGCTGCCAGCTGGTGGCGAGCGCCGATCTGGCGGTGGCCAGCGAAGAGGCCGGCTTCGCTGCGCCTGGCGGCAACGGCGGCTGGTTCTGCCATACGCCCATGGTCGCGATCGCCAGGAATGTCGGCCGGAAGCGGGCCGCAGAGATGGCGCTGTCGGGCGATATCATCGACGCCCGCACCGCACTGGACTGGGGACTGGTCAACCGCGTCGTTCCGGCCGCGCAGCTTGACTCGGCCACGACCGACCTGCTCGAGCGCGTCACCCGCGGATCGGCGGAGAGCAAGGGCATCGGCAAGCAGGCTTTGTACGCACAGATCGACCTCGATCAGCCGAAGGCCTACGCCTACGCGGTCGAGGTCATGGCCGCCACCAGCCAGCTGCCGGACGCGCGCGAAGTCATGCGCGCGTTCCTGGAGAAGCGCAAGCCACGCTGGCGCCGCGGGCGCCCGGTCTAGTCAGCCCGCGCTGATGCGGATCCGCGGATGGTCGCGGGGCCGCAGCCAGCGCAGCACCCGGAGCAGCTGCGACCGGGGCAGCGAGACGCAGCCGGCTGTCGGCGTACCGGTGCCGACATGCAGGAAAATCGCGCTGCCCAGGCCGGGCACCCGGCGCGCGTTGTAATTGATCACGGCCGCGTAGTCATAGGCTGGCACCTGGTGCATCGGTTCTGGCCGCTGGCCGGGGTTGTGCTTGCGGGCGTTGACCCACTCGTTGTAGCGGCTGCTGCCCGGGTCGTCGTCCCAGAAGTCATAACGGTAGGCGTGCCGGAACGGGAAGGAGAAGCGGTCGTCGCGCCGAACGCCGAAGAAGAAGCTGAAGCCGTAGCTCCCGGACGGCGTCCGGCCGTCTCCTTCGCGCTTCTTGCCCGGCCGGGCGATGCCGTTGTAGCCGACTCGCGCAGTCCAGGGACCGAAAACCGCAACCGCCCGTCCATTGGCTATCCGGTACCCGCGGAGCGTGGCAAACGTCGTCGAGTGAGATACCGCCGTCACCGTGATCAGCTGACGCTCGCCCGCTGGGTACCTCGCCGGCACTGCGGCGGCCTGGGGCGCAGCGAGCGTCAGCACGCAGAACATCAGGCTGGTCGTCGCCAGCCAGGCCAGCACAGCCGCGTTCCATCCCTGCACGTGACAAATCATGCCGGATGCCCGGCCGATCTCAGATCGCCGCCCGCCTCCGTGGGCCCCTGGAGCGCCGTCGGCCGCTCCTCGATCGCTACAGATCTCGAGGTCCGCCGACAAGGTTGCGGACGCCCACCTCATCCGCGCGGGCAAGCAGCTCGCCAGGATCGGCGTAGACACGGTACGCGCCTGCCCGTTCCAATTCCTCGCGGCCGTATCCGCCCGATAGCAGCCCGATGCCGAGCGCGCCTGCCCGGCGGGCGGCCAGCAGATCCCAGACGCTATCGCCGACAACCCAGGAATGGCGCGGCTCAACACCGATCAGCGCAGCGGCGGCGAGGAACAGGTCAGGATCGGGCTTAGCGTGCCGCACCATATCGCGGGTGACCATCGGGGCGTCCTCGCCGAGTCCCAGCATTGCCAGCGCCTTCTCCGCCATCACGCGCCGCCCGCTGGTGGCTATCGCCCACGGCACCCCATGGCGGGTCAGCGCCGCCAGCAGCTCGGCGGCGCCCGGAAGCGCCCGGACTGACTCGATCTGGGCCAGGTACTCAGCTGCATGGTCCAGCTGGAGCGACTCGATATCGTCCTCAGACAGCGACCGTCCCGTCTCGCGCAGCAGCGCCGACACGAATAGCCCGCCACTCATTCCGATCCGCCGGTGTATCCGCCAGACCGACAGGTCGATGTCGAGCTTGGCGAGGGCGTTACGCCAGGCGATTACGTTCTGGTAGACGCTGTCGATCAGCGTGCCGTCCAGATCAAAGAGGAATGCGGGAACGGGCGGTTCGGTGTAATCGGCGCTGCCTGCCACCTCGGTCACATTAGACCCCAGGGTCTGGTGATACCGGGGCGGCCCGCGCGCAGCTAGGTCAGCCGCTTACCGACCCGTGGCGACGCGCCCGTACAGCTCAGGACGGCGATCGCCGTGTACGTCGTTGTTCGGGCTGGTTGCCTTCTCGAGCGCCTTGCTAAGCGTGCACTCAGCCATCACCGTGGCGGGCTGATCGGATGCCGTCCCGCCTGCCAGCGGCCAGCCGTCCGGATCGACGATGACCGTACCGCCTACCCAGTGCACGCCTCGTTCTGGCCCGGCCCGGTCGCAGACAGCGATGAACATGCGATTCACTGCCGCGTCAGCCTGCACGCGGACGACTTCGGACGGCCGCTCGCCGGCCGGCCGTGGGTAGGCCGGCCAGTTAACCGGCGCGCACAGCAGTTGGGCGCCGTCCAGCGCGGGCAGCCGAACCCATTCAGGAAACTCCAGGTCATAGCAGATCATTACGCCGACCTGGCCGAACCGGGTCGGCACGACCGGGGGAGGCGCGCTTCCCGCGGCAAACCACTGCGGCTCGGCGTCCCAGAGGTGTGCCTTCCGGTATACGCAGCGCAGCCCGCTCGCGTCGACCAGGGCCGCGCTGTTGAATATCTCATCGCGCGCCGTGGCCTCGCAAAAGCCGCCGACGATGACGACGTCGTGCTCAGCCGCGAGCCGAGCCCAGGCGCTGACCGTCGGGCCGTCAGGCGGTTCCGCGCTCGCCTTCGCTTCCGCCTGGCTTTCGAACACGTAGCCGCTGGACATCAGCTCTGGCAGCACTACGACCGAGGCGCCCAGCGTGACGGCGTCATGGACCGCGAAGGCTGCCAGTTCGCGGTTCGCGGCGGGATTGCCGAGCTCTGGGATGAGCTGGCAGCAGGCGACGACAGTGCTTGTCACGACGGGGCTCGTCACGAGCTGATCGTAGGCTCTCGCGAGAATCGCAGCCACCGGCGTTGTCAGGCCGCTACCGGTCGCGTCGTGACGCCGCGGGCTGGCCGACCGCACTCGAGCGCCGCCGCGATGTCCGCGACGACCTGAAGCGGCTCGGTGCGCAACTGGTCGGGAGTGACATGCACGACAAAGATTCCCGCAGCGGTCATCCGCCGGTGGCGGCGCAGGGTTTGCTGCCAGTCGCCTGGTGATAGGTGCCACTCCTTCGAGTCGACTTCGACAGCCACCCCGGATTGCGACCACCAGGCGTCGGGGCGTGCCAGGAACTTCCCGTTCAGGTACAGATCCGGGTTGTACAGCGGCACAGCGAGTCCGGAGCTTCTTATCAGCTCGCGCAACTCTGCCTCTGGCGCGGACCTGATCCCGGCTGCAACTTCTGCTAAAACCCTGCGGAAGACCGTGTCGCGCGCGTCGTGCCGTCCGGCAAGCTCGTCGGCTAGCTGACGTATCGTGCACAGGCGCTGCTGGACGCCGCTGGCCACAACCGTGCGGGCGTCGGACAGCCGGTCGAGGCCTCGGACGCAGTCGGCGATAGCGCGCGGCGGCAGCGCGTACCTGATTGCTAAGTCCTGAGTCCATTGCCCGGGCATACGCCTCGTCCGGTGGATCACGACGAAACCACAGCTCGTCACAGCACGGCTCGCGGGGACAAGCACGTCTACCTTGCGCGCCTTCGCGCCACGGACACCGTGAAAGGCAAGCGCGGTCGGGCCGGTGATCAGACTCTCCGGACCCGCATACAGCAGGGCGGCTACCTGGAGCTGTATGGACGTTGGCGCACCCGTCGAAGTCAGGTAGACGCCGCGCAATAAACGCTGCCATGGTCCATCCGGCCGGAGGCGGTGCCGGAGACCAGCAGCAGTGATCCCGTCGGCCAGCGCCTGGGCCCTGGATAGCACGCCACGCTGGCTAGCAAGTAACCACTGCACGTTCCTGTCGTCGGGCATGCCGCAAGGTTGCCAGTCAATACCGACAAAACGCCGCCGTGCCGCGGGTCCGTGCGGGGTTGTTGCTGCTATGGCAGCACTAACCCAACACGGACGCCCGCAGCACAGGGTCAGCGGGCGCCCGGAGCGCCGATCCAGACGGTCTTGATGTTGCAGAATTCACGGATGCCGTGCGCAGACAGCTCGCGGCCGTGGCCAGACTGCTTCACACCGCCGAAGGGCAGCTCCGGGTACGACGTCACGTTGCCATTGATGAAGACCATCCCGGCGGCCAGGTCGCGAATAAGCTGCCGGCGCTCGGCCTCGTCGTTGGTCCAGGCATTAGCGCCGAGCCCGAACTCGGTGCCGTTCGCCAGTTCGATCGCCTCATCCAGGCCGGAGACCCGGTACAGCGTGGCAACCGGTCCAAAGACCTCCTCGGTGTGCACGCGCATGTCGGGAGTAATGCCGGTCAGGACGGTTGGCGGGTAGTAGAAGCCTGGCTGATCAGGCACCACGCCGCCACACAGCACGTGCGCACCCTGCGCGACCGCGTCCGCCACTAGGCTCTCGACGTCGTCACGCTGCTGCTCGGATGCCAGCGGACCGACCTGAGTGGTCTCCAGCATCGGGTCACCGACGGTCTTCGCGGACATGTTCTTGACGAACATGGCCTCGAACTCGTCGTAGATCGAGTGGTGGACGATGAAGCGCTTAGCCGCGATGCAGGACTGGCCGTTGTTGATGCACCTCGCGTCCGCAGCGACCTGAGCCGCGGCTGGCAGGTCCGCCGACGGCATCACGATGAAGGGGTCGCTACCGCCGAGCTCGAGCACCACCTTCTTGATCTCGCTGCCTGCGATAGCCGCGACGGACTGCCCGGCGGGCCCCGAGCCGGTGAGCGTAGCAGCAACGACTCTGGGATCACGCAGGACCGGCTCGACTCGACTGGAGCCGATCAGCAGAGTCTGGAACGTGCCAGCCGGGAACCCGGCCCGCGTGAACAGATCCTGCATGAACAGTGCGGTCTGCGGCACGTTCGATGCGTGCTTGAGAAGTCCGACATTCCCGGCCATCAGGCCGGGCGCGGCGAAGCGCATGGCCTGCCAGAGCGGGAAGTTCCAGGGCATGATCGCCAGGATCGTGCCGAGCGGCTGATAACTGATGTACGCGCGTTCTGCTTTCACGGCAGCGGCATCACCGGGTTCATCGGCGAGGAAGCCAGCTGCGTGCTCGGCGTAAAACCGGCATGCGCTGGCGCATTTGGCGACCTCCTGCCGGGCGGCGGTGATCGTCTTCCCCATCTCGGTTGTCATCATCGCCGCGACTTGATCGCGCTCGGCATCGAGGATGTCGGCGGCCTGCCGCATCCACCTGGCCCGATCGTTGAAGCTGGTCAGCCGGTAGTCAGCGTGCGCAGCCGCGGCGGTGGCGAGACAACGCTCGAGGTCAGCCTCGCTGAGCTCCTCATAGGTCTGCACCGTTTCCGCGGTGGCGGGGTTGATAGTCGCGATCGCCATGTGGTCCTCCTCCATAGCACCTCAGGGCGGATGCTAACCGGCTTGCCCGCATCGCGTCCGTCCGCACTGGCGGAACGCCCTCTCGGCTTGCCGCGCTAGTGTCCGGGCGAGCGGCTCACGGCCGTGCTGCGGCTAGGGCTGTCCGGTACAGCGCCGCCAGGCGAGTGCTGAACTGGGCGGCGTAGGACACCGCCGGCGTGTCGCCGCCTTGCTCATAACCGCCGATGACGCCGATCACTGTGCCGGCGCCGCGGAACGGGCCGGCGGCGGCCAGCAGGGGACTCCCGCTGGTGCCATCGGTAAACCCACCGCAATCGAACTCATACTGAGTCGGGCTGAACTGCAGAGCGGTGTTGGCGCAGCTGATCGGCGCGTCCGCGATGTCGGGGTAACCGGCGACCTCGACCCGCTGGCCGGCGGACACGTCGATTCCGATGGCCTCGCCGCCCGTGAGGTCCTCGATGGCCTCTTTGGCGCCGGTCTGGCGGACGACGAGGAAGGCAAAGTCGTCATCGGGGTCGCCGGACGACGTCCACTCCTGGTCCTCGATGATCTGGGTGACGGTCCACACACCATACGGCTCCTGCCCCTTGGCGTAGCCGGGTACGAATGCCACTTCGCCGGGCGTGTGGCCAGCCATGCAATGCGCCGCCGTGAGGATCAGGTCCCCGGCCGGACTGTCCACAACACTCGCAGTGCAGAAGTGGCTGCCGAGCTCACCTGAGGGGCCGACGCTGAACAGCGCGCCGATCGTCGAAGCTTGGCCGTACGCCGCAGTTTCAGCGTTGACCGTTCCCATTGGGGGACTGAGCGCGACGCCCACGACGGCTGCTACTGAGACGGCTGTGGCCACAACCGCAGACCGGCCCAGACGCAGGCGCATTCCCCCTCCATCCCACCTTTGGCCCGAGCGCCGGGCTGCTGAGCCGGAACCTCACCCCGGCATTGTGACCATTTTGAGACCACATCAAGACCTAGACAATACCTGCTACCTTCGACGAAGTTGCAAATTGTCACTGGGAGTCCGAAACGGGTCGGTCTCCGGTGCCCGGCGCTTGCTGCGGGATATTCCCGAAGTTGGGCATGAACCGCTCTAATGTTAGATTCGTTATATTAGAGTCTATAGTGACTAATCCAGGCAGTGGATCTGCTGGGCGGACGACAACAAATCACCCCGACGCGCGACCTAGCGAGCGTCGCAGGTAACCGCGAGAATCACTATATGAAGCTCGGCGCCAACGTCGGCATGCGGGATGAGCCGGAATCCTTTGCCCAGCAGGCCAGGCGACTAGAGCAAGCTGGCGTCGACTACCTCTGGAGTGGCGAGGCGTACACGGCAGACGCCGTTTCAGCCCTCGGCTTTCTGGCCGCCGTCACCAGCAGGGCCCACATCGGGTCATCGATCCTTCCCTTGTATACAAGGACGCCTGCCCTGCTGGCGATGACAGCGGTCGGGCTGGACAAGCTGTCCGGCGGCCGTCTCATCCTTGGCCTCGGCGCATCCGGGCCGCAGGTGGTCGAGGGCTTCCATGGCGTGCCGTACGACGCGCCGCTCGCCCGGACGCAGGAGGTCATCGAGATCTGCCGGTCGGTCTGGCGCCGCGACCGGCTTGAGCATTCCGGCAAGAAGTATCAGATACCGCTTGCAGCCGGACATGGCACGGGCCTTGGCAAGCCGCTCAAGCTCATTGACCACCCGGTGCGCGACCGGATTCCGATCTACGTGGCTGCTCTCGGGCCGAAGAACGTCGAACTGACCGCCGCAGTTGCCGAGGGCTGGCTGCCGTTGCACTACTGGCCTGACCGGGCTGCGCAGGTCTGGGGTGACCCGCTGGCCGCCGGGCAGGCGCGGCGCCAGGATGGGCTGCCGCCGCTGGAGATCGTGGCGGGCGGCCCGCTGGCCATCGGCAACGACGTCGAGCACCTGCGCGACCTTGCCCGCCCGATGCTCGCGCTGTACTTCGGCGGGATGGGCGCGCGCGGCCGGAACTTCTACAACGACGTGCTCAAGCGCTACGGCTTCGAGAAGGAAGCTGCCGCCATCCAGGAGGCATACCTCAGCGGCGACAAGAAAGCTGCCGCGGCCATGGTGCCCGCTGCGCTCGTGGCAGGAATCTCGCTCGTGGGCGACGAGGGGTTCGTGCGCGAGCGCGTGGCTGCCTACCGGGCTTCCGGCGTCACGATTCTCAATGTCCAGCCAGTCGGGCCCAACGGCATTGCCGACGTCGAGACCGTGGCTGGCTGGCTCTAGCGGAAGGTACGTCACCTCCTGCGGAGCACCGCATGACGGTCCGGGCATAATCAGCTGCGAAGGCGGTCACGTGAGGAGCGATCGGCATCAGGGGGTGGCCGTGGCGGGGAGCGCAGACCCCCAGCGCCCCGATGAGCCGGACGAGACGCCCCGCCTGCGGCCCGCCGACGGGATCTTCGGCACCATCATCACCGCTTCGGTACTGGCCTCAGCTGGCGAAGAGCTCGCCGCCGGACCGCTCGCCCTATCCGTGCTGATCACCCTTTCGGTGTACTGGTTGGTTGACGTTTACAGCGAGCTGCTTGGCGGGCACTTCGAGCGCGGCCGCCTGCCGTCGTGGTCCGAAGTTCGCACCGCTCTGCTCGTCGCCTGGCCAATGGTCGGAGCTTCGTTCATCCCGCTCGTCGTGCTCGGACTAGGCCGACTCAGCGGGTTGTCCGATACCAACGCCTCCACCGCCGCGCTGGCCGCCGCCCTCCTGACACTGGTGATCTACGCCTGGACCGCCGGCCACGCCGCTCAGTTGCGCGGACTTCGGCTCGCCTTCGTCACCAGCATCGCGGCGCTGCTAGGAATACTGATGATCGTGCTCAAGAACGTGGTGCTGGTCCAGCTGCACTAGCGGCCACGCCACGATGCCGCGGCAACGGCGAGGATCTGGGCCCGGTCCGCCGCGAGAAGGAAGCCCGCCTTGATGGCAGCATCCAGCGCAGACTCGAACCGGCCGAGGTATTCCCGCTCGCCACCTGGGTACATCCGCGCGAGGTCAGCCGGCGCGAGCTCTCTCGTCGTCCCGAACAAGAAGGCGAACAGCTCGCCACGCTGCCCCGTTCCTGACAAGATCGCGACGGGAACATCGGTCCACGGTGTTCGGATGCCGCCGGTTGCCACGCCGAGCTCGTCCCGCACGAAATCGCGGCCATCGTCGGTGAGGTCAAGCGGTACCGCGGCCGGCGGCGCCGATCTGCCCGCCACCCAAGCGTCAAGATGCTCGATGGCCGCGCACTCTACGTAATGATGCTGTGGACCGCTGTTGATCGGTGACTCGGTCCGGCCCATCAGGATGTCGGTGGTCGGCCGCATCAGCTCCGCCAGCCGGGCCGGCGCGAGTCTGCCATCGTCCTGGCCGCTGGCGAACAGCAGATAGGTGTCGGCGTGCGCCGCGCCCGCCACCTCCCAGTTGCGCAGCAACTCGCAGTCGCGCTGATTGGCCCGACCGCTGCCCAGCAGCGTCACGTCGGTCTCGGTCTGCAGGACGATAACCGGCACGCGCAGGTCATCGCGAATCTGCTCACCGGTGCCGTCGGCTCCTGCGCCAGGGTTGAACCCGGTATCGAGCGCAGCCCCCGCGCCGGTGCGGCCGTGCACAAGGAAGCCGTCGTAAACCGTCGCCAGCGGGTCGACCGCGTTGACGTAGGTCACCAGGAACGCGCCTGACTGTGAGTGACCGCTGGCGAGCATACGGATCGGGCGGGCGCTGACCGGGGGCGGCAGCACCCCCGGCTCGCCCCGTAGCGCGTGGCCGCCCTGGCTGAAGATGTCGAATGACCATGCGTCACCCGGATGCGACAGCGACGCATACCGGTCCGGATGCGACTTCTTCAGGTGCATGCTCTCGACCAGGCCGCCGCCTTCGATGCCAGCCCGTTGAGCCGAGACGCCAGCCCACGCATGCCCGCTGCGAATCAGGTGCGTGTGCGTCATCATCCAGTCCGGTGCTGCGTCCAGTCCGCCGGACACATTCAGCCACTCGACGACGACTGTTCCGCTGAAATCGCCTGCATTGGCCGGCTGCCGGACCACTACCCGAGTGGTGAACTGCGCGGAGTCAGCGGGCAGCACTGTCCAGCGGCCGTCGAGAGTGCGTTCAGCCGCGAGCCGGTACGACGTAGCTGTCCCGCTCAGCAGGAACTCCTGCTCGGTGTAACCGAGACTGTTCAGGTCATATGCGCCGGCTGGATCGGGAGCGGGGCCGGAGAGCGGGCGCAGCTCCATCAGGCGGCTGACTTTTCGAGTATGTGGATCGCACAGGCGCTGCCGAGGCCAATCACGTGCGTCAGACCGACCTTGGCGCCCTCGATCTGGCGGTCGCCGGCCTCGCCGCGCAAGTGCGTGGATACCTCGTAGATGTTGGCGATGCCGGTCGCGCCAAGCGGGTGCCCCTTCGACAGCAGGCCGCCCGACACGTTTACGGGGATCTGGCCGTCGCGCCACGGCCCGCGCTGATCGATCCACTCCCCGGCGCCGCCTTCCGGGCAGAGCCGCAGGTTGTCATAGTGGCGCAGCTCGGCAGTCGCGAAGCAGTCGTGCAGCTCGACTAGGTCAAGGTCCTGCGGGCCGACTCCAGCCAGTTCATAGGCCTTGTCGGCCGCCTGTCGGGTCAGCGTGTTCACGTCGAACTGGACCGAGCCGCCGTCGATGTACGGGTCGGAGGTCATCACTGACGCCGACACCTTGACTGCGCGCTTGCGGACCATGTCCGGCATGGACTTCAGCCGCTCGCCGCTGCACAGCACCGCGGCTGCCGCGCCGTCACCGGTCGGGCAGCACATCAGCAGCGTGTTTGGGTACGCGATCATCTCGGCGTGCATAACCTCGTCGAGTGAGTACGCCTTCTGGTACTGAGCGAGCGGGTTCAGCGTCGAATGGGCGTGGTTCTTCTCCGCCACCTTGGCGAACTGCTCGAAGCCGACGCCGTCATGCTCGTGGGCGTACTCCATGCCGGACTGGGCGAAGGTGCCCGGCATCAGGCTGGTGCCGAGGACCCCCTCGACTGGGCCGACCGCGCCGTACCGGCCGACCGCCTCGTAGGGCTTGTCCTTCTTGGCCTGCTGCGCACCGAGCAGGCCGAGCTTGCCCATCTGCTCAAGCCCGACCGCGAGGCCGATGCTGGCCTCGCCTGCCTTGATCGCCATCGCGGCGACGCGGAACGCGGTCGCGCCCGTGGCGCACGCGTTAGTGACGTTGTAGACCGGGATGCCGGTCTGCCCGATCTGCTTCTGGATCCGCTGGCCGATCCCGTTGGTGTCGTACAGGCAACCGGCGGCCAGGATGTCCGCATCGAAGATCGTCAGGCCGGCATCGGCCAGGGCCGCCAGGACTGCCTCGCTGCCCAGGTCGATCAGGTCCTTGTCCTTGTAGCGCATGAACTTGGTCATCGCTACGCCGATGATCCAGAGCGAGTCGGCCATCGCAGCTGCCCTCCAGTGATCTACCTCCACCATAGCGTCGGGGGGCGCATTGCCACAGATGGGCGGCACGGCCCGGACTAGCCGGTCATGAATTGGGGCGCGCCTTGCAACCTGGCGAGCCTGCCGCGAATCTATCTGGACGACTGCGGCCGTCCGGCTGACGGCGCCACACTCGAGGAGCGCTCGGTCACGTGACGATGGCGGAGGATGAGTTCGTCCAGTTCGCGGAGGCGGTAGCGCCACGGCTTCGCCGAACCGCCTTCCTACTGTGCGGCGACTGGCACACGGCGGAGGACCTGGCCCAGACGACTCTGGCCAAGGTGTTTGCGTCTTGGCGCCGGATCAGCCGCCGGGACGCCGTTAACGCCTATGCCATGCGGACCCTGCTGAACACCTACCTGGCCGACAGCCGCAGGAAGCGGTCGCGCGAGCTTCTTACCGACCGGCTGCCGGAGAGCCCAGTCGACCCGCCCTCACCGGAGCTGCGGATGGCGGTGCTGGCGGCACTGGCCACGCTGCCGCCGAAGGCGCGGGCCGTCGTGGTACTGCGCTACTGGGCCGATCAGAGTATCGACCAGACAGCCGCCCTGCTGGGCTGTACGCCCGGCAACGTCAAGAGCCAGAGCGCTCGTGCGCTGGACAAGCTGCGGCTCCTGCTCGATGACGTGGCGACCGAGCCAAGCGCCGCTGCGGCCCGGACCCAGATCGCTGATGACGAGAAGAAGGCCCGCCATGGATGAGCTGTCGCTACGCGCGATGCTTGAGCGCGCCATATCTTCGGAGCCGCCGCTCGGACGGATTGTCGACAAATCTCTCCGCCAGGGCCGCAGGCTGCGACACCGTCGGGCGACCGTAGCTGCCGTTCTCTCGGCCGCGGCCGTTGTTGTCGTCGGCAGCATCCCGGCGGTCACGGCTGGGGCAGGCCGCACGGCTCGGGCAGGCCGCACGGCCGGTGCGGGCCGCACCTCCGGTGCCGGCAACGAGGTCAGCAAGCAAGTTCCCGCCACGACGGCCGCTCCGCATTTCATCGCCCGAACCGCTTATGTCGCCACCAGTCACAACACTGTCGTGCCGGTCAATCTCGCTACCAATGAGGTCGGCGCGCCGGTCCGGGTACCTGAGTTGATCGATGACCCGTTTGTGATCCAGGCTGGTGCTAGCCCGAACGGCCGGACGGTCTACGAGGTCGGCGAGCCGGGCGGTGGCCCGACGACCGTCACCCCGATCGACACTGCCACCAATACGGCCGGGCCGCCGATCACGATCGGAAACGCCGAGCCCCAGGACTTCGCCATCGCGCCGAACGGGCAGACTGCAATCCTGAGCGCCCCCGAGGGGCTTTTCCGGATCAACACCGCGACGAATACCGCGAGTAAAGCCCCGGATTGCAGTCGGTTCGGCTGCGGGGCGATCGCATTCAGCCCAAGCGGTAGGGCGCTGTATGTGATCAACCGGGGGGGCAAGACCGTGATAGTGATGCGGACGACGAGCAATACCGGGCGCACGCGCATCAAGATCCCGGCGAACTCGCCCGGCATCCCGTTCAACATCGGGATCACGCCCAACGGCAAGACGGCTTACGTAGTGGACGGAAAGTACGAGGCCAAGCCGGGCGAGAACTCGGTGGTGCCGATCGACCTGGCAACCAACACCGCGCTGACGCCGATTAAGATCTGGGCACCCGGCCTCGCCGACGGCCTCGTGATCGCGCCTGACGGCCGGAGTGCGTACGTGCTGAGCAGCCGCGCGGTCACCCCGATTGATACCGCGACCAACGAGGCCGAGGCGACTATCAACCTTCCGCAGTCAGCTGGGTACGCCTATTTCATGGCGCTTACCCCAAACGGCAAGACGCTGTACGTGCTGACGCCGCGCGGCGTGGTACCGATCAGGACTGACAGCGGTACCGTTCTGCCGACGATCAAGGTCCCCAAGCTCTGCTCCTCCACGCCTATCGCAATCGCCCCTTCTGGCAGCACCGTTTACGTGGGCGCCTGCATCACCCGCCCCTCCATGTTCGACGGGCTCAAGTCCCGGAAGATTGTGGGTGGTGGCATTGTCCCGATCAGCACGGCGACGAACAGCGCGGGCCGTTTCATCAACCTCGGCGGACCGCCAGTCGCTATCACCTTCGGCAGATAGGCGGCTGGGCCTCCGCGGCCGGGCGGGGTCACAGCCCCAGGTCCCACCACGTTCCCGAAGTCCAGGTCTTTCCTGCCCAGATGTCGAATTCGGCGCGGCGCGGATGCTGCTCAAGGCGAGGTTCAGCGGAGAGGATCAGAGTGGTCTCGTCGCGCGCTTCGAAGTTGTCCCAGGCGAGCGGCGTCTCATCCGAAATGCTCGCAGCCGGTGCCTCGCCCCGCGCGAAAGCCGCCCAGGCCGCCGCCATCGCCTGGGCAAGGCGCGCCTGCGGGTCCCCGGACCTCGCCTGATCGGCGAAGCTGTCCGCGCCCCAGACGGCAAGCATGTCCAGGCCGTGACCGCCCGCCAGGTCGGCCGGGATGCCAGGCGGGCAGCCGTCGTACCGGTAACGCCACACCGGAGCGTGCGCCGCCTGGGCGAGGGCCAGCCGATGGGTAGGGACGCCGTAACGCTCCGCGCCTAGTACGGCAACGCCGATCCCCGTCTCATCGAGCTCTGGCCGGGCGGCGGCATAAGCGGCCAGCATCTCCGCCGCGGTCAACGCGCCGAACAACTCGGCCAGCACGCGCGGGGCCTGGCCAGCCGAGGTAGCGTCCATCAGCTGGTAGCTGGCGCCCTCGGTCCCGTTGTGCCCGATGAGCAGCGGAATGCTGGCGCCCGAGCCGGAGCTGACGGCGTCGATCGGCGGGACGGGGATGCCCGTGCCGCCGAGAACCGGGCGCCACACCCAGGTGCCCTCGGCGCCCGTCGCGATAGCTTCCTGCGCGGCTACCAGCTCAGCGGGCGGAACCTCGATTAGCTGCCGGGCACCGCTCGCGTCGTTGGCCAGGCCGAGCTCTCGCAGCAGCCGACGACGGACCCTAGCAGCCTGCTGCGGCGTCGCGACGTGCTCGGCGCCACCGCTGCTGGAGATCGCCCGGCTCATCAGCCCGGCGGTCAGGGGAGAGGCGATCAGGTTGGCGACGCTCTTCGCGCCTGCCGACACTCCGTATATCGTCACCCGGCGCGGGTCGCCGCCAAACCCGGCGATGTTGTCCCGCACCCAGCGCAGCGCTGCCACCTGATCCAGGAAACCGGCCTGGCCCGCGTCCGCCAGCTCGGCTCCGGCAACGTCGGCCAGTTGCAGGAACCCGAGCGCGCCGAGCCGGTAGTTGAACGTCATCACGACCAGCCCGCGACGGGCCAGGACGGCGGCGTCACCGACAAGGTCGCCAGCCCCGGAGCCCTGCACATAGCCGCCGCCGTGCACCCAGACCAGCACCGGGTAGCCGGCCTCGTCCGGCGGCGGCACGACCGGTGCGGTGACGTTGACGACTAGGCAGTCCTCGGCGCGGTGCTGGACCACTGGCTGACCTGTGAACGGGTTGACTGCCTCGCTCTGCCATGCCACGGGAGCAGCCTCGGTAGCAGACCGGATGTCCGGCCATGGATCGGGTGGCTGCGGCGCCCGGAACCGCAGCGCCCCGACCGGCGGCTTCGCATACCTGATGCCACGCCAGACGCACAGGTCAGCCGCGACCTCACCGCGGACGCGTCCATGACAAGTGTCGGCAATAGCGTTCATGCCGATGCTCACTGAGCGAGCGGGCCGGTGCGCGCGACACTCGGCCGGAACAGCGTCTCCTGCGCGATGCCAGCTGCCAGCACGCCGTGCCTGGTGAAGATCCGCCCGGTGTACATGCCCCGGCCACCGAAGGTGGATTCTGGCTGCAGATCCATCAGCACCCAGTCATCGAGTGCGGCGCGGCGGAAGAACCAGACCGAGTGGTCGATGCTCGTCAGCGGGCCTGCGATGGTGATGCCGGGGGCCGCCGCGAGGCCGGTGAACATGTCGGACACGTAGGCCAGCGCGCACGCGTGCATCATGTCGCCGTCGAGCTTGTAGCGCGACCTGATCCACATCCGGGACGGCCACTGCTGGCCCGGCTGAGGCTGCGCCGGGAGCCGGATCTGGACGCCGTGCATCCGGTGGAAGCGCGGGATGTCCGGCAGGTCCTCAGGTAGCTCGACCTCCGGCATAGCGTGCGCCTGATAGTCCGAGCCCTCCTCGGTGACATGGAAGGAGGCGGCCATGTTGAAGATGACCTTGCCGTTCTGCACGGCGATGACCCGGCGGTTGGAGTACGAGCCGCCGTCCCGGTCGCGGTTCACGGTCAGCAGTACCCGGTGCGAGGCGTCGCCGCGGCTGAGGAAGTAGCCGTGCAGCGAATGCGGGTGCCGCCCCTCAGGCACCGTCTGCGCGGCCGCGCGCAGGGCCTGCGCAGCTACCTGGCCGCCGAACAGCCCGGCCGGCTCTCGGCTCACCACGACCGTGCGGAACATGTCGTCCTCGATCCGCTCGAGCGTGAGCACCTCCGGCAGGCCGGTGCCGGGAGTTCCGATGACAGGCTCAGCCAGACTCGCCATGCGGACATTGAATCACCAGGGCGGCCAGCCGTGATCGCGTCAGTCCGGGTACTTATCGCTGAGTACCAAATTCGACCAGGTAGGACGTCAGGTCACTGGTGAGAAACTCAGGCGCGAGCTGGCCACCCGCCTTCATGATGGCTGCAGGTACTGACAGCTCGTGGGTGCGCCGATCGCAGGCGATCGCGCCCAGCCTGCGACCGCCGAAGACAACGCTGACCGGCTCCGGGCCGTAACAGATGCCGTAGACCACCAAGGGCAGGTGCGTCGGCCGGAAATCGGAGTAGTTCGGCAGGTCGTTGCCCTGCGCATCGATGCCGCCAAGCTGCCTGAACGAGGCTGGCAGGACGAGTGGCGGCGGCGGTGCCAGCCGGGGCACGTCCGCAGCACCACCAGGGATGCCAACCGGAACGTTTGCGAGCGCAATCTCGCCGCGCGCCGTGCGCAGGCCCGTGAGGTGCACCTGGCCGGTCGGCCGACCAGTATCAGCCGTGATGAGCCCGCGCGCGGCCGCCGTCACCGACCTGGTGACGCCGTTCGTCGTAGCTACCGACCAGCTGACTTGCTGCACCTGGGGGGCGGTGAGCACGATGATCCAGTTGACGGCCCCCTCGCCCCGCCCTGGGAACCAGGTCACGTTCTCGCCGATTGTCAGCCGCTGCAGATGCGGATCCGGTGCAGGGACGATGTGCAGGGTCCACGGACTGACCGGGGTCACCCTGAACGTGTAGTTATGCTGCGTGGCTGCGTAGCCCACGACGAGCTGCGGACCATCAGGTCCGTCGGCCTCGAACGTCACCGCCACCCCGTTGCCGTGGGCGATTGTCTGCCCGACGTACCATCTCAGCTGGTACTGGGCGGCTAGCTTCAGGACCTCGCGGGCCACCGGGCCGGCCGGGAGCGAAGTGACCTGGTCAAGGCCGCGTTCCGCGGCGATCGAACCGGGCGCAGGTGTAATCGCGTGAATCTTGCGCAGCCAGGCAAGCACGGCACCGTAGAGAATCCGCTGCGGGACGCTGCCATTGCGGTGATCAGGCCATTTCAGTGCCCAGGAAGGCACCGTGCGGGCCTGTGGCTTGGCCGGGCGCGCCCCGGCCAGGCCCGTCAGCCCGGCGGCAAGGCCGGCGATCACGACGACCATCAGTACCCCGCACGCGAGCTGCCTGCGCCGACGTACGGCAGCGCGGCTCCGCACCGCGGCGAGCCGGATGACCGACAGTGACGGCTGGTCGTCGGTCAGGTCAGCCAGCGCCGACCGGAGTGCGAACTCGTCATCGGTCGTGGGCGTCGTCATCTCACTCGCCTCCCGAGGCTGCCGGGCTAGCGGTCGTAATGGAGTTGGTCCGGTAGGGCTCGAGCGCGGCTTGCAACCGCAATGTGGCGAGGGCCTTGGCGGCCTGGCTCTTCACGGTGCCGGTGGAAATGCCGAGCAGGGCCGCGACCTGGGCCTCTGGCAGGTCCTGGTGGTAGCGGAGTACGACGACCGCCCGCTGCCGAGGCGGCAGCTGCGCAAGCGCGATCCGCAGTGCCTGCCGCCGGTCGACGCCGGCCACCTCGTCCGGCCCGGCGACCTCGGGCAGCTGCGCCGCGGGGACCTCACCGCGCCACCGCCGCCGCCACCAGGACGACCAGGTGTTCACCATGATCTTGCGGACGTAGGCCTCGGGATCGTCGCGCTGGATCCGGGACCACCGCGGATAGGCCCTCGCGAGTGCTGTCTGCAGCAGGTCTTCCGCTAGCGCCCAGTCGCCGGTCAGCGCATAGCCGAATCGCTGCAGTGCCTGGCCGCGGCCAGCGACGAACTCCTCGAACATTCTCGCTCCGCCCTGACCCGCCGGGATGCTAGCCCGCTCCATTAGCGTGACCGCCTCGGCGGCCGGAAAGGTTGCCGCGAAAGCAGAATCATGACGGGAACGGGGGAGCTTACGCCAGTCCGCGCCGGCGACCACTCGGCCGTGCGGAACGCGCTACGGCTGGCACCGCTGAGCCTGATCCGCCGTAAGCTGCGGGCAGAGCTTCCACGAAGGGACCTGGCATGGGTGCGCTGGACGACCGGGTTGCTGTCATCACCGGGGCAGGCCGCGGGCTCGGCCGCGAGCACGCGCTGCTCTTCGCAGCCGAGGGCGCGAAGGTCGTCGTAAACGACCTCGGCGGCGGCCCGGACGGCTCCGGCCGCGACGCCGCGCCGGCCCAGCAGGTCGCCGACGAGATCCGCGCGGCCGGCGGCCAGGCGGTGGCGAACTTCGACGACATCACGTCGGCCGAGGGTGCAGATCGGCTGATCCAGCAGGCCATCGACGAGTTTGGCGCACTGCATGTGCTGGTCAACAACGCCGGGATCCTGCGCGACCGGACGATCGTCAACATGACCGACGCCGAATGGGACGACGTCATCAAGGTGCACCTGCGCGGTCACTTCATGCCGACCAGGTCCGCGGCGCGTTACTGGCGCGAGCAGTCGAAGGCGGGCGGCAACCTTCAGCCATCGCTGATCAACACCACCTCGACCTCGGGCTTGTTCAACAACCCGGGTCAGGCCAACTATGGCGCGGCGAAAACCGGCATCGCAACGCTGACTATGATTGCCCAGCGCGAGCTGGGCCGGTACGGCGTGAAGGCGAACGCGATCGCCCCGGCCGCAAGGACCAGGCTGACGCTCGCCACGCCTGGCATCCCCGACGCGATCGCGACCACGCCCGAGGAGGGTTTCGACGCGATGGACCCGGCGAACGTATCGCCGTTCGTCGCCTACCTGGCAACGGCCGACTGCCCGATCCAGGGGCGGGTCTTCTTCGTGGCGGGCGGCGGAATCCACTTGTTCCAGCCGTTCGCGATCATCGACAGCATCACTAAAGACGGCAAGTGGACCGTCGCCGAACTGCAGGAAAAGGGCGCGCGCCTGGCCGATGTGCCATTCGATCTCGGCCGGATCTCGCTGTAACGCCGGGCCGATCGACGGCGCGTCAGGCTGGCTGGTAGCCGAAGGCGATTGCCTCCGTTCCCTCCGAGTCGGTTCCGACCGGGAACGTGGTAAGCCTGACCTTCATGCCGAGCTCCACGCTACCGGGCTCGGGGTCGATCCCCACGATGTTGGCCTTCACCACACCGCCTCCGTCCAGGTCCACGATCCCCGATACATACGGCACTTTGACGTCCGGCGACGCCCGGTGCACGATCGTGAACGCCCGCACGACGCCTTCGCCGGCCAGCCGCCGCTCGCTAAATTGCCGCCCGCCGCAGTTCGCGCACGCGTTGCGCCGGTCGAAGAACAGGGCACCGCACGAGCTGCACTCGCTGGCAACCAGGTACGGGTCCTCGCCCAGGATGAGATAGCCGACGTAGGGGACTTGTCGAGGCATCGCGATCTCCCTGGTGCGCAGTGGTAGGCACAACGCTAGCCTGCTAGCCCGCTGGCGGGGCGAACGTCGTGGCCGGCTCGGTGGCATACCGGGCCATCGTCGCGCCGACCGCCTGCACCGACATGGGCTCTCCGGTCGTGATCATGTCGCGCAGATCCCGGAAGTACTGCACGTACTGATCGGGCGTGAACGTGTTGAGCAGCACGACCGTCTCGTCGCTCGCATTCGCGAACGTGTGCGGTGCACCGGGCGGGATCATCACTAGCGTGCCCGCCGGTGCGGGAATGGTCTGCTGCCCGACCGTGAACTGCGCGGTTCCGGACACGACGTAGAAGCCCTCGTCATGCCGTGCGTGGCGGTGCTGTGGCGGGCCGTCGGTGTGGGGCGCGATGGTGATCTCGGCGATCCCGAGCCGATGTGAGGTGGTGCTCCCATCCTCGAGGATCACGAGCTGGGTGGCGCCGGCGAGCGCGAGCTCCCCCTGGCCGGGCAGCACGACGGACACGTCAGTCATGTGGTCACGCTCCTTCCTGCGGTGTGGGCGGCGGCGAACTCGATGACGGCCGCCAGCAGCTCGGCGGGCGTTTCCAGCTGAGGGAGGTGGCCCGCGTGCTCGATCAGGCGGAACCGCGCGCCGGGGATCGCACTGGCATAGGCGCGGCCGTGCTCGGGCGGAATCATGCGGTCGGCCGCCCCCCAGACCACGAGCGTCGGGATCGTGATGGCCGGCAACCGGCCTAGCAGGCCGGGGTCCGCCGTTGCCTGCCCGCCGTACGCCAGCAGCTCCGCGCGGTTCGCCGCCATCGCCGCCTTGCGCTCGTCCGGCAGCGTCGCCAAATCGATCCGGAATGCATCTGGATTGAAGTAGCTCAGGTCGAAGACCTGATCGAGGGTCAGCGAGAAGAAGTCCGCGGCCGGCGCCTCGGCGATGTGCAGCCCGGCGGCGTCGACGACCACGACGGAGCTGACCCGGCAGTCCGCCGCCGCGGTCTCGGCCAGAGCGAGCTCGGCGGCGATCCAGCCGCCGATCGAGTTGCCGATCACGCACACGTCGTCGAGGTCGAGGTCGCGCAGCAGCTGCGCGTAGACAGCGGCCAGTGATGCGACGCTGGCCAGTTGGTCCGGACGCGGCGTGCCGTCGAAGCCTGGGTGGACGGGAACGATGACACCGGCGGGCTCGGATGATGACAGCAACTCGGCGAATCCGGTGACCGAAAACGGCCCAGCCCCGCCATGCAGGAGTAGCACCGGGCGGCCGCTTCCGTACTCGGTAAAAGTGACCGGAACTCGTCCGAGGCCGTCCACGGTGAGTGTTCTCGTAGCTGTGGTCATGTGACGCTCCTCAGGTTGCAGTATTGTGAGAGTCGACTCTCACAAACCTGACCCTAGCCGCCTTCGCTCATTCATGCAAGGCAACTCTTATAATGCGAGTACACTTGACTTATGTCCGGCCTGCCTCCAGAGTGGGGAGATGACCAAGCAAGCCACTGCCGGCCGCGTTAACCAGAAACAGCGCACGAGGACGGCCATTGTCGAGGCAGCCCGTGAGCTCATTCAGGGCAGCTCGGAGGTGACGATGCCCCTGGTCGCGAGGGCAGCGCTGGTGTCCGAGGCCACCGCGTACCGCTACTTCCCCGATCTGGTCACGCTGTTGCGCGAGGCCCTGGACGGGACGTGGCCGACTTCCGCCGAGGCGATGGCCCCGGTGCAGTACTGTGACGACCCTGTCGAGCGCGTCGCGTACGCCACCGGCTACCTGCTCCGCCACGTTCAGCGCTACCAGGGGGCGGTCCGGGCGATGATCTCCGCGGCTATCGTGCGGCCCGAATGGGCCGCCCGGCCGGGGTACCGATTCGGGCTGATCGACGAGGCGCTCGCACCGCTTGGTCGCACCCTCGGGTCGCGGCAGCCCGAGGCGCTGCGGCAGCTGAAGCAGCGGCTGGCCATTGTCATCAGCGCCGAGGCACTCTTCACCCTGACTGACCTGTGCGGGCTGCCCCCGGACGATGCCATCGCCAGCGCAGTGGATGTCGCCCGCACCATCACCGCCGCCGCGCTGACCGACGGTGAGCCCCACCGCTAGGAGCCCATTCCTAGCAGCACACCCTTAGCCGGTGTTCTGCAGACCCGCCGCCACGCCGTTGACGGTCAGCAGGAGGAATCGCTCCAGCGACGCGAGTTCGTCCGGCTCGTCGCTGGCCCGGATTTCGGCCATTGCGCGCAGTTGCAGATGCGAGAGCGCGTCAACGTAAGGATCGCGCAGCGCTACTGCGCGCGACAGGACGGGACGGCTGGCAAGCGGCCGGTCGTGCCCGGTAACTTCAAGTACGAGCTTCCTGGTCAGGTCGTATTCGGACAGCACCTGAGTGGCCAGCCGGTCGTTATTTCCGAGCGCGAGGTAACGAACGGCGATGCGGCGGTTGGTCTTAGCCAGGCTCATCTCAGCGTTATCGAGCAGTACTTGCAACAGCGGCCAGTCCCGGTAGGCAGCGCGCACCGCGTCGAGGCCATCGGGGCCGCTGACCGCTGCCGCGAGCCCGCTGCCGAGCCCGTACCAGCCAGCGAGGTTCACCCGCGTCTGAGACCAGGCGAATACCCACGGGATGGCGCGCAGATCGGCGAGACCGGCCGGAGCTTTCAGGCCGCGGCGAGCAGGCCGGGAGCCGAGGCGCATGCCGCCGATCTCGGCCAGCGGACTCAGCGTCGCGAACCACTCCGCAAAGCCGTCTGCTGTGACCAGGTCCCGGTATGCGCGCAGCGCGCCGGCCTCAAGAGCCTTTGTGACGGGCCCTAGTGCGGCTGGCAGGGCGGCCGCGGCGGCCGCACCGTGTGGTGCGCTCGCCGATGCCAGCAGCACAGCCGATGTGACCTGCTCCAGATGTCGCTGCGCGATGACCGGGTGCCCGTACCGGGCGAAGATAACCTCGCCCTGCTCGGTGACCTTGAACCGGCCATCCACCGACCCGGGCGCCTGAGCGAGCACCGCGCGCCCAGCCGGCCCGCCACCGCGGCCGAGAGCGCCGCCCCGGCCGTGAAACAGCACCAGCGTGACCTCGTTCTGTGCGGCCCACCTCGCCAGGTCCAGCTGGGCATCGAACAGTCGAAGTGTCGCGCTGACCATGCCGAGTTCCTTCGCGGAGTCGGAGTAGCCGAGCATGACCTCCAGCCGCCTGCCCGTGGCGGCCAGGCGCCGTGCGACAGGCTCAAGCTCGACCATCGCGTCCAGCACGTGCACCGCGTTCGCCAGGTCCTCGCCGCTCTCGAACAGCGGCACGACATCGAGCACCGGTGGCTGGCCCGGGCAGGCCAGCTCGGCGAGCTCATACACAGCCGCGATGTCGCCGGCCGACGTGGTAAAGCTGACGACGTAGCGTCGGCAGGCCTCAACGCCATGCCGCTGCTGGATGGCGGCGATCGCCGCGAACGTGGCTAGTACCTCCCTGGTTTGCGCGGACGGTTCTCGCCCTGTCCGCAGTTCTCGAAGCGCCGCTGCATGCAGCGCACTGTGCTGGCGTACCTCCAGTTCAGCTAGATGGAAGCCGAACGTCTCGGCTTGCCAGATCAGCTGCTGGAGCTCCCCGTACGCCTGCCGGTCCGCCCCGGCCTCGGCCAGCGCGCGCTGCAGCAGCCGCAGTTCGGCGATGAACTCGGCAGCCGACTCGTAGGCCAGCGCCAAGTGGCGCCTGTCGTCACCGGTCAGCGCTCCGTTCTCGCCGGTGAGCCGCACCCTCGTCGCATGCAGCCGCTGCGCCGTGTGGAGCAGGAACGTGCGGAACGGCTCGCCCGGAGCGTGCGATGTAAGCTCGCCAAGCAGCGTCGGCTGGGCCTGCGTTAGCGCGGCGAGCGCGGTGTCCAGTTCGGTCAGGGCCGGCCCGGCCTGCGCGGCACCTCGGTTAAGGCTCGCCTCGGCGAGCAAGACTGCGTCGATGGTCAGCGAGCGGCCGATTCGAGTCGCCGCGTTCTCCAGCGCCCGGACCGCATGATCTGCCTGGATCTGTGCAGTCTGCGTCGTCACTGCCGCGGTGACGAACGGGTTCCCGTCCCGGTCAGCGCCGATCCAGCTGCCGAAGCGCAAGAAGGCCGGCGCCTGCGGGATGGCCGTTCCCGAGGCATCTGGCTGCAGCGCCAGATCCAGCGCGCGGTAGACGCTCGGCGCCAGCCGGAACAGCGTCTCGTCGAACACCGCCGCACCGGATCGCACTTCATCCAGCGGCTGCATTGCCTGGCTTCGCAGCGGCGATGTACGCCACAGCAGGTCGATCTCCTCCCGCAGCCGGCGCCGTGCCTCCGCGTGTGTGGCTGCGCCGAGCCGCGGGTCGTCGACGGCGTCGAGCTGAGCGCCGACCCTGCGCAGGGACTCGGTTACCGCCCGGCGCCTGGCTTCCGTCGGGTGCGCGGTGAGCACCGGGTGCACCTCGAGCCTGCCGAGCAGCACTGCGCGCTCGTCGGGGCCGATCGTCTCACCGAGCGTGGCCATGGCGGCGGCCAGCGACTCTCGGACGAGCTCAGCACCGGAGTCACGCTCGCGGAGCGTGCGGATGCGCTGGTGCTCTTCAGCCAGGTTCGCCAGGTGGAAGTAAACAGTGAATGCGCGTGCGACTGCCTCGGCCCTGGCGAGCGGCCAGCTGGCCACCAGCGCCGCGATTTCCGCGTCGGCCGCGGCTGCCGCTTCCTCATCGTGGTCGTCGGCGGCTTCGTCCTGGCGGGCGGCGATTACCCGGTGCCGCAAATCCTCCACGTCGGCGAGCAGGTCCTGGCCATCGGACTCGGCGATCACCTGGCCGAGTATCTTGCCGAGCACCCGGACGTCCCGCCGCATTGCGGCAGGCACCCGCCGCGAATCCGCGTTCCTGCCGTTGGTATTGGTTGCCACCCGCGCCAGCCTAACCGGCTAAGGTCGGCCGCGGCCGGGCTGGACAACAGGGTGCGGATGTACACCATGTTGCGCTGATGACAGAGTTAGGTCACATGTCGTCGAGCGCCGTGGCCCAGTCCTCCAGCGTGCGGGGCGCGACGGCTGCCAGCGGGCCCGGCCAGCAGGGCAGCCCGTGGTGGCGGGTGCAGTGGTCGAAGCCCGCTGCGTTCCGCGCTCTGCGCGCGACCATCGTCATCCCGCTGCTGCTGGCGCTGACCTTCAAGGTCATCGGCGATGCTCAGATGACCCTTTTCGCAATATTCGGGAGCTTCGCGACGCTTATCGTCGCGCAGTTCGGCGGCACGCGGCGTGACAAGGCCATCGCCCACCTCGGCCTAGCCCTGGCGGGCAGCGCCCTCATCGTTATCGGCACGCTGGTCAGCGGATCGGCCTGGCTCGCCGCGATTGTGACGGTGCCAGTCGCGTTCGCGGTCTACTTCGCCGGCTCGGCCGGACCGAACGCGGCCTCGAGCGTCACGGCGTGTTTGTTTGCCTATATCCTGCCCGTCGCCACGGCCGCGCCCCTCAGCGTGCTGCCGTCCCGGCTGGAAGGCTGGTGGCTCGCAGCTGCGGCTGGCACGACTGCGGTGCTGCTGTTGTCGCCGCGGTCGGCCGGCGACCGGCTCCGGGTACAAGCGGCCAGGCTAGCTGACCGGACGGCTGATCAGCTGGGGGCACTCATCGGGGGTGCACCGACGCAGGCGAGCTGGGACGCAATGCTGACGGCGAAGCATGAGCTGATGAACGCGTTCACCGCCACGCCGTACCGGCCGATCGGGCTGGCTACGGCTGACCAGGGCCTGGCGAGTCTCATCCACCTGCTTGAGGGTTGCGCCTCCCTGGTCGGCGACGCCTCCGACGGCCACCTCGAGCTGCCTGCCTCGGCGACCGCGGACCGTGAGCTCCTACGGCAGTCCGCGCAGGCATTGCAACAGATCGCAGCGGTGCTCTCGGGTCGGCAGGCGGGCATTGACCTGGACCCGCTCTGGCAGGCGCGGCTGGCTAGCGCCAAGCACCTGCATGCGGTGGCCGACGATCCTGCGGTGGCCGTGCGCCGAGCCGATCACGCCTACCATGCTCAGGCGATTGGCATCGCCACCTCAGCCGCCGCCGGCGAAGCGCTTATCGCCGCCCGCCAGGCCACCCCGGCAGACGTGACCGCGAAGCGGCGCAACTGGTTTGCCAGTCTGCCGGTCCCGCAGCAGGCCGCGTGGCCAGCGGACGCTGAGGAGGGTGAGCCGCCAGGCGCCGGGATGTCCGAGCGCGGCATCGATGCCGTCGTCGCTGACGCCAGCATGCGCTCGGTGTGGTTCCGCAACAGCGCGCGCGGCGCGATGGCGCTGGCAGCGGCGGTGGCGGTGGCGAAGCTGATAGGCGTCCAGCATGCGTTCTGGGTCGTGCTCGGAACTCTATCGGTACTGCGGACGAGTGCTGCCGCTACTGGGGCGACCGCACTCCGTGGGCTCGTGGGCACCGCCGTGGGCTTCGCCATCGGCGCGGCCCTGCTGGTCGGCATTGGCACCAGTCCGACCGCGCTCTGGATTGCGTTCCCGCTGGCCGTCCTGGTCGCCGCGTACACGCCGGGTACGGCGCCGTTCGCCGCCGGGCAGGCGGCGTTCACGGTGCTGATCGTGGTGCTCTACAACGTGCTCGTGCCTGCGGGCTGGAAGGTCGGCCTGCTAAGGGTTGAGGACGTCGCCATCGGCTGCGCCGTCAGCCTCGTGGTCGGCTTCCTGTTCTGGCCCCGCGGCATCTCCTCCGTACTCGGCGACAACCTGGCTGATGCCTTCCGCAGCGGCGCTGGTTACCTTGGCGAGGCCGCCAGCTGGGCGCTTGGCGATCGGGCGGCCCGGCCCGAGCGCGCCGAGCTCGCGCTCATGGCGCGCAACCGGCTCGATGACGCCATCCGCGGGTACCTGACGGAGCAGGGGTCGAAACGGCTGACCAAATCCGACCTGTGGATGCTGGTCATGGGCGCGACGCGGTTGCAGCTGACCGCCCATTCGATGGCCAGCCTGCCAGTGACACCGCATCCGCACGCCGACGATCGCACGCTGCATGTCGCCCTCGGAAGGCAGATGGCCGACCTGTCGGACTTCTACCACCGGCTCGCGGCGGCAGTCGGCAGGCCGACCCGCGGCACGCCGCTCCCGGCCCTGATTCCCCTGCCGGTCAGCGGTATCGCCAGCGCCGCCGTGGGGCCGTGCGGAGCCGAATCAGCCTACCGGGCTGACGGGCTGTGGGTCGGCCACCAGCTCGACCATCTGCAAGAGCACTCCGCCGACATCACCGGCCCAGCCGAGCGGCTGGCCGCGATCCGACGCAAACCCTGGTGGCGCTAACGCCTCACGCGCGTGCGCTAGCGGGACGTGCCGTCGGCATCGGCTTCGGGATCGGGGCGCACGGCAGCCGCAACAGCGGTCGCCGAACCGCCGTCGGCGGTGCTGTGGGAGGCGCCGTCGCCACCGTGTGACGGAGGGCCGCCCGCTGCCGTCGCAGCGTGCGGCGCCACCACAAGCTCCTCCGGGCGACGCTCCGGCACCGGCCGGCCGACGATCCGGTATACCTCGGCACCGTCCACGGTCTCCTTATCCAGCAACAGCGCCACGAGCTGGCCGAGCTCGTAGTGATGAGAACGGATGAGCGAGACCGCCGTCTCCTCAGCCTCGCGCAGCAGCCGGGAGACCTCGGAGTCGATCGTGGCCTGGGTCGCCTCAGCGAAGGGCCGGCTAGACAGTCCCGATCCGCCGCCGCCGAGGAAGACCGAGCCGCCTTCTGGGTAGCCGACCGGGCCGAGGGCGGCCGACAGCCCGAACTCCCTGACCATCTTGGTGGCAAGGTCGGTGGCGCCCGCCAGGTCGTTAGCTGCCCCGGTGGAGCCCTGGCCAAGCTCGACCAGCTCGGCCGCCCGGCCACCGAGCCGCACCGCGAGCGACTCCTTCAGGTAGTCCTCGCCGTAGAGGTGGCGCTCGAACAGTGGCAGCTGCTGTGTCACACCGAGCGCCTGGCCGGCCGGCAGGATGGTGATCTTCGCGACCGGATCCGCATGATCTGACAAGGCCGCTATCAGGGCGTGCCCGGCCTCGTGTACCGCCACGGAGTGCTTCTCCTCCGGCAGCAAGACGTTGGATCCTTCCCTGCGCCCGAGCAAGATCCGATCCCTGGCGTTGTCGAAGTCGGCCGCCGTCAGCACGTCGCGGCTGTCCCGCACTGCGAAAATTGCGGCCTCGTTGGCCAGGTTGGCCAGATCCGCGCCAGAGAAGCCCGGCGTGCCACGGGCCACGACGGTCAGGTCGACGTCCGGCCCGAGCTTCTTGTCCCGGCAGTGCACGGCAAGGATGGCGGTGCGCTCGTCGAGCGTCGGCAACGGGATCACGACCTGCCGGTCGAACCTGCCGGGCCGCAGCAGCGCAGGGTCCAGCACCTCGGGCCGGTTGGTGGCACCAAGCACCACGATCCCGGAGGAAACGTCGAAGCCATCCATCTCCGCGAGCAGCTGATTCAGGGTCTGCTCACGCTCGTCGTTGGCGACGACAGCTCCCGATCCGGCCCGTCGCTGGCCGATCGCGTCGATCTCGTCGATGAAGATGATGGCCGGGGCGGCCTTCCGGGCCTCGGCGAACAGGTCGCGCACCCGGGCTGCGCCGACACCTACGAACATCTCGACGAAACTGGAGCCGGTGACCGAGAAGAACGGCACCGAAGCCTCGCCGGCCACGGCGCGCGCTATCAGCGTCTTGCCGGTTCCCGGCGGGCCGACCATTAGCACCCCGCGCGGCGCCATCGCGCCTGCCTTCTGATATCGAGCGGGGTTGCGCAGGAAGTCGACCACCTCGCTGATCTCCGACTTCACCCCGTCGTAGCCAGCGACGTCGGTGAACCTCGTCGTCGGCCGCTCGGCGTCGAAGACTTTCGCACGGGACCGGCCGACGCCCATGACGCCCTGCAGGGAGCTTCCGGTTGCGCGCGCCATCCGCCGGAACAGCCAGAAGATCAGAGCGAACGGAAGCACCACAATCAGCAGCACGTAGAGCAGATCTCCCCAGGCCGAGCTGGGCGGCGACTGGTAGCTGTAGTTGACGTGGTTGGCCTGCAGCGCGTCGGCGACTGGAGTGCCCGAGGTAACCGGCGGAGTGACAGCCTGGAACTGATCGCCGCTGGTCAGAGTTCCGGTCAACGTCACGTTGGCACCGGCCGAGGCCGGGCTCGGGATGTCGACAGTCTTGATCTTGTGCGCGTTCACGTCGCTGATGAACTGCGAATAGGTGAGCTGGCTTACTGGCGTGGTGTGCACGTAGCTGGCGACGAGGTACAGCAGAATGACCACCAGCCAGCCAGCCCACAGCCAGTGCCGCCACGCTGGCGGAGGCGGTGGCGCAGTGCGGGTGGGCTTATCGCCGGGCGGTGGAGCAACCGGGGTTTTGCTCATGAGACATTGTCGCGCATGTTGTCCGCAAATCTTGCAGGCGGGCCGACCGACGGCCGACCGCGAGGGTCGCAGCCGCAGGACCGCGAACGTGGCTGCCCCGCGCCTGCAGTGGCTGCAGGCGCGGGGCAGTTCGGACGCCGCGCGGGGGGACCCGGCGCGGCGGCGTCACGCCGCAATCGGCACGGCATCCGATCCGGTAACAGCACTTATGCCCGTAGCCGCGGATACGGCTGCGGCAGGTGAATGAGCGTGTGGCCGCCCCGCTGCCGGACGGAGCTTCGCGCGGAGCATCTGGCGCCCGCGATGAATCCGGGACATTACGGTGCCGAGCGGGCACCCCATGATGTCGGCGATGTCGGAATACTGATAGCCCTCGACATCCGCCAGGTAGATCACTGTTTTGAACTGCAGAGGCAGCTCGCCCAGCGCCCGCATGATCGCCGACTCGCTGACGCCCTCGAGCGCCTGCGTCTCCGCTGAGCGTGACGCCGGGGCGCTGCTGGCGTGGTCGCCTCCGGTCTCGCGCAAGTCCGCGCCCAGCACCTCAGCGGGTCGGCGGCTCCGTGTCCGGCAGATGCCGAGGAACGTGCGCGACATGATGCAGTACAGCCAGGCCCGCAGATTCGTGCCGGGGGTGAACTGATCGAACTTCTGATATGCCCTGGCGAAGGTCTCCTGGATCAGATCCTCGGCATCGCACCGATCGCCGGTCAGCCGCAGCGCCGCTGGGTACATCTGCCGCATGTACGGGACGGCATCCATCTCGAATCGAGCCCGGTAATCGCTGTGGGGGTCAGCGTCGACCGTCACGGGTCCCTCCTTAGCCTGGACACCGGCAAGTCCAGGCTGCCGCCGGCGACGGTAGGGGGCATCTAGGCGGCAGGTCTGGCCGGGGGGAGCCGGCGGCCCAGGTAGAGCCAGTAAGTGTGCTACCAACTAGCAAGAATCCCTGATCAAGGCGATCGGCGCATCGGGCCCAGCCTGACCTAGGGTCGCCCGGACCCTGAGTTAAGCCGGCCGACGCGAACAGACCCTAAGAAACCCGCCCGATCTCCGGGGAACGGTCAGATTTCCGCAAACCGGGCCGCGTGGGCCACAAGCTCGCGTCGGCTGGACTGACCCGTCTTGGCCACCAGGCTCGCAACGTGGGTCTCCACGGTCTTCGGCGAGATGAACAGTCGCGCGCCGATCTCGGAGTTCGAGAATCCCTGTGCGACCAGCAGGAAGACATCCATCTCCCGACTGGTTACGCCGAGTCGGCGCATCTGCGGAGGCACCTGGGCAGCGCCTCGGCCCGATCGCGGTACCCGTTCGCCCGCCTTGCGAAGGATGCCCCGGCAAGCCGCGGCGAGCCGGTCGTGGCCAGTCGCGTCGAATCCGGCAGCAGCATCACGCATCCAGCGGACCGGGTCTCCCCAGCCGTCCCGTAGCGCCGCTGTGGCTACCAGCCGCTGCGCAAGGTAATCCCACCAGGGCGCGAACGGCGCAAAGCACGCAGTGCCTTCGGCGGCGAGTGCGGTTGCACGTTCCCGGTCACCAGCTTGGCCAGCCAGCACCGCCTCGGCGTAAGCGAGGCACCCCCGGTTCCACCCGGCCGTTGCACCAGCCGCCTGCGCCCGCTCGATCGCCCCTTGGGCGTCGCCGCTACAAGCCGCCTGCACGAGCGCGGCCAGGCCCCATGACCTTCCCCTGGCCGCCAGGGGCGCCTGCGTCGCAGAGTAGAAGCCCCGGCCCTGCTCCGGCCCGCTGAGCGCCCGCGTGCCGTATATCGACATCGCTTCGCTGCTCTCTCGCAGCGCACGCGACACGTCGTCACGAAACAGGGACGCGACCACAGCGACCTGGGCCCGGCTGTGCAGCATGACTTCCGGCGCATTCGGCAGGATTTCCTCAGCTCGCTCAGTGGCCTGCTCGACTGCCTGAATGTCAGATCTGACCGCGAACACGAGCGCTTGGAGGCAAAGCGCCATGGCCTCGATCCGGTGGGCGCTGACCTGAGTCGCGCCGCGCTCGCACTGCCGAGCCGAGGCAAGCGCGAGGTCAAGGTCTGCTCCGAGGCTCCAGACGTTCGCCAGCTGAAGGTCGATGACCGTGGTTATCGAGACCATGCCGGCCTGCTGCGCCAGCTTGCGAACCTCGCACAGCCGGCCAGTGGACCCATCTGCCAGCAGTTCGATAGTTGCCAGCTCGTGCAGCACCCTGATCCGCCACACGCCCAGCCCCTGTTCACAGGCGATTTGCTGGGCTCGCTCGAACGCAACCCGGGCGAGGGCGAAGTCACGGGTGCGTTCCCGGTGTCCGATGACATCGAGCGACTGCAGGGCAACCTCAACCGCCCATCCAGTCAGGCCAGCCCTCTCGGCCGCGGCCAGAGACCGGCAGGCCAGCTCCTGGGCCTGGTCCAAGTCTCCGGTGACGAGCGCATAGCGCGCGGCTACCGCATCTACCCGGCTGGTCAGCTCGGTGTCGTGCAGCCGGCCCGCGATGGCGCGGGCTTCGGCCAGGTGAGCGGCGGCTCCTGCCTGATTGTCCTCTGGCCTGGTGCTCGCGGCCATGATGCGGATCAGAGCCTGACGGCGCAGATCAGCCCCGGCCGCGGCGAGCCGGGCAATCAGGTCGTCAGCCAGCAGGGTCAGCTGCTCGAAGTCGCCCGAGAGCGCGAAGGCCTCGGCCAGCGCCTCGTCGATCTCGATGTCCAGCATCGTATCGGCGTCGGCCGCATTGGCCAGCAGCTTCTGTGCGTCGTGCAGGCCGTCGATGGCGCTGGTCAGCGCTCCCTGGCTGATCGCGCGGTGGCCCGCAGTGAGCAGCAGGCGGGCGGCCTCGAGCGGCTGCCCGGCCTCTGCCCGCAGCTCGGCCACCAGCTCGCACCAGCTTCCCGGCAGGCCGGGATGATTCCGCTCGATGGCGGTCGCGGCGCGCTCCGAACGGCTCGCTCGTTCGGGCGAAAGCAGATCGGACACGATGGCGTCGCGAGTAAGGCTGTGCCGGAAGCGGAACGTGTCGCCATCGGCGGTGACGGGTTCGATGAGCTGCACGTTATGTGCCTGGTGCAGCGCCTCCAGAACCTGAGCCTCAGCGACCTCAGCCACGTCGGGAAGCAGCCTCCAGTCAAACTGCCGGCCGAGAACGGCAGCAGACACGATGACGTTGCCAGCGCGGGGCCCGAGTGCTGCCAGCCGGTTGCGAACGGAGCCAACGATGGAGGCCGGGAGTCCGGTCACCACGCCCTCGTTGACTTCCCAGCCCGACTGCCGGTGCACGAGTTCCCCAGAGGAAACAGCGGCGGCGAGAATCTCCTCGACCGCGAACGGGAGACCATCGCAGTCGGCCAGCAGACGACAGACCGCGGGCGGCACGTCCGGGCTGTTCAGGCACGCCGCGGCCATCTCCGCTACGGCCCGGCGCCGCAGCCGAGGCACCTCGATCCTGCCTGCGACCCGCCGCGCGGAGAGCGAGCGAAGCAGGTCCAAAGATGCAGACGGCCCGGTATCGCGCAGCGTGACCACGACGAGTACATGCGACGAGGCAACGTTATCGGCCAGGTACTCAACGATTGCCAGCGTCTCCGGGTCCGCCCACTGCAGGTCCTCGAGAATGAGCACGCATCCTGGGCCGCCTGGGCCCGACAGCAGGCGCAGCATGGCCTCGCCGAAGATGACAGGGGATAGCTCGGAGTCGGCGTCGCCTGGCCGGCTCCACTCCGGAACCAGCGCGCCAAGCGCGGCGCGGTAGTCAGCGATACTCGGTGAGTCCGGGACGGTACCCGCCCGGGCAATCCCCATGAGCGCTTCGCTGATGGGGCGGAACGGGACTGGAAGCGATGATTCCACTGCCCGGCCGTGAAGCACGCAGAACCCGCGCGAGCGAGCCAGGCTCGCAGATTCCGTGGCGAGCCGCGATTTTCCCACGCCTGCATCGCCGGTTACGAAGACCACTGCGCCGTGGCCTTTCCCGGCGCTTGCCAGCGCGTCCGTGAGGGTGCCCACCTCAGCACTTCGGCCGATGAGCACCGGACAAAGCATCGACTCCATCACGGTGATACTACAAGAGTGAGCGGCTTGCTTACTATCTGTCATTTCCGCAGGTAGGGGACGTCAATGGCAGTTCTGCCGGGCATATAACTCAGCTCGCCCGCATCACCTCAATCGCCTATCTAGTGCTATTTCAACACACGGTTATGACCCGTATCCGCGGTCGGGAAGACGGTAAGCGCCGAGCCGGGCTGGCAAGCCGACTGCCGGCCAAATCGGTCACGATGTCGTCAGCGCTCGCACTTTTCACGGATTTGGCGTCGCGAAATGGGCGGTTCATCCAGGTTCTGGTGCACGAGAGCCGTGAAGAGTCACCGGGTACCCGCGCAGTCACCGTGCGGCTATCGGCTCCGCGGGTGATACAACCTGTCTGGCTGCACGCCGGCCGCGTGTGGTGCACAATTTCTGCCGGGCACTAGCTGACTGGAGGCGCAGAGATGATGGGGGACGGCAGCGGCGCCAAAGGTGCGGCTCAAAAGTGGGCCGAGCTCAGCGATCGTCAGCGAGCGCTACTGCTCGGCGGGGCCGCGGCCGAGCTGTCGCTGAAGATCGCGGCGCTAATCGACATCAAGCGCCGCCCCGCCGACCGCATCCGCGGCCCCAAGGCAGTGTGGCGGGCTGCCATGGTGGTCAACCTGCTCGGCCCGCTGTCCTATTTCGCGTTCGGCCGCAAGCGCTAGCTCACAGCGAGCGGCCGGGCTCAGGCCCGGCGGAAGACCCAGATCGAAAGCCGGCCCGCCAGCCGGATCGGGACCTGCCTGCGCAGCCGGAGGGTGCCAGGCACGGCGGGCCGCGGGAGTTCAGGCGCGAGCAGGATGACCGAGCCTCCGCTGCGGGTGACCCGGCTGATCTCGGTCAGTGCCTCCTCGACCCAGTCCTGCCAGCTGCCGGGCGCCCGGCCGGGCAGCCAGGACACGCAGGCGCCGACGCAGTCATCGGGCAGCAGGAGCTCGCGAGCATCGCCGAGATGCACATTCGCACCTGGCGCGATCCGCCTGGCGGCCTCGACAGCACCTGGGTCACTGTCGTTGCCGTCAGCCGCCCATCCCGCCGCCAGCGCCTCGGCTAGGATCGGGCCGGCTCCACAGCATGGGTCGAGGAGCGTGCTGCCCGGCTGGCGCGCTCGGCCCGGTGGTCCGGCCAGCTGAACCATCGCAGCGGCGACGGTCCGCGGAAGGGCTCCGGCTACGGCGGCGTCGAACCCGGCACTGTGCTGCCGTGCTTCGGGCTGCCGCGCTCCGGCCGGCGCGCGTGCGCCGCTCAGCCGGAGGCCGGCTACATACTGCCCGTCATGCCACTCGCTGATGCTGATCTCCAGCTGCGCGGGCTCAGCGAACTTCCAGCGGGTCTTGTCGGCAGCAATGACATCGGACATCGCGCGGCGCAGATCCACCCGCCGGAACCTGGCCTCGCTCAGAACCCGAGCACTCACCCGGAACGTCATCGATCCGGCGAGCGGGCGGACCTCATCGGCCCAGACCGACAGCGCGCGCTGGACTCCATCACGCTGCCACACCGTGCTCGCGATGGCGGTCGGCCCGGCGCCACCGGTCCGACTCGCGCGGCCGATCTCAGCGAACATCTCCTCGGCCAGCCGTGACCGCAAGGCCTCTGCCCGGCCCGCCCGGTCCGCCTCGAAGAAGATGATGTCGGCGCGCCGGTCAGATCCGGCGCCGGTCACTTGAACGCCGCTGGCGGCCTCGAGCTCACGGCGCACCATGCGGCCCAGGCCAGGGACGCAGATGGCGAATAGGCGGCTTCGCCGGCCGGCCGATCGCTGTTGCTCACCGTGCCCGGTCATGGAACCGCCTCCGGCGTGACATTCAACAATCTGACCGAGCCGCTAGCCGAGCCGGATGTGCCGCACGCCGATCGAGAGCCAGCGCAGCCGGCCGCGCAGCGCGCTGTCGGTGTTGGGCCGTAGCGTCAGCCCGGCG
>Ga0335075_10001728_pt1 | contig 35668 bp, 36 predicted proteins | sample Lox_Sample_24_FD_206723 | JGI IMG/M metagenome (GOLD analysis project Ga0335075, IMG submission 206723) | Soil microbial communities from Loxahatchee National Wildlife Refuge, Florida, United States - Lox_Sample_2.4 | ecosystem: Environmental > Terrestrial > Soil > Wetlands | place: USA...
CACCGTGGCCAGCCCGGCCATCATCCCGGCGTTGGTGAACTCGGTGATCTCGGTCGGCAGCAGCGCCCCGTACGGGTTCGCCGACCGCTCGTACCAGCCGGTGCCTGGCGACCCGTCGAAGTCCTGTCCGAACCCGGCGATGTTGGTGGACTCGGCCAGGTCGGCGGAGGCTGCGACGAACACGGGACGGCCGTAGTCGCGCAGCGCGAGCGTGTTCACGTAGGCGCCCCAGGCGGCCAGCCCGGCCCGGTTCGGCGCCTTCTCGCCCGGCTTCTTCCACATGCCGTCCGGATACGAGGACACGTCGAAGATCCGCCGGTCGGAGAAGACCTCGGGCCGGCCGAGCCGGAATCCCTCGATCTCGGAGGGCACGGTAGAGGCGATGGCAAGCAGCCGGTCCGACAGCCAGGTCACCAGGTCCTCGTCGCGGCGCAACACGCTCATCGCGATGCCCAGGTTCGCGGCCGCCTGCGCCTGCACGGCCTCGGGGCCGGCCGGGGCGGGGGAGTCCACGCCCTCGTAGGTAACGCCGTACCGGTCCATGAAACGCTTGCGGACCTCCCAGAACTGGGAGGCGTTCATCGGGAACGGCGTGCCGTGACTGGCCGCGTCGACCTTGCCGTAGCCGCGACCCTTTTGCGTGACGAACCATGCCATGGTGGGCGCATCCCCGGAGGCAGCGTCGCACGCCGCCGAGAGCATCGTGCGGGTGACCGGCCCCCACTCCATCCCGTGCTCGGTGCCGGTAACCCGCCACCCGTAGGGCGCGAACCAGTCCACCGGCGTGCCCGCCACTACGCTTGAGGCCGGCCGCGGGTCGATGCCGAAGTCGTTCCAGTCGATCAGGAAGACCAGGTTGTCCAGGCCCAGACCCCACGCGGTGTTCTTGGTCTCGTGCGCCGAGCCGGGAGTGAGCCCGCCCTCACCCTCGAACACGAACACCTTCACCTCGCCCGCACCGGCCAGCCGAAGCGCCAGCGCCTCGCCCGCCGCCGGGGGCATCCCATGCCCGGAGGGTCCGGTGTTGAACTTCAGGAACAGCGTCCTGCCCTCCATCTCCGCGTGCCCGGGCAGCCCGCCGTTCCGGCGCAGCCGCAGCAGCCACTCCCAGGTCAGCGCCCACCGGCCCTCGTCGGGGAACGCGAAAGAATCGTCCCCTGAGCGTTCGTACCTGGCCCGGACCGCCTCGTTGAGCACGGCGAGCGTGGCATACACCAAGGGCACCGTGTGGCCCGCCGACAACACGAAGCGGTCGCCGAACCGGCGCCACGGGCGCAGCAGGTCCCAGCGCATGGCTCCGGACAGCAGCAGCGAGACCAGCATGTGCACCTTGGACCGGGATCCGCCGGGATGCCCGCTCTGCCGGTAGTTCAGGGACAGGTCGATGCACTCGTCGATCAGGTCCTTGACCACCTCGTACCGTGCGAAATCAGCCTCCGCGGCCGCGTACAGTCGCTCCGCGTCTAGCCCACCGCCCGACCGCGCCAGGGGCCCATCCGACATTCCCGCACCTCCTTGTGCTCCGCGAACTCCAGCGTGACGTGTCCCAGGGCACGTAGCAAGATCGCTACGAGGACACTCCCGACTCTTATCACCAAAGCGACGCAGACTTATCATCAGGGCCATGACAGACTTTCGGCTGGCAGACCGCATGTCCCGGCTCGGCACCGAGTCGGCCTTCGAAGTCCTCGCCCGGGCCAAGGCCATGGAGGCCGCCGGCCACAAGATCATTCACCTGGAGATCGGCGAGCCCGACTTCCCCACCGCGGGCCATATCGTCGACGCCGCGGTCGAGGCCCTGCGGGCCGGCCACACCCATTACGTGCCCGCGCCCGGCATCCCCGCGCTGCGCGAGGCCGTGGCGGCCTTCCTCGACCGCACCGGCCGGATGCAGACCACGCCGGATCGCGTCGTGGTGACGCCCGGGGCCAAGCCGATCATGTTCTTCACCATCCTCGCCCTGGCCAACGAGGGCGACGAGGTCCTCTACCCCGACCCTGGCTTCCCGATGTACGAGTCGATCACCTCGTTCGCCGGGGCCGTGCCCGTCCCCGTCCCGCTGCGCGAGCGCAACGGCTTCCGCATCGACACCGACGAGCTCGCCCGGCTGGTCACCGACCGGTCCAGGCTGCTCATCATCAACTCGCCGCACAACCCGTGCGGCAGCGCGCTGACCCGCGAGGACTGCGAGGCGATCGCGGAGATCGCGCAGCGGAACAACCTGATCGTACTCACCGACGAGGTGTATTGGGCCATCCGCTACGGCGCGGATCACTCTAGCGTCCTCGACATAGACGGCATGGCCGACCGCACGATCCTGCTCGACGGCTGGTCCAAGACGTTCGCCATGACCGGCTGGCGGCTCGGCTTCGGCGTCTTCCCGCCCGCCCTGGTCGAGCCGGTCACCCGTCTTGCCATCAACTCGGTGTCCTGCACGTCCGCATTCAGCCAGTACGCGGCGATCGCGGCCCTGGAGGGCCCGTGGCAGCCCGTCGACGAGATGGTGGCGGAGTTCCGCCGCCGCCGGGACATCATCGTCGCGGGCCTGAACGACATGCCCGGCATCAGCTGCCTGGAGCCGCAGGGCGCCTTCTACGTGTTCCCGAACATCACGCAGACCGGCCTGACGTCGGCGGAACTGCAGGCCAAGCTGCTTCAGGACGCCGGGGTGGCCGCCCTGTCCGGTACCGCGTTCGGCCCGTACGGCGAGGGCTTCCTCCGGTTCTCCTACGCCAACTCGGTCGAGAACATCAGGTCGGCCCTCGACGCGATCCGGGCGCAGCTAGCCTAGTCCGCCGCACCCGGTGAGGTCAGGTCAGGTCCGGCTCGTCCTCGTCGAGATCCTCTCTGAGGAACTCCTCGATCACGGCGCCCATCGAGATGTCGCCGGGCTGGACCAGCTGGGAGCCGGAGCCGGCCGGGCTGTTCGGGTTTAGCTTCACATATGGTGGCAACTGCGGCTCAGACCAGACAACCTTCCGCTGCTTGGCCAGTACCCAGCGCCTAATCCTGATCATGGGTAGTTACCTACCCACCACGTCATCGCTAACCGTCGCGATGCGACCCTGTTCCTTCTCCGCAGGTCGCTGGATGTCGTTTCGGGTCACGGCCAGGTAGCCGACCAGGATCGCCACGATGATCGTGGTGATGAGGGCCACCGGGCCGTCACCGAAGTTGGCGCCGCTGATCGAGTGCGGCTTGCTGAAGTAGTCGGCGAAGGAGGCGCCCAGCGGCCGGGTGACCACATAGGCGAACCAGAATGCGACGACCGCGTTGAGCCGGAACCACGACCAGGCCGCCGCCGGGATCAAGATGACGACGAAGAACAGGATCCCCGAGGCGAGGTAGCCCAGGTGCAACGGCGTGGCGACGAGGTCCCCGAGGGCGGTGCCGAGCGCGAACGTGGCGAACACCACACACCAGTAGTAGATCTCCCGCCGCTGGGTGTAGATGCTGTGGATCGACAGCGTGCGCTCGCTTCGGTACCACAGCCAGAAGACGACGGCGAGTACCACGGCCCAGAAGGCCGTGGTGCCGGCGTAGGGGATGCCAATGAACAGGTGCATGGCATCGGCCACGCCGGTGCCGAAGATCGCGATGGCGTAGGCCAGCAGCCAGTAGGCCACGGCGACGTAGCGCCTGGTCCGGAATTGCCACACCAGGGCGACCACGAAGATACCGGCCTCGATACAGCCGGCCTCGAGCCGGCTGCCCAGGTCCAGGGCCAGGTAATCCGACGTGGCTTCGCCGCCCGCCGTGGTGAGGATCTTGATCACCCAGAACAGGAAGGTGATCTCCGGCACCTTGGCGGCAACGGGTTCGGGGAAGAACCCCCTTCTGTGGCTGGGCATGTACCTCAGCTCCCGCGTCTGATGTAACGATATGGGTCGTAGGGATCAGCCGCGGAGGGGCGGGCGGAGCCGTACGCGTGAGCGGGACCGCGGGTGGCCGGCTTCACCTTCGCAACATGAACCATGATGTTATACGTAACCAAGGCGATGGCCAGGTGCATCAAGGCCAGCACGGCGACTGCCCGGCCAGGCTCACCCCGCATGAAGATATAGAGATCAGGCAGCCAGAGCACCAAGGTGACCGCGATTGCCATCCGGAAGAACAGCCAGCGCGGCGCCGAGCTGATCCTGGTCACGATCGGCCAGGCCAGGCAGGCGATCACCACCCCGATGACCGTCAGCTTGGCATAGTCGGAGAACTGGAAGTGAACGAACCCCCTGGTCGACGGGAACACCGTGGTGCCGATCTTCACCAGCAGCGCGTCCGCGGCCAGCGAGCCGGCCAGGGAAAGAACCAGCGCCACAATCACCCGCAGGCCCGACGGCTGCCGGTGGGCGGGCGCGAAGTCCACCCGCACGAGGTTCAGCGCGCGGTCAACCGACGGCGGTAGCTGAGCAGGCAAGATCGTCCCTCCAGGCGCCGGTGTGGTAACCCGAAGGTATGCGGTCCGGGCTCGCCCGCGGGATAGCCGACAGGACGAAATCCCGCCGCCACGTCTCATCCTCAGGTCGTACGCTGCCGGTAAGTGACGACGAAGGACGCACATGGGCATCACCACCGAGCTTTCTCCAGGACTCCAGCCCCCGGACGAGATCACCCGCAGCCTGTTCGCTCAGGGTCGGCGCGTGGCGCACGCGCACCCGCTGGCCATCGACGCGCTGGTCGCGGCCGTGCTCCTCGCTGTATGCACGGAATGGCTGGCCCAGTCACCCTTCGCCGGCCTGCGCGCGGGGCTGGTGCAGGTCGCGCTGATCGGCGTGATTGCCGCCCGCCGGATCTGGCCGGCCGCGGTGTTCGCGGTGGCCTGCGCCATCGGGTTCGCCCAGTGGTTGCTGGGCTTCCCGCTCCTTGGCGACGTGGCCCTCCTGGCCGCGCTGTACACCGTGGCGGCCCACCAGTCCCGGATCAGGGCCCTGCTCGGCGCGGGGGTGCTTGAGGTCGGCGCCGTTATGGCCGCGGTCAAGTGGGAGCCGGCCGGGACGCTGCCGCGCTCGCTGCTGTTCCTGACCGCCACCGTGGTGGCCGCGCTGTTCGCCGGGATGACCGCCGCCTCGGGCAGCCGGTACCTGGCCTGGATGGACGAGCGTGCCAGGCGGCTGGAGATCGAGCGTGACCAGCAGGCCACGATCGCGACCGCCGCCGAGCGGACCAGGATCGCCAGGGAACTGCACGACATCGTCTCGCACAGCCTGTCGGTGGTGATCACCCTGGCCGATGCGGCGGCGCTGGTCAGCCGGGCCGACCCGGGCCAGGGCGCGGACGCGATGGCCGAAGTCTCCGAGGTCGGCCGCCACGCGCTGCAGGACATGCGGGCCATGCTTGGCGTGCTGCGGACCGACGAACCGCCCGGCGGCCACGCCCCCCAGTCGCCGCAGCCCGGCGTCGGCCAGCTGGGCGCGCTGGTGGACCGGATCAGCGCCACCGGCCTTGACGTCCGCATCGCCGTCGAGGGCTCGCCGTTCCCGCTCGGGGCAGCTGCCGAGCTGACCGCCTACCGCATCGTCCAGGAGGCACTGACCAACACGCTCCGCCACGCGGCGGCCAGGCACGCCTCGGTCACGATCGGCTACGACGAGCCGGAGGTACAGATCACGGTGGCAGACGATGGCACGTCGGCTGCTCCGCATGCCCCGGGTCACGGCATCGACGGCATGCGCGAGCGGGCCGCCCTTCACCGCGGCTCGCTGTCGGCGGGCCCGGCCCCAGGCGGCGGCTGGCTGGTGAAGGCAATTCTCCGGCCCGGAGTAGCACGCGCATGAGCGTCTGCGTGCTGCTCGCCGACGACCAGCCGTTGCTGCGGCGCGGCTTCCGGATGATCCTCGAGGCAGAGGGGGACCTGGCCGTGGTCGCCGAGGCGGGTGACGGCGAGGAGGCCATCGACCTGGCTCGCCGCCACACGCCGGACGTCGTACTGATGGATATCCGGATGCCGGGTACCGACGGCATCGAGGCGACCCGGCGCATCATTGCCGCCGACGCGAGCGTGCGGGTGCTCGTCCTGACAACATTCGACCTGGATGAATACGCCTTCGGCGCGCTGCGGGCGGGCGCCAGCGGCTTCCTGCTCAAAGACGTGCGCCCGGCCGAGCTCGTGGCCGCGATCAGGACGGTCGCCGCCGGCGACGCGGTGGTTTCCCCCCGGGTCACTCGCCGTCTGCTCGAGGAGTACTCCCAGGTCCTGCCGCTGTCCCCGGCTCAGCGGGAGCAGCAGTACCCACAGCTGTCGGCGCTGACCGATCGCGAGCGCGAAGTCCTGGTCGCCGTGGCCCACGGCCTGTCGAATGCCGAGATCGCCGCCAGCTTGTACGTGTCGGAGGCGACGGTGAAGTCTCACGTCGGCCGGATCCTGGCCAAGCTCGGCCTCCGCGACCGGGTTCAGGTGGTAGTGCTCGCCTACGAGACCGGCCTGGTTCGGCCGGGCACGCGGCCAGCCCCGGGCGCGCTCTCCTGACCGCCAGGACCATAATTCTTATGCCGAACGGATCGTGGTGCGTGCTAATCCCGCTAGCCAGGAGGAACCCATGGACAGCGCCATCCGGCTTTTCCTGGCCGATGTCGACGGCACGCTGGTGACCCCGGACAAGGTCCTGACCGACCGCGCGGTCAAGGCCGTGCGTCGGCTGGGCGAGGCGGGCATTCTGTTCGCGATCACCAGCGGCCGCCCGCCCAGGGGCATGTCGATGCTCATCAAGCCGCTTGACCTCACCACCCCCATCGCCGCGTTCAACGGCGGGATTCTGGTCAACCCGGACATGTCGGTGATTGAGCAGCGCGTCATCCCCGAGGAGCTCGTGGTGCCCGTGGCCGAGCTGAACCGGTCGTTCGGCCTGGACACCTGGGTCTACCGCGGCGCGGACTGGTACGTCCCCGATCCGCACGGCTCGCACGTGGCCAGGGAAACCGCGACGGTCCAGTTCGAGCCCAAGGTCATGACCAGCCTGGACGGCCTGACCAGCGACGTTGCGAAGCTGGTCGGCGTCAGCGACGACCTCGACGCGGTCGCACGCGCGTCAGCCGCAGCCCACGACCAGTTCGGCGACCACGTGACCGCGGCGCGGTCCCAGCCCTACTACCTGGACGTCACCCATCCGGACGCCAACAAGGGCGCGGTCGCCCGCTACCTGTCCGCCACGTATGCGATCCCCCCCGAGGCCATCGCCACCATCGGCGACATGCCCAACGACGTCCTGATGTTCGCCCACTCCGGGCTGAGCATCGCGATGGGCAACGCCAGCCTCGAGGTGCAGCGCGCAGCCCGGCGCGTCACCACTTCCAACACCGAGGAGGGCTTCGCCAACGCCGTCGAACGATTCATCCTCCCTTCGAAGGCCGCGTTATCTAGGCTCATGGCTCTGTTACCTGGGCTCATGGCTGTCCTGCGCTAGCGCCTCGTAGAGCAGGAGGGCTCCGGCGACCGCCGCATTGAGCGAGTCGCAGATACCAAGCATCGGGATGGCCGCGATGCTGTCGGCAGCGGCCAGCCACTCCCCGGCCAGGCCGCGGCGTTCGCTTCCGACGACAATGGCCAGCGGGCCCCGGTAGTCAACGTCCCGGTAAGAACGGCTCCCGGCGGGATCGGCGGCGACGATGCGCAAGCCGCGCTCCCGCAGCCACCGTCGTGCGGCCGGTCGGTCGACGGCGACGACGGGGATGGCCAGCGCGGCGCCCATACTTGCCTTGAGGACAAGCGGGTGGCTCAGTCCGAATCCCTGCTCGACGACCAGTACCCCCGAGGCCCCGGCCGCGTCGGCGCACCGGATCAGCGTTCCGAGGTTGCCCGGGAGATCCCAGCCGTCGGCGACCATCACCCGTGTGCGGGGGCCGACGCGGATATCGCCGAGTGTTCGCGTGCGGGCCCGGCCCAGGGCAGCGATGCCGTCCGGCCCGTCCCGGTCGGCGAGGCGGGACAGGACCCTCTCGCTCACCTCGTACCCCTCGGCCCCTAGGCCGACGGCCTTCCTGGCCAGAGCCAGCCCTTCCGCTCCCTGGAGCAGCGCCGGGCAGACGAAGACCGCCTGGAGACTCACCCCGGCCACCAGGGCCTGCCGGATCATCCACGTGCCCTCGAGGGTCACCGCGTACGGCAGGCCACGGCTGGCTGGATGGCGCCTGACGGCCAGGAACTCCCGGACCCTCGGATGCTTGAGACCTGCCGGTGTCAGTACCGGGCGATGCGGCTCGGGCATCGCGTGCCTCCTGGCCTGTCAAGGCAGGAGGACTCAGTGCGTGCCGGAACTTACCTCACAGACGGAGGGACGGTACGCGCCGTGTCTCCCGCCGCTTCCTCCGACGCATTCAGGAAGCGGCGGACGCCAAGGGTTGGCGTTGTCGCCTTCGTTCGCAGCCTGCTCACGCAGCTGCAGCCGGGCATAGGCACCTGGCCAGGATAGTGAAGCGCCGCCGGGCACGCTCATCATTTTCGGGCCGCGGCCACACCCCCCCGCGAGGCTCGGCCGCTCCAGCGCCTGTGGGCCGCTACTTACGAAACAGCATTTAGACGGAAAATACGGGGAATAGATACGATTGCTGACCAGTAGATGCAATCAGACGGAATGAGGCGAACGGTGCTGTGGCAAGGCTAGTCCCGACCGGGGACACCGATACGGTCTCTGCCTCAGTCGGCAGGTTCCTCCTGCCGTCCGAGCGACACGTCATCTCCGTTCATCAGCACCCCGTGGTGCTGCTCGGGCGCGTCATCGCGGTCCTGGCCGGGCTCGCCGCCGCCGCCTACCTGAGCAGCTCTGTCGCAGACGGCAACAACACCGCCATCCTGGTTATCTGGCTACTCTGGGTGGTGGTCCTGCTCTGGCTGGTGGCCAAGATAATCGAGTGGTCGGTCCACCGTCTGGTCCTCACGTCGAAACGAGTGGTGCTCATCACCGGCGTGGTGCTCCGGAAGGTGAACGCGATTCCACTGGAAAAGGTAACGGACATCGAGTTCCGGCAGTCGCAGACGGGCAGGCTGCTCGGCTATGGCCATTTCGAAGTGTTCTCATTGGGCGCGGACCCGCGAATGAGGAGCTTCAAGTTCCTCCCCTACCCGGCGCAGCTCTATCTCGAGGCCTGCGCACTGATCTTCAAGGAGTAGGGGCAACGATGTGACATCGGTATCGCTATATAACCACATCGATGTCACATCGTTGCGGGGCGAGAGCCAGGAGCAGTCAACGTACTCGGGTTAAATCCGTCGCACATCAAGTGTGACTAAGCTCGGCTCGAACTACGGTCCTGAGGTACCGCCCGGCGTGACCTGAGGCCCCAGTTGTATTTCTTTCCGGCCCCTTGGCGGGCCAGTGTCCTTCAGTATGTGCAGCTGGACCGGTTTGCCGGTCAGGTCCTCGAGTTCGGCGCGGAGCCGGTCAAACTCCGCGCCGCCATGGCCGTGGGCCACGCCTGGCCGGGCAGCGTGGATTTCAATCCGGATGTGGTCCAGGTCCCCCCACGCCGCCATGGTGGTGACTCCGGCCGCCCGCGGTATCCTCCGGTGTATCGCGTCAGCGATCTCGTCGATGCGCAGATCCTGGACCGTCAAGATCTCCGACCCGGCGGCGAGCCCGGCCGCCTCGACCCCGGCCAGCTCGATGTGGTCGGCCAGCAGCCGGTTCGCCATGTCCCGCTGGCCCTGCTCATCAGCCGCGTTGAAGGCGCGGGCCGTCTCATCGGTCAGGTCCAGGTCCACGTGCGGATTCAGGAACACCCGCAACGCCACTGGCGGCTGGCCCGGATCACGCCCGGCGATAACCATCCGGCGGGCGACGGTGTAATTCTCCCCGGTCCCGGCCATCCGGGCCCGGACCTGCTTCTTGAACGCGCTGTCATCAGTCACGCCATGTCCCTCGCGGCGATGCTGCCCCGCGCCCCGACCGCCTGGCTCAGCAGTGACTGATCTGGCCCAGCTAGCGCGAACCGGTGGCCCTTGTCCTCACCACTGCCGCAGGCGCGGGCCGCAACAGCTCGGAGTCTGGCAGGCGCTCCTGCCAGAACTTAGGCTACCCAGCCCGCCGGGCCGAATCCATAGCGGCACAGCGCACGATAACTCCATGATTGGAGCCACAAGGCACCATGGCCCGCGGTGCGGGTCAGCCGGTTGCCGGCACGTCGTCAGGGAGAAGCCGGAAGGCGGCGTGGCGGGTGAGAGGCCGGATTATCCGGAAGCGGCGCCGGTCGAGCGTCGCGATCACGTCCGTGCGGTATTCCCTGGCCAGAACCGCGTTCACGGCATCCGCCAGCCCGATGGAGGGATAGTCGCCGAGTAGCGCGTGTGCGGCGACGAGGCTGGGGCCGATCGGGGGAACCTCCCATCGGCCGGTGGCAACGCGGCCGTTGATGTAGCCCAAGGCCTCGCGTGCCGGGCCAGGGCCGCTTCTGCTGCCGACGAGATAGTCGAACTCGGTCAGCACGCACGGTGACACCACGAGATGGCCGACCTCGCCGATCCCCCTGCGGACGGGTTTGTGGTAATTGTCGGCGGCGTTGAAGAACGCGATCAATGCCGATGTGTCGGCGATCGCCACCGGAAGCGCGTCAGGCATCTCCGCCGAATCCAGTGAGCAGGTCATCTGTCCGCTCCGCGAAATCAGGCGGCCCGCTGAAGGTCGGTGCGGACTCGTCGACGCCCATGGGATCCGTGCGGAACGGGTAGCCTTCGGAATCGTCCTTGCCGTAGCCGTGCGCTGACAGCGCGCGTGCTCCGTTCGCCGATCGCACCCACGGATTCGCCAGGGTGAGCGGATCTCACCTCGTTCGCGTGATCGTGGTGGCCGGCCGCCGGACGCACCGACTTGGCGCGCGAGAGCTGGACGGCCGAGACCGCGACGCGCGCTGCGCATCGTCCGTGGGCGACGGCATCATGCAGGACACGCCGTAACCCGGGCAGCCGCAGGCCGCTGCCCTGCCTGCCAGCCCACAGCATCGCTCAGGCGATCTTGAGCTGCTCGTCGCCGAAGTCGGCGATGAGCTTGAGGGTTCCGCCGAGGGCGGTGACGAACCGGTTGAGGACATCCTGGGTGGACACGTCGCCGCTTTCGATCTGGGACACCCGGGCGACCGATACGCCCATCCGGACGGCGACCTGCTCCTGGGTCAGGCCGCGGCGCTTGCGCATCTCGGCCAGCCGCCAGCCGCGGGCATCATCCAGCATCGCGGCCACGGCGGCGTCGAACGCCTCCTGGCCGCCTGCTGTCTCCACGGCGCGCTCCAGGTGGCCGGAATCACGCCAGCGCGACACGCTGCTCATGGGCCCATCTCCTTCCTGCGCTCGGCAATGTAGTCGTCATACAGCTGCTCAGCTCGGGGGATCGCGGTGCGGTACCACTTGTCCCACTGCCCAGACTTGTCCCCGGCCACCAGCATGATGACCGACCGCCAGGGGTCGAAGACCAGCAGGATCCGGATCTCCGAGCGCCCGGCTGACGGCGGACGCAGCTCCTTCATGTTGGCGATCCGCGAGGCGGCGATCGTGTCCACCAGCGGCCTGCCCTCGGCGGGGCCGTTGCGTTCCAGTACCAGGATCGCCTGGTTCACCAGCTGATGACTGGCCCGGTCGGACTCGTACAAGCCGTCGAGAAATGCTTCGACCTCGGTCGTCATCAGGATTTCCCAGTCCGTGCGGGCCTCCCCTCACCTGGTGACGAAATCCTCGCCGTACTTAAGAATATCCTTAACCCCGTGGCGACCATGGTCAAGCTGGTGCTGGGTCTTCCACCGACCCACCGGGCCGTGCCTATGCCTTCTAATGCGGGTCCGGCACGCAACGGCCATGCCCCGCCCAGTCACTCTAAGTTATCGCCGCCAACGAACGGGAGCGCCGAAGCTGCCGATCTGGCGTTAGTGATGCCTGGGTAGCCTGGCCCGCAGTGCCGGACGGAAATGGCTGTTCTGTTGCCCTGGCCGGTGAAGTCCGCACGCGCGGTGGCATGGTTCGCGGTGCGGGACAGCGCGGGGCGGAGGAGGATTCCGCCGTTAGCTGGCCTCGCGTATGACTTGATGCCCCGGAAGCCCGGGCCACGGCGTTGCGGCGAGTACGGCGCGGCACAACGGGATTTGCCCGGGACCGGCCGGGACCGGATTCGGTGATGCGCTCGATCCGGGCGCCTCGGCGAGTCCGCCACCATCGGAGTACCTCATAACTCCCGCGTAAATCCGTCCGCCACGTAAATGCGCAGGCACGTTGACTGTGATCAAGCAGACGAAGATGCTGACCCTTCAACGTCTGCAGGAACCATCGCGGTCTGGCACTGACCTGATCTTCGCAGCATAATCCGAGATATCGGCGTCCGAGTTGGAGGAGTGTGATGGATATCCTCATCCTCGTCGGCATTGCTGTCATAATCATCGGCACGATCTTCTTGGTCACCATGCCGGTCAGGCACGTGCAGGCCGTGGCGAGAGACTTGCGCTGGCGTACAAGTGTGCGGATCGGCACGCGCGTGTGGGTCAGGAAAAAATCGAAGCGGCGGCCGCGGCCATCCATCGACATCCGGAACGTCGAAGTCCAAAACGCCGACGACCCTGACAAACTCCGCTACACCTACGAGAAGCGCACGTGGCGGAACATGCGCAGCGTCTCAGCCTCAGGCTCGAGCCGGGAGACCGTACGGGAACCGGAGTACACACTCGGAAGAGACGAGGAGGTCCGGGGGAGGAGCGCGTTGTACAAAGCCAGGTTCGTCGCGGAGGAGGGCGGCTCCTACTCAGCACAGGTCCGGTTTGCCCGATGGAAATTGCTTAACGAAGGCGCAAAGTACCGACTGGGCCGCAACGCGTTCGGCCGCGTCCGGACGATCAAGCCTGCAAAGCCTGCGGCTGACGAGCGCCTCGCAGAACGCGCGCAGCCAGACTCGTAGCGGTTCGCGGGGATGCGTTGCGCGCTGACCTGGGCGGGTACATCCACCGTGAACGTGGCCTTGCCCCGGTGCCTGCTGATGCGTCGAACGCTCAGTGATGAGCCTATGAAATCGTGACAAAGCACTGCGCGCCCGCGCGCTGCCGGCCGGACTGACCCAAGACTGAGGACAGGCGCTGCACCGCGGCACCGACTCGGCCGACGGGAAGGTTTACTGCTTCACCCAGCTGTTCCCGGCAGACGCTCGCCGGGTGTTCGGCTGTTTCGATCAGCCCGACCTGAAGGCGGAGTTCGGAATTACCGTCGGCGCATCGGCTAGCTGGGTCGTGCTGTCCAACATGCCGACGCCCGCGGCGAACGCCGGTGTCACGAACGCCGGGAGGTTGGGCAGGGCGCAGCGCCTGTCATGCCCTCATCTGCTGCGGGCGGGCTCCGGCGGGACTGCGACATCAATGACGGGCGAACACGGCGGCGATATCAGGTTCTACGGGGCTGATGTCGACAACCGAGCCCACCACGCCGCGGCCGCAATAGTCCATGAACCGCTGGCTGGGCGCCTGCAGGGTCAGCGCTGACCGGGAGCCGGGCGGGATCACCCGGATCACCGCGGCCTGATCAATGTCCCGCACGACGCAGGCGTTCTTGTTGATCCCGAAGTACGCAGTGCCGCCAGCACGCAGCCATACAGGTGCGGGTGGCGCGCTGGTGAGCATCTGGTCGCCGCCTGCGCGGAATCCGTAGCGGAGCAGGACTCCGCGGCTGTCGAGCAGCTCTATGCGGGGATACCCGTCCAGGCCGCAGCCCGTGGCGGCGGTATTGCGGAGGCCGATGACCCAGGTGAGCTGCTGGGTAGCCTCCGACACCGGTCCCTGCCGGATCAGCTGCAGCTGCGCGGCGGCGCACCGGACGCCGGACGGCACCGCTGAATTCGCCCGCACGGGCGACGTGGTGGGTACGGCCGGTGCCCTGCCGCTGGTCAACGTGCCGCCGCATCCAGTGACAGCAGCCGCCAATGCCAGACAGGCGAGGCCAGCTGCCCGCCGGGCTTGCCTCATTTCCTTGTGACGCCACATCGTGCCGTCTGGTTGTTAGATCAGGCGGGCCAGCCGCACGGCCCCACGGTGCAGCCCGGCCCAGTCGCCGCCCGGGAGGCGAACTGGCCATTCTGAGCTGAACCGGATGCTGCCTGGCTTCTGGCGTCTCGCTGTCTGTGCCTTCATGTCAGCTCGCACCCGGGGTCAGGTTCCCGTGGGGATCTTGGATCTTGGGATCTCGCCGTCTGTCGTTCGTTCCCCGTCCGGCCGGAGCTCACCCCGGCTGATCAGCATGGAGAACTCGGGCTGCGGCAAAGACTGCGGGCACGCGGTCAAGCTGCGGCGCGACGGTAAGACCGTCGCGCACAAGATCGGTGCCGGCGATTGCCCCGGCAGCGGCGAGAAGCCTGCCGAGGATGCGCCGCTGGCCTGCTGGCTGCCGGTCAAGGACGGGCTGATGCGCCGTCATCGACCCGCACTCCCCGGTCCCGCGCCTCGACGCCCTGCTGGCGCCATTCCGGAACGAACCAGCCGGGCACCCCACCAGGCCAGCCATGTCGGCGCGGCAGAACCCTCACGTCCCGGCCCGGGAGGACACGATCTCCCAGATTCCTCCCAATACGGCGACAGCTCCCATCCGCCGCGTACGTGAGCCTCTGAACTGGTATTTCCTGGTGGGCGATACTGGGATCGAACCAGTGACCTCCTCGGTGTGAACGAGGCGCTCTCCCGCTGAGCCAATCGCCCGTCGCCGGTCCCGCGCTGTCCGCCGGGGTCGGCCCGGCGGCAGCCTCGTCTCGGCGCTCCCATAGGGTAGCGCATCTTCGCGGTCATCGGCACGCGCCCGGCGCGGCAGGCTATCGTCGGCCTGTGGGGATCTGGGCGCCTCCGGAGGGTGGTAACGCTTCGTAATGACAAATACCTGCAATCGTGCGCATAGGAACAGTTTTAATCACGCTGGGTATTGTTATAAAAACTCTTTGTAGATTGACGCATCAGATAAGTCAGACTGGCTATGCAATCGATGAGCAGAAACACTAAACTGCTTCAACATCGCTGACCTTGCCGTAGGGTGTTTGTCCAGGTCAGGGCCAGCGACTAGGGGCCCGGATTCCGGCAAGGCATGAAAGGCGCAAAAAGGATGCAGATCTACTGGGGCAACATCACCCTCTGTATGCGCCCTGGTCACCGTCCGATCGCGCCTGATGAGCAGGTCCATAGCGTCCCGGAGGCGGCTAGGTAGGGAGTGGGTAGCCGATGAACAGAAGCAGCAGTACCACGATCTCAGCCGAGCTGGGTCTCAGGCTCGTCGTCCCGCAGCAAACGATTGTTCCGCTTGTGGCCAGTCTGTACTACAGTCGCCGGGATCCCTACGCGGTACGCATGGCGTTCCATGTAGGCACCGACGAACCAGTCGAGTGGATCTTCGCCAGGGACCTGCTCGCGGCAGGAATGCAGGGCCGGCACGGCGAAGGTGACGTGCACGTGTGGCCTTCGGCGCAGTCGTGCGAGGACGCCGACGGTCTGGAAGTGATCGAAGCAACCGCCACCGCGGAGGCCGCGGTGTTGAATATTGAGCTGTCGTCGCCGTTCGGCCAGGCCCACTTCGAAGCTCCGGCCCGGGCTTTGTCGGCGTTTCTCCGCCGGACCTACCAGATCGTGCCCGCAGGCAGGGAGAGCGACTTCGTCGACGTCGACGCTGAACTCAACGACCTGTTCCGCCAGTCCTGACCAGCGCGCAGCGCTCGCCCAAAGCGACTATCACGAACCCGCTATCACCGGAACGCCGGGAAGCCCTCGGCGGCTACCCGGCACAGCTGCGGCAGCAGTGCGTCGACGGCCGCGATCTGCCCGGCCACCTCTCGGTCGACGTCCATCCCCGGCACGGAAGCCCGGACGGCGTCGTGCACGGCACGTAGCGGCTCGCTGGGCGCGGCGATGTCAGCCCGCAGGTCGATTCCCTGGGTAGCGCAGCAGATCTCCACCGCCAGGCAGCTGCGCACGTTGGCGACCACCTCCCGCAGCTTGCGCACTGCCGTCCAGCCCATCGACACGTGGTCTTCCTGCTTGCCCGAGGTCGGGATGGTGTCCACGCTGGCCGGGTGGGCGAGCACCTTGTTCTCGCTGACCAGCGAGGCCGCGGTGTACTGGGCGAGCATGAAGCCGGAGTTGGTCCCGGCCGCGGGAGCCAGGAACGGCGGCAGGCCGCGGGAGAATGCGGGGTCGAGCATCCGGTCGACCCGCCGCTCGCTGATAGAGGCCAGCTCGGCCAGTGCCATCGCCAGCATGTCGGCGGCGAACGCGAGCGGCTCGCCGTGGAAGTTTCCGGTGGTCATGACCTCGCCGTCGGACACGATGACCGGGTTGTCGACCACTGCGCCGAGTTCGGTGATCAGCACCTGGCGGGCGAACCCGAGCACGTCCCTGACCGCGCCGTGTACCTGCGGCGCGCAGCGCAGGCAGTAAGCGTCCTGCACCGCGTGCCTGCTGTGCCGGTGGCTGGCCAGCAGCGGCGAGGAGGCCAGCAGCCCGCGCAGGTTGGACGCGCTGACCAGCTGGCCCGGGTGCGGCCGCAGCGCCTGGACCCGCTCGTCATAGGTCCGGTCGGTGCCGAGCAGCGCCTCGACCGATAGCGCGCAGGCCACGTCGGCCGCCTGCACGAGCATCCCGGCGTCGTGGACCGAGAACGCAAGCAGCGCCTGCATCGGCTCGGTCCCGTTGACCAGCGACAGCCCTTCCTTCGGCGCCAGCGTCAGCGGTTCGAGCTCGTGCTCGGCCAGCACCTCGCCGGCCGGCCTGCCCGCCGTCGGCTCGCCCGGGAGCCGCAGCCGCCCCTCGCCGATCAACGGCTGGGCCAAGTGCGCGAGCTGGGCCAGGTCACCAGAGGCGCCCACCGAGCCCTTGCCCGGGATCACCGGCAGCAGGTCAAGCGACAGGAGTTCAAGCAGCCGGGCGGGCAGCTCAACGCGAACCCCCGAGTAGCCGGCCGCGAGGGTCCGGGCCCGGAGCAGGAGTATGGCCCGCACCACCTGGTCGTCCAGGGGCGCGCCGGTCGCGGCGGCGTGCGAGCGCACGATCGCGCCCTGCAGCGCGGTCAGGTCAGCCTCCCCGACCGGCGTGTCGACCAACGCGCCGAACCCGGTGTTCACCCCGTACACGGGCGCGCGGCCGCGCAGCGCGTTCGCGACGACCAAGCGGCTGGCCTCCATTCTTTCGGCCACGCCGGGACCGAGCCGGGCCCGCGCCTGCCCGCGAGCCACGGCCACCACATCGTCGATGGCTAGCGCGCTACCGTCCACCACCACTTCTCGCATGACGGACAGCTTTCCACGCCGGCGCCGCATCGATGCTTCGGTCACACCGCAAACGTCCCGGCTTTAGCGTCGGGATGCCCGACAGAAAGGGAAATCATGATCACCTGTGTGATCCAGTACACGCTCGACCCGCACGCCATCGAGGATTTCCAGAGGTACGCCACCACGTGGCCGCCCATCATCGAGCGCTGCGGCGGCGAGCTGGTCGGCTACTACCTGCCCAAGGAGGGCGCCAACGACTGGGCGGTGGCGCTGATCGACTTCGAGTCGCTGGCCGCCTACGAGCAGTACCGGGCCCGGCTGGCCGCCGACCCGGACGCCCGGGCCAACGTGGCGTTCGCCCGGAAGGCCCGCTCCATCCTGGCCGAACGCCGGTCGTTCCTACGCAAGGTCTAGGCCGAACGTATCCGCCAGGCCGAGCGCGCCCGCCGCGCTGATAACCACGCTGCGCCGGCGCGCGCCGCGGGTGATCCAGCCGAGCTCGAATAGCCGGGCGGTGATCGCCGCGCCCAGGGCGCCGTTCAGGTGCCCGCGGCGCTGGGTCCAGTCGATGCACTCTCCCGCGAAGTGCCGCCGTGCCCGCCGTACATCGGTGACATTGAGGCCGAACGAAGCCAGCGCTCTCGCTCCCGCCCCGGTGACTTCGAAGCGCGTGCTGGCGCTGTCACCACGATCCGTTCGGCCCGAAGATTTTTCGGCTGCCAGCAGGCCCTGGCCGAGCATGGCGTCGAGAAGCCCGACCCCGGCCCGGCCCGCCAGGTGGTCGTAGCAGGTGCGGGCCTCGGCCAGCGCGACGGCCTCGCGGGATTGTCGCAGCGAGCGGACCGGCAGGTCCGGGCTGATCAGGCCGATGGCCTCGAGCGCGGCGGCCACCTCGTGGCCGGCCAGGCGGTAGTACCGGTGCCTGCCCTGCCTGGCCACCGCGATCAGGTTCCCTTCCAGGAGCCTGGCCAGGTGGAAGCTGGCGGTCGCGGCGCTCACGCCGGCCAGTCGGGCCAGTTCTCCGGCCGCCAGGGGGCGGCCGGACATCATCGCCCGCAGCATCGCGGCCCGGGTCGGGTCGGCCATCAGCGCCGCGCCCTGGGCGATGTCGGTGTCGTAGGGAACGCTTTCATACGGAACGGGACGGGCCGGCAAGCTCATGTTCCGAAGGTATCCCAGCCACGTTTCAGCTCCGATCGAAGCATGGAGTCACGGGTCCGAGTTTGCGCCAGCGGCAGGATCGGCTACAGTTCTGAACGCACCCAGGTGCGCGCGGACGTGGCTCAGTTGGTAGAGCATCACCTTGCCAAGGTGAGGGTCGCGGGTTCGAATCCCGTCGTCCGCTCTGAGGGTCCGTATGCCCTTGCGGCATGGCCTTTTGTGGCGGAGTGGCCGAGTGGCTTAGGCAAGGGCCTGCAAAGCCCTGTACACGGGTTCGATTCCCGTCTCCGCCTCCGAGCTTCACCGTGCCGTCGCGGGGTTCCGGGTCACGTTCCGGCGGCGTAGTCGGCGTCGGGCACGGGCTCCAGCCAGTTCGTGGCGCCGAACGAGACCCCCCTGCCAGTGCCAGAACGTCCGGGGCCCCCTGGGGGCAAAGAAGACCCTGTTCACGGCGACGCTGTCGGCTCGACCAGCCCGACCAAGGTGACGCGGGATACACACGATAGCCGTTTAACCGGGACACTCCGGGTAGCTATTGACAATGGTAGGAAAAACGGGCGACGACGGCCCTGAGGATTTCAGGGACCTGCACAACGCGCTGGTAAATACCGAAAGCATTGGGCAGTTCCTGCGCGAGATGGCGGTAATGGCGGCCCGTCTGGTGGGCAGCGATTTGTCCTGCGCGATGACGATGCGGTCGGGCGGGCGGCCGATGACGGTGGCCTGCACCGACCCGGTGGCAGAGAAGGTCGACGCGGTCCAGTACGAACTCGATCACGGACCGTGCCTGCACGCCATGCGCGACGGCCGCATGGTCAAGATCGAGGACACGGCGGACAAGGCCCGCTGGCCCGAGTTCGAACGGCGCGCGGCCGCCCAAGGTATCCGCTCGTGCCTGGCCCTGCCGCTGACCTCGGAAGGCAAGCGCGTGGGCGCACTGAACCTGTACGCGCGCCGTGCGTCGGCCTTCGGCGCGGAGCAGGCTCGCCGTGCCGCGGCGTTCGCCGAGAACGCTTCAGGGGTCCTGACCCTCGCCATCCGTCTGGCCTCACGCGCGGCGCTAATCGAGCAACTGCGGTCATCGCTTGTCTCGCGCACCGTGATCGATCAGGCACTCGGGATCGTCATGGCCAGGGAACGCTGCACGCAGGCCCGGGCGTTCGTCATCCTGCAGACCGCGTCACAGAACAGCAACGTGAAGCTCCGCGACATTGCCACCGCGATCGTTACCAGCGTTAGCGGCGAGCCCCCGCAGCCGCCGCCCGAATTCGGGCAACACGATTGATCCTTAACGGCGAATTTCCGTCGAGCACCCTGTCATCCTGGCCCGGCTCAGCATCCGGTCCGGCAAGTGCCGCGGCCACGTTCGGATAAATATCCACCAGCCGATCGACACCGGTAATGGCCATTATCCGCGCTACCGCCGCGGTTGTGATGACCAGGCGCATGGCGCACTCACTGGCTTCGGCCCGGCGGAAAGCGCGCAGCAGGGCTTGTACCCCGGCCGAGTCACAGAAGGTGGTCATGCTCAGGTCCGCGATCAGGACGGCCGCTCCCTGATTGACGACCGCGAGCAGGCACTCGCGGATCCGGTCGGCGTCGGTGACGTCTATCTCCGCGGGCAGCGTCACGACGGCCGCCTGGCCGAGCCACAGCACCGGCAGGCGCTCAATCGGCACGTGCGACCACCACCCACTCATGGTTGAGGGTGGGCCGCGTCTCTGGACCCTGGGACGCGACTAACAGCCGATCAACGCCGCGCTGCGGACATTATTCACAGCGGCTGAGCCACCCCGCAAGCCGGTTGCCGAAAGCCGACAAACAGGACAGATGTGTCACTGCTAGCCGCGGCGCGCCGACCGCAGCAGGATGCCGCGGACGAACTCGGCCTGCCCGCCATGCTGCAGGCAGTCGGAGATCACGCTGACCAGCCGCACGCCGAGGGTCACCGGCGGGTCCCATCCCTCGTCCACGATCCGCGACAGGTCCGCGTCCGTGACCTGGGACACCAGCCGGACGACCTGCTCGTGCACCGCGTCTTGGTACCCGGTGAGCAGTTCCCCGGCGACCCGGACCTCGGCCACCTGCGCCGAGCTGTGGCCGTAGCCCGTCGCGCCCGGCCTGAACGGCAACGCGAACCGGTCGCTGAAGGCGGGCCACACCTCCTCGACGCCGAACGCGTCGGCCATGTGATCGTCCTGCACCCGGGTCAGGTGCCAGCACAGCCAGGCGATCGAGTTCGCGTCGTCGTCCAGCCGGGCCGCAAGCTGGTCGGCGGACAGTCCGCGCACCGCTGCGTGCACCGTCTCCCGCACCCGCCCGAAAGCGTCAGTCAAAAGCTCCGCGCTGGTCACCGGAACCCCTTTCACAATCAGAATTTATCCGAACGGTCCGTGGTGCTTCGTTCCGTCGTACCCCTCGGGTACCGTTCCGATCGTGTCAGAAGACGGCCAGGACCCGTGGGATGAGGTGCCCTCGGTGGCCGAGTTGCTCGCGGCCGCCGTGGCCGACATTGGCGGCGAGGAACGGCCCGGCCAGGTCGCGATGGCCGAAGCCGTCGAGCAGGCCATCGAGACCGGCGAGCACCTGGCCGTCCAGGCCGGCACCGGGACCGGGAAGTCGCTGGCCTACCTGGTCCCGGCCATCCGCTACGCGGTGACCAACCGCAGCACCGTGGTGGTGGCCACGGCCACGATCGCGCTGCAGCGGCAGCTGATCGACCGTGACTTGCCGCGCCTGGTCACCGCGCTGCGTCCGCTGCTCGACCGGGAACCGGCCTACGCCATCCTCAAGGGGCGCCGCAACTACCTGTGCCTGCACCGGCAGCGGGGCGGCCCGGATGACCAGGACGCGCTGTTCGAACCGGTCGATACGGGTCCCGCGTCCCCGCTGGGCCGCCAGGTTAAGCGGCTGCACGAATGGGCCGAAGTGACCATCACGGGGGACAGGGACGAGCTGGTGCCCGGCGTGCCGGACGCGGCCTGGCGCCAGGTGTCGGTCACCGCGCAGGAGTGCATCGGCGCCCAGCGCTGCCCGTTCGGCTCGCGATGCTTCGCCGAGAAGGCGCGGGAGGCCGCGGCCAAGGCGCATGTCGTGGTCACCAACCACGCGCTGCTTGCCATCGACGCGACGTCGGATATCGACGTGCTGCCCGGGCACGACGTGGTGATCATCGACGAGGCGCACGACCTGGTGGACCGGGTCACCTCGGCCACCACCGGCGAGCTGTCCGGGCCCGCCGTGGACGCGGCCGCCCGGCGGGCCGGCCGGTTCACCGAGTCGGCCGCCGACCAGGGCGGCGCGTCGGGCGTCGCCGACCAGTTGCGCCAGGTCGCGGCCGCGCTGACCCTTGACCTCGGCGACGCCCCGGCCGGCCGGATGGACGTGCTGGCCGACACGCTGGCCGCGATGCTGCGGTCGGTGCACGACGCGGCCCGGGCGTGCGCGGACGCGATCATGGCCAGCGCGGCGGGCCTGGAGGAGGATCCGCAGCAGCTGGCGGCGGCCCGGATGACGCTGGCCTCCCTCGATGAGCTCGGGCGCACCGCCGACCGGATACTTGAGGTCTTCGTCGACAAGATCGCCGACCGCCGCGAGGTGGTCTGGCTGGACCGGCCGTTTACCGAGGACGCCCGGCGGCCGCCCACGCTTCGGGTGGCCCCGCTCGAGGTGGGCCCGGTGTTGCGGGAGCGGCTGTTCGGCGGGCGGACCGTGACGTTGACCTCGGCCACCCTGGCCCTGGGCGGCTCGTTCGCACCGCTCGCCATCCAATGGGGGTTGGGAGCGCCGGACGCAGCGGATCACCTCACGTGGAAGGGCCTGGACGTCGGGTCGCCGTTCGACCATCCGCGCAGCGGCATATTGTACGTGGCCAGGCACCTTCCGCCGCCCGGCCGGGACCAGCTGCCCGAGGCGTACCTGACAGAACTTGAGGAGCTGATCGACGCGGCAGGCGGGCGCACGCTCGGGCTGTTCTCGTCCATGCGGGCGGCTGTCCAGGCGGCCGGCGCGCTGCGCGAACGCATTAAGCAGCCGCTGCTCTGCCAGGGCGACGACGTCACGGCCCAGCTGGTCAGGCAGTTCGCCGAGGACGAGCCGACCTGCCTGTTCGGCACCCTGTCGCTGTGGCAGGGCGTGGACGTGCCCGGACCCGCTCTCCAGCTCGTCGTCATCGACCGGATCCCGTTCCCGCGGCCCGACGACCCGCTGGCATCGGCGCGGCAGCGCGCGGTCGCGGCGCACGGCGGCAACGGGTTCATGACGGTGGCGGCGGCGCACGCCGCGCTCCTGCTGGCCCAGGGCGCAGGCCGGCTGCTGCGCACGATGACCGACCGTGGCGTCATCGCGGTGCTTGACCCCCGATTGGTCACAGCGCGTTACAGCGGTTTCCTCCGCGCGTCACTGCCGCCGTTCTGGACCACCACCGACCCCGCGCTGGTCCGGGCCGCGTTGCGCCGACTCTCCGCCACGGGTTCCCCGCCGGGACGTTAAGCCTCTTACCGGCACATTAAGTGCACACGCCTGATGCGGATACAAGCGTAAGTTGCTGGGTAACATTTCGGGAACGACCTGCGGTATTCATCCGTTTTGAGAGGCGACTGGCCTACCCCAGTCCCCGCTGGAGGCCAACGTATGCGCAAAGCGCCCCGAGACGGCAAGCGGCATGTGCTCCGCTGGATTGCCGCCGGGGTGGTCATCGTTCTCGTCGGCGCAACGCTGGCCGCCTACGTGAAATACCGGGAGATCTACGACAGCATCACCCGCGTCAACCCGGGTTCCGAACTAGGCAAGCGCCCGCCGGACTACAGCACCGCGTCGGAGAACATCCTGGTCTACGGCGACGACAGCCGGAAGGGCCTGGACGCGCACGAGCAGTACATCCTGCACACCGGCGACGTCTCGAGCGACAACACCGACACGATCATGATCGTCCACTTCTCGCCGGGCCATCACGAGGTGACCGTGATGAACATCCCGCGCGACACCATGGTGCCGCAGTACCAGTGCAACAGCGGATCCGGTTACCCGGGCCAGCAGGCCGACCCCAACTCCTACGTGCAGATCAACTCGCTGCTCGCGGCAGGCGGCCCCGTTTGCCTGTGGAAGACGGTCGAGCAGCAGACCGGCATCTACATCAGCCACATCATCGGGATCGGCATGTTCGGCTTCGTCAAGGTCGTCGACGACCTCGGCGGCGTCAACGTCTGCGTCCCGTTCAACGTGAACGACCCGGTGTCCGGCCTCGACCTGACGGCGGGGGAGCACCACATCACCGGGGTCCAGGCCCTGGCCTTCTGGCGCACCCGCGAGGACATCGGCACCGGGTCTGACCTGGAGCGGATCCAGCGAGACCAGTTCATGTCGGCCCAGGTGGTGAAGGGGGTGCTTGGCAGCGGGCTGCTGTCGAACCCGCTGCGGCTGCTTTCTGTGATCAGCGACGCCGCTCCCTACATAACGACCGACAGCGGCATGACCACGTCGGACCTGGTGGGCATCGGCGAGAGCCTGCGCCACCTGTCAAGCAAGAACGTCCAGTTCATCACGGCGCCCAACCAGGCCTGGCCACCCGACCCGGGCGCCCGCGTCGAGTTCGCGCAGCCGCAGGCCGACGAGGTGTTCTCCGCCATCGCGCGCGATATGACCGTGCCGAAGGTGAAGGTCACGCCGTCAGCGGCGCCGTCCGGCACCGCGCAGGTCCTCACCACCAGCCCGTCCAACGTCAAGGTGCAGGTCCTGAACGGGTCAGGCGCCGACGGCATCGCCTCGCAGGCCGCGCTTGGGCTGACCAGCCGGGGCTTCGACGTGACCGGCACCGGCAACGCCGCGAACTTTGCCTACACCGAGTCTGTGATCGAGTACTCCTCGTCGGCGGACCTGGCGGCGGTCAACACCCTCAAGGGCGAACTGGCCGACGTCACCGAACTCCAGGACGGCGACGTGACGCCAGGCACGGTTGAGCTGATCCTCGGCTCGGATTTCACCGGCCTGACCGCGGCAGGTCCCAGCGCCTCGGCCAGCCCGGGCGCCTCCGCCGGCCCGGGCGCCTCGGCCAGCCCCACCGCCTCGCCCACTTCCAGCGCGGCGGCCGGCGCGAGCGCCTCACCCAGCCCAAGCGCGTCCGGCTCAGCCATCGACAACCTGGCCCAGCAGAACGGCGGCATCACCGCGGCCGCTTCCTGCGCCAGCGACAGCTCGGCCTTCGCCGGCCCGGACAGCCCCTAGCCCTCCGTCAGCGCGGAACGATCGCGCTGACGTCGGCGACAGCCTCGGGCAGTCGTCGCATGCTGGTGACGCGGCGCTCGGCCAGCTTGGCCGGATGCCCGGTACCGTCCCGGTCGACCCACACCTTACGCAGGCCCATCCGGGCCGCGGGCAGCATGTCGTGTACCCAGCTGTTGGCCACGTGAATCCAGTTCGTACCTGTCACCGAGGTCCGGTCGGCGAACGCCCGGAAATGCGCCAGGTCCGGCTTGTAGCTGCCCACCCCCTGCGCCGTCACCACCAGGTCGAACGGCACGGGCAGGCGCGGCCGTGTGGTGGCGAACAGGTCATCGTCGCAGTTGGTCAGGATGGCCAGCCGCCAGCCCTGCTCTCGCAGCGCGGTCAGCGCCGGCCCCGCGTCCTCGAACACCGGCATGTCGGGCCAGGCCCGGACGAACGTCTCCTCCCCGCCGGGGGGCAGGGTGATCCCCTCACGCCGGGCGGCCGAGGCCAGCCCCGCGGTGAGCACCTCCCGGTACGGCATCCAGCCAGGACCGGCCTCGAGCTCGAGCTCGGCCTGGTGGTAGGCGCCGAGCAGGCGGCCCGCGTCACGCCCGGCGACCTTCTCCAGCGGCTCGGTCATGCCGGTGTTCCAGTCCGCGATCGTCCCGTAGCAGTCGAACGTCAGCCACTTGTCAGCCACCGTCAGCCTCCACTCCCGGGTTCCAATGTCACGCTCCTACGTGCGGCGGGCCTGGAGCGAGGGGTCCACGGGGCCTAGACGGTAGAAGACCCTGGTCTCAAGCAGTGCGGGGTCCTCCTCCCAGTCGCCGTAGACCTCCCAGCGTTCGCCGGTGAGCTTCCGGCCCTCGGCCTCGCACCAGCGTACGACGGCCTGATGTGCCGCGCCGAGTTCTCCGTAAGGCCCGCGATGGGTGGTCACGGCGGCCGGGCCAGCCGGCAGCTCGGACGGCCGGACCCGCCCGTCCTGGGCGAACGGGCCGCTAACCTCGACGCCGACCTCCACGGCGATACGGCCGGCGTCCGGCAGGTCCCGGTAGAGCATGACGTTGCAGCCGCCCGGCGTCCCACTCCGCCGCAGGCAGGCGTAAACCTCGTCGAGATGACCGCGCCACTGGCGCGGGAACTGCTCCCAGGTCGTGGTCCACGCCACCGCCGCGATCGTGCGCCGTGGCTGAGCCGCCACCTCGATTTCGTAGCTCATGTCCGGTGCTTACCCCCCGCCCGCCGAGCGCATCCGCGCCACCGTGTCCAGCAGCAGCTCGACCAGTTCGGCGAATCGGGTGTCGGGCTCGCCGAAGATGACCGAGCCCGCCTCGACCGCCAGCGGCGCGGTCTGGGGACCGATCAGCTCGGCTCGCCGGTCGAGGGAGTAGCGCTCGTCGCCGGAAGCGATCGCCTGCCTGACGGCCTGCTCCTCGACGCAGAACCCGACGGTGAAGTCGTTCAGCATGATCAGGCCCCGTACGGCGTCGGCCAGCGTGAATCCCTGGCGGACGAGGTTGGCGAAGGTGGCCTCTTGCCGCCTGACGACGTCCGGGTCGGTCAGTGTCGTACCGGTGAAGGCCTTGGCCCCGTCGCGGTGGCCGAGCAGTTCCCCGCGCACGGTCATGGCGTAGGTCCGCATCACCTCACGCCAGGGCAGGTTGGCGGGCAGCCCGGCCATCACGTCTCCGATCTGCCGCCATATCTGTGTGGCCATCTCATCAAGCAGCGCCTGCTTGCTGCGCACATGCCAGTAAAGCGCGGGAGCCTGGACCCCCAGCCGGGACGCCAGGGCGCGCACCGTTAGGCCGTCCATGCCTGCCTCGTCGAGCAGGCTGAGAGCGGCCTGCACGATGGCTGCCTTGGTCAGTCCGGCCGGCACGGTTGACAGCTTAACAACGTTAAGGCAGACTGGCACCGCTACTTAACAACGTTAAGGAGGGAATCGGATGAAAGCGGCGATCGTGTACTCGGCGGAATCCGTCCCCGTCTATGGAGATTTCGACGAACCGCCGGTGGGCGTGGGCAGCCAGCTGGTGGATCTGGTGGCCGCCGGCATCCACCATGTCACCCGGTCGGTGGCGGCCGGCCGCCACTACGGCAGCGGCACGGCCTACCCGCTCATCCCCGGCCTTAACGCGGTGGCCCGGACGGCCGGCGGCTCGCTGGTCTTCACCGCCTCCGCCCCGCCGCCGTACGGCACCTTCGCCGAGCACATCGCCTCACCCGACGCGATGCGGTTCCCGCTGCCGGACGGCGCATCACCCGAGGCCGTCGCCGCGGGCGTCAACCCCGGCATGGCCTCCTGGCTGCCACTCCAGGCCCGGCAAGCCGAGACAGGGAAGCTCGCCACGGTCTTGGTCCTCGGCGTCACGGGAATATCTGGTTTCCTCGCCGCGCAGAACGCCAGGCTGCTCGGCGCCTCCCGGGTCGTGGGCGCGGGCCGCAGCCAGCCTGGCCTGGAACGCGCCGCCGGGGCAGGCGCGGAAACCGTCACCCTTACCGGTGACCAAGACGTCGACGCCGCAGCCCTCGCCGCGGTCCTCGATGGCGACCCACCCGGACTGGTGCTCGACTTCCTATGGGGCCGGGTCGCCGAGACCGCCTTCAAGGCACTGTCCCGCCGCGGGCTCGGCGAGGACACCGCCGACATCTCCTACGTCCACATCGGCGCGCTCGCCGGGGCCGAAGCCGCCGTCCCCTCCGCGCTGCTGCGCAGCAGGAAACTGACCATCTCCGGCAGCGGCGCAGGCTCCGTACCAGCGGCCGAGCTCAAGGCCCAGATCCCGCGCTACATCCAGCTCATCGCCGACGCCTCCGTCCAGGTCCCCTTCCGCACCTTCCCGTTGTCCTCGATAGCAGAGGCCTGGCCCGCCTCCGCCGAAGCAGGTCCCCGCGTCGTCCTGATCCCGGACTGAACAACCCTGCCCTGCGGAACGGGCCTGATGCGGGCGCGTTCCGATAGGGGCGCGGGGGCCACAAGCCCCGCGTATCGGGGCCGGGGGGCCACGCGCCCCATTCCCGGGCGCGTTCTGAGTGGGGTGCGTGGGCCACAAGCCCCGTCTATCGGGGCCGCGGGGCCACCAGCCCCGAACGCCCGAGCCGCACCCGAGCCGCACCCGGGGCGCGCGCGCGACCGGCCGGGGCTACCGGGGCTACCGGGGCCGAGGTGACTGCTGATGCGGGCTGCCCGGACAGCTCCGGGATCGCGGACTGTCACCTCGATGACCAGCCGGCGCACGGGGCGGGTGGTGGCAGAGTTACCGTGCTCCCGTCTACGGGGCCGGGGGCACACGCACCCCTGGGCGGGCGGCCCGCAGGGCCGTACGATGCCAGGTAGATGCACCTTCTCCTTGTGTACTGGCGCCATCGCGCCAGTCCGGTCCAGCACCGGCTAACGCGCGAGGATGGGAGGGCCGGAAGGCGAGGCGTTCATGGCCCAGGAATTGCCGAGGCTCGCCGCCCAGCTGGCAAAGGCACGTTCCCGAATCGCCGAACTCACGCAATCACACAAACGTGTCCAGGCGCAGATAGCCGCGCTGGAGCAGCAGGAGGCAGAGCTAGAGCGGCAAGCCGCCGTGGCGCGGCGGATGGCGCGGGAAGATCTCGCCCTTAAAGCCCAGGCCCGGCGGCAGGAAGCACAAAGCCAGCGTGCTGCGCTGGCCGTCCAGTTCGCTCAGCTGCTTGATGAAGAGGCAAAGCTCACAAGCTCGGCGCAGCAATTGCAGGCAAGAAAGGCGCGGATCTACCGGCTCGGACTCCCGGGCCAGGACGGCGAAGACCCCGTCGCTACGTGAAGCGCGCCCGGACCAGCCGGGGGAGTGCGGCGCGACCGGTGATGGGCCGGAAACGGTCCGATGCCTCGCTCAGCGCCTGATACTCGCCATCGGTCAGGTCGACCTCGGCGGCGGCCACGTTGCTCTCCAGCTGAGCCACGCTCGACGCGCCAGGGATCGCCACGACGGCGGGGGAGTGGATGACCCAGGCCAGCGCGACCTGGGCGGGCGTGGCCGAGTGCGCGTCAGCCACCTCGCGAAGCTTCGCGATCAGGTCCCCGGCCCGCTCCAGGTTCTCCGGCAGGAACAGCGGGTTGGCCGTCCGGACCCGGTTGGCGGGTCGGTGGTCCCGGTCGTACCGGCCGGAAAGCAGTCCCTGGGCGAGCGGGCTGTAAGCGATCACGATGTGACCGGTGGACTCGGCGAACGGCACAAGGTCACGCTCCGGCGACCGGGTGACCAGGCTGTACTGGACCTGGTTGCTCAGCACCTTGCTGCCAAGCGCCTGCTCGGCGGCGCGCCAGCGGCGCAGGCTGTAGTTGCTTACGCCCACCTCGCCGACCAGCCCCACCCGCTGCAGCGCGCGCATGCCTCGCATGGTCGTCTGTTCCCTGACCACCGGATTGGGCCCGTGCACTTGGTACAGGTCCAGCCGGCGCACCCCGAGCCGGTTCGCGCTGGCCACCGCGCGCTGCTCCACGACCGGCGCGACCGGCAGGACCGGGAGGATCTTCGTGGCCAGGAAGGCCGCCTGGCGGTCCTCGCCGAGAGCCTGGCCCAGGATCCGCTCGCTGCGGCCGAAACCGTAGATCTCCGCGGTGTCGAACAAGGTGACGCCAAGTTCCAGCGCCCGGCGCACGATGGCGCGCGCCTCCTGCCCGGCGTACGAGTCGCCGTATCCCCACTGCGAGTCGCCGAACTGCCACGTGCCCAGCCCGATCCGGGAGATCCGTGCGCCATTCGGATCGCTGCCAACACTCAAGTACCTCACGCCACAAGGCTAGGCGCAACGAAGCCGGCAACCTGATGAACCCCGGCTTTCACCACGTTAGAGGCGAATGAACCCCGGGGTTCATTCGCTTGCCAACACCGCTAGGCGACGCTGTGGCAACTCCGTGACACGCCGTGTGACCTGGACATCTGTGACATGGGCGCATTAAAGGGGGAGCATCAGCGCTGTGACGACATTCCAGATAGGAAGGCCACGCCGATGCTCCCGGAGCCGACCCTACCAAAGCGGCGTGCCGCCCCACCGGCCCCGCAACCGTGGGTGATGACCCCGTTGTTCTGCGTGCCGGACGCGGACGAGGACGAGGGCGACCCGGTCCCGCCACCCGGGCGCCGGTCGGCCCGCCCGCCCGGCCGCCGCGGGAATCCCGGTGGCCCGGCGACCCCCCGCGGTCCGGCCAGCCCCCGTGGTACGGCCAGCCCCCGTGGTACGGCCAGCCCTCGGGGTGCAGGAAGCCCCCGGAACGCTGGCGGCTCCCGGAGCGCGGGCGGCAGGGCCAAGCGCGACGGCCTGCCGGACCCGCCGGACCTGCTGGCCGTCACGGCGCAGCGGCTCCGGCGGGCGCTGGCCCGCAGTTTCCTGCGCTACGGCGTCCCCGGGGATCCCGAGGCCGCGGTGCACGCCGCCATGAACGTGATCGAGCCGGTGCTGCAGGCGCGAGACACCGAGATCATGCGACTGCGCCGCCTCATGACCGCCGCCAAGGCTTCGCGGTAGTCACCGGAATGCCCGACGCGAAGCTTCCCGGTAGTCGCCGCCGCCAAGGCTTCCCGGTAATCACCCGGCTCCCCGGAAGTTGCCGGCTCCGCGGCCCGCCGCGCGCCTGGCCGCCGTAGTATGCCGGGGTGCACGTGGTGGTGACCGGTGGTGCCGGTTTCCTTGGTTCGCGTCTGGCCCGCGAACTGCTCGCGGCCGGATCGCTTCCGGCCGCGGGCGGAGAAGCACGGACGCTGGACCGGCTGACGCTCATCGACCAGGCGCCGGCGCCGCCGGACCTGGCGGACGACGCGCGGGTGAGCATGATCCGCGGCGACCTCGGCGCCGTGGCCTCCCGCGACGCGCTGGACGGGGCCGAGGTGATCTTCCACCTCGCGGCCGCGGTCAGCGGGGAGTGCGAGGCCGACTTCGACCTGGGCATGCGTGCGAACCTGCACGCTACCGAGGCGCTGCTCGAATCCTGCCGCGCGCTGGAGACCAGCCCGCTTGTGGTGTTCTCCAGTTCGGTCGCGGCATTCGGCCCTCCCGCCGACCGGGTCATCACCGACGACACCAGGCCCGATCCGCAGACCAGCTACGGCACGCAGAAGGTCATGTGCGAGTACCTGCTGGCCGACTACACGCGCAAGGGCTTCCTGAACGGCCGGGCCGTCCGCCTCATGACGGTCAGCGTGCGCCCGGGACGACCGAACGCCGCCGCCTCCGGCTTCCTGTCCGGCATCATCAGGGAACCGCTGGCCGGCCAGCGCGCCGTCTGCCCGGTCGACCCGGCCACCGAGGTCGCCCTGGCCTCGCCGGCCAAGGCCATCGCCGCGCTGCTGTGCGCCGCCACCTCCTCCGACCAGGCCTGGGGCGGCCGCGCGGCGCTCACCATGCCCGCGCTCACCCTGACCGTCGCGGACATGGCCGCCGCCCTGGCCCGGGTCGCCGGGCCGAAGGCCGCCGCGCTGATCGACTGGATCCCCGACCCCCAGATCATCCGGATGTTCGCCACCTGGCCCGCCAAGATCCGCGCCGACCGGGCCGCGCGGCTGGGCCTGACCCCGGACCCGGACTTGGACTCGATCATCAGGATGCACCTGGCCAGCGCATGAGCGACCCGGTGCTCGAGGCGCTGCAGCAGATCGCGCCCGCGACCCGCGGCCAGGCCGACCTCGGAGGCCGGAAGCTGCGCTGGATCGAGTCAGGCACTGGCACCCCGACCGCGGTCCTGATCGCGGGCCGCAACGACACGGCACTGTCCTGGGGCCCGGTCCTCGCCGCGCTCGCGGGCCGCAGGCACGCTGTGGCTTACGACCGCGCCGGGCTGGGCGACAGCGACCCCGACACCCAAATTCTTTCGGCCGAACGGTCCGTGGCTGACCTCTCCCGGCTCATCGACGCGCTCGGTGGCCGGCCATGTCTCGTGGCCGGCCACAGCTACGGCGGCCTGATCGCCCTGCTGCTGGCCGCCACCCGCCCGGACCAGCTCGCAGGACTGGTGCTCGTCGACCCCGCCCTGCCCGCCATCGCCGACTGGCTGCCCCGGCCGCTGCGACGTGTCCTCGGCTGGACCGCCCGCACCTGGCCGCTTGTCCGGTACGCCGGAGGCCGGCACCGGCCGCTCGCGCGCAGGACGGCTCGCGCCGCGGCGGCGTCCTTCAGCGACGACGTCCGGGTGCAGGCCCTCGTCACCCGGGCCTACCTGGCCTCGGCCGACTGGCCTCACGTGCTGGCCGCCTACCGCGAGGGGCTCGGCATCAGGGCCAGCGAGCCAGCCTTCCGCCGCGCTCTATCCACGTCGCCCGAGCCGCGCATCCCTATGGTCGTGATCAGCGCAACCGAGGGACGCCCGGCCCGGATCCGCCGTCGCTGGACCGCGAGCCAGGCGCAGCTGGCCGCCGATCGCGGCGCCGCCCACATCGTCGCGGACGGCAGCGGCCACGCCGTGCCCCTGGACCGCCCGGCCCTGGTGGCCGACGCCATCCTCGGCCTCGGGCAGTGATTTCATGGGGGAGTGAGCGAGTACACCTACCAGGCCGGGTTCGGGAACGAGTTCGCCAGCGAGGCGGTGAAGGGGGCGCTGCCCGCCGGGCGCAACTCACCGCAGCGCGCGCCGCTCGGCCTGTACGCCGAGCAGCTCAGCGGGACCGCGTTCACCCAGCCGCGGGCGACCAACCGCCGGACCTGGGTGTACCGCATTATGCCGTCGGCGGCGCACCCCCGGTTTTCCCGGATCGCCAACGGGACGCTCCGCGGCACCCCGTTCGACGAGATCGAGCCCGACCCGAACCGCCTGCGCTGGGATCCGCTGCCGCTGCCTGACGGCGAGGCCGATTTCATCGACGGGCTCTACACGGTTGCGGGCAACGGGGACCTCAAGACCCGCGCCGGGATGGCCGTGCACCAGTACGCCGCGAACCAGTCCATGACCCGCAGGTACTTCGTCGACTCCGACGGCGAGCTGCTGTTCGTGCCCGAACACCGCTCGGTCACGCTGCACACCGAGCTTGGCCCGCTGGCCGTGGTGCCCGGCGAGATCGCGGTCGTCCCCCGCGGCATCAGGTTCCGGGTCGAGCTCCCGGGCGGCCCGGCCCGCGGCTACCTGTGCGAGAACTTCGGCGCCGCGTTCACGCTGCCCGAGCGCGGCCCGATCGGCGCGAACGGCCTGGCCAACGAGCGCGACTTCCTGGCTCCCACGGCCAGCTACGAGGACGGCGCCGGACCTGTGCAGGTGGTACAGAAGTTCGGCGGGAACCTGTGGGCCGCCGATTACGACCACTCGCCGCTGGACGTAGTCGGCTGGCACGGCACCTACGCGCCCTACAAGTACGACACGGCCGACTTCATGGTGATCGGCACGATCAGCTTTGACCATCCCGACCCGTCCATCTTCACCGTGCTGACCTCACCCAGCGAGCTGCCCGGCCTGGCCAACGTGGACTTCGTCATCTTCCCGCCGCGCTGGCTTGTCGGCGAGGACACCTTCCGCCCGCCCTGGTACCACCGCAACATCATGTCCGAGTACATGGGGCTGGTGCACGGCGTCTACGACGCGAAGGCCGAGGGCTTCGTGCCCGGCGGGGCCAGCCTGCACAACACGTTCGCCTCGCACGGTCCGGACGCCGAGACCTACGCCAGGGCCAGCACGGCCGAGCTGCGACCACAGAAGCTCGACGGCACGCTGGCGTTCATGTTCGAGAGCCGCTGGATGATCGTCCCTACCCGGCAGGCGATGGAGGCCGCCCATCGCCAGCGCGATTACGACGCCGTCTGGGCCGGCCTCGGCCGCGGGTTTACCGCCTAACCTGGAAGGCGGAGGATCCATGTACATTCCCGCCCATTTCGCGGTCGACGACGCGGCAGTGCGCGAGCTGCTGGCCAGGCACGGCGCGGCCGACCTCATCACGCTGACCGAGGACGGCCTGCTGGCCACCATGCTGCCGTTCGCCTACGAACCCTCGGCCGGCCCGCAGTGGGGGGCACTGTACGGCCACGTGGCCAGGAACAACGACCAGTGGCGCAAGCCGGCCCGCGGCGAGTCGCTTGCCATTGTCCGCGGCCCGGACTCCTACGTGTCCCCGTCGTGGTACGCCGCCAAGGCCGAACACGGCCGGGTCGTCCCTACCTGGAACTACGTCACGGCCCACGTGTACGGGCGGCTCCTGGTCCACGATGACCCGGCCTGGGTCGAGGACGTGGTCCGCCGGCTGACCGCCAAGCACGAAGCGGCCCGGCTGGCCTCGCCCGGGCAGGCGATGCCGTGGTCGGTCGACGACGCGCCGCGCGCGTTCATCGAGGGCCAGTTGCGTGCCATCGTCGGACTGGAACTGCAGATCACCCGGATCGAGGCCAAGGCCAAGCTGAGCCAGAACCGCCCTGTCGGCGACATCGCGGGCATTGTCGACGGCCTGTCAGCGCGCGGCGACGAGCCGATGGCCTGCGCCGTCGACCACGCCAACGCCGGGCGGACGAGCGGCAAGGCCAGGGCGTTACACCACGCGCCGTTCGGCCAAAATTATCCGGTCATGACTTCGGGCGGAAGTTCGTAGAGGACCTTCAGTGACCGCAGGAATGCCTCCCGGTCGGCGGCCGGCAGCACGGCGAGCACCTGCTCCTCCCGGCGGCGGATGGCGGCCTCCACCGACCGCCGGAGCCGGTCCCCGGCCGTGGTCAGCGACAGGAGGTGTACCCGCCGGTCGGCCTCGTCGGGCTGACGCTGGATCAGCCCCCGCTCCTGGAGTTCGTCTAGGACGCCAATGATCCTGCTCTTGTCCGCCCTGATGGCCTGGGCGAGCGCGGCCTGGGTACGCACTGGCTGCTCGACGAGCGCGGTGAGCACGATGTACCCCCACATGGAGATGCCGTGTTCGAGCAGCACCGGTTCCTCGCGCGCGATCAGCCTCCTGGTCAGCGAGGCGAACATCGCGGCGAGATCGCGCCGGTCATCAGGGAACGCGCTCATCGTGCCGTGATGATAGCAGGGTTGCGCAGATAATAATCACTCCCGTACGATATGAATCAGCATACCATACGACTGAGCATACGCAGGAGCGCCGGCCGACCCGGTCTTGCCGCGCGATCAGCGGGGGCGAACGCGCGGTTTACCGTTGAGCCATGGGCGATGAGCAGGTCGACGTGGTGATTATCGGAGCCGGGCTCGCCGGGTCGGCCGCGGCATGGGCGGTGGCCCGCCGCGGGCGTTCGGTGGTAGTCCTCGAGGCGTTCCAGCCTGGGCACCGGCGCGGCAGCTCCCACGGCAGCGCCAGAATCTTCCGCCGCGCGTACCCCGACCCGCTCTACGTCCGGCTGACCGGCGAGGCGCAGCGGCTATGGCGCCAGCTTGCCGACGAGGCGGGCGAGGAGCTGATCTTGACCACGGGCGGGCTCGACTTCGGCCCGACGCGAGAGCAGGAGAAGATGTACGACATCCTGAGCGCGTCCGGGGTGCCCGTGGAACTGATGCCGGCCGCGGCGGCGGCCGAGCGCTGGCCCGCAATGGCGTTCGGAGACGAGCCGGTCATGTTCCAGCCGGACGCCGGGGTGATCGACGCGGAACGGGCCATGGCGGCGATGCGCCGGCTGGCCCAGTCGCATGGCGCGCAGATCCATTACGACTCGCCGGTGCTGAGCATCTCGGCCGAGGAGTCTGCGGAATCCAAGGCCGGGGCCGGGGCCGGGGCCGGGGCGGTGGTGCGGACGGCCGGCCGGTCATGGCGCGCGCCCGCGGTGATCGTGGCCGCCGGGGCGTGGCTGGAGCCGCTGCTAGGTGGCCTGGTGGCGCTGCCGCCGCTGGTCGTGACCCAGCAGCAGGCCTTCCATTTCGCGCCCCGGACTCCGGGCCCGCCGCGGCCGTTGTTCATCTACCACGGCGAGGTTGTCATGTACGGGCTGCTGGCCGGGCGTGACGGCGAGGTGCCTGGCGCGATAAAGCTCGCCGAGCTCTACCACGGCGTGGTCACAACCGGAGACGACCGCGACGGGATCGTGAGCCCGGCCGGGCGGCAGCAGGTCCGCGCGTTCGTCAGGGACAACCTCGAGGACTTCGACCCGGACCCTGTCGGCGAACTGACCTGCCTGTACACCTCGACCGCGACCGAGGACTTTATCTTGGACCGACAGGGCCCGTTCGT